>JAEEGH010000731.1_pt1 | contig 104793 bp, 100 predicted proteins | sample 9134181 | NCBI WGS metagenome assembly JAEEGH01 (sample SAMN16246544, study PRJNA631951) | gut metagenome | biome: gut microbiome; feature: rumen; material: DP-attached | host: Bos | place: Iran: Karaj | collected 2018-10
TCTCGGAATGGTTCTCTGCCTCATGAGTGCGTGCGCTAACGGGGACGTGCAGCGTGTGCAGAAAGCGGAAGAGTTACTGACCTTGAACAGGGATTCGGCAATGGCGATATTGCGCGAAGTGGTACGTCCTGACCAGTTGCCGGAAGAATCAAAAGCCCTGTATTGGTTCTGCGTGGCAGACATACGCGCCAACGCCATGCAATCGCTATCTGAGGACTCCATGATCTGTTGGGCAGCGCAGTATTTCCGCGACAGGTGGCTGCAAGACGGAGCGTACGAGGATTATATGATGAAAGCGGGCATGGAGGAGGCTTTCTATTGGTGGTGGAATGACAATAAAGAAAAGTCGCAGCAAGTGTTGCAACGCCAACAGCGATATGCCGAGGAGATAGCGGAAAAGAAAGGTGAACATATCTGGGAAGTGATTTTGCTTCGTATATCTGCCGAACTTGCCATGCGCGATTATGATTATGAGCATGTGCGCGACTACACGGAAGCACTCGTTCGTCTCGGTGACGAGAAAGCAATCCATCTGGACGAAGTGGCGCGTGTCTATAATGGCATGGCAATCACGTATTTCTATTTGGGTGAATACGACAAAATGGAGGAGAGCTTTGAGAAAGCGATTGCGCATACTTCCGATTCCGCATTTATTGTCAATGTGGTACGTCGTAATTATGCCGACCTGTTAGGCGAGATCGGGCAGACCGACCGCGCAATACACATGCACGAAGAACTAGCTACCGTCTATAGAGAAGGGGAGAGTTGGCTATTGGTGGAAAGCCTTTATTCATTGTCGCGTTTGTGGCTCAATAAAGGCGACAAACAGCGTGCCGACCGCTATATGCGTGAGGCGGAAGAATTGTTTGAGACCTACAGGGAAACAATCTCCTCTCCATCTGCCGAAGCGGGTTTGTTGGCGCATCGGCAAGTGCTGAATTATGCGCTGCATGGCAACTATCAGATGATGCCTTTAGCCACGTACAATGTTCGGTGGCAGGATAAAGATTATATCCGTTACCGCGTGGCAGAAGCCAAAGAGCGTTCCATGAGTGACTTGCGCGAACAAGTGTTGCGGCAGAAGTTGGCAAAGCAACGGCAAACGGTACTCATTGTTGGACTTGTTTGCGTGGTCTTGGGCTTGTGCCTGTTGTTGGTCTATCTGTACCGCCGTCGTCAACGGTTGCTTTTGGAGAAAGAAGAAGAGATTGAAACCCTGCGTAACATGTTGGCTTCCGCTGATAAATCGGACGATAAGGAGAGTGTGCGCAAACTGATGTTGCAGCAATTGGGTGTCATCAAAACGATTGCCGGAACACCCACCGAAGCCAACCAACAACTGCTTGCACGCCTCATGGCATTGAACGAGGAAACCGCCAATGCCCTCATCGATTGGTCAAGCATTTACCAAACCATCGATCTTGTCTATGACGGTTTCTATACACGTCTCGTGCAGAAATATGGAGCCACCGACCAATCCAACGATTCGGCGCACCCAATCTTGAATGAGAAAGAACTGCAACTTTGTTGTTTGCTCAAAGCCGATTTCTCCACCAAGGAGATCAACATGCTCACTCGTCAAAGTCTTCAAACCATCTACCAGCGCAAGACCCAAGTACGTCAGAAACTCAATCTCCCTGAAGCCGAAGACATCACAACGGCGATAATATAAGAAAGAACAACGCTCACGAAGGGCGTAGTTCTTGTATTTCACCTTTACCAGCTCACTCACAATCCACACAAAGATACAATAATTCGTCTTAGCCACGAGGGCACGATTAACTTCTTTTTTTCCTCTACAAAGCCGGTGTTGCCGCCATCTTCGGCCCTGGTACACCAGTAGCTTACAGCGCTAAAGTGGTAATGCAACTGCTGATGCAAGAGTAAGCCCCCCCCGACCCCCTGAAGTGGGAGAGAAGAGAGCCGCCTTTCCGGGCGGCTCTCTTTCTTTATCTTGCCGCTATGGATTAGGCAGGCACTTAGTAAGGTTAATGAATAAGGAATGAATAAATAATATATAAGGAATAACTAAACTTTTCTGGTCTGAAAGTGCCTAAAAGTAATAAATAAAAATGACATGAGACTTTTGAGACTTTTGAGATTCTCTATCTTTTTGATAGTGGGGCGCTATTTGCAAGTATTAAAATGTCAGTAATCGAACGGAAAAATAGGGTATTATTGACATTAAGTAATAAGTCTCAAGAATCTCAAAGTCTCATTGCAAAAATTTACATGGCAAAGTTGGCAAAGTTGACCAACTTGAAGGAACTTTGCCAAGATTGTCAAGTTTGCCAGTGCCAATTTTTTATAGGTCAAAACCTTCACTGCGCAACGATCAAAGTATGAGTTTTAGGGTGATTTCTTTTTCAATTTTCATTTTATCTGCACTTTCTCACTCTAAAATTTGTCCAAGTCATATTTTTTTTTTACCTTTGCACGCAGAACGTGCAACAACGAAACATGAATACGATTTTTATTGTAATACCGATCCTGACACTCCTTATGTTCGACTTGGGGTTGACTCTCAAGCCGCAGGACTTCAAGTTAATAGCACAACGTCCTAAACCTGTGCTCGTGGGGCTGATTGGCCAAATCGTGTTGCTGCCGCTGATTGCATGGGCAATTATCTCATCACCTCTAACCGCACCCCTCTCGCCTTTATTCATTATCGGTATTATGTTAGTCGCTTGTAGTCCGGGTGGAAGTTCGAGCAACGTATTCTCAATGTTGGCAAAGGGCGATGTGGCATTATCGGTGACGCTGACAGCTTGTAGCAGCCTAATCACACTCTTTACCTTGCCGCTCATTATGGCATGGGTGACAGCGAGTGTAGGTGAGGCGACGGATATTCATCTTCCGATAGGAAACTTGCTGATACAGAATCTGGTACTGATGGTAGTGCCTATAGCTATAGGTTTTTTTGTTAATATCTATAAGGAACAAGCAGCAGCGAAGATTCACAACGTACTCAAACGCATCGCAATGCCTGCCTTGGTATTGTTAGTGACGGTATTCTTTTTTCAGCACAAGCAGACGATAGTGACAGAGTTTACATCATTAGGTTTTACAATGACTGTACTGATTTTGGCGACAACAGGGTGTGGCGCATTGTTGTCTTGGCTATTGAAATTGACTACGAAAGAACGTCGTACGTTGGTTATTGAGATAGGCATGCAGAACGCTGCACAGGCCATTACGATAGCTTGTAGTCCGCTGATTTTCAACAATGAAGTCATTGCTATCCCGGCTATCATCTATGCGCTAATGATGAACCTCATCTTGTTGGCGTACGTAGGCTTTACTAAGATTCCTATTAAGAAATAAAATATATGCAAGGCAATTTTAAGTACTACAATCCAACGAAATTGTATTTCGGAGAAGAGTCTTTGAAATACCTCAAGGACGAGTTAAAGAACTTCGGTGAGCGTGTGCTGCTCAACTATGGTAGCGGAAGTGTCAAACGCAACGGCATCTATGACGAAGTTGTCGCCATCCTGCGCGAAGGCGGTAAGACCATTATCGAGAACCCGGGCGTGATGTCTAACCCAACGCTCGAGAAACTGCACGAAGGAGTTTGTATCGCTCGTGAAAACAGGGTGGATTGGATTCTAGCCATTGGCGGAGGTAGTGTGTGTGACTACTCCAAAGGAGTAGCGGCATCGGTCAATTGCCCGGGAGATTATTGGAAAGAGTATTGGTTGGAAGGGCATCAACCTGTAGCGGGACAGAAGATTCTGCCCGTAGGATGTATTCTGACGATGGCAGGTACGGGAAGCGAGATGAACGGCGGATGCGTGATTACCGATGCGGCCAGTACTTTCAAGACCGGTCATGTGTTCGACAGCCGTTTGATGCCTAAATTCTCCATACTGAATCCGCGTTATACGATGACTGTGCCGCTCGACCAGATGAAAGCCGGCATCTACGATATCATGAATCATATCTGCGAGCAGTATTTCTCCGATTTCGACGATAACACATCCGATTATATCTCTGAGGGTCTGATGCGCGGACTCATCGTTGCTTCGCGTGCGGCGGTCAAAGATCCGCAGAACTACGAGGCACGGTCGAATATCATGTGGACGGCCACTTGGGCGCTGAACACACTTATCAAATGTGGCAAATCGGAAGACTGGATGGTGCATATGATTGGTCACTCGTTAGGAGCCTGGACTCATGCCCCGCATGGTTATTGCTTGGCCGCTTGTTCTATGGCGTACTATTGCCGCGCGAAGGAGAAGGGAAAATCTAAATTTGAGCGCTTCGCACGCAATGTATGGGGCGTTAATACTGCCGAAGAAGGACTCGAAGCTCTCAAAAACTGGATGCTAGAATTAGGTATCCCTACTACTATTACCGAGATCGGTGCTACGCCGGAAATGATTGATAGTATCGTTTCTACTACCGAAATATTCCCGGCCGGTTATCTCGACCTCAAACCTGAAGATATCAAACAGATACTGGAAGAGAGTTTATAAAATGGCACTGCGTGTTACACCGGAATATATCACGAGTCTCAAACCGAATGAGATTTTCGTATTTGGCAGCAATCTCGCTGGAATGCATGGTGGAGGTGCTGCACGTATGGCGCACATGCTGTTCGACGCAGAGATGGGCGTAGGAGTCGGTCCTACCGGACAGTGTTATGCTATCCCGACGATGCAGGGCGGAGTAGATACCATACGCCCGTATGTAGATGAGTTCATTAAGTATGCCGAGCTGCATCCTGAACTCCTCTTCCGTGTCACACGTATCGGTTGCGGCATAGCAGGTTTTTCCAACGAAGAGATAGCTCCACTGTTCAAGGCTGCCTGTGAAATGGAAAACGTCTCGCTACCCAATGGCTGGCGTGAGATAATCTCCTGTCTATCTCGATAGATACTAACTCTGTTTATTTTTATGGAAATAGTTGATTTGTTGGAATATAGCGAACGTGCGCAACTGAGGGAGTGGTTCGAACGACATGCGGCAACAGAGAAGTGCTGTTGGATTGCCATGTACCGTGGCAAGAAGAAACCGGAAGGTGTGTGTCTGCCGTATATTGACGTGGTAGAAGAATCTCTCTGTTTCGGATGGATCGACTCAACACTCAAGCGTCTGCCTGATGGACGTTTGGCGCAGAGACTGTCTCCGCGCCGGAAACGCAGCCATTGGACAGAATTGAATAAACAACGTTGTGCTGACCTTGAGCAACGCGGTCTGATGACCGATCTCGGTCGAGCAGTATTACAAAGAGCAAAATAATATGCAAAAAATCATTCTTATCACAGGTGCCAGTAGTGGAATGGGCTACGAGACCGCACGAATCCTTGCCGAACAAGGACATCGTGTCTATGGTGCCGCACGACGCGTACAGAAAATAGAAGAACTTGCGCAATATGGCGTGCAAGCACTCCCGTTAGACATCACCGACGAGGCTTCAATAGTCGCTTGCGTAAAAGAGATTATCTCTCGCGAAGGACGTATTGACGTGCTCATAAATAATGCGGGCTATGGCTATTTCGGGGCCATTGAAGATGTTCCAATGGCAGATGCTAAGCATCAATTCGAAGTCAATATCTTTGGTTTGGCACGTATGACGCAAGAGGTGTTGCCGTATATGCGTAAGCAACACAGCGGTCGTATCGTGAATCTGGCGAGTGTGGCAGGACATGTGACACTCGCATTTGGAGCATGGTACAATGCTACGAAATATGCATTAGAGGCCTTCTCAGATGCCTTACGTATGGAGACAAAGCCATTCGGTATTGATGTCGTTATCATCGAACCGGGAGCTATTCGTACCGATTGGGGTATCATTGCTGCAGATCACTTGCGCGATTCGTCTAAAGGAGGAGCCTATGAGAAGATAGCTACTCGCACGGCGGAAGGATTAAGGCGAATGTATCTGTCCAAAATCCCAACCAATCCTCAACTCATCAGCCGTAAGATTGCTCGTGCCGCCGTTTGTCGTTGCCCGAGGACGCGTTATCGCACAGGTCGCGGAGCCAAGTTTATGGTATTTCTGCATACTATTCTTCCTGCTCGTTGGTGGGACTGGTTAGTTGTTCATTCGATGGCAAAAATGTAATCATATGAAAGTCATTCTAACAGGAGCCACGGGATACGTGGGAGAAGGGGTGATGCTAGAACTATTACGCACGCCGCAAGTAGAAAAAGTGCTATCGGTCGGTCGTCGGTTGGTGCGGATTAATGAATATCCGCTGACAGAGGCAGAGAAAGCGAAATTAGAAGAGTATATTGTGCCTGATTTTATGGACTTAAAGTCCGGCGACAAGCATTTTGAGGGCTATGATGCCGTATTTTTCATTGCAGGAATAACGTCTATTGGTACGCCAGAAGATGTCTATCGCCGTATCTCATATGATATTCCAACGCATTTCGCGGATATCATGCCTAACAAAAAGCAAATGACCTATATCTACCTGAGTGGAGCAGGAACAGATCCTAACGGCAAACAATGGTGGATGCCTATTAAAGGAGCCACTGAGGACTATATCCGCACGCTTGGTTTCAAGCACGCGTTTGCTTACCGACCGGCATTGATGCGTTGGGCGAAAGGACAACGTGGCACCAAGATGCAGCGGATGCAATATGCCTATATCTGTTTTTACCCACTTATGCGTCTTTGTGGTCTTGCCAACAATATGACAGAAGTGGCGCATTCTATGCTCGCTTGCACTCGCGATGGATACAAACAATTTGTAATCAATCCGCGCGACATAACGAAACTAGCTAAACAATGGTAAGATGTATATAGACGATTATCGCGAATATTGCCTTTCTCTCGGCGCGGATGTAGAAGAGAAACTGCCGTTTGTGAAGTTTAAGAACGGCGAAGGAGTCCTCGTTTTCTATGTCTGTGGGCATATGTTTGCATTCTTCGATTGCAACGAGTACCATGTGATTTCGCTCAAATGTCAACCTGAGCGGATAGACGAGTTAAAAGCGCAATACGATTGTATTGGAAATCCATATAATGAGTCACCTAAGCATTGGATTGGCATCGATCCAAATATCGCGCCAGATGAGTTGCTCAAAGACCTCACATGCAACTCGTACGAAATCGTAAAAGCAAAATATAGCAAGAAGAAATGAATTTTCAAACTTTTGGCAACGAAAAAGCTCCGACATTATTGCTCATTCCCGGTTTAGGAGTGTCGTACGAGATATTTCTTCCGCTTATCCGACTAATGGAAGACAAGTTCCGTATCATCGCGGCAGAAGTGGATGGTTTTACCTTGGGAAAGCATACCTGTTTTACTTCTGTGGACGATCAAGCGGCTCAGGTGATAGACTATGTCCGGACGAACTATAATGGTCATTTGGAATGCGCGTACGGATTGTCGCTGGGAGGCAAAATCTTATCGCGTATATTAGAACGTAATGAGATAGGAATTGGCCACGCCATCCTAGATGCTGCACCATTATTGCCATTACCCAATTGGCTCGTCAATCCACTGCGGTACTACCAAGCGGCAAACGTATGGACGTGCTACCATTGGACTGGGTTCTGGAAGTTTGTCTTCCACTCGCACTATTTCGATGTGCTATTAGACGAATGCCGCAAGACTTGGCCGTGGGGTGGGAAACAAGCCGTGCTCGATGGTTATAAATCTGTCTATACTAGCGAACTAGAGAGTATTTTCGGTGCAGATATTCATTTCTGGTATGGAACGAAAGAAGCGTTTGTCGCCAAGCCGCAAGCAGAGCACTTGCTGAAATTGTGTCCTTCTGCGCATGTGCAAGTTTTTGAGGGGCTTAATCATGGTCAATTGCTTGTTGACCATCCTGATGAAGTAGCACAACGAATAAATGATATAATGAAATGAAACATCTGTCTCTTTGGCTTCCAATACGTTCGATAGCGTTCTTATTGGTATTTTTCGGTTGTGCAGGAATATTTGGTTGCGAACTAGGCGAAATAGGCTGTTGGTGGTCGGTTATCGCTGTGATATTGAATGTTCTAACCATCGGCCTGCTGGTTTATCTTGCTAAGCGCAACGGGCAAACATTTTGGCAATTGATTAACTATCAGAAGGGCAAGACTACTTGGTGGCAAATAGGTGGTATCACATTGTTGGTATTGGTAGTAGGCATGGCAGGCATGTATTTGGCGGGTTTTCTCTGTTACGACAATTTTCTCTATGCTCCGCCTGTGATAATTGCACCAATACCTAAAGTCCTTGCCGCTATCAATATTGTATTACTGCCGATTACGACTACTTTTGCAGAAGACGGGCTTTATCTTGGTTGTGGTGTGAATCAGATAAAGAATAAGTACGCAGCCATCATTGTTCCTGCGTTCTTCTACGCCTTGCAGCATTGTTTTATACCAACTCTGTTGGATGGCAAATACATCGTATATCGCTTTCTGTCTTTCTTGCCGCTTACGCTCATTCTCTGTTGGTATTACTATCGCAAACGCAATCCGCTGCCTATCATGGTCGGACACGCGCTAATTGACTTAGCAACGGCAGTACAGATAGTGGCAACCTCTTTCGTTCCAGGACTTTATCAAACCATGTGCGGCTTATGAAGATAGATACTACAAACATGTGTAGCCACTTGCAGAGGAAGTTGTTTGAAGGCGAATATAGTGCCATACGCGAGGCTATAGAGCGAGACCCAGAACTGACAACAGTTGTTCGCTCTCGGCAATTGCATATCTATCGCAATGGAAAGAAGATTTTGGTATTAGCAGGCAAGTCCGCGCCGAAAGTGATACGTGAAGATATATTACTGAAAAGTCTCGGGGTGCTCTCGTGATTGTCTCGTTTATGTCTCGTCAATAAATCACTTTATTACGTAGTAATAGAGTTTCCAAAATTACCATACGCCTAAAAAGGTGTTTTTTATGCAAAAATATTTGCATATTCAAATTTTTTGTTGTATCTTTGCAGCGAAAATGATAAATCGCTATTATACACCATGAAACACTTACTATTAGGCGATGAGGCGATAGCCCAAGGAGCCATAGATGCCGGTCTAAGCGGAGTCTATGCGTATCCCGGTACGCCATCTACAGAAATTACCGAGTACATTCAGTTGGTTGAGAGTCGCAAGCCGAAAGACGGAAGTGAAAAACGAATTCACTGTCGATGGGCTGCGAACGAGAAAACCGCCATGGAGGCCGCGCTAGGTATGTCCTACATGGGCAAGCGTGCGCTAGTGTGTATGAAGCATGTGGGAATGAACGTGTGCGCCGATGCCTTCATGAATGCGGCTATCACAGGAGTTAACGGTGGTCTGATTGTTCTGGCTGCAGATGATCCATCGATGCACTCCAGTCAGAATGAGCAAGACAGCCGTTTCTATGCTAAGTTTGCCATGATTCCATGTCTGGAACCGGGTAATCAACAAGAGGCTTATGACATGATGGCTTATGGTTTTGACTTAAGCGAACGTCTGAAAACTCCTATTCTAATGCGCGTGACGACTCGTATGGCACACAGTCGTGCCGTAGTAGAGACCGTAGACACGCCTCGTGAGCAAAATCAGATGTCCATGCCGGAGAATGTGAACCATTTTATTCTTCTTCCTGCTTTTGCTAAGCGTAACTATGCCGAACTAGTAGCTGCTCAACCTAAATTTGTAGAAGAGAGCAACAAGGCCGGTCATAATACCTACGTGCGTGGCAGCAAGCCGGAGAAAACCATCCTGACTACCGGAATTGCGTACAACTACCTGATGGAGAACTACTTGCAGGAGATGGGATGCTCTATTCTGCGCGTGACGCAATATCCATTGCCGACCGAGTTAATTAACCAAATGGTGGCTGATGGCGCAAAAGAAATATTGGTGATTGAAGAAGGTCAGCCTGTAGTGGAAGAACTGATTCGTGGTATGGTTCCATCGACAGTGAAGGTGCAAGGCCGTTTGACCGGAGTTCTGCCTCGTATGGGAGAGTTGTCGCCAGATTGTGTTCGTCAGGCCATTGGGTTGGATGCACTTCCGACTCGTGAGAAAGAAACGATAGTAGTCGGTCGTCCGCCTGCCTTGTGTCAGGGATGCGGTCACCGCGATATGTATGCTGCGTTGAATGAAGTAGCTCGTGAGTACCCGAATCCGCGTATATTCGGCGATATAGGTTGCTATACCTTAGGTGCATTATCTCCATTCCACGCTATCCATGCTTGCGTAGAAATGGGAGCCTCGGTAACGATGGCCAAAGGTGCTGCAGATGCCGGTCAACATCCCGCAATAGCTGTCATCGGAGATAGTACGTTTACCCATTCGGGCATCACAGGTCTGTTGGACTGCGTGAATGCTAATGCGAATGTGGTAGTGCTGATTTCGGATAACCTGACGACAGGCATGACGGGTGGTCAAGACTCAGCAGGCACAGGTAGATTGGAGCAGATTTGCCATGGAGTAGGTGTTCCGCAAGAACATGTGCGTGTGGTAGTGCCACTTCCAAAAAACATGGAAGAAATCAAACAAGTACTCCGCGAGGAAATAGACTACGAGGGAACCTCAGTAGTGATAGCTCGAAGAGAATGTATCCAAACACTGAAACGTCATCTTAAAGCCGCAAAAAAACAATGAAAAAAGATATCATTTTGGCGGGAGTGGGAGGCCAAGGAATACTCTCCATCGCCACAGTTATAGGTGAGGCTGCGCTGCAAGAGGGATTGTATCTCAAGCAGGCAGAGGTTCATGGAATGTCGCAACGCGGCGGAGATGTGCAATCGAACCTGCGTCTGTCGTCGGAACCCATTATGAGTGATTTGATAGCACAAGGTGGTGCTGACCTAATCATCTCGTTGGAACCGATGGAAGCACTGCGATATGTCGAGTATTTGAAACCGGATGGTTGGATTGTTAGTTCGTGCGTGCCTTTTCTCAATATCCCGAATTATCCGGAAACAGAGCAGGTCTTGGCGCGTATTCGTGCTCACGAACATCATGTGCTACTCGATGTAGAAGCATTGGCCAAAGAGGTTGGTGCTCCTGCTCAGGCAGCCAATATGGTGCTTCTTGGAGCCGCAATCCCAATGCTAGGCATCGATCACGACAAGATGATAGCCGGTGTATCTCGCGTTTTTGCTCGTAAAGGCGAAGACGTTGTGAAGACCAATATTGCAGCTGTGGAAGCAGGATATAAGAATAGTGTAAAGTGTTAAATGTAAAGCATATGCATTTTCCGTTAGACAAACATATTGTAGATTCAATTTGCCGACAGTTTGGTCTGCGCAACTTCGATGAACTAGGTAATGCGAGCATTCGTCAGTTGGCCGGGGTTGTTCGTTGCATCGAGCAAGCAACGGATGTGGAGTATGTAAACATGGCTCTCGGCGAACCGGGTTTACCTGCAGACAAAATAGGTATAGAAGCAGAATATAAAGCGTTGCAGAACGGTTGTGCGTCCCATTATCCGAACATTATCGGTATTCCAGAAGTGAAAAAATGGGGTTCGGAATTCGTTCGCGCTTTTGTTAACCTGCAACGTCCTCCAGAATGCATATTGCCTACTGTTGGCTCTATGCAAGGTGCTTTTGCGCTCAATATGCTCTTGTTGCAGCTAAATCCGGAGAAGGATACGATACTCTTCCTCGACCCGTGTTTCCCTGTGCAGAAGATGCAATGCGACGTAATCGGCACTCGGATAGATGCATTCGATATTGCAGAGTTTCGTGGCGAGAAACTGCGTGCAGAATTGGAGAAACACTTGCAATCAGGTCGTATAGCTGGCATTTTGTACAGCAATCCCAATAATCCCACCTGGGCCTGTCTAACGGATGGAGAGCTTCGCACCATAGGCGAATTAGCCACGCAATACGATGCTATTGTGCTGGAAGATATCGCCTATCTGAACATGGATTTTAGAGATCCAGACAGGGGAAACCCGTACTCAGAACCTTATCAACCGTCCGTAGGTCACTATACGCACAATTGCATACAGATGATCTCTTGCTCGAAGATATTCAGTTATGCGGGCCAGCGTGCTGCCTTTGTGGCTATAGATCCGGTTCTAGCTAAACGCACATATCCGGCTCTAGGTGAACGGCTTCATAATAATGGCGAATTGCTACAAAGTTTTGCTTACGTCTTCCTCTATGCCCTTTCTAGTGGCGTTTGTCACTCGGTTCAGTATGGTATGGCCGCTATGCTACAGGCTGCTTGCGAAGGGAAGTTGCGCTATGTGGATAACACGCGTGAATATGCTCGCCGAGCACACAAGATTAAGGAAATCATGCTCCGCAACGGTTTCCATATTGTCTATGATAAAGATGCAGACGGCAGAGAAGTAGGAGATGGATTCTTCTTCACTTTTGGCTACAGAGATTGGTCAGGCAAGAAACTAGTCAATAAACTGATATACTACGGAGTATCGGCTATTTCTTTGGAGAGTACAGGCGCAAAACGTGAAGGCATGCGTGGATGTGCTTCTTCGATTCGTGAGGATCAATACGAGATTCTGGAAGAACGCCTACGTAAGTTCAACGAAGATTTTAGCCAATATGACCCATATGAACCCAAAGATTCCTATGAAGTATGTGAGTCCCGCTGAAGCCGTTCGTTACGTTAAATCGGGCGATACCATAGTAGTGCAGGGCAGTACGAGTATTCCAACTGTACTACTCAATGCCCTAACTGAACGAGCTAGTGAACTGAGAGATGTGAAACTGATTTCCGGTTTTGGAATTCATCCGGAAGATGCGCCTTATGCCAAACGTGAACTGATAGATTCGTTTCGTGCGCTCTCTATCTTTGTTCCGAATACGCTTCGCCGTGCTATGCGTGAGGGCGTAGCAGATACTATTCCTTGTTTTTTGGGTGAGGTGCCGAGTCTCTTTCGTAGTGGTCAAATTCCTGTAGACGTGACTTTTCTGAATGTAAGTGAACCAGACGAAGAAGGCTATTGTACGTATGGCATCTCTGCCGATATTGCATTCTCTGGTGCTGAATGCTCGAAAGTCATCATAGCGCAGGTCAATAAATACATGCCACGTACGTTTGGTGACCCGGTAATACACGTCAGCAAAATAACGGCAATGTGTCGTGGCGATGTGCCATTGGTAGAGGTTCCAACGCCAGTGCCCAATGAGATAGAGACCAAGATAGGCAATTATGTGGCATCGCAGATACCAGATGGTGCAACGCTGCAGATAGGCGTAGGAGGCATTCCTAATGCGGTAATAAACGCTCTGCGTGGGCATCAACATCTGGGACTCCATACAGAAGCCATCACAGATGGCGTTCTGCCGTTGATAGAAAGTGGTGTGATAGACAATAGCCAGAAGAAGGTGCTGCCAGGCAAGTCAGTAGGTAGTTTGATCTTGGGTTCCAAGCATTTGTACGACTATGTAGATGGCAATCGTGATTTCGTGATACGTGATGTAGCATGGACCAACGATCCTCAGATAATTCGTCAAAATCCTCGTGCGATGGCAATCAATTCTGCCGTAGAGGTGGATCTGACAGGACAAATCTGCGCTGACTCGATAGGCGATACTATTATATCCGGAGTAGGCGGTCAGCACGACTTTATGTACGGAGCAGCTCTCTCCGAAGGGGGAAAGTGTTTTATTGCACTGCCTAGTATGACCAATAAGGGGAAATCGAAGATCGTTGCCCATCTGGCACCTGGTGCGGGAGTGGTGACCACACGTTTTCAGACTCAATACATAGCCACAGAGCATGGTATTGTTTATCTTAGAAACCTGCCGTTGGCAGATCGTGCTAAAGCACTAATCAGCATAGCTGATCCATCTGTGCGCGAAGAACTGGAGCGCGCTGCTGTAGAACGATTCGGAATAGGTTTTTTGCGACTGAAATAAAATCTTACAATTATGTCTATCTATGATTTTACGGTGCTTGACACCAAGAAACAGCCGGTTAGTTTGGCTGAGTACAAAGGAAAAGTCCTGTTAGTAGTAAACACGGCCACAGGTTGCGGTTTTACTCCGCAATATGAAGGTCTGGAATCTCTCTATAAGAAACATAAAGACGCTGGACTGGTCATTCTGGATTTCCCATGCAATCAGTTTGCCGGTCAAGCACCGGGAACGGAAGCAGAGATCGTTAGCTTTTGCCAGTTGAAATATAATGTTTCTTTCCCTCAGTTTGCCAAAATCAAAGTAAACGGTGATGAGGCCGATCCGTTATACAAATGGCTGAAAGAGCAGAAGAGTGGTGCGCTAGGCAGTAGAATCAAGTGGAACTTTACCAAATTCCTTGTTGATCGTGAGGGCAATGTTGTTGAGCGCTATGCACCGACTACAAAGCCAGAAGATATTGAGAAAGACATTCTGAAACTTCTCTGATGCGAGGCTGCATGAATAATTACGAAATTATATCTGAACGGCAGGAGAAGGTACTTCGCTATCTGGAGGAACATCAAATTCCCTTCGCAACATACAATCATCCTGAAGGCAAGAGTATAGAGGAAGCAAAACGTTGGTGGCATGACGATGGTAGTGTGCATTGCAAAAACATCTTTATGCGCAATCACAAGGGAAATCAACACTATCTCATTTGTTTCCCGTGTGATGACGATTTAGCTATTCATGATATAGAGCATTGGCTCAAAGAAGTGTTAGTCTCGCAAGGTCAAAATGCTCCGGGCAAGTTGTCGTTTGCTTCTCCAGAGCGTATGATGAAATATCTGGGACTGGAACCGGGAAGCGTTAGCCCTTTTGGACTAATTAATGATGCAGAGCATCATGTTATTCTCTTTCTGGACAGTAGATTGAAGGATGCATCCTCTCTCAGTTTCCATCCCAATGACTGTCGTGGTACGGTTGTGATCTCACAAGCCGCTTTTCAACAATACCTGGCATCTGTTGGTAATCAGGTGGAATATATTAGAACAACGAGTAAAAATGAAATAGAATGAAACGAGATTACTCAAAATGGTGCAGCGTAGGGCTGATAACTGCCATCTACGTGCTAGCCGGCATCGCAGGCGTACTGCTGTTTATATTTACTAACCCGTTGATTGACAATCCATTGGTTCGCCTATTTCTGGCCGATGTGTTGGCAACATTGATAGTATGGGGATTTGGCCTATTGTATGAAAATGTGTCGGTCTATGATCCATATTGGAGTGTTTTTCCGCCAGTAGCTTTCCTGATTTGGGCATTTTATACGGGCATTTGGTCCGTGCCTGTTGTATTGCTGCTAATAGCTTCGTGGTACTGGGGATGGCGCCTCACGCGTAACTGGGCGCTTACGTTCAAGGGCATTGCACATGAAGATTGGCGCTATACCAAATATCGCAGCCAACATCCGTTGGTATTTCATGCTATCAATCTCTTTGGATTGAATATGATGCCAACACTAGTTGTTTTTGGAGCTATGCTGCCAGGCCTTATGCTATTTAAGGAACTGTCGTTTGATTTTCTAGATTATAGATCATGGATTTGTCTCTTCGGTTTTGTTGTCTGTCTGGCTTCTGCGACGATTCAGTTGATAGCAGATAAGCAGATTCATGATTTTCGTGCCGCGAACCCCGGAAAATACTGTAATGTCGGCTTGTGGAAGCATGGCCGTCATCCGAATTACTTTGGTGAGATACAATTCTGGTGGGGAATATGGATTATGTACGCGGCGCTGAATGGCCTAGATTGGTTTGTCTGTGGTCCGATAGCGATGACGATAATGTTCGTAGGAATTAGCGTTCCTCTAATGGAGAAACGCCAACTTCAGAACAAGCCCGGTTATGCCGAGTATCGCAAGCAAACGCGTATGCTTATTTAGTGAATCTTAGCGCCTTGTGCGTTGTAGATTTGTCCTCCACGCTCGATGAGAAGTTGACCATCGCGAATGAGTTTTTTGCCGCGAATGGTTGTTGTATTAGGTTGTGCTAGATCTTCGCTAGGGTCGTTGTAGAAATTCTTCATGTAATAAGGAGCGCATACATCGGCCGCTGTTTTGTCTCCAGAGACACTTCCTGTCTTAAGAATGGTGTGGCCGGAAGTAGTAGAATTCTCATCCCAGAATCCGCGGTTAGACCATGTTTCTTCGATTATGTTGGCTTTGGTACTCCAGTTGACATAGTCGCCATTTCCTGCATCTTCCGGGAACCAATAATTGATGCCATCGACATTCTCGAGTGGTTTGAGGTTATCCACCAAATCTTTTACGAAGTTGTATTGTCCTTGCACGGAACATGGCCATGCATCGCGAGTGTCGTAATTAACGCCAGAAGATGGCCAATTCTGGAAGTTATAGGCGCACTCAACGATATGCACACGCTTGTTCGGGAATTGCGTTGCTAGTGTATTGATAGCACGCACAAGATTATTTTTGTCGGTTTTGGTTATTACTTGTGCCGTATTAAGATAACCGTGCCAGAATGGGTAGTAACTGAGACCAATAATGTCGAAATCAACGCCACCTGCAACCAATTTGTTGTAGTAATACTGGTTGTAGCCTGTGTTTGTGGGGCGATCTGTGTGAATAATGATTTGAGCATCAGGGCATTCTTCGCGTACGGCATTACAACCTGCTTTGATTAGATTAATATAGTTTGGCCAGTTTGTGTTGCGAGAAGGATTGTTTGTATCATAATATGGCGAGACTGCTATTCCGCATAGACCATACATGATTTCGTTGCCTACTTGTACGAGATCAGGCGTTGCGCCTGCAGCTTTGAGCGCTTGCAGTACGTGATGAGTGTATTGTCCGAGTGAGTCGGCCATGAGGTCGTCGGAAAGGCCTTTCCATGCAGCAGGAGGCTGAATGTGTCCTGCATCAACCCAAGAGTCAGAGTAGTGGAAGTCGAGCAGGAAATAGGCGCCTGCGGCTTTGATGCGTTTGCCAAGTGCTGTGACATAGGCTAAATCTTGTACGATGGCATAGTCGGTTGTCGTGTAGTCTGGCGCTTTCTGCTGCGGATTGACGAATATACGCACGCGGAAAGTATTCCAACCGCATTGAGCGACCAGCCATGGGATTAGGTTGTTGACTTTCGCCCCGCTAACATCCCTATAGCCAGAACTGTATTGCTCGTACTGCGGAAGCATAGAAATGTCTCCACCAACGTAACGTGTGGCGTGAATGGTGCCTACGAGCGCGCATGCGCATATAATAAATAAGGAGATACGTTTCATTTGGGATTTAAGATTTGATTTTCGGAGGCAAAGGTACTGCTTTTTTTTGAATTGTGCAAATTAAAAAATCAAAATCACGGGATAATATACTTTTTGAGGTTTTATGTTAATGCCTTTCTAGGCGGAGGCCGCTCTTTCCGATTAATGGAAAGACGCTCCGGGTAGGATACGTGACAGTCTCGATAAGGTAATAATATATCAGTCGAACCTATCTGTAGTCTTCCGCCCTATAGACTAATCCGCCTTCTGAGTATTCGGTTATTATACCATAGTAGGTCTTAAAAAATTCATACGGGTTAAAGAAATCTTTCTCCCTATATAATGTATCTTCCATATTGTTTAATCGCGACAGGGTGGTCCTATCGTATCTCTGTAAGCATTTCTGCATCGCTATTGTCATTCTCTCCTGGACAGTCATCTTCCTTGTGTTATATCTGAAAGCAAATTCATTCAGGTAGAGCTGTGTATATTTCCTGCTGTAATGAACCTGTACAAATGTGTTGGTCCTTTCTAGCCAGCTAAAAACATTCTCTATCATATTAGAGCTGGTCCCGTTGTCAGCTAAATATTGTCCCTTGCTGTGGTTATTAGTGTGTAATTCGCGTCCGGTCAGCTTATCCCAGTCTTTATATAGTAAAGAGTTGTCTGATACCGCTAATCCCCCTGGTGCCACATGTTTCCTGTATACCTCAATTAGGTCATCCTGTTTTATAGGTGTAGGAACCTGCATTAAAACTACCTTATCTCCGTCTGTGATCCCAAAAGCAGCTTTCTTGGTCCTCACGTTAATCGCATTTCCAAGTGCTATCTTTTCCCTTACCGTCTTCGGTGCATACGGTAAATGGAACCTCGCTATAAGCTGCTGTCGCTTCCTTAAACAAAAATTCCTGTAATCACCTCCTATATATACCTCATCGTGTGCAACTATGGGTCCTGTAAATGTTATATCATCCTGCTTAAGAGCTGTCCTCAGTCGCATCAGCATATAGTAAGCAGCCTTCTGGGTAATCTGTAATTTACGCGCTAATTCGTAAGAGCTAATCCCCTTACCGGTCAAATCCAGGTAAAGTGCCAGCATCCAAAAACTAATCGGTAATTTAGAACCGTGAAATAATGTATCGGTCTTATCAGAAAAAATCTTTCCGCAGTCCTTGCATTTGTAGCGTCCGTCGGGTAATCGGGTAATCCGGTGTGATCCGCAGCTGCAGGTTATGCCATCCGGCCATCTCAAATTCCTGAAAATCTCATCCCCATGCTGGGCGATGTAAAACAAATTCCAGTCCATAATATCTTATCTTTAAATTATACGCAAAGATAAGAAAAATAATTGATATATGAAAATTTTTGGGCTGAAAAATGACAATAAAAATGTATTTTTTCTGGTAGCGTAACCTATTGAAAATCAATTCGTTCAGCTTATATGTTAATACCCTCGATAATCTCGACAATAACCTACTAATAACCTACTAATAACCTACTAATAACCTACTAATAACCTACTAATAACCTGCTATTGTCAGGGTGTTGGCAGTAAAAATATGCATAAAAGTTGCTCGGGAATTTGGTCATATGCAAAAAAAGCAGTAACTTTGCGGTCGATTTGGAAAAAAGAAACTAATTAACCAATCAAGAATATTTACATTTAACCAACTATTATTATCATTATTATGAAAAAATTCTTTTATTTGATGACATCGGTTGCCGTATTGGCACTGTGCTTCAACTCTTGCAAAGAGAAAAACAAACCAGAGCCTGAACCAGAACCACAACCGCAACCTACAGTTCCGACGATTGCTGTGGCGATTGAGAATGTTAGCTACACCGAAATTGCATTTAGTGTAACTCCCTCTGACACTGCGGCGACATATGCCATTACTTATTATGCCCCCAACTACGTAGAGAGTAAAAGTAACGCAGAACTTCAGGCCGCGGTAAAGGCAGAAATAGATGAAAGCATCACGTTTGCTAGAGAAAATTATGGTCTTGAGTTTACTTATGCTGATTTTCTGAATAATGGGGCAAAGAACTATTATTTTGATGAGTTGTATCCAGGAACTGCGTATGCGATTGTAGTAAGTTATATGGATACCCTCGGAAACTTTACGGGCGAAGTAGCCGTAGCGGTTGCTAACACTCTGGCGGTTGTAGAGCCTACAGGCGAAGAAGTGACTTTGGGTGCATTAACAGCAAACTCTTTTGAAGATTATCGTGACTATGATAACTCCTGGATGATGTATTTTGGCGACGAAGCAGAAACGATAGAACTGTGTCTAAGTATATTCGCTGATGAAATAGGAGGTAACTTTAGTACAGATGATCTGGATGTTGATTATTCATACCTATGGATTGAGAATGAACTAGATGCCATAGGTTTCCAGAGCATAGCTGTTACATCAAATGTCAGCTCAGATGGCAAGACTGCTAACTTTGCCGGTAATGTAGTTGCTTATAACGGAATCAAGTATATCTTTACTGCTACTGCAAACTTGGAAGAGTTGATTGGTGAAGAATCCGGATTGGCTGCTCGTCGTATATCTAAGAAAGCCGCTGCTCCGAAGAAAATGGCTCAACGTAAATAATATTCGCTAAAAAACGATTAAAATGACATTCGCTCTTGCGGATGTCATTTTTTTGTTGTACCTTTGCACTCGCAATTCAAAATTTATCGATTATCATGAAAAAGATTCTTTCTATTCTGGCTCTCGCGGCCGTAGTTTTCGGTTTCTCTGCATGTGAGGGTTCCGGTGGACTCAATCCTCTGAAAGAGGGATTTAATGTTTCGGCAGACGGCGTTATGGATGTTAGCGCGATTATTCAGATCGAGGCTAAGAGCAAAAAGGTTACCTATTTCTGGGCTTGTTACCCGTTGGATTCGGTCAAGAATATGACGATCGAGGATCTCACGAGCAAGGCTCATTCTGAACTGCTTTACCGCAAGGCAGAGGATGAGGCGAACCAAGGAAAACAGCTTCCGCTGACAAATTATCTCAGCAAAGGCCGCACATATGCCAATTTGGACAATCTCCAGCCAGCCACCGATTATGTATTCGTTGTGGTTGGATTAGATGAGTACGGTCAGCGCTATGGAGGTGAGGCACAACTCGGATTCCAAACACTCGACCTGATTCCACGTGATGAGCAGACCTTTGAGCTAGAGGGCAGTCTTGTTGACTATACAGAAGAAGGTGATCCTCGAGGCTTCTATATCATGGCCGAAAAGACTTTTGAAGATTTGGACATAAAGTTCCGTTTTGATGCTAGAAGCAATACGCTTGAGGGTAATTTCACGCTCGATGATTTCGTAGAGGGAACTACTTTCTTTATCGTCAACGGATGGAATGAGGGATTCTATAGCCTGGATTTTCACGGACACATCAATACCTCGGATCATACATATATATTCGAAGGCGTTGCAGTAGGATGGAATAGGGTACGTTACAACCTGACCATTGTGTGCCCAATTGAATAATAAAATTATCTAAAAGGGAAAGGCGACTGTTTCGGAGGGTTTTCTTTTTGGAAAACTTTTCAACAATCGAAAAAATGCAAATTGCTCATAATGAGCGGTTTGCATTTTTGTTTTGGAAAACTTTTGAAAAATGTTGAAAACTTTCTTGTCAAAAAGTTTGCACAATTGAAATATTTGTAGTACTTTTGCACTCGATTTTGATACTCACTGAACGCCGTTTTAATAAGCAAATTATGCTCATCCTTGCATTGAAGCGGTCTAAGGGGTTAACTGCGTTTCTCGGACGACAAAAATAATACATTTTTATACTCTATACATAACAAATATTATGGAAACATACATCGTAAAACGTGATGGTAAGAAAGAATTATTCACCATCGACAAAATCAAAAACGCCATCTCTAAGGCCTTCTTGGCAGTAGGTGCGTTCGCAACCGAGGAAACTCTGGTTAGTATCTTGTCGCATGTACGCGTTCATGATGGTGCTACCGTGGAGGAGATTCAGAATCAGGTGGAAGTAGCACTGATGGCAGAGGGTTACTATCAAGTAGCCAAGGCTTACATGCTCTATCGTCATCAACACACAGAGGATCGTGACACTCAACGTCGTTTGGACTTTATGATGAACTATGTTCAAGCATCTAATGCCGCAGAAGGTAGTAAATTTGATGCGAATGCAAACGTAGAGCACAAGAACATTGCTACGCTGATTGGCGAGTTGCCTAAGCAAGGCTTCATCCGACTGAATCGTCGTCTTTTGACCGAACGCATCAAACAGATGTTCGGCAAAGAGTTGAGTGACCGCTACATGAACTTGCTCAACCAACACTTCATCTACAAGAACGATGAAACCAACCTGGCGAACTACTGCGCATCTATCACTATGTACCCATGGTTGATCGGTGGTACGAAGAGTATTGGCGGTAACGCTACACCTCCTCATAACCTGAAATCGTTCTGCGGCGGATTCATCAACATGGTATTCATGGTTTCGTCCATGCTTTCCGGTGCTTGCGCAACGCCTGAGTTCCTGATGTACATGAACTACTTCATCGAGCAGGAATTTGGAGCAGACTATTTCAAACGTGCTGACGAAGTGGTAGATATGAGTACTCGTCATCGCACGATTGACAAAGTGATTACTGACTGCTTCCAGCAGGTAGTGTACAGTTTGAACCAACCGTCCGGTGCACGTAACTTCCAATCGGTATTCTGGAACATCAGCTACTACGACCGTTACTATTTCGAGTCGTTGTTTGGTAATTTCTACTTCCCGAACGGCGAGCAGCCTCATTGGGATAGTCTGGATTGGTTGCAGCGCCGCTTCATGCGTTGGTTCAACGAGGAGCGTACGCGTTGCGTATTGACCTTCCCTGTAGAGACCATGGCTCTGTTGGCTGAGAATGGCGACGTGAAAGACAAGGAGTATGGCGACTTCACAGCAGAGATGTACGCAGCAGGACACTCGTTCTTTACGTATATTTCGGATAATGCGGATTCGCTGTCCAGTTGCTGCCGTCTGCGTAATGAGATCACCGACAATGGATTCAGCTACACACTGGGTGCGGGTGGTGTATCTACCGGATCAAAATCGGTTTTGACCATCAACCTGAACCGTGCTATCCAATATGCAGTACGTAACAATATCCCGTATCAGGCATACGTAGAGGAGATCGTGGACCTGATGCACAAAGTGCAACTGGCTTACAACGAGAACCTGAAGAATCTGCAAGAGCGTGGTATGTTGCCATTGTTCGATGCCGGTTATATCAATATCGGTCGTCAGTATCTGACCATCGGTGTGAATGGTTTGGTAGAGGCTGCTGAGTTCCTCGGAATTGAGATTAAGGACTCGCCAGAATATGCACACTTTGTACAAGAGGTACTGGGAATCATCGAGAAGCTAAACAAACAGTATCGCACCAAGGACGTAATGTTCAACTGCGAGATGATTCCTGCAGAGAATGTGGGTGTTAAGCATGCTAAATGGGATAAGGAAGATGGCTATGTCGTTCCGCGTGACTGCTACAACAGCTATTTCTACGTAGTAGAGGATACTAAGTTGAATGTGTTGGATCGTTTCCGTCTGCACGGACGTCAATACATCGAGCACTTGACCGGTGGTTCGGCACTCCACTGCAACCTGGAGGAGCACTTGAGTCAAGCTCAGTATCGTCAATTGCTGCGCGTGGCAGCTCAGGAAGGATGTAACTACTTTACATTCAATATCCCGAACACCATTTGCAACGATTGCGGTCATATTGACAAGCGCTATCTGAAGGAGTGTCCGCATTGCCATTCTAAGAATGTGGACTATCTGACTCGCGTGATCGGTTATATGAAACGCGTAAGCAACTTCTCTGAGGCACGCCAGAAAGAGGCCGCAAAGCGTTACTACGCAGAGGCATCGAAGGCACCTAAGTGCTAATGAAAGTAGCATCGTTTGACATCGTATTTCAGGAGATTCCCGGAGAGGTAACGCTTGCGCTGAACCTCTCCGGTTGTCCGTGTCATTGTCAGGGTTGCCACAGTCAGCATCTGTGGGAAGATATAGGCGAACCACTAGATGAAACGCTGCTGGACGGCCTGATGGATCGTTATGGCAGTCAGATAACCTGTGTATGCTTTATGGGCGGAGATCAGGATCCGGAATATGTTCTCCGCATGGCCGAGCATGTTAGGCAAGCATCGGTAAAGGCCGCGTGGTACAGCGGTCGTCAAGGAATGCCTATGGCCTATCATTTGCCCTTAGATTCTTTGGATTACGTCAAGTTCGGGCCATATATAGAGGCACTTGGCGGACTGAAGAGCCCGGAGACGAACCAACGTCTATACAAGAGAGTAGGTGACAATTGGGAGGATATAACAGGCCTATTTCATCACAAGGATTGCTAAAAAGAGGTCTTTTTTTATAAAAAAACGCGCAAACTATTGCATATGTCAAAAAAAAGCAGTAATTTTGCGCCGTTTTTTGAATTCAAGTATTAACTCGTCGAGTCGGGCAGTGGCGTAACCAACCGCGTAAATGATGTCTGTCGGCTCGGCCTAAATGAACAAAATTAATGGAATTTAACAGTTACAAGACTGTGTCGGTCAACAATGCAACCGTTCAGAGAGAATGTGTTGTGATCGATGCTCAAGGCCAGATTCTTGGCCGCATGTGTACGAAAGTAGCAAAGCTGCTTCGTGGTAAGTACAAACCATCGTACACTCCCAACGTAGATTGTGGTGACGATGTTATCATCATCAATGCTGCCGGTGTTAAACTGACAGGCAACAAATGGAACGAGCGTGAGTACGTTCGCTACACCGGTTATCCTGGTGGTCAGCGTACGTTTACCCCTGCCGACTTGATGGCAAAAGGCGCAGACTTCCTGATTCGTCGTGTAGTGAAAGGTATGCTTCCCAAGAACCGTCTTGGCGCAAAGCAAATCAAGCATTTGCACGTATTTGACGGACCGGAGCACAACATGCAGGCCCAGAAACCCAAACAAATTGATATTAACACCCTTAAATAATTGAGAAGAGAATGGAAACAGTTAATGCATTAGGTCGTCGTAAATCTGCAGTAGCACGCGTTTACGTAAATGAAGGTGCCGGCAAAATTACTATCAATGGCCGCGACATCGAGAGCTACTTCCCCTCTTCGATTCTTCGCTACATCGTATTGCAACCGCTGAACAAACTTGAGGCAGCAGGCAAGTACGACATCAAGGCAAATCTGGATGGTGGCGGTTACAAGGGACAAGCAGAAGCATTGCGTTTGGCAATTGCTCGTGCACTGGTAAAAATCAATCCGGAGGACAAGGCAGCACTTAAGGCAGAAGGCTTCATGACGCGTGATGCTCGTGAGGTAGAACGTAAGAAACCGGGTCAACCCAAAGCACGTAAGCACTTCCAGTTCAGCAAACGTTAACCCATCTAAACCGTGTGGACTCCCCCAGTGGACTACCACACGGTTGGTTTTGGTGGCCTGATAATGGTTCTAGAATCATTAGCGCGTATGGTTATAATGTTTTGTGCGCGTGATAGACACACCAAAGCTAAAGGATTTTAATAAAATAATCAAACTAACATTAAACAAATCAAAAATGAGAACAAATTTTGATCAATTGCTCGAGGCCGGTTGTCATTTCGGTCACCTCAAGCGCAAATGGAATCCGGCAATGGCTCCGTACATCTACATGGAGCGTAACGGAATTCACATTCTGGACCTCAACAAAACTGCCGTAAAGATTGAAGAGGCAGCAGAGGCAATGAAGAATCTGGCACGCAGTGGCCGTAAAATCCTGTTCGTAGGCACAAAGAAGCAGGCACAAGAGATTGTTGCTGCTCATGCTCAAGAGGTAGCAATGCCTTACATCACCGAGCGTTGGGCCGGTGGTATGCTCACTAACTTCCCAACCATCCGCAAGGCTGTGAAGAAGATGAGCCAAATCGACAAAATGACTACCGATGGTACGCTAGATAACGTATCGAAGCGTGAGAAACTGCAAATTGCTCGTCAACGTGAGAAACTGGAGAAGAACCTAGGTTCTATCGCAGATATGACTCGTCTGCCGAGCGCAGTATTCGTGGTAGATGTTATCAAAGAGAAGATTGCCGTAGCAGAGGCTAACCGTCTGGGAATCCCTGTATTCGCTATCGTTGATACCAATTCTAATCCTAACAATATCGATTTCGTAATCCCTGCTAACGACGATGCAACCAAGTCGATTGACGTAATCCTGACCGCTCTCTGCGATGCAATCAAAGAGGGTCTGGAGGAGCGCAAAGTAGAGAAGGCTGACGAGAATGCCGCTGAAGCTCAAGCAGAAGAGAACGGCGAGATTCCAGCACCGAAAGAGCGTCGTCAGCGTATCCGCAAAGCCGCTCCTGCTCCTGAGAAAGTAGCAGAGCAAAAGGCTGAGCCTGTTGAGGAAAAGAAAGCAGAAGAGCCTAAGGCTGAGGAAGTTAAGGTAGAGGAGGAGAAAGAAGAAGCTCCTAAAGCAGCGAAGAAAGCTCCAGCAAAGAAACCTGCTGCAAAAAAAACAGCAGAGAAGAAAGCTGAGAAATAAAACTAGGTTAGAAATTCTAAATTCATAAATTCTAATATGGCTGTAACATTAGCAGATATTAAGAAACTGCGTGACATTACCGGCGCAGGTATGATGGATGTAAAGAAAGCTCTGGAAGAGGCTAACGGCGACTTTGAGGTTGCGAAGGACTTGCTCCGCAAGCGTGGTCAGGCCATCGCAGCAAAACGTAGTGACCGAGAGGCCTCCGAGGGATGTGTATTAGCTAAAGTGAAAGATGGTTTCGGCGCTATTGTTGGCGTTAAATGCGAGACTGACTTCGTAGCTAAGAACGCAGACTTCGTGGGTATGGTTAAACTCATCCTGGATGCAGCTCTGGACAACAAAGTTCGCTCGTTCGATGAATTGAAGAACCTGAAGATTGGTAACTTTACTGTTCAGGAGATTGTTACCGAGCGCTCTGGTGTAACGGGTGAGAAGATGGAGTTGGCAGAATATGCCTATCTTGAGGCTCCGGTTGTAGATGCATACAATCACCTTGGCAATAAACTTAGCTCGTTAGTAGCTGCAGCTGCCGGTTCTGAGCAAGAGACCGTACATGGTATCTCGATGCAGGTAGCCGCTATGTCGCCCATCGCTCTGGATGCAGATCATGTAGCTGACGAGGTTAAGAAACGCGAGTTGGATGTGGCTGTTGAGAAGACCAAACAGGACGAGATCAACAAGGCTGTTGAGAACGCACTGCGCAAAGCAGGTATCAACCCCGCTCACGTTGACACAGACGATCACATTGAGTCGAACCAAGCTAAGGGCTGGATTACAGCAGAACAGGCACAGCAAGCCCGTGAAATCAAGGCAAGCACTGCTGCAGAGGCAGAAGCTAACCTCGCTAACCAGGCAAAGAAAATTGAGATGATTGCTCAAGGTCGTCTGGGTAAGTTCTTGAAAGAGAACACATTGATGGAACAGGTTTACGTGATGAGTGAAAGTAAGGAACTGGTAAAGGACGTTCTGAAAGCTAGAAATGTTCAGATTACTGACTTCCGCCGTATCACTCTCTCCGCTGAGTAAAAACCATGAGACCATTCTGAGCAATCAGGGTGGTCTCATTAGCAGAATAACGTTAGATACGTTGTAAAAACAACATTTTATTATTAATTAATTCATTAAACTGATTTAAGAGATGAAAAAGAATTTCATTTTGGCTGCTCTTGTAGCAGTAGCAGCAATCTTCGCAGGTTGCGAGAAGAAAGAGCCTACAGCAGTTCTTCCTGAGGACATGAACGCTAAGGTTATCATCAATGGTTATGTTCGTTCCCAAGCTTATGAGGAGAAATCTTCAGTATTGGTGGCTAAGGAGAAAAAAGAACCAGTTGCTAACGCAACGATTAAAGTTCTCTACGGTGTTAAGGTAAAAGGCGTTATGACCTACAAAGAGTACAACGCTACTACTAACAAAGAAGGTTTCTATCAGATTGAGCTCGGTTGCGCTACCGGTAAGGCTATCGACGAGGTTAAGGTTCAAGCAGGTGCATTCGTAAAAGATGGTACCAAAGCTTACAAGAAAAATAGCGATGGTTCTACAGATATCACAACTACCGATGCTTATTTCTACGGAGAGAAGAACCAACTCAACGCAGCTGCAGGCAATGCATACAAGCTGAATGTTGACTTGTTGCCAGTAGACTTGACTAGCTATCCAGACATGACTCTGCCCTAATTAGCAGGAAATCAGTCTGTTAGTCAATCTTATTATTAATTCTATTTGATAATCTTATTATTAATAAAGTATTAGAAAGTATGAAACGTTTAATGATAGTAATGAGTGCACTGGTACTTTCTGCCGGTGTTCTTATGGCTGAAGAGGAGAAAGCTAAAGCCAACCACTGCCCAGACGCAGGTTCGGTAGCAATAGGTTTCACCTTCAACGCAGCTTCGCTGGGTACTCAGCTGGCTGCTCAGCCAGATGCAAACACCTTTACAGGTGCGTTTATCAATGGTCTTGCAGCTACTCCTAAGAGCATGTATATCCTTTCGCAAGATCCTATCGCTGCTTTCCGTGTAAAATATCACCTGAGCGACAACTTGAACATTCGCGCATCGGTTGGTTTGAACGGTAGCCACGTTGATTTTGCTAACTATGTAACTGATGACCTGGCAAAGGCTTTGGATCCTACATCTGAGGCAAAGGTTATTGACCACATCAAATCTGACCTGAACTCTACTAACTTTGCTGTTGGTTTTGAGTATGTAGCAGGTAAGGGTAACCTGAAATTCGTTGCAGGTATGAACCTGTTGTACGCTTTTGCAGGTGGCAAGATGTTCTTTGACTACGGAAACCAAATCACTGCTTTGAATCCAGAACCAACTTCCTTCATCGCTGGTGGTGCATTTGAGGATTTTGCAGCCAAGGGTGCAGCTGTAGGTATCGCTTACGGTCGTCCATTGGAGCGCAAAAACGTTGGTTTCAGCCACGGTATTGGTATCCAAGCTGACATGGGTATTGAGTGGTTCTTCATCGACCATCTCTCTCTTGGCGCAGCTATGACCTTCACTCCGGTGATGTTCGTAAAACAATGCCAGACCTTCACTGTATACGAAGGATTCTCCACTATGAAGGGTGAAGTTATTGAGTTCAACGACTTGGTATCTCCGGGTTCATGGGCTTGCCTGTATGGCACCAACAACCTTGGTTTCCAACTCTCTCTGAACTACTATTTCTAATCTGTAATAGTAAAAAGTCATAAAACAAGGAGGATCCGTCAACTCGGGTTCTCCTTGTTGCTTTTTAACCAAGAAAAATACAATCCGAAAAAAATGAAAAAGTTCGCGAAAATATGCGGATGGATAGCGCTCAGTATAGTTCTGCTTCTGGGCTTGGTATTAGCGTTGTCTCCTATTGCTAAGTATGTGGTGAATAACTACGGTGAGCAAATCATTGGGCGGCAGATGCATGCAGACAGAGTGATAATCAATCCCTATTGGGGTGGAGTGACGATAGATGGGTTTCAATGTAAAGAGCAAAACGTTGAGATGGACTTCATCTCTTTTGACCATCTGTATGTTCAGATAGCATGGCCTCGTCTCGTGGCAAAGGACGTTACCATTCGTCATATTCATCTGGATGGTTTTAAAGGTCAGGTACTGAAATGCGATGATAAAGTCAATTTTTCGGATATCATTGAGCGTTACTCAAATAATGACTCAACTCTAGAAGAAATGCCCAAAGACACCGCGAATAGCGGATGGACAATATTACTAAAAGACATTCGCATTAACAACAGCACTATTCGCTATCGAGATGTGATAAGTGATAAGCAATGGAGTCTCGAGGATTTGAGCCTTGCTATTCCCGGATTATACTTCGACAATACACAGACTAATGCGGGTATCGAGTTTGCTTTGCCAACAGGAGGTAGAGTAGGAATTGCGGCTGGTATGAAGATGCAAGCCAATCGTTATGCAGTAAAATTGAATCTGTATGATGTACATGCAGATGTGGCGCTACCTCTGGTGCAAGATTATATGGACCTGAGCGGTTTGGGTGCAAAACTGAATGGAACATTGCATGTAGATGGCAGTCTGGAGGAGATACAGAATATAGTACTGAAAGGTAATCTGGCGATGACGGGACTGAGTCTGCGTGATCGTGATAAGGACGAAATTGCAGCCCTGGATGAGTTGCGCGTTGTTATCAATAATGGCGATGTGGCAACCAATACCTATTTGCTGGATACGTTGGCTGTACTTGGATTGACCGGTAACTATGAAGTACATGAGCGTTGGAACACTCTGACGCGTTTGATGAAGCAGCCAGATGAGTCGGAACAGCCAGAAACGGCAGATACGACTATAACAGAACCAGCAGCGCCGACCAAGCCTCTGGTATGGATGGCTAAAGTGGTAACGTTGACAGGACATCACCTAAGCTATGAGGATTATTCGATGAAGAACAACTGGGAATATTCGGTTGAAACGCTTCGCGTGGATGCTCGCAATGTGGCTAGCAATGGGCGTAACCAAATGAATGTTGCTGCTACACTGACCAATAATGCGAAACTCAAGATGGATTACGTGGGGAGTCTTGACCTGAAGAAAGATGACAGTCGTCTGAATCTAAAACTAACGGGTCTAAAACTAGAGGATTTCAGCGCGCTGTGTCGGAATTACACCGGATATCCATTGGAATCTGGCGTGCTATCTCTGGAAAGTCACATGGAAGTGAACAAGGGCAAATTGACAGGAAACAACACTATCATCATAGATAATCCAAAGGTAGGCAAGAAAGAACGCCTAACGAAGGCACCTTATAAAAACATACCTGTGCGCGCGGGATTCAACCTGCTGACTTCTGCGCAAAACAAGATTGTTTTGGATGTGCCAGTTACAGGAGATGTGAGCAATCCAAAATTCAAATTAGGGAAAGTAATAGGCCGCGCTATACTGAAAGTATTCTTCGGACCACTGATGGGCGTGAAAGATAAAGACAGAACAATAACAGACGAGGAACGCCGTGAAATGGAAGAACTATTCGGTGAAGACTCGTTGAGCGAGAGTTCTGCAGACGTCGCAATGGCCGCAAGCGACAGCATCGGTCTCGCCGAAGTAGGCAAGTAAAACTTGCTCGCGGCAGAATTGTGCTTGCTCGGCATACTCCACCATTGCTTTCAATTTGTGCGCGTAGCGCTCTTGGCGCTCGTCATAAACCATAGGAGAGAGGTAGATTTCTGCCTCTCTTTCTCTTGTGAAAGTCAGGCTACAGCCCACAGAACGAGGAATATAGGTCAAAATTCCACGTTGCGCCAATGAGACAAGAACTTCGTGCGCCTGGGGATCATCTCCTTCGCGAACGTACTGCAGGTCTGTAAAAATGCCAGAGTATTGGCGCATGAGTCGATCTAGCAGTTCTATTTGTGCGGAAGAAAGATTGTATTCGCCGAATTGCTGGCGTGGCACATTGATTCGTACGCGTGGTTGCGTCTCGTGTTCCTCCTCAAAATGAATATATCCCGCTTGCATCAGCAGATGTAGAGCAGAGTAGGTTTGCAGTACCGGCAGTCGCATCACTTGGCATAGACGGTCAATATGCAATGCAAACGTGTGGCCATAACCGCTGCCTAGGCCTACTTGCAGGAAATCGCAAGTGTTGTGATACACTTTCTCAATAAATTCCTTCGGCGGATAATTGTCCACAATGCGTTTGCGTGCTTTCGCTTTGTCTTGATCGTTGTAGAGCAACACAGCATACGCTGTTTGTCCGTCTCTTCCAGCTCGACCGGCCTCTTGGTAATAACTCTCTATGCTGCTGGGTAAATCGTGGTGGATGACCAATCGTACATCCGCTTTGTCGATCCCCATACCAAAAGCGTTGGTTGCCACGATGACTCGTGTTTTGCCGTTTTTCCACGCTTCCTGTCGCTCGTTACGTTCGCGTGTGGTCAATCCTGCGTGATAATAATCAACGCTTTCGCCTTGTTCGGCTAGCCATTCGGCGAGTTCTCTGGCCCGTTTGCGGTTGCGAACATAAACTATGGCGCTACCAGGCACGTGGCTTAGAATGTGTGCGATCTGTTCGGGTTTGTTCTCCGTGCGACGTACAATATATTGCAGGTTCTCGCGATGGAACGATTTGCGTAGGACATTAGGTTCTGCAAATCCCAAACGGCGCTGAATATCTTCTACTACTGCAGGTGGCGCCGTAGCAGTGAGTGCCAAAACGGGCACATTAGGTAGCGCTTCGCGCACTTTCTGAATATTCAGATACGAAGGACGAAAATCGTAGCCCCACTGAGAAATACAATGCGCTTCATCTACGGCAATTAGGCCAATTGGCAGATCTTTCAAACGAGCCTTGAAATCTTCACTTTCCAGGCGCTCGGGTGAACAATATAAGAAATGGAACGGACCGAACAGACAATTATCCAACGCAGCGCGTTGTTTGTCGTAATTCATACCCGTGTATATGGCTGCCGAATGAATGCCTCGTGCTTGCAGATTCTCCACTTGGTCGCGCATCAACGCAATAAGCGGAGTGATGACCAGACAAAGTCGTTTGTCCGGATTATCTTGCGCCATGACCAGTGTGGGCACTTGAAAGCAAAGGCTTTTTCCTCCTCCAGTAGGCATCAGCGCCAGCGTATCTTTGCCGGCTAAGACAGATTGAATGATTTCCGCCTGCAATGGGCGGAAATCATCGTAGTCGAAATATGTCTTTAGTGCCTCCTTGGGAGTCATTGGCGGTTAGTGGTTAGTGTTAGTGGTTAGAGGATACGCCGAAGCGCGTCTTTTACTCGTTTGAGTGTTTCTTCTTTGCCTAATACGTCCGTGATTGCCCAAATATGCGGGCCACGAGCAGCGCCGACGAGGCAGATACGGAATGCATTCATAACGATGCCCACGCCGTATTCTTTGGCTTCAATCCATGGCATCACAGTGGCATCTAGCGTCTCTGCAGACCAGTCGCTAACACCTTCCAGCACAGCGAGTAACTCTTGCATATGGCGTGGCGATTCTTCTTTCCAGCGTTTCTTGAGCGATTTCTCGTCATACTCGGTAGGAGCTACGAAGAAGAAATTGGTCTGTTCCCATAGTTCGTGAACAAAGTTCACGCGGTCCTTGGTCAGTCCGACTACTGTGGCTACCATTTCCATATTTGGGTTCTGGATTCCGTTTTCGGCCAATGTAGGCAAGAAGAGTTGCGCCAGTTCCTCATTACTATGGAGTTGCAGGTATTGGTGGTTGAACCATTTGCACTTCTCGAAATCGAATTTAGCACCCGATTTGCTAACGCGGTCGAGCGAGAACTGCTGAATCAGTTCTTCCATGGTGAACATCTCCTGATCGCCGGTATTGTGCCAACCGAGCAATGCCAAGAAATTGATGACAGCCTCTGGGAAATAACCGCTCTCGCGATAACCGGACGAAACAGTACCATCTTTTTGATTGTGGAACTCGAGTGGGAAGACAGGGAATCCGAGACGATCGCCATCACGCTTGCTGAGTTTGCCGTTTCCGTCAGGTTTTAGCAGCAATGGCAAATGCGCAAACTCAGGCATAGTGTCTTGCCAGCCGAATGCGCGATAAAGTAGTACATGGAGTGGGGCAGAAGGCAACCATTCTTCTCCACGGATAACGTGGCTGATTTCCATCAAATGGTCATCGACAATGTTGGCCAAATGGTATGTAGGCAGGTCGTCTGCAGATTTGTACAGTACTTTGTCATCCAAGATATTGCTATTAATAACCACCTCGCCACGAATGAGATCGTGAACGTGAATATCTTCGTTAGGCTCTACGCGGAAACGAACCACATATTTATCTCCTCGTGCGATGCGTGCGTCCACTTCTTCTTGGCTGAGCGTGAGCGAATTGCACATGCTCATGCGTGTGCGTGCGTCGTATTGGAAATTGGCAATCTCTGCGCGCTTAGCCTCCAGTTCTTCTGGTGTATCGAACGCAATATATGCGTGGCCGCTGTCGAGCAGTTGTTTCACATACTGGTGATAAATCTCGCGTCTCTCGGACTGACGATACGGGCCGTGAGCACCAACGGCTTCTACCTTGCCATTGCGCATGCGCAGACCTTCGTCAATGCCGATACCAAGCCAATCGAGGGCTTCGAGGATATATTCTTCCGCTCCAGGGACAAAACGCGTGGAGTCAGTATCTTCGATACGAAGCAACATGTCTCCGCCATGCTGGCGAGCGAAAAGATAATTATACAAAGCGGTACGAACACCGCCAATGTGCAATGCGCCCGTTGGACTAGGCGCAAAACGAACTCTAACTTTTCTTTCCATATATTGATTTTGAATTTTTCTTCAACAATTTTGCGGCGCAAAATTACTGCTTTTTTTTGATATATGCAAATTAAAAAATCAAAATCACCGAATAATATATACAATATATTATAGGTGTGTGGGGGATACGTGATTGTCACGTGTTGATCAGGTGTTGCACGCGATATAACCCTGTGGAGATTGCCTCGAGAATGTCAGGTGATTGTCTCGATAAAGTCACGATAATAAAATGATTTATTACGTAGTAATAGTGTGTAAAAAATGATATATTCAAAAAAAAGAGAAAAATATTTGCATATTTCATTTTTTTGTAGTAAATTTGCAGCGGTTTTAATGCGAAGACACAAATAATATAAATATCTACTAAAAATAAAAATAACTGACAACATTATGAAACCAACTCACATCGAACATTTGGGTATTGCTGTTCCGAGTTTGGAAGAGACTATGCCGTTTTTTGAGTTTTTGACCGGAAGCAAGTGCTACAACATTGAAGAAGTAGCCGATCAGAAAGTACGTACCGCATTCTTTAAGGTAGGCGAAGTGAAAATTGAATTGCTGGAGCCGACTTGCGAAGAATCGACCATTGCTAAGTTCATTGAGAAGAATGGCGGCCGTGGTGGCGTTCATCACGTTGCATTCAACGTAGAGAACGTAGCCGAGGCATTGGCCGAAGCAGAAGCAGCAGGTCTGCAGTTGATAGACAAAGCTCCTCGCAAAGGCGCTGAGAATCTGATGATTGCTTTCCTTCATCCGAAGAGCACCAAGGGCGTGTTGACCGAACTGTGCCAACAACCGAAGTAATAGTCGAAAGTTAATAGTCGATAGTCAAAAGTCGAAATAATTATGGATCAAGCAAAATTAGATAGACTGCTGGAGAACCGCGAGAAGGCTATGGCCGGTGGCGGAGAAGCAGCTGTGGAGAAACATCACGTTAAGGGTAGCTATACAGCACGTGAACGTATCAATATGTTGCTCGACGAGGGATCGTTTGAGGAGGTAAATATGTTCCTTACCCACCGTTGCCATGATTTTGGCATGGAGAAAAAGGTATTTCTGGGTGATGGCGTTGCTGTTGGTTCTGGTACGATAGACGGCCGTCTGGTGTTCGTTTTTGCTCAAGATGCAACCGTTATTGGCGGTTCGCTGAGCGAGACGATGGCGCTGAAGATCTGCAACGTGATGGACCAGGCAATGAAACTAGGAGCCCCTATCATTGGTTTGAATGACTCGGGTGGTGCTCGTATTCAAGAAGGTGCTTGCGCTCTAGCAGGTTACGCAGAGATTTTCGAGCGTAATATTCTGGCTTCGGGTGTTGTACCACAGATAAGCGTTATCTTTGGCCCGTGTGCGGGTGGAGCAGTGTACAGCCCAGCGCTGACCGACTTCATCATGATGACCGAGCAGAACAGTTATATGTTCATTACAGGTCCGAAGGTAGTAAAAGCCGTGACTGGTGAAGATGTGACTGTTGAGCAACTTGGTGGTGCCAAGATTCACGCTAGCAAGTCGGGTGTTACCCATTTCGTAGCAGAAACAGAGGAAGAGGCGATTGCACAAGTACGTCGTCTGGTAAGTTTTATCCCGCAGAATAACATGGAAGAGGCTCCTGTAGTGCCTTGCACCGATGATATCGCTCGCGTGGACGACAGTTTGAACGAACTAGTTCCTGCAGACCCGAACAAGCCATACGATATGAAGGAAATTATCAATACAATAGTTGATAACGGTGACTTCATGGAAGTACATAAAGATTACGCGAAGAACGTGATCTGCGGTTTCGCTCGTTTCAATGGCCGCTCGACAGGTATCATCGCTAATCAGCCAAGTTGGTTGGCCGGTGTACTGGACTGCGACGCTAGCCGTAAGGCCGCTCGTTTTGTTCGTTTCTGCGATGCATTTAATATCCAAATCCTGACTCTAGTGGATGTTCCGGGCTTCCTTTGCGGAACCGGCCAAGAGTACGCAGGTATTATCGATCACGGAGCAAAGCTGATGTTTGCATACGGCGAAGCCACCGTACCAAAGGTTACAGTAACCGTTCGCAAGAGTTACGGCGGAAGTCACATTGTGATGAGCTGTAAACAACTGCGCGGCGATATGTGCTATGCATGGCCGAATGCAGAGATCGCAGTGATGGGTGCCAGCGGTGCCGTAGGTGTGCTGCAGGCAAAGGCAATCAAGGCTATTGAAGATCCGGAAGAACGCAAGAAATTCATCGCGGAGAAAGAAGCAGAATACAAAGATTTGTTCGCTTCTCCATACCAAGCTGCTAACCGCGGCTATATAGATGACGTGATTGAGCCTCGCAACACTCGTGCTCGCATAATCCGTGCGTTTGAGATGTTGCAGACCAAGCGTCTGACTAATCCGCTAAAGAAACATTCTAACATACCTCTGTAATTATGATGATCTTAGCAGTAACCGCACAGACATGGATAGTAACCGGGCTTGGATTCGGTATTGTATTAGCGCTCCTGTTTTGTTTGGTCTATATTCTGACATTCTTTGGCTGGACCATGCAAAAGGCCACGCAGCCCAAGGCTGCGCCTAAGCAGAAAGAGCAAAAGCCAAGCGCCGAAGAAAAAGCCGCGATAGCCATGGCGTTGTCAGAGGCTACAGATGACGATAAAGTGGCTGTAGCCTATGCGTTGTATCTATATCAGGGAAAAAACCACGATATGCCTACAGCTACTATCGCTCCGCAGACACGTAATACTGCGTGGAATGACAAATCAATAGGATTAAATAACAAAGGATTTTAATATTACTACTCATATGAAAGAGTTCACATTCAAAATCAATGGCGCAGAGTACAAGTGCGCAGTAGAAGAAATAGAAGCCGGCAAGGCCAATGTAACCGTTAACGGCAAGGTGTACGAGGTAGAAACAGAGAAACCTGCAGCTCCTGCTCCGAAGCCCGTTGCTGCCGCTCCAAAGGCCGCTCCGGCATCAACCGCTGCTCCGAAAGCAGAGGCTAAGCAGGCTGCTCCAATCGCAGGTGATGGCATTAAGGTGAAGAGTCCGCTGCCTGGTAGCGTAATCAAAGTGCTCGTAAGCGAAGGCCAAGCTGTGAAGAAAGGCGATACGTTGCTGACACTCGAGTCCATGAAGATGGAGAACCCGATTCTGGCAGAAAACGATTGCACGGTTAAGCAGATTCTGGTTGCTGCCGGTCAGAACGTAATGCAAGACGATGTTCTCGTCGTACTAGCATAATACGATATTGGATATTTGACACTGAATATTTGATATTTTATGAATATTGTGGAATTCTTCCAGGGCATGGGCTTCATGCAGATGACGTGGCAACAAGGAGTGATGCTACTTGTCAGTTTTTTCCTGCTCTACCTGGCTATTCATAAGAAATACGAGCCGTTGCTGTTGCTGCCCATCGCCTTTGGTATGCTTTTGACCAATCTGCCGGGCGCGGGTATGTTCCATAGCGAATTGTGGTCGGCTTTTCTGGATTCCGAGAGCCCCGTGTATCATTCGTATGGCGCTATACTGAAGGAAGGTGGACTGCTGGACGTGCTGTATATAGGTGTTAAGGCAGGTGTTTATCCTTGCTTGATCTTTATCGGCGTGGGCGCAATGACCGATTTTGGTCCGCTGATTGCTAATCCTAAGTCGCTGATACTGGGTGCCGCTGCACAGATAGGTATTTTCGTTACGTTCCTTTGCGCTAACGCAATGGGATTCACGCCTGCAGAGGCCGGTTCTATCGGGATTATCGGTGGCGCAGACGGACCTACCAGTATCTTCTTGACAAGCAAACTAGCTCCGCATTTGCTGGGCCCGATTGCCATCGCCGCCTACAGTTATATGGCGCTTGTCCCAGTTATTCAACCGCCTATCATGCGTGCCCTGACTACCAAGAAAGAGCGTGCTATCAAGATGGGGCAGTTGCGTCCGGTTAGCAAGACCGAGAAAATCGTTTTCCCGATTATCATCACGGCTATAGTAGCGCTGATTCTGCCTGATGCAGCTCCGCTGATTGGCTGCTTGATGCTGGGTAACCTGATGAAAGAGTGCGGTGTGGTGGATCGTTTGAGCAAGACGGCACAAAACGAGCTGATGAATATTGTCGTTATCTTCCTCGGTTTGTCGGTTGGTGCTACGGCCACAGCTGGCAGTTTTCTCAATTGGCAAACCCTGATGATCTTGGCTATGGGTATTGTCGCCTTTGGCTTGGGTTCGGCAGGTGGTGTACTACTGGCTAAATTCATGAACCTCTTCCTCAAGGAGAAGATCAACCCGCTGATTGGTTCGGCCGGTGTATCGGCAGTGCCGATGGCTGCGCGTGTGAGTCAGCAAGTGGGCCAAGAGGAAAATCCATCGAACTTCTTGTTGATGCATGCCATGGGCCCGAATGTAGCGGGTGTCATTGGCTCGGCTGTGGCAGCAGGCGTTCTGCTGACTATGCTCGGATAGTAGGGTATGAATAATCGTAAAATTGGAACAATAGTACTGATGGTTGCAATGGTTATAGTTGCAGCCTCCGTGCTATTTACCAACAATTTGGCGCGTTCGCTCCAACAAGAGGAACAGCGTAATATGGCTACTTGGGCTGAAGCAGAGCGGCTGTTGATTCAGGCAGACAGCTTGACAGACATTGATTTTGTGTTGACCATCATTGAAGGCAATACTACTATCCCTGTCTATATCTGCGACGAGGAGGGCAATGTACTAGCCAGTCGTAATGTGCCAGACAACCACGATTCGCGGCCGCAACATGGACCTATCCCTCTTAAGATAAACGAGCAGATTACACAATATATCTATTGGGACGACAGCCGCCTCTTGACACAGTTGCACTATGTGCCTTACGCTCAGTTTGCGCTGATATTTATCTTCATCGTTATCGCCGTGGTTATCATGCTAACGGCTCAGCGCAGCGAACAAAACCGCCTGTGGGTAGGATTGAGCAAGGAGACTGCGCATCAACTAGGTACGCCTATCTCGTCGCTGAATGCATGGCAACAACTGTTGTCGGAGGAATACCAGGAAGATCAGTATGTGCCGCAAATACGCAAGGATATAGACCGCCTGCAGATGATTGCCGACAGATTCCAGAAGATAGGAAGCGAGCCGGAATTGCAGGAGGGCGATTGGTGCCGCGTAGTGCTGGATGCCGTGGCGTATATCCGCACGCGTGTGAGCAACAAGGTGAGTATTGATGCGGAGAGTCTGCAGGGTGTGCAACGCACCGTAATGTTGAATGCTCCGCTGATGCAATGGGTGATAGAGAATCTGCTGAAGAACGCTGCAGATGCCATCTCTGGTACAGGAACTATCACGCTGCAGATACATGAGAACGAGCATGACCTGATGCTCGATATCACGGACAGCGGCAAGGGTATGGACAGCAAGACACAACGCCGCATCTTTGATGCGGGTTTTACTACTAAGGAACGTGGTTGGGGATTAGGCCTTCCATTGGCCAAGCGTATCGTTGAGCAATATCATGGAGGCAAACTCCTGCTCAAGCATTCTCAACTGGGCGTTGGAACAACCTTCCGCATCATTCTGAAAAAAACCGTAAACGGTTGAACCGCTACCGCTCATGCTAGCAAATACAGCGCCTGCTTCCAGTAGGCGCTGTTTTATTTGCGCTATAGTGGGGTGGAGAGGAAATACACTCTCTTCGAAATCATTGGTATAGTCGCCCTGCAGCACGCGTCCTTCGGCCTCCGGATGGAGATGGATACCTGCGTACGCCTCTTTAGTGGATACGCCTTCATTGGGCTTGATGAGCAGAATTCTCTGACCGCTTAGGTCGAGATGGATGGGCTGTAGTTGCTCGCCAATGCCAGTAGCGAAGCAGGGCACATTGTAGATGAAAAATGGGCAGTCAGCGCCCAAAGGGCGCACCTCTTGCGCCAGTTGTTCTTTGGTAAGCTCCAGACTAAAGATTTCGTTTAGAGCAATAGCCATGTGTGCGGCATCGCTGCTACCTCCGCCCAGCCCTGCGCCAAAAGGTATATTCTTGCGAAAACGAATAGAGACCGGGCCTATCTGCGGGTATTTGGCAGCCATCTGGCGGTAGCAACGGATAATGAGGTTGTCCTCTGCCGGACAATCGACAGCCAGACCCTCTTGATGAAAGTTTATCTGCGCTCTCTCGCCTTTCGAATCTCGCCTCTCGCCTCGTACTTCCAACTCGTCGTGCAAGGCATAAATAGGCACGAAGATAGTCTCCAAGTCGTGGTAACCATCTTCGCGCTTGCGAAGAACGCGCAAGCCAAGATTAATCTTGCAGTTAGGGTAGAGAATCATACCGTATCCATGAACGAGCGTTGCACCTTATTGAAGACCACGATACCGATAGCCATCAGCACCACCATAAAAGCGAAACTATAGCCGAGCATCCACCAGTCGTGGCATCCTACGCCGAGGAATCCGTATTTGAAGAATTCGAGAATGCCGGTCAACGGGTTGAGTTGCATGACGAACAGTACTTTAGGATTGGTGATCGTGCTAAGCGGGTAGATAACCGGCGTAGCGTACATCCACAGGCTGACAAAGAAGCTGAGCAACAGTTGCAAGTCGCGATATTTGGTCGTCATACTAGAGAACAAGATACCAAAACCAAGCGCTAATCCAGCCAGCATAAGCACCAGAAGAGGGAAGAGTAGCGCGTAGAGGTTAGGACATACATGCACATCGGTGAAAACTACGTAGTATAGATAGACGCAGAGGAAAAGCCCGAACTGAATGGCGAACCTGACAAGGTTGCTGATGACATCGCTCAGCGGACTAACCAGACGCGGAAAATAGACTTTGCCGAAGATGCTGGCATTGTTGACAAAGGTGTTGCTGGTTTTGGTCAGACAGTCGGAGAAATACTGCCAAAAGCAAATACCGGCCAGATAGAACAGCGGTTGCGGTAGTCCGTCGGTCGAGATCTTAGCTATACCTCCGAAAACAACCATGTACATGATAGTTGTCATCATGGGTTGAATCAGGAACCAAAGCGGTCCGAGGATGGTCTGCTTGTACTGGGTGATGATGTTTCGTTTGACGAAGAGCATCATAAGGTCGCGGTAGCGCCAGATCTCGCGGAAATCCACGCTAAGCAGTTTGTCCTTAGGCTTGATGACCGTGGTCCATTCTTGCTGTGTCTGTATGTCTTGTTTCATGTTTTCGAACTTTTGCGACCGCAAAAGTACTACATTTTTCTGACATACGCAAATTTTGACTTGATTTTATGAAAAAACGTATATGTAGCAGATGCCATTCTCGTTGATTTTTCCCTCTCAATAACTTAACTTATCTGTATTATATACTTTGTATATAATACTAACAAAAAAGAAAGCCAAATTTAGTGCGTTATAAGTGCGTTATAAGTGCGTTATAAGTGCGATATAAGTGCGATATAATCGAGACGATTTGCTTCTCTGCATTTACCACTATTGTATATGTGTTTTTGTAAGCGTAGCGCATTTTTCCGCTAAAAATCTTGCGTATATAAAAAAAAAGCAGTAATTTTGCAGCGTATTTGGTTCGGACGGATACATCGTATCCGAAAGTGAAAAGGGAAACAGGTGAGAATCCTGTACAGTCCGGCTGCTGTGAGTGCCAATAATCTTCATCTCAATGTCTGAACCACTGAGCGTAACGCTTGGGAAGGTGAGATGGGAGGCACAAGTCAGAAGACCTGCCAATACATATAACATGGTTGTCCCCCGGGGATGGGACGAACAATGAAGAGCAGGTATATTTTCATACTACTAGCCGCGCTTTGCGCACAGAGTCTGTTCGCCCAAGAGGCGGATAGTTCGCTATTTCGTATCAGCGAAGTAGAGGTAACTGCGCGCTCGCTGACGAAAGACGTGATAGTACCGCAGACCCTGAAAGGTGCGGAACTGCAGCGACTCAATTCGCTCAGCGTAGCCGATGCCTTGCGTTACTTCTCCGGAGTACAACTAAAGGACTATGGCGGCGTTGGTGGCATCAAGACCATCAATATCCGTTCAATGGGCAGTCAGCATACGGCTGTATATTACAACGGTGTGCAGTTGGGAAATGCGCAGAATGGGCAGATAGATCTGGGCCGTTTCTCGCTGGACAACATAGAGGCCGTTGAACTCTACAATGGTCAGAAGAGCGATATTTTTCAATCGGCCAGGGAATTCGGTGCCGCCGGCAATGTCTATCTAACGACTCGCCGCCCGTATTTCAAAGAAGGAGAGAAAGTGCATGCGCACCTGCAGATGCGAGCAGGCTCGTTCGACCTGGCTAATCCATCGGTAGGAGTGGACGTGCGGTTGACCGAAGGATTGTCGCTGACGATGGATGCGGAATATGTCTATTCGAGTGGTCGTTACCCATTCCGCTATCGCCGTGTATTCCCAAACGGCGAAACAGCCTACGACACGACGGCTATACGCGAGAACAGCGATATCAATGCCGTGCGAGCAGAAGTGGGGCTTCACCACTACTACAGCAACACCGGTTTCTGGCGTATCCATGCGTACAACTACTGGAGCGAACGCGGTATACCCGGTGCGATAGTGAATAATGTTTGGCGTAGCGGAGAGCGGTTGAATGACCGCAATAGCTTCGTTCAAGCGCAATGGCAGGACGAACTGCTGAACCGGTGGAACATACGTGCGCTAGTGAAATATGCCAACGACTATACGCATTATCGCAATTTCGACGAACGACTGCTACCGAGCAATAACGAATATCTGCAACACGAACTATACGCCTCGCTGAGCAACAAAATACGTATCTTCAATTGGTGGGATATAGCTCTGGCGTATGACTATCAGTTCAACGCACTCAATAGGGACAATCTGTTGCTGACAGTGGCCGAAACTGAGCATTTCTCGCGTCACTCACATTGGCTGAGTGCTGCTACGGCGTTCAATATCAAGGAATATCTGCGTCTGCAAGCCAGCGTGCTGATGACTGCGGTGGATGATGGTGCCAAGCGAGTAGCCAAAGGCGATGCTAAACCTAAAGTGACGCCAGCTTTTTTCCTCTCTTTCCGCCCGTACCCGAAGATAGACCTTAGCCTCAATGCTTTCTACAAGCAGAGTTACCGCTATCCGACATTCAACGACCTCTACTACACCGATTTGGGCAATGCCAATCTGCGACCTGAATTAGCTCGTCAGCATTCGGTCAGCATCGATTATCGGGTCAAGAGCCAGAAGTCAAAAGCCGAGAGTGGAGAAGTGGGCTACGATATCCATCTGTCGGCGTCATATTACTACAACCGCGTGACTGATAAGATAATCGCTTATCCCAAAGGTCAGCAGTTCCGTTGGACGATGCTTAACCTGGGAACGGTCAAAATCAACGGTGTAGATGCTAACGGCGACGTGTCGCTCTTCCTGCCACTTCGTTTCACTCTCCGCACACGGCTCAACTATACCTACCAGACGGCCATTGATGTAACCAATCCAAACGACACTTACTACGGCCATCAGATTCCTTATATCCCTTGGCATAGCGGTAGTGTAGTGCTTGGCCTGGATTGGCAGAGCAAGCGTGGCGACCACTACGGATTCAACTATTCGTTCATCTACACAGGTGAACGTTACAGCCAGCAGGAAAACACTATTTACAACTACGTACAACCGTGGTACACCCACGACCTGTCCATATATGGCGAATGGATGGTACGCAACCATCTGCTCAAAGCTAATCTAGAAATCAATAACCTGTTGGGACAAGATTACGAAGTAATCCAGAATTTCCCAATGCCGAAACAAAATATTAGATGTCTACTATCCGTCAAATATTAGGAATATTGTGTGTAGCGCTGCTTTTGGCAGGATGTCGCGGCGACGAGATTATCTATCCGACGATTGGAACGCACATCACCGACGAAGTGCGTGAGGGAGGGCTGTATGTGCTTTGTGAAGGTAATATGGGCTCCAACAAAGCCCGTTTGGATTATATCAATCTGGAAACAGGCACCTATTACAGCAACTGGTACGGCTCGCAAAATCCGCGTCAACTAAAGGAACTGGGCGATGTGGGCAACGATGTGCAGCAGTATGGCGGACGCCTGTATGCTGTGATTAATTGCTCGCACAAGGTGGAGGTGATGGATTTACGTGCACGCCACATAGGCCAGATAGATTTGCCCAATTGCCGCTATATGGCTTTCCATGGCGACAAATTGTATGTCAGCGCATATGTGGGTAGTGTGGCAAATCCGGATCTCTTAGGCTCTGTCTATGAGGTAGATACAGCCACTCTGCAAGTGACGCGCGAAGTGAAAGTAGGTCATCAGCCGGATGAATTGTGCATCGCAGATGGCAAGCTATATGTTTGTAATTCAGGCGGTTATCTAACTAATCAATACGACTCAACAGTATCGGTGGTGGATTTGAGTTCGTTTACGGAAACAGAGAAAATCACTGTGGGACTAAATCCTACGCGTCTTCGTCGCGACAATCAAGGCCATCTGTGGGTTTGCTGTCAAGGCAACTACCAAAATCACAAGCCTGGTGTAATAATCCTGGACCAGACCGGCAATATTTTGCAGCAGATACTAACGCCGTGCGCTAATATATCGATACAAGGCACAACAGCCTACATACTTGATAATGAAGCCACTAAACTGCGCGCGTACTCGACAATAGACTTCTCGGAGCTACCACAACCTATCAATATCTCATCGTATGAACATCCGTATGGCCTATTGGCGACAAGCGATGCACTCTATATCACAGACGCCAAGAACTATGTCTCGTCCGGCGTGCTGCATTGCTACAGTTACGATGGGCGTGAGCATTGGAACGCGAAAACGGGCGATATACCTGGCCATCTATGCCGTGTGACGGGAGCCTATGACCTCCATCCGGATACTACACACCATGATACAGTGTCGACTTATTCGCCGTACATCACGCGAGTATTTGAGTATGTGCCGGCTATGGGGCAGTTTGTCAACGAATTGCCGAAATATGAGGAAGGTGATAATGCGGAGAGTATGTGCCGCAAATGTGAACAGGCCATTGCCAATAACGCCGGAGGCATGATTTCTTTAGGCGGGTGGGGCGGATACGTCACGTTTGGCTTCGACCATGCTATAGAGAACAAAGAGGGGCGAGACCTGCAGATATTGGGCAACGCTTTCTATATGAGCGGTAGTACAGAATACGGCAGTAGTGAACCGGGCATTGTACTGGTTAGTCGTGATGAGAACAAGAATGGGCTGCCGGACGACACCTGGTACGAACTGAAAGGTTGCTTGTACGACAATCCTACAACAGAACACAGTTTCTCTCGCACCTATACTCGCGAGAGCGATACAGTGCATAATAGTTTCCACGATCATCCGTATTATCCCCAATGGATTGCGGCGGAGAGTATGACATTTACGGGAACCAGACTTGCGCCTCAGACAGAGGTAATAAATGGGCAGAATGTGCAGCGGATTCTTGATTATGGCTACGTGGACAACAAACCCAATAGAGATAAGGAAGGCACATCATTTGATTTTTCGTGGGCGATAGATGCGTACGGCAATCCTGTTAGTCTGCCGACAGTGGATTTCGTGCGTGTCTATAACGCCGCGGATGAGATACTGGGGACTACCGGCGAACTGAGTACAGAAGTGGCCGGAGCCATAGATTTACATATTGAGCAATAGTGCGAAATACATTTACAACTAACATTTATTAACCAACAAAAAACAAAACACAAATGAAAAAGATTTTCTTTTTAGCGTCAGTTCTTCTTGCAAGTCTGACCATTTCTGCAGAGGTTTTTACTCTTGACCTGAGTAACCCGACTGATCCTACAGAGTTTGTTTTCAACGCAAATGATGTATGGGAAAGCACCTGTGACTCTTCTGTTCAATCGTTTGAAGCGCAGATTTTTGCTTTCACAAAGAGTCTAGATGGTCGTTCCTACGGAGGAACATCCTGGAATGGATTTACGGTAAGTAAAGCAACCTCGGGTGACTATTATGCTAACTACAAGAGAGGTGGGGTCAAAGGCGTAGGCAGTCCTTATGTACTGGCTTATTACAACGAATGGTGGCTTATGGACCCAAACAACGATGATGCCACTTCATCGAACAAGATCATTTTTAACGATGGTAATGCCTACTATCCGCGTTATGTCTATCTGAACAATGTGCTGATTAGTTACAGCGACATTATGAACGGTAACGACTTTGGTGGACGTGCATTCAAAAAAGGAGACAAGTTTGGTGTCAAGATTGAGGGATTGGATGATGAGTTCTATCCAGATGGAAGCGAAGTAACGTATCTCCTGGCAGACTATACTTCGGACAACGAGGAAGAATGGTTTGTTAATACAGAGTGGGCCAAGGTTGACTTGACAGAACTGGGCGCAGTGTACGGTTTGCAGTTCACCGTATTCTCTACCGATCAAGGCATGTACGGAACCAACACAGCTACTTATTTCGCATTGGATGGACTGACTGTTTCTACTTTGCCTACAGATATCCTTCCTGCCGGATTTGAGAATGAAGCAGAGGGAATCAATGTTGCACACGCAGATACCTGCTGGCAAGGCGCAACTACTCCTGCAGTTGGTACGCATATTTGGAGTAGCGGTGATTACAATTTCGCTTCCTATACCAATGATTGGGGCGAATGGGGTGTTGGCTACAATGGTATCACTGTTTCGAATGAGAAATCCAATGAATTCAACGGATTTGAGTATTATCGCAGTGCAAAAGGCGGTGCATACGAAGGCAACAACTTTGCAGTGTGGAATGATCCGTACAAAGAAAATGTAGACGCACATTTTTCCGCACGCGTTGTTCCTGGATTCTTTGTTAACAATAGTGCATATGCGGCTAATTCAATGAATAATGGCGATAGCTATGCTAAGAAATTCGATGCTACCGATTGGTTCAAACTAACTATAACCGGTTCCAAGGAAGGCTCGACTGTAGGTTCGGTTGACTTCTACTTGGCACAAGAAGGCAAATATGTTAACGAGTGGACCTATGTTGACCTTTCTACTCTCGGTGAGATAGATGCTATTAAATTCAGTCTTTCCAGTAGCGATGCAAGCGCTTATGGAATGAATACTCCTGCATACTTCTGCATGGATAACTTTGGCTTCGAGAAACCTGAAGGTTATGTAGTTCCTGCAATGGCTGAATTCGATTTGAGCGAAGGCGTTGAGAATGTTAATGCCGCTGTTAAGGCTACTAAGGTATTGCGCAACGGTCAGATAATCATCGTTCGTGGTGATGCCGAGTACACTGTAATCGGTCAAACCGTCAAGTAATGAGGCGTATACTGCCGATATTATTGCTCACGCTTTGTTTCGTCGGGTGCGTTAAGCACTCGGCGGAGCAGAGTAGTGTGCCTGCGGGAAACAAGTATGCCGAGGGATTTCAGTTGACTGAAACGGACAGTGGTATCGTTGTTGAGGTATTTCAACCTTACACCCGTCTACTGGTCACCAAACCGTATAGCCGCCTGGCGACGATGAGCACTGTACAAGTAGGCTTCTTGTATGCCATTGATGCAACTGATGCATTAGTTGCAGTATGTAATCCGGAACTCATTTTTACGCCATTACGAGGCGATGAGATTGATCTTGGTGACAGTATGAAACCTAGTGCCGAACGAGTGCTCCAGGCCAATCTAGATTTACTCTTGGCAGTCAATTACGGGCAATACGACAATCTGGAGGCTGCTAGACTGGAGAAACTGGGGGTGCCGATCATTTATATCAACGAATGGCAAGAAGGTTCTCCGTTGGCTCGTGCTGAGTGGCTTCGCCTCCTAGGCGCGCTCACTGGCCATCTGCATGAGGCAGATTCGGTCTTTGCAGAAGTGGAAGAGAAATATTTGAGTCTGGAACGTTCAGCTAGCAACGTAAAAATCATGAGCGGCAATAATTTCCGCGGTACATGGTATGTGCCTAGCGGGAAGAACTATCTGGCCTATCTGTTTAAGGATGCGGGGGCTGACTATCCGTTCTATAAAGACGAACGCGCCACCTCTATTCCGTTGACCATAGAAGAAACGTTATGCTATTTTGGCGAAGCAGACGTATGGGTCGGCGCAGGAGGTAACAGTTTGGCGGAATTGGCGGACCTAGACGAGAAGCATACGTGGTTTAAGGCCTATAAAGACGATCGCGTCTATAATTGGCGCAAGCAAAGTAAAGAAGGCGGCGCAAATAACTTCTGGGAACGAGGTGTCGTCCATCCGGAAGAAATGTTAGAGGACGTTATCCATATTTTGGACAACGCCCCCGATAGTACGCTTCATTTCGCCAATAGGCTTTACTGAAACATCTGAGCTATCTCAAGCAGACAATTCTTGCAAAGACAATCCCGATAGTGCGTGCGCAGAAATGCGCGCGTATTTTCGTTTAATGTAATTCCCGCGCATTGGCAGATAGCGGGATTCTCATGATGACAAACGAAAGGCGCGCCGCATCGCGGACACGCCTTATTGATTCCTTGGCTCATTATTTCGTCAGTTTAACGATCAGTGTGCTTAGGCCGGCCAGATTTAGTTCTTCGTTCATATCCACTTCTTCGCCAGTCATAGGGTCTATGCCAACGGCCTTATATTTGCCCAGAATCTCAGCGTAATGGGCCGTAGGAATAGTGCGCGGCTCTTCTGACGCATTGGCAAAAACAAATACTGCCTCATCGTCATTATAACGGAAGAAAGCGTATGTGTTGTCACGGCTGAGGAAATGCATCGTGCGGCCATTGTGCAATACTGGCTCGCCCTTGCGCCAATTGAACAGACGACTCTGGAAATCGAACATCTTCTGCATATCTTCTGTCACTTGGTCGCCTTGCGGCAGTGGTGCGCGGAGTAGGGAGTGGGCATTCGGATCACCATTAGCCGTCATACCGTACTCATCGCCGTAGAGCACTTGTGGAATACCGCGCATGGTAGCCAACAGCACATACGCCAGTTTGACTCGACGCAAATCTTTATCCTTAACCACATCCGCAATACGCGCCATATCGTGGTTGCCGAGGAATGTAAATAATTTGTTTACATCCGCATACATATAATCCATCGCTACGGCATCATATACGCGTGTCAAGCCATTTCCCCAACCTGTGCCATCATTCTCCAGTGCTTGGCGAATAGCTTCCTCTACAGGGAAATCCATGACGGTTGGCAGATTGCTGTCAAAACCATCAAAGTTCTTTGTTCCGCTCTGCCAATAGGCCACTGCAGACGCAGGACGCGTCCAACATTCACCCACAATATTGATATTTGGATATTCCTTGCGAATTGCTGCAAGCCAATCAGCCGCAGGCTGCTTTTCTATGTAAGGGTAAGTATCTACGCGCAGACCATCCAGATTGGCGTACTCAATCCACCAAATAGCCCATAGTTGGAAATACTTCAGTAGGTCCGGATTCTCCAGATTCATATCTGGCATTGGATGGTCGAACCAACCGCGGTTGCTAAGTTGACGGTCGTATTCCGAAGCATTGATGTCATAATTAGCGGAGAAAACATTGTTGGTATTGGTGAACTCTGGGAACTGGTTGATCCAGTCTTTGTATGGCAGGTCAGCCATCCACCAGTGTGCAGAGCCACAGTGGTTAGGAACCATGTCCATCAGTATCTTAATGCCTTTATCGTGCGCTTTCTGTACCATTTGCGCGTAGAGCGAGTTGCTTCCGTAACGCGGGTCAATGTGATAATAATCGGAACATGCGTAGCCATGATAACTCCAAGCTTGCTCATCGTCGCCCAGTAGCGGAGTAGGCCAGATAGCGGTACAACCGAGTTTTGCAATATGGTCTAGTGAGTTGATAATTCCCTGAATATCACCTCCCCAACGGCCGTCAACATTGCTTTTGGCGGCTTTCTCACGAGTGTTGTCGGTCGAGTTATTGCTCTCATCCCCATCCACAAAACGGTCAGACATAATCAAGTATACAACATCGGCAGTGGTAAAACTCTCGCGTTCACGACTGCCTGCACGACGCTCGCTTATGACATAGTCATAAGTTGCTTTTTTGTTGCCCTTCTTCAGCGTAATACGATACATGCCCGGTTGGAAAACGCCGAAGTCGACAAACAAGTAGTTCGGACTCTCTGCATTATGCTGTTTTCCGGGCACTAAGCCTATACACTCGCCGCGCATCACTTTCCCGTTAATCACCTGCTGCACACTTACTTTGGCATCTTTTAAGTCTTCGCCATGGAACATCAGCGTCAGAGGCGTTTCCATGCCTGTCCACCAACTCAAAGGCTCAACTTGTTGAATCTTAGGTGCTGCCATCGACCCTTGTGCACAGAGTAGGGCAGCTACAAGAATAGAAAAATACTTTTTCATATTATATTGTGTCAATCATGATTTTGTCCAAACTACGGTTGTCTTTCAGCAGTTTTTGGTACTTGTCCCAGAAGGCTTTCATTTCGGGTGATGGCGCTTGCAGGAAATGTTCTGTACCTTGCTGCTCAATACGCCCGATTACCATGCCCAGACTTATCTTATGTGTATCTAGTGCTGGCTGGTAAGTGCGCTCTTCTGTAGTCTCGTTTTGTACTTCTGTGAGTATACCTGTTTCAACTAATCGCGACAATAGTTGATTTACCAAACGAATGGGTAATTTGTCGCGAATGGCCAATTCGTGTGCTGTATAAGGGGCTTCGTCTGACTCAAACCGCGAAATGATAGAGGAAAGCAGATATAGCATCACGAAATCTTTGTACCTACGAGACATGCGATTCAGATCATGCTCGTACTCAAATTCCTCGTTGTTTTGGATGGCGTATGACATCTCCGCACCAATCAGTATCAACAGGCTTGTGTATTGTAGCCAGGTCATCAAGATTGGAATGGTAGCAAAGGCACCATACACGATGCTCGTGCGGCTCAACATGGCTATCAAATAGACGGAGAGCATCTGCAGCAACTGGAACAGTGTGCCCATGATGACGCCTGGGATAAGCGCACTCATAAAGCGCACTTTCGTATTTGGAATAGCCATGTACATCACTGTGAAAAGCAACCATACAAGCACAAACTGCAGGAATTTAACACCACTGGTATGGAAGAACTCATGCAGGAAACCGATATGTGGCATGTTCTCTGCGGCCGAATGAACGAAAATATTGATACCCGCACTGCATACTATCAGCACCGGAATCAGCACAACTATCGCGATATAGGTCGTCACTTGGCGCAATATAGAACGCGATTTCTCTACGTTCCATATGCGATTGAAAGCAGTTTCTACGGACTGGAAGAACGAATAAACCGCCCACAGAAGGATGAGAAGACCGATACCAATGAAAACGCCGCCTTGGGCAGTGTCCAGATAGCGTTGAACCATCTCCATGATGGTCGGCACCATATTCGTCTCGCCTAGGAACGAACTGTTCAGTTGTTGCTCTATGATGTCCGCCACGCCAAAACCTTTAGCCACGGCCACTATCATCGCTAGGATGGGGATGATAGCAAATATCAGAGAGTAGGTAAGGCTCTTGGCCTTATCATTCAGGTTCTTACTTGTAAAACCGCGCGCCACCAACACAATGGTGCGGATAATTCCGTAACCAATGCGTTTAACGCGAGTATCCATCTCGGTTGCGGTCAGACGCCACATATCGTAGCGAATAAAATTGATTATTTGGGAAATTTTCTTCATGGGCATCAGGATCCCCGGAGGGATAAGTAGGCCTATAAGCCGGGTTCTGTACCCCAAGGGGCGTCTATCATTAATCTCGAACGATGTGTTACCACATGTTTCTCTCGCTTCCTACCCTCCGACTCACGCGAGCAGCGCTCAAACGTCGGTTTACTTGGAATTGCAGCCCACAGTGTGCCCGTTTCACCCGCCCGAAAGCGACTCGTCTCTGTTGCAGGGACCAAACATTACTGCCTGACGGCCGTTAGCCGTTGTGGTGCTCTGTGCTGCCCGGACTTTCCTCACCTTGCGGCGCGATAGACCGGCCTACTTAGAGCGGCATAAGGGAGTCGAACCCTCCTCCTCAGCTTGGGAAGCTGATGCACTACCGATGTGCTAATGCCGCATTTTTGCGAAATCGGGTGCAAAATTACACATAATTTTTCATATGTGCAAGTTGTTGCACAATTTTTAATCAATATATCTCGACTATATCGCGTTTCAAGCGACGGGTTATTTGCGACTTTGTCAGCGGCTTCACTCCGCTTGTCTGCAAACCAGTCACGCGTTGCGTGGCTTTCACCACAATAGGGATCTCCGCTTTCTTCGAACCCAATATATGCCCGTTGGACGTCAAGTTCTTCTCTAGTATGTACAATTTGCCATTCTGCCGCTGATAAATGGTGTTGTAGTCTACCGAACCGCGCATTTTCTGCAGACGGAATTTCTCTATCTGTTGGTCGCTCATGTTAATCAGATTGAGCATCTGCAGTTGGTCTGCGTTCAGTTTTACACCGAAAGGAATAGTTATCTGAACGTCTGCGTGTTCCGAGAAGCGGCGAACGGCATATGTCCGCGAATCGAGTATATAATGACGCTTTATGGTTGTTTTGAAGCATCCCAGATACTTGCTAATTGTCTGAGTGTGAGTCAATACGGTCTCGCCTTCCGATTCATTGGTTACTTCCCAGTGGCGCGTGTCATTCATTGTCCGCTCGAAATCGTAGCGCATATTTCCCATCGCAAATAGAGCCAAATGTACTACAACGCCCGAATCAACTGCATTCACGGCACGGCGCATATATTTCTCCTTGCTGCCTTTCTCCATCCGTTCCAATTTGTCGCCCGCCAGGAGCGAATCGGCTTGAGCACGCTTCTCTGCGGGGAAGAAACGCTTGCAGAAACGGCCTTGCCATTGTACCGAGTCATTACCGTCTTTTTTGTATTCTGGCAATACAACCACATTGGCAATCATCTGTTCCATGCCCCACGTATCTCCATTGCTCTGCATACGTACGTCGCTGACCACTTGATATTGCGCATTATCGGTAGCAAACTCGTCGCACATCTTCACATAAACTGCGTGGAGTAGGGACGCTATCTGTTTCTTTTTGTTCCTCTGTTTGCTCGCTTTCGCGGCCACCACAGTCTCTTCTAGTGCAATCGGTTGCTCTTTCAGGACTATCGTTTGTTGCGCCTCTTGCAATATTCCCGCTTTGATAGTTGCTTTCTCATATCCGATAAACGAAACAATCACACGCATATCAGCCATCAGATTGGCCTCAAACGAGAAATAACCTTCGTTATTGGTCGCAGTTCCCCATTCTGGCGCTATTTCTGGATAGACGGTAGCATATGCTATAGGCAAACCTTTTTCGTCCACCACACGGCCGGAATACGTCGTTGCATGCGTAATTACTGCTAGCATCAGAAACAATATGGATAGCGTTTCCCTCATTTTCGAGTGCAAAGATACAACAAAATTTGCACTCGTGCAAATATTTTCACTAGTTTTTCTCACCCGTATCAAAAACTGCACATTTATATATACGTAGTATATATCCCAGATTTACTACCGAGACATTATCGAGACAATCACGAGACCATCACGAGACAATACCGAGACCACTCTGCAAAATGTCGTATGTGCGGTAATGCGCGCGTAAGCATCAAAATGGCCATAAAGGGCATTTATTTGCGTTCTAAGCAATTCTTTTGTTTCTACCGACATCCCTTCGAAAATGAAATAAAAATGCAAAAAATCGCAGAAAAATTTGCATATATCAAAAAATAGTTGTAATTTTGCGCCGCAAAATATGTGACAACAACAACAAAATCATTAATACAATGGAAGAAAACAACGATTTGATTAAGAATGATCACATCATTCCTGTGAAGATTGATGAGGAAATGAAGTCCTCTTACATCGACTACTCGATGAGTGTGATTGTTAGCCGTGCGTTGCCTGATGTACGCGACGGTTTTAAGCCTGTTCATCGCCGCGTTTTGTTTGGTATGAACGAGTTGGGTAACACCTCCGATAAGCCGACAAAGAAATCGGCGCGTATCGTCGGTGAAGTTATGGGTAAGTATCACCCACACGGCGACAGTAGTATTTATGGTACGCTCGTACGTATGGCGCAACCGTGGGCAATGCGTTATTGCCTCGTAGATGGCCAAGGTAACTTTGGTTCTGTCGATGGTGATGGCGCAGCCGCTATGCGTTACACCGAGGCACGTCTGTCTAAACTGGCAGAGGAGATGCTTCGCGACATCGAGAAGGATACGGTTGATATGCAGAATAACTTCGATGATTCGCTCAAGGAGCCGGTTGTGCTGCCTTGCCGTTTCCCGAACTTGCTTGTCAATGGTGCTAGTGGTATTGCCGTTGGTATGGCTACCAATATGCCGACTCACAACTTGGGCGAAGTCATTGATGGTTGCTGCGCTTACATCAGCAATATCAAGGCTCGCATGCACGACGCATTCATTCCTGAAATCACTGTTGAAGATTTGATGGAGCATATCAAGGCTCCTGATTTCCCGACTGGCGGTACTATCTATGGCTATCAAGGCGTTAAGGATGCTTATGAGACTGGCCGCGGACGTGTCGTTATTCGTTCGAATGCCGATATCGAGACAGATGATAACGGCCGAGAGCGCATCGTCATTACCGAACTGCCTTACGGTGTTGTCAAGGCTGACTTGGTAAAGAATATTGCTGAACTGGTTAGTGATAAGAAGATCGAAGGTATTGCTGATATTGGCGACCACTCAAAACGTGATATCCGTATCGTAGTGGAGGTGAAACGTGATGCAAACGCACAGGTTGTTCTAAACAAACTGTACAAGTTCACGGCGCTCCAATCTAGCTTCGCGGTTAATAGCATTGCTTTGGTGAAAGGCCGTCCTATGTTGCTGAATCTCAAGCAGTTAATCGGCAACTTCATCGAGCACCGCATGGAGGTGGTTACTCGTCGTACACGCTTCGAACTGAAGGAAGCGGAAGATCGTGCACATATTTTGGAAGGTTTGATTATCGCCGTTGATAACATCGACGAGGTAGTTAAGATCATCCGTGCTAGCCGCACGCCTGCCGATGCACAAGCTAACCTGGAGGCACGCTTCAATATTGACGAATTGCAGTCCAAAGCTATCGTAGATATGCGTTTGAGCGCTCTTACCGGCTTGCGTATCGATGAATTGAAAGCCAAGTATGATGAAATTGAGAAACTCATTGCTCATTTGAAGGAATTGCTCGAAAACGAAGAGTTGCGTTATGATCTGATCAATACCGAATTGGTTGAGATTAAGGAGAAATACGCAGACGAGCGTCGCACGCAAATCGTGAAGATGGCTACTGAGTTCAATCCAGAGGATATGTATGCTGACGATGATATGGTTATTACCATATCACACCTTGGTTATATCAAACGTACTCCGTTGGCAGACTTCCGTCAGCAGACACGCGGTGGTATTGGCTCGAAGGCAGGGTCAGCACGCGATCAGGACTTCATCGAATATGTTCACCAGGCTTCGATGCACTCCACTATGATGTTCTTTACTGAAATGGGACGTCTCTATTGGCTCAAAGTGTATGAGTTGCCGGAAGGAAACAAACAGTCCAAAGGACGCGCTATCCAGAATATGATCAATCTGCAGACTGGCGACAAAGTTCGTACTTGTATCAATGTGAAAGGCTTGAACGACCAAGAATATATCGAGAACCACTTCCTCATTTTCATTACCAAGAATGGTTTGATGAAGAAGACTACTCTCGAGGCTTACAGCCGTCCGCGTGCTAATGGTATCATCGCTCTTGGCTTGCGTGAAGGCGACGAACTGATTGGTGTTACGCTCACCGATGGTCAAAGCGAAATGTTGGTTGCTTCGTACAACGGTAAGGTTGTCCGCTTCAACGAGGCAGGCGTTCGTCCGATGGGACGTAGCGCTACGGGTGTGAAGGCTATTACACTCGAGGATGACGGTCAAGATCGCGTAATTGGCACGGTTTGTGTAGAGAAGAATACAGAGAAGACCATTCTCGTTATCTCGGAGAACGGATTTGGCAAACGTACGCCGGTGGACGACGAAGAGGGCAATCCTATCTATCGTGTTACCAATCGTGGTGGTAAGGGAGTCAAGACTATCGAGATTACCGAGAAGACTGGCAAACTGATTGGTATTCAGGCTGTTACAGACGAAGATGACCTGATGCTGATCACTAAGGCAGGAACCGCAATCCGTATGGATATCTCGACAATCCGTCAGACTGGCCGCGCTGCACAAGGCGTTAAACTGATAGAACTTCAGAAACGTAATGACACGCTCATGAGCGGATGTATCGTTCCGAAGGAAGATGCAGAAGAAGTCAATGGCGAAGAAGACGAGACCAATCCTGAAATAGAAGAAACAACAACTGAAAATCAAGAGTAATATGAAAAAGACATTATTTTTCGCAGTACTCGTGCTGATAAGCACAAGCTGCTTTGCTCAAAAGAATCCGGCCATCAAGAACGCTAAGCGTTACGCGATGGCAGAAACACCTGACTTCGCTGCCGCACGTTCTGCTATTGCAGAAGCTTTGGTAGAGCCTACCGCAGAAGCCTATTATTGGGCAGCTATGATTGGCTATCAGGAACTTACCCAGGTCAACTACGATCAGTTGCTTGGTAAGGGAGTTAACCAGGCTAAGGCTGGACAGGCTGTGTCTGAGAGCTTTGATTATTTCCTCAAGGCTGACTCTATGGCCATGATTCCTACGTTGGATAAGAAAGGTCGCGAGGTAGTTGACCAAAAGACGCGCAATAATGTCAGCAAGAAAGTGCTGGAGTACTACAAGAACCAGGAGTTCGTGAAGTATGGTATCTATCTCAATGAGCAGAAAGATTTCGAAGGTGCTTATCGCGCATTCCAGAAGCACATCAGTATTCCTGATTTGGCGATGATGCAAAACGAAAAACTGCAAAAGGAGATGCCTAAGGATAGTACCTATATCCAGTACAAGTACTACACCGCTATCTTCGCCGTACAGAGCGAATTGCACGAGGATGCAATCGCATTGCTCTCCGAGATGAAAGATGGTGATTATGAAGCTATTGCAGTTAACCAATTCCTCTATCAAGAGTATGTGGCTGTTAAGGACACGGCTAAGTTCGTGCAGACACTCCAAGACGCTATCGTACGTTTCCCGGGTGAACCTTGGTTCTTGCAGAATCTGATTAACTACTACATCTTCTCCGGTCAAGAGCAAACAGCCATCGATTATCTGGCTACGGCTATTGAACGTGAACCGAATGTAGCACAGTACCATCTCATCAAGGGTAATTTGGAGGAGAACCAAAGACACTACGAAGAGGCTTTGAAAGACTTCGACAATGCGCTTGCTATTGATCCGACTTTGGCTGATGCAGAAGCGGGAAAAGGCCGCGTTTACTACAACCAAGCTGTTAAGATGAATGAGGATGCTGCGCTTATCAACGATAACAAGGCATACAAGAAAGCTTTGGCTGAGATGAATGAGGTATTCCGCAAATCGTTGCCTTTCTTCGAGAAAGCTCACGAGTTGGCACCGGAAGATCGCAGCTATATGCAGACCCTCAAAGGTTTGTACTACCGTTTTGGAATGGACGATAAATACGCTGAGATTAGCGAAAAATTGAATAACCTTTAATGGGACGCATCTTAGCGATAGACTACGGTCGTAAGAGAACAGGATTAGCCGTTACGGACATGCTCCGCATAACGGCTAATCCGTTGCTTACGATAGAAACGAATACGCTATTAAATTGGCTGGCCGAATACTTTGCCCAAGAACAAGTGGATGAAGTAGTTATCGGGCATCCTACGCAAATGAATGGGGCGGAATCTGAATCAATGAATTATATCCGTCCTTTCATCGGCAATTTCAAGAAGCAATTTCCGAATATGCCGATTATAATGTACGATGAGCGTTTTACGTCTGTCTTGGCTCATCAAGCCATGCTGACCGGAGGCATGAAAAAGAAAGACCGGCAAAACAAAGCAGTGGTAGATAAGATTGCCGCGTGCATCATTCTTGAGGATTATCTCGAGAGCAAAAAATGAGAAACTAAAAATATCAAATCCGAAATGATATTACCAATATATTTATATGGCCAACCGGTATTGCGCAAACCGACTGAGGAAGTGGAGCAATCGCCTGAATTGAAGCAGTTTATTGCGGATATGTACGAGACTTTGACTGCTGCGGATGGATGTGGTTTGGCTGCCCCGCAAGTAGGAAAACCATGGCGACTATTTGTTGTTGATGGTACTGAATTGGCCGAAGATTATCCCGAATGCAAAGATTTTAAGAAAACCTTTATCAATCCGGAGTTGCTTGAAGTCAGCGAAGAAACTTGCACTTATAGCGAAGGTTGCTTGTCTTTGCCTGGTATTAGCGAAAATGTGGTACGTCCTGTTTCGATACTCATTCGTTACTTGGACGAGGATTTTGTGGAGCATGAGGAAAAGTTTACGGGCTTTCCTGCACGCATTATCCAGCATGAGTACGACCATTTGGAGGCTCATGTGTTTACCGACCGCATTTCTCCTATCCGCAAAACATTTGTTCGCAACAAACTAATGGCTATTGCCAAGGGGAAAGTAGGTGCACGCTATAAATATAAAAGATAGTCAATGGATTTAATAACCATCATCATTATAGCTATCGGACTGGCAATGGACTGCTTTGCAGTCAGTATTGCACAAGGTCTTGCGACAAATCCTCAAGATGTAGCAATTCGTCCAAAGCCCATAACGATGGCAATCCTCTTCGGACTGTTCCAAGGAGGTATGCCCCTGATTGGTTATTTTGCAGGCTGTGTGTTTGCTGATTTCTTCCGTGTTTATGCACCGTGGATAGCCCTAGCATTGCTTGCTTTCATTGGCGGTAAGATGATTTGGGAATCTCTGCATGAGAAGAAGAAAGAGGCTTCCGGTTGGCAACCACAACGTTTGCTTGTATTAGCTATCGCTACCTCCATTGACGCGTTGGCAACGGGAGTGATATTTATTCCTGTACCAGAGAAAGTGTGGATTGGAGTAGGTATCATCGGCCTTGTCAGTTTCATCTTCTCCATCGGAGGTTATCATATAGGCCGCTACGTTGGAACGCGTTTCCGAGTAAATGTAGAATTGATAGGTGGAATCATACTGATTGCTATTGGATTGAAAATCTGGGCAGAAGGATTCTTATGTTTATAATCGGCAATAACACATTAGTCTCATTGGATGTCCTTGAAAAGGAATTCTGCTGCGATTTGCAGACTTGCCGTGGTTGTTGCTGCATAGAAGGGGATGCGGGAGCTCCTTTGACCGATGAAGAGGAACAGAAAATAAAGGAAATACTGCCGATTCTGTTACCGGATATGACTCCGGAGGCAAAGAAAGTAGTAGCAGAGCAAGGAATAGCATACAATGATCCTTCGGGAGAGCGCGTCACTAGTATTGTCAATGACAAAGATTGCGTCTTTGCGCGAACTGACCATAACGGATGGTGCTACTGTTTGATCGAAAAAGCCTATAATGCGGGTAAGATTGACTTTAAGAAGCCGATATCGTGTCATCTGTATCCGGTGCGATTGACTAAAGTAGGCGAATATGTAGGAGTAGAATACCATCGTTGGGATATTTGCCATTGTGCTAGAGTATTAGGCAAAAAGGCTCATACACCATTGTATCAATTTCTGCGAGAACCGTTGATTAGACGCTTCGGCGAGGATTGGTATAACGAATTGGAATTGACTGCACAAGAGTGGAAAAAACAATGCGAGCAGAAATAATTACCATAGGAGACGAATTGTTGATTGGCCAAGTAGTGGATACTAATTCCGCATGGATGGCCGAACGATTGAACGAAATAGGTATAGAACTATACCAGATTACTTCCGTGCATGATACGCGTGAGCACATAGTCGCGGCATTAGACGAAGCATTTAGCCGCGCTGATTTGGTGCTTACAACAGGAGGCTTAGGCCCTACCAACGATGATATTACCAAACATGTGCTTTGCGAGTATTTTGGGACACGCCTTGTAAAAAATGCACATGTACGCGCACATATTGAGCAACTCTATAGTAGTAGGCCCGATGTACTTAATCGTCTTACGGCAACCCAGTGGTTGGTACCCGAGAACGCAGAGATATTGGAAAACAGGGTAGGAAGTGCACCATTGATGGTGTTCCATCATGGGAAACAACTGCTAGCATCCATGCCTGGCGTTCCGTATGAGATGAAGATAGCAATGGAGGAACAGATACTTCCATACATTGGACGTACAACTGCAAGTATTATTCATAAAACACTACAGGTGTGCGGAATATCGGAATCTGCATTGGCTATACTATTGGAGGATTTTGAGCGAGAAATGCCATCTTCTGTCCATCTGGCCTATTTGCCAAAAGATGGTATTATTCGGTTGCGTTTGTCCTCATATGGTGAGACTACTGAAACCACAATGCAGAGTCTGTTCGAGCGGTTGAAAGTGCTAGTGCGCGATTATATGATTGCAGATTGCGATGCCCCACTAGAGGTTTTAGTCGGCGAAAAACTCAAACAACTAGGCCGAACAATTTCTACAGCGGAGTCTTGTACAGGAGGTAAACTGGCTGCATTACTCAATAAACATGCGGGTAGTTCTGCATTCTATCTTGGGTCGATTGTTAGTTATGACAATAGCGTGAAAACGAAAATATTGGGAGTTCCTGAATTTATTATAAAACAGCAAGGTGTAGTGAGCGAAGAAGTAGTTAGATGGATGGCAGAAACTATTCGCAGACAAATTGGCGCTGATTATGGAATCGCGACAAGTGGTATTGCAGGGCCTTCCGGAGGCACAAAAGAGAAGCCTGTTGGTACAGTTTGGATTGCATGGTCTACACCGAATGAGACCATAGCAGAATGTTTCCATCTGGGTAAACTACGTGAACAAGTAACTGATCGAGCATGCCAGAAAGCGTTAGTGGGTATGCTACATATTTTGAATAAAGAGAACGTATAATATATGAACACCATTGAACAATTCCTATTCAACCCATCCATCACACAGTCACTTCTGTGGCTGACGATAGTGATGACGATTGGTCTTTGGTTGGGCGAGAAAGCGAAGATTCGTCAGTTCTCGCTTGGCGTGACATGGGTATTGTTTGTCGGCATAGCCCTAGCTTCTTTTGGAGTTCGTATAGATCACGATGTGGCACAATTTGCAAAGGATTTTGGTTTAATCCTGTTTGTCTATTCTATTGGTTTGCAAGTTGGTCCATCGTTTTCTCCGTTTAAGAAGGGTGGTTTGCAACTAAATATGCTAGCTGCTGCAGTGGTACTGCTAGGATGCGTATGTGCCATTTGTTTGCATTACATCACCAGAATAGAGATGTCAACTATGGCAGGCGTAATGTCCGGTGCAACCACTTCAACTCCTTCTTTGGCATCGGTCCAGCAAGCGTATTTTGATCTAACGGGACAAAATAATCCTAACATTGCTACTGGTTATGCCGTTGCCTATCCACTTGGTATAGTGGGAGTTATATTAGCTCTAGAACTGATTAGACGCATGTTCAAGGTTCAGTTGCCAGAAGAAGAGAAAAGGCTTCGTATTGAGGCTTCTTCTGAGGCAGAAGAACCGATTTGTGTGGATGTGACAATCAATAATCCACAATTGGAAGAGATGACTCTCAAAGAATTGCTGCGTATTTGTCCCGTCAAGGAAATGGTTGTCAGTCGCGTTATTCGTCCTGATGGTTCTGATGAATTGGTTAGTGACCAAACTACGTTCCGCAATGGTGATACACTGCGTATCTTGACAGATAAGAATCACACGGATGCTTTGCGCCTGTTAGGACAACTAAAAAACTATAATCTGCGCGCACAAAACGAGAAGTCAGATCACCTGATTTCTAGACGAATAGCAGTAACTAAGCCCGAATGTAACGGCAAACGAATTCGTTCGTTCAATCTGCGGCAACAATATCATGCTACTATTACGCGTGTGAGTCGTGCGGGAATTGACCTATTGGCTACGCCTGATATGATATTGCAACTAGGTGACCGACTGATGGTGGTTGGCGATAAAGATGACGTACAACGCGTAGCAGATACTTTTGGAAATGAGTTGAAACGTCTGGATGTACCACATTTGTTGCCTGTGTTCTTTGGCATTGTTCTGGGTATTTGTGTGGGCTTACTGCCAATTCCATTGCCAGGTGTTGGCCATACGTTCAAGTTAGGTTTGGTGGGTGGCTCGTTAATCGTGGCATTGTTGATTGGTCATTACGGACCATACTACAATATGGTCACATTCTCGACTACCTCGGCCAATATGATGCTTCGCCAAGTTGGTCTAACGCTTTTCTTGGCTGCATTAGGATTGAGTGTGGGCGAAGATTTTGTGCCAACGGTGGTTAATGGTGGTTATCTTTGGATTGGATACGGATTTATTATGACAATAGTTCCTCTCATATTGGTTGGTTTGATCGCATATAAGTGGTTGCACCTCAATTATTTCAAAGTAATAGGTTTATTGATTGGTTCTATGACTTCTGCAATGACATTACCATACGCTCAGTCGCTTTCTAACGAAAATAACCAAGCTGCTGTGTGTTACGCAACCGTTTACCCGTTCACCACGTTCCTGCGTGTGATGGCGGGACAATTGTTAGTGTTGTTTTTCTGTAGTTTTACTACACCGGATACTATCCGTCCGCAAATATTACCCAACACCATCAATACACCTATCGGCGAAGAATATGGTCCTACACTGACGATAGACGACAATACGCTTTATTTCGTTGGCCTCCATCGGTGGGAAACGAACATGACTGAGGATATCTTTGTTTCACATCGTGATCGTCGCACAGGCGAGTGGAGTAGCGCACAAATGGTGCCCGGACTGAGTAATCCGTATCGCAACGAGGCTCCGACATCCATCAGTGGCGATGGACGAACAATGTTATTGTTTGTTGAAGGACGTATGTGCTTTAGCCAGAAAACGGCTTACGGGTGGTCCGAACCTCGTCCTCTGCCATCGTATCTACAGTTAGGAAATTGGCAAGCGGATGGAATGATTACCGCAGATGGAAAAGCTTTGCTTTTCGCTGCTAATTACAGGGCAGAAGGAGAGGAGAAACCTAGTTTGAATATTTTTGTCAGCGAACGAGACGAACAAGGTAGTTGGGGAAAGCCCTATTCGATAGGCTCAGTAATCAATACTCCGGGTATGGAACGCTCGCCGTTCTTGCATCCGGATATGAAAACGCTCTATTTCTCTTCTAACAGAGAAGGAACCTTGGGCGATTTGGATGTATGGGTTAGTCGCCGATTGAGCGATACTTGTTGGAACTGTTGGTCTAAACCGGAGAATCTGGGGCCACGCATTAATACGACAGGTCGTGACTGTTGGTACAAGGTTTCTACGGATGGTACGACCGCCTATTTCGCTCGTAAGAACGGCAAGCGGCAAGATATCTATTACGTTCCACTACCGGAGGATAAACGACCGGAAACGATTACTGTGCTGAAAGCTAACGAAGCCGTGGCTATCAATCATCTGCTATTCGAGACCGGTAGTGCTGTGATAATGTCTTCTTCGTTGCCAGAATTGAAACGTATTGCTGTTTTTGTCGCTACGTACGGTTACAAAGTGCGTCTGGCCGGTCATACCGACAATATTGGAAAGGCTGAAGATAATATGCAGTTGTCGCGTGATCGCGCAGAATCAGTTCGTCAGAAACTGATAGAATATGGTTGTAATCCTCAGGATATCAGTGCAAACGGCTATGGTGACACAAAACCAGTCGCTGCTAATAATACAGAAGAAGAGCGTCAACAGAATCGCCGTGTGGAAATCACATTAATACCTTAAAATCTATGACAATTATTAGAAAAATCGCTATTGTTCTGGCTTTGTTGCCATTGTCGCTATTAGCACAAGAGCGAATCATGGTAATCTCTGATCCGCATGTATTAGCTTCTTCGCTAATGGACACTGCCAGTCAGTCGTTCAAAGATATGATTCATGACCAACGCAAGATGTTGGATTTAAGTGAGCCCGCGTTTATGGCACTAATAGATACAGCTTTGCTGTATAAACCGGATTTGGTGCTTATTCCTGGCGATATGACCAAAGATAGTGAAGTGGCGAGTCATACCATTGTGGTTGCTCAATTGCAACGATTGAGAGACGCGGGAATTCCTACGCTTTTAGTACCAGGAAATCATGATATAGGAGGTAAGGCTTATGCCTATTTAGATACTGAAAAAACGCCTGCGCAGAGTTTAGCGGATGCTGATTTCGAAAACACCTATAGTGTTGTATATCAGAATATTACGGAGAAAGACCCGAATTCGCATAGTTTTGTGGCCGAACCATTGGATGGTATTACTATTTTGGGAATTGATGGCGCGCATAGCACGGCTTCTACCAGTTCTTTGTCGGAAGAGACACTAAATTGGTTGTTGCAGAAGGCTGATGAAGCCGTGGAGAACCAGAAAATGGTAATTGCTATGTGTCACTGGCAACTGTTGGAACATGTGGATCAGCAAAGTATGGTGATGAGTTCTTGCCGCTTGGAAAATGCAGATGCTATACGTGATAATTTGATGGCACATGGAGTGCGCCTGGTATTGACAGGGCATTTCCATGTAAATGGCATAACCACTTATCGTGACACTACCGGAACAATTCCGGATAGTATAGTGGAAATTTCAACCGGTTCGCCCATTACATATCCTTGTCCTTATCGTTGGTTGACAATCGATCAAGGAAGAAGTGTTGTGGATGTAGAAACGGACATTATTCGTTCTTTGCCCGGTTATCCGGATTTGGAGACTTATAGTCGCGAATGGATGCGTGAACATGCAGCTAATATGGTCCCGCAGATGACGTTGAAGGCATTTGCGGCTGTGGAAAATGCGTTAGACGCTTATGCGGACGATCCAGATATGGGTTTGATTGTTTCCGCTTTGAAGCCGTGTATTCCTGAGACGGATTCCGCTAAGATAGATCTGGTTCAGCGCCATTTAGGTCCAACTATAGTTGCTCTGTCCTTGCTGAAAAGTGAGGCAAATGAGCAAGAACATCCGGAAGCAGAGCAATTGGCGCAAGATCTGTATGCGGGAATGGAATCGATGTTAAATGAAATGTTCGAGGCCAATCCATATTTGGCGTTTTTCCCAGAGGTTACTGGACTATTGATCACTGCGGCTAAGACGATGGCGCAAGAACCGGTACAATCGCTAGTGGAAGATAAAACAAACTGGAGTAGCGAGCGCTATGATAATGTGACGGACGATTTGCATCCGAGATTGACGCTATATGTTCCTCATTGGCACGAAGCGCTAGAAGATGTAAAAGAGGCAGTCAAAAGCGGGAAAATAGTACGCGATGGGCAATTGCTGATCAATCGTGGTGGACAGACATATAATGCACTGGGCGCAGAAATTAGATAGTGCGCTCGTTAATGTCTCGGTAAAGTCTCGTTCACTCCACGTGATTGTCTCGATAATGTCTCGGTAATAAAATAACCAAAAACAGCTACAGAGCGTAGGAAAATAAAGGCCTGCGCTCTGTTTTTTTTATGCACGTTTTATTTTGATGAAAAAAATAAGGGAGAAAATTTGCATAATTGAAAAAAAAGTAGTACTTTTGCAGCAAATTTGGGTAAGTCTGTTTGAATATTCTTTTAACAAGGTTAAAAAATCTAAAAAATATATACAATGAATCTTTCTGAATTAACAGAGAAAATCTACGCAGAAGGCGTTGAAAAAGGTAATGCTGAAGCAAAGCAAATCATTGAGAATGCTAATGCTAAGGCTACTGACATTATTGCGCAGGCAGAGAAGAAAGCCGCAGGACTAGTGGCTCAGGCAGAGACAAAGGCTGCAGACTTGGACAAGAAAACACGTGCTGAACTCAAGCTCTATGCAGAGCAGAGCGTTAATGCTGTAAAAACTGAAGTGACAAACCTTCTGGCCGATAAGATAGCAGCAGACAGTGTGAAAGCTGCCACGGCAGACGCTAAGTTTATGCAAGGCATCATCGCCAAACTAGCAGAACAAATGGCCAAAGAAGGCGAAGTAGTAATTGAGACCAAAGATGGCGAAGCACTGAAAAAATACTTTGCCGCTAATGCAAAAGGTCTGTTGGAGAAGGGCGTGAAGATCAGTGAAGTGAAAGGTATCAAAACTGAATTTACCATCCAACCCGCCAAAGGTGGTTACAAACTGGCTTTCGGTGAGGCTGAGTTTATCGCATACTTCAAGGAAATGCTTCGTCCTCAACTCGTGGAAATGCTGTTCTAAGATGACGTACGAATATCTATTAGCAGGCTTGCCGGAACTGAAACCCGGATCAGATTCTCCTATATCGTTGGAGAAGCTGCTTGAGTTGTTGGACGAGCAATTGACAGCTAATGACAAACAACTTCTGGCCTTGCTGCAAGAGCATTGCGAGGACAATGAGCAGGCGGCAGAACTGTACGAACGTGGCTTGCAGAGCAAGAATAAGTTCGTTCGTGATTGGTTTGCGTTCAATCAGGACATGAACAATATCCTCGTTGCGTCTATTTGCCGTAAGCACGGTTTTGATGTGAAGAAGCAGATAGTAGGCGAAAGCGAAGTGGCAGAGACTCTCCGCACACATGCATCTCAGAAGGATTTTGGCTTGAACGAAGTGATGGGCGACTACCAAGCGTTTTTGGCATTGGCTCAGATAGATGACCTGTTGACACGCGAGAAATCGATGGACGCGCTGCGTTTTGAGTGGCTCAACGACAGGACACAGTTCGATTTCTTCTCGACAGAGCAAGTATTGTCGTACTATCTGCAGGCAGAAATGCTGCACCGCTGGTCGATTCTGACCATCGAAGAAGGCGAAAAAGTATTCCGCGAGTTGGTCGCAGATATGAAAAAAGGCGTAAAATTAGATTAAATATATGACACAAGGAAAAGTAAAAGGTATTATCGCTAACCTGGTTACCGTAGCCGTTGATGGTCCGGTTGCACAGAATGAGATTTGCTATATCTCGATTGGCGATACCAAATTGATGGCGGAGGTCATCAAAGTGATTGGCGAAAACGTCTATGCACAGGTGTTTGAGTCAACGCGTGGCTTGAAAGTAGGCAACGCGGTTGAGTTCACCGGTCATATGCTGGAAGTGACGCTTGGTCCCGGTTTGCTGAGTCGTAACTACGATGGATTGCAGAATGACCTGGACAAGCTGACAGGCGTTTTCCTGAAACGTGGCGAGTATAACTTCCCGTTGGATCAAGAGAAAAAATGGGAATTCAAACCTCTGGCTAAAGTGGGTGATAAGGTAGAAGCCGCATCTTGGTTGGGCGAAGTGGATGAGAACCATCAGCCGCACAAGATTATGGTTCCTTTCGTTTTTGAAGGTTCCTATACCGTCAAATCGATTGTCAAGGCCGGACAATACACCATTAATGAGGTGATTGCTGTGTTGACAGACGCAGACGGCAATGACCGTGAAGTGACGATGGTGCAGAAATGGCCGGTAAAGAAAGCCATTTTGGCTTACCGCGAGAAACCACGTCCATTCAAATTGTTGGAAACAGGTGTGCGTACTATCGATACGGCTAATCCGCTGTGCGAAGGTGGTACGGGCTTTATTCCAGGGCCATTCGGAACAGGAAAGACTGTGCTTCAACATGCCATCTCTAAGCAGGCAGAAGCAGATATAGTGATTATTGCTGCTTGTGGAGAGCGTGCTAATGAGGTAGTGGAAACCTTTACCGAGTTCCCCGAACTGGACGACCCGCATACAGGTCGCAAACTGATGGAGCGTACGATTATTATTGCCAATACCTCCAATATGCCTGTTGCTAGCCGTGAGGCTTCGGTTTACACATCAATGACCATCGCAGAGTATTATCGCTCGATGGGACTACGTGTGTTGCTGATGGCCGACTCTACGAGTCGTTGGGCTCAAGCCCTTCGTGAGATGTCCAACCGTTTGGAAGAATTGCCTGGTCAGGACGCATTCCCAATGGACCTTTCGGCTATTATCGGTGCGTTCTATGCCCGTGCAGGTTATGTGTATTTGAACAATGGAGCAACAGGTTCTGTTACTTTCCTTGGTACTGTATCGCCTGCCGGTGGTAACCTGAAGGAACCTGTGACCGAAGGAACCAAGAAAGTGGCACGTTGTTTCTATGCGTTGGAGCAGGCTCGTGCTGACCGTAAGCGTTACCCGGCCGTCAATCCGATTGATTCGTACTCGAAGTATGTGGATTATCCTGAGTTTGAGGAATATATCTCGCAACTGATTGATAAAGAGTGGCTTCCGATGGTTAACGATATGAAGACCTATCTGCAACGTGGTAAGGAAATTCAAGAACAAATCAATATTCTTGGTGATGACGGTGTACCAGTTGATTATCACGAGGAGTTCTGGAAATCAGAAGTTATCGACTTCGTTATTCTTCAGCAAGATGCGTTCGACAAGATTGACGCAGTATGTCCGTTGGAACGCCAACAATACATGCTTCGCCTGGTAATGGATATTTGCCGTCATGATTACGATTTCGATAATTTCCTTGATGTAATCGACTACTTCAAACTAGTCATCAACTATTGCAAGCAGATGAACTATTGTGAGTTCCACTCGCCTGAGTTCGAGGATTATCGCAAGAAACTGGATGAACTGTTGAAAGGAAAACAAATAGCATGAAAGCTAAAGTTCTGACCAAAGTAAATATGCTGATTGGCTTGCTGCTAGGCCTTCTAGGCTTCAGTAGTTGTGAACGCGGTCAAGTGGTTGTGGAATACGGCAGTCCGTTCGTGGATACGACTGTGCATGTGATGTACGGCGTTGAAATGTATGGTGTTTATCCGGTGGACATGGACCAACCAGACGAGAACAATGAATAAACAATGCATTGACAGAAGATTATGCTAACACTCATTCAATTGCCATATGCGCAGAATGCGCTCGAACCCGTTATAAGTGCTGAAACGATTGCTTTCCATTACGGCAAGCATCTGCAGACTTATGTGGACAACCTCAATAAACTGGTGACCGGAACAGAGTTCGAGTCGACGCCATTGGAAGAAATCGTATGCAAAGCGCAAGGCGGAATATTCAATAATGCAGGTCAGATACTCAATCACAATCTCTATTTCACCCAGTTTGCTCCTGTGGGCGAGGGTGGAGCGCCGGAAGGTAAGTTGTTGGATGCCATCAACCAGGCTTTTGGTAGCGTAGAGAATTTCCAGACGGAGTTTGAGACTAAAGGCACGACACTGTTCGGTTCCGGATGGGTATGGCTATCGGCTGATAAAAACGGCAAACTGCTAATTACTCAAGAGCCTAATGCCTCCAATCCGTTGACCAAGTGCCTTAAGCCGCTACTGACTATGGATGTGTGGGAACATGCGTATTACCTTGATTATCAAAATCGTCGCGCCGCACATTTGCACGCACTATGGCAGATAATCAACTGGAAAGAGATCAATCGTCGATACAACAATTAAAAACTATAGCATTATGAAAAACCTGAAAGGAACAAAGACCGAGCAGAACCTGATGGAAGCGTTTGCCGGTGAATCAATGGCACGTAACAAATACACCTATTTCGCATCCAAAGCGAAAAAAGATGGTTTCGTGCAGATAGCAAATATCTTTGAAGAAACAGCGGCTAACGAGAAAGAGCACGCTAAGATGTGGTACAAATATCTGAATGGCGGTTCCGTAAGTGATACGCTGACAAATCTACAAAGTGCCGCAGAAGGCGAGAATTCCGAATGGACAGATATGTATGCTCGTATGGCCCAAGAGGCTCGTGCAGAGGGGTTCGACGAGATTGCAGAGAAATTTGAACAAGTAGCTGCTATCGAAAAACATCATGAGGAGCGCTACCGCAAATTGCTGCAGAATATTAAGGACAAAGTGGTGTTCTCTCGCGATGGCGATTGCATCTGGCAGTGTTCTAACTGCGGACATATTGTAGTAGGCAAGCAGGCTCCGGAGGAGTGCCCGGTTTGTGCACATCCACAGTCTTACTTCCAGATTCTGGCTGAGAATTATTAAACAAAACATATATGGCAATTAAAGCATTTCAAAAAATCTACACCGAAATCACAGCTATCACCAAGGCTACTTGTTCACTTAAGGCCGAAGGGGTAGGTAATGATGAGCTGGCTACCGTTAATGGTAAGTTGGCACAGGTGGTTAAAATCATTGGAAACGACGTTACTTTGCAGGTGTTCCAAGGAACCGAAGGTATTCCTACCAACGCCGAAGTGGTCTTTCTGGGCAAGTCTCCTTCACTGAAGGTGAGTGACCAATTGGCAGGTCGTTTCTTCAACGCCTACGGCGAGCCGATAGATGGCGGACCGCAGATAGAGGGAAAGGAGATAGAGATTGGTGGTCCGTCTGTCAATCCTGTGCGCCGTAAGCAGCCTTCAGAGCTTATCGCAACGGGTATAGCAGGTATCGACCTAAACAATACGTTGGTTTCCGGTCAAAAGATTCCGTTCTTTGCTGACCCCGATCAGCCGTATAACCAAGTAATGGCTAATGTGGCCTTGCGCGCAGAAGCAGACAAGATCATTCTGGGCGGTATGGGTTTGACCAACGATGACTATCTCTATTTCAAGAACGTATTCTCCAATGCGGGTGTGCTCGACCACATTGTTTCGTTCGTCAATACGACCGAAAATCCGCCTGTAGAGCGACTTCTGATTCCGGATATGGCATTGACAGCGGCCGAGTATTTCGCCGTTGAGAAGCACGAAAAAGTGCTTGTACTGCTTACGGATATGACCTTGTATGCAGATGCACTGGCTATTGTGTCTAACCGTATGGACCAGATTCCTTCTAAAGACTCTATGCCGGGTTCGCTCTATTCCGATCTGGCTAAGATATACGAAAAGGCTGTGCAATTCCCTGAAGAGATAGGTGGCGGTTCAATCACTATCATCGCTGTGACAACCCTCTCCGGAGGTGATATCACTCATGCTATTCCGGATAACACAGGTTATATCACTGAAGGTCAGTTATACCTCCGTCGTGACTCTGAAATCGGTAAAGTCATCGTTGATCCGTTCCGCTCACTGAGCCGTCTGAAACAATTAGTTGCGGGCAAAAAGACGCGCGAAGACCATCCGCAAGTGATGAACGCGGCCGTTCGTCTGTACGCAGATGCTGCTAACGCCAAAACAAAGAAGGAGAACGGATTCGATTTGACCGACTATGATGAGCGTTGCTTGAACTTTGCAAAAGACTACTCGCAAGAGATTTTGGCCATCGATGTGAACATCAATACGGTGCAAATGTTGGATGTCGCATGGACACTATTTGCTAAATATTTCAAACCGGAAGAGGTAAACATCAAAGCAGCCTTAGTAGAGAAATATTGGCCAAAAGCATAACATATGGCTATAACTTATCAATTCAATAAAACATCGCTGCAAGGCCTGGAGAAGGACCTGAAGATGCGCCAACGTACGCTTCCTACACTGCAAAGCAAGGAAACGGCGCTTCGTTTGGAGGTTAAACGAGCTAAAAAAGAGCTTGAGGACCTCGATCGCGAAGTAGAGCAGCGCATCAAGTCCTATGACCAGATGTTGGCGTTGTGGGGAGAGTTTGATACCAGTCTAATTCATGTGGATGATGTGCGTATGTCTATTCGTAAGATAGCAGGCGTGCGTGTCCCTGTATTGGACGAGGTGGTCTATTCCACGAAGGAATTCTCTCTGTTTGCTTCGCCTAAATGGTTTGCCGACGGTTTTGAGCAACTCAAAGCTATTGCAGACGTGGGAATCCGTCAGGAGTTTGTGCGACGCAAGGTAAGCCTATTGGAGTATGCTCGTAAGAAAACGACTCAGAAGGTAAACCTGTTTGAGAAAGTGCAAATACCTGGTTATCAGGATGCTATACGCAAAATCAAACGATTCATGGAGGATGAGGAGAATCTCAACAAATCCAGCCAGAAGATCGTTAAGAGCAAGAAAGAGGCAGAAGCTAGAAAGGGGGCACAGTCATGATTTCGCAAATGAAGAAATACACGTTCCTTGTGTTCCATCGTGACTACGAGGCGTTCCTTTCCGAACTGCGTGAGCTCGGCGTAGTGGATATTACGCAGAAGGCGGCAGGCCTTATCGAGAATGACGAAACCCTACAAGCTGCTTTGCAACGCGAGGATGAACTGCGTCGATTGTTGGCGCAAGGTGCGCCCGATCAGTTGCTGCAAGAGCGTAACGAAGTAGAGCAACGTATAGCGGACACCAAGCAAGCTATGCAGCAAGTGGCTGTATGGGGAGCGTTTGATGCCAAGCGTATTCAGGCCCTGCAGGATGCCGGTTATACCCTTCGATTCTTCTCATGTAGCGATAGCGCATTCTGTGAAGAGTGGGGTATTGTGGTCACCGAAGAAGGCGGGCGCACGTATTTTGTACAAGTTACTGGTGCTGGCGAAGAAGCTGTCGATCTAAGCGAAACAGCGGCTACGCCGGTAGAAATAGGCGATAAAGACGCCTCACAACTTGAGCAAGAGGTAAAGAATCTCAACGGTCTGTTAGTGGCTGCTAATGCGCGTATCGAGGCATGGCAGAAAGCCAATATGGACAAACTGCGCGAGCAGCTCACCGAGGCGCGTCAACATATCGACTGGACGAGAGTACAGCTGTCCACCGATCGTTTGGCAGATGGCGCATTATGCTTGGTTGAGGGCTTCTGTCCGATAGACAAGGAGTCGGAACTGAATACGATGCTCGCTCAGGTGCAAGTCTACTACGAGGAGACAGACCCAACGCCGGAAGATAACACGCCAATCAAGTTGCGTAACAACTGGTTCGTTCGTTTGTTCGAACCGCTTACAGGTATGTACGGTTGGCCTAACTATAATGAGTTTGACCCTACGCCTATTCTAGGACCGTTCTTCTTGCTGTTCTTTGCGCTCTGTATTGGCGATTGCGGCTATGGACTATTGCTGATTCTCATAGGTTGGCTTATCTACAAGGACAAGCTGAAGATTGAGATGTTCAATGGATTAGGCGGTATCATCATGGCCTTAGGCGTTGGTTCGGCGATTATTGGCTACTTAATGGGCACTTTCTTCGGCATGGATATCTATCGTGCCGACTGGTTCCCGCAGGGCGCTAAAGCCGTCATGTTCAACAATTTAGGTACTGATGGCAAGATAGGCGAATACGATGTGATGATGGTCTTGGCTCTCATCATCGGTGTGGTGCATATCTGCTTGGCTATGGTTATCAAGGCGCTTGCCTTCACTCGTCGCAATGGTTTCCGTGAGACGGCTTCTGTATGGGGCTGGCTGACGCTTATCCTGGGTGGTTTGGTGACGGTAGTCCTTTCGATGACTGCGCTTATCTCGGTCGATGCGGCTAAGATCGCACTAATTGTTATTGGCGGTATATCTGCACTGGGTATCTTTATTTTCAACAAACCGGGGCGCAATCCGCTGTTGAATATCGGTGCAGGCTTATGGGACACCTATGGTATGGTAACAGGCTTGTTGGGCGATGTACTGAGTTATATCCGTCTCTACGCACTTGGCTTGGCGGGTGGTATGCTCGGTATGGCTTTCAACCAACTTGGAACGATGGTGTTGGGAGAATCGCCTAATGTAGGCACATGGATTGGTTTCATCCTGATCGTGACCTTTGGTCACGTCCTGAATCTGCTCATGGCCTGCTTGGGAGCATTTGTTCACCCGCTCCGTCTGACTTTTGTCGAGTATTTTAAGAATGCGGGCTATGAAGGTAGTGGAAAAATCTACCAGCCTTTTAAGAAATAAACTAGCAATCAAAAATTAAAAATTTATAATTATTATGGAACAAATTCTTGGTTATCTCGGACTTGGCCTTATGTTGGGCTTGTCCGGTATTGGTTCTGCTTTCGGAACGACTATTGCAGCTAACGCAGCAGAGGGTGGTTTGAAGAAGAACAAGGAAAAATCGTCAGCTTACATGATTCTCTCCGCACTGCCTGCTACGCAGGGTTTGTACGGTTTTGTGGCTTTCTTGATGATGAAAGGCCTGATTGAGACCAATCCTATTCTGTTGTTCGGTTTGGGCATCGGTATGGGTATTGTCTTCTTGTTGTCGGCTATTCGTCAGGGCCAAACTGCAGCTAACGGTATTGCTAATATCGCAGCAGGTCACGATGTAATGACCAACACGATGATCTATTGCGCCCTACCTGAGTTCTACGCTATCTTGGCGTTGGTGGCAGGTCTGATGGCTTAATATGAGCAAAGCATTTGTATTTCCGGGGCAGGGTAGTCAATTCCCCGGTATGTGTCGTGACCTCTATGAGGCATATCCTGAAGCACGCGAGATGTGTCAGGCAGCCAATCGGTTGCTTGGCTTCTCGCTGACGGATGTGATGTTCGATGGTACGGCCGATGATCTCAAGCAGACTAAGGTGACGCAACCTGCTGTATTTCTCCATTCTGTTGTGGCTCAGCGCCTTATGACTATCGAGAAGCCGCAGATGGTGGCCGGTCATAGTCTAGGCGAGTTCTCTGCATTGGTAGCTTGTGGCGCCTTGCGCTTTGAGGATGCATTGCTGCTGGTTAGTGCCCGTGCACAGGCTATGCAGGCTGCTTGCGAGCAGAATCCTGGAACGATGGCAGCAGTACTAAGCCTTGATGACCAGAAGGTGGCAGAATTATGCCAAACGGTCGGAGAAGGCATCGTGGTGGCTGCTAATTTCAATTGTCCGGGCCAGGTGGTTATCTCTGGCGAGATCGATGCCGTAGAGGCGACATGTGTGGTGATGAAGGAGGCAGGAGCACGTCGTGCGCTGCGTCTGCCGGTCGGTGGAGCATTCCACTCGCCACTAATGCAACCTGCAGCAGAGGCGCTGGAAGAGGCTATACTCAAGACCGAATTCCGCAAACCATTCTGTCCAATCTATCAGAATGTCTCTGCTGAAGCAGAGACCGAACCGGAGATTATCCGTGCTAACTTGCTGAAACAGCTGACAGCTCCCGTACGTTGGACCCAGTCTGTTCAACAGATGATAGCCGATGGAGCTACCGAGTTCTACGAGTTTGGACCTGGCGATGTGCTCAAAGGTCTGATTCGTAAGATTGATGCTAATGTACAAGTAGGCTAATCTTATTATATGAAGGAGAAAAAACGCAAAATCACGCTCAGCACCTGGTGGCAGAATTTTCTGACCGGTGTGCTTGCCACGGCTATTGGTGTCGGACTGACGTTCGAGGTGAACAATCGGGTAGAGCACTACAAGCAGAAGCAAGCCCAACGCCAGGCGGCTATGATGGCCATCTACGATGTAGATCAGATCATCAGTCAGTTTATTCGTGACAAGCAGCGTGAGGATGCTTTTTTCCGGGTGGCAATGTATCTGTACACCCATCAGGACCAACTGGAGACCGTAGCCATGGATAGCCTTTGGATGGCGGCCGAATATGTGGTTAATACTACTGAAAATACGCCCGATTGGGCGGATGACTCAACCGAGAAAGTCTTTACTGGTAGTATGGATGCCCTGCAGAATCTGGGCGATATCACGTTCTACGACAATGTGCAGGAGTGCTATCATCTGCGTAGGGATATGCTCAATCGTTTGTCTTGTAGTTATACCTTCCTCCGTCCTGTGCCTGAAAAATACGTCCTTGACTATCGCAAACAGGTCAGTGCAACCAATATGGACTATACGGGTATGATGAATCAGTCGGCTATGGCAGGATTGCTCCGCCAAATCTTCCGCATGCCGGAGGTCTCGCTCTATCTGCAGAAATACCTCGCGCGCGACAGGAACTACCAGTATTTCATCAACCAGATGATCTTCCTCAACCAAGAGAACAAATTCATCATGAATGTCACGGATGAAGATCTTCAGCACTATATTGACCAGCACATTAATAAGACCATGCCGGCCAAGCCTAAGTTGCTTGTCGGGCAGTGGGATTTACGTCAGGACCACCAAAAGAGGACCTACCTTCTCAGCAAAGATTACAGCGCTTCTACGACAGTCAGTATGGACTATAAGATAGGTGTGCGTACGGAGGGCGAACATGTTAATGTGCCTATCTTTACGCCGCTGACTTATTCCGCCGAAGGCTCGTGGAGCCTGGATGGAGATTCTCTTCGCTTTGATTTTGATCCCAATACACTGCAGATTCTCTCGTTCGATATCGACATAAACAATCTTCCCAACAGAGATGAAAATGTGTCTGACGATAGTATCAAACTGCAGTATGAGCGGATGGTCAAGAGCCAACTGCAGGAACGTACCAACTGGTCGTGGACCAACAAGGTCTCGCTGGGTAAAACAGGGAAGGTGATGTTCTGGGAAGAGCAATATACCATGCCTTGGGGCGAGGTGAAGACAGACAAAACCCAACTCCTCAAATCGCGATAAACATATCAACACAATATTATGAAACACACCTTATTTCTTCTCGCCGTGGCGGCCCTATTGGCCTCATGCGGCAGTGGCTCGCGCTCGCAAGTCATAGGCAAGAATTTCGATGAACAATGCCAACTGACCATCTCGCAATGCGATCGATTGGGCGAAGCTGTGGAGCAACTCGAGGCTAATCCCACGGTTGAATTGCTTGAAGAAGTGCAGCAGATGGCCGATGAACTGATCTTCGATTACGATCCTGCTACGCTCGATTCAGCCCAACTGGTGGCTGCCCTTGAGGTGGACCAACTGATTGCTGAACTCAAGGTCTCAGTGGCAGGCTATATCGACCAAACGGTCAAACAGGGCTATTGGTATCTGGTCAATCGGCCGGAAGAACTGCTGGGCGAAACGACCGAATATCCGGTTTATCTCGAGCGTGGAGAGAAACTATTTGTCGAGATTGAGACAGAGAAACCCGCCGATGTGCGTATCTACAATGTCAATAGCCACCAACTCATACGTTCTTATCTGGGCAAAGCGCGTGTCAAGGACTCGTTGGCTATCTCTTTCTCGTCGGTCTACGTAGTAGAAATCAACCCGCGTGTGCGCCAATATGCATCCGTTGAGTTAACCTACCATCCTAATAGCATCGACCGTCTGAACAATCCGAAAGAGGTTTCTAGCAAGCAGGTTGAGGGCCAGAAAGGTGATTTCCGCGTGCAGACTGTCAAGGGTATCCAGATGAAGAATCTCTTCGAGGAACCGCGTAAATTCACGCTTCGAGGCCAACTCAAGGCTGCCTTCTCCGGTTCTTACCGTGCTATCGTAGCTGTGCCTGTACCACAAGGCGCAAGCGATATCCTCTATAGTCTGCGTATCTCCACCAACGAGCCTGACCGCTCGGACGATGGTAAGTTCCACGATAACATGGAGACCTCCTACAAGCGCATCAAGATGCTTGGTTTGCCGGTCTATGAGTCGCATGGTGGGGCAGGGATTATCTCCACTTTGCTGGGCGAGAATATCCCGCCGCGCGAGGAGGACGCTTATATCAATATGTATGTCTTCTTCAGTTCCGACCAGGCAAAGAAGTTCCAGGATGGCACCGATCCTGCCAAACTGCAGTATAGCATCGATTATTCCACGATGGGCACGCAGTCTTGCAATGGACGAATCCCGGCCAAGGGGCATAAGACCATCTATCTTGGATTCCTCAACGAGCGAATGCGTTACAACAATTATGTATGGCTCGAAGCCGTTAGCGCCGTGCCCAATACCGAGTATTTCCGCACAGAATATACAGTCAAATAAACGCAAAATTGTTTAATAACAAAATCAATTTGAGCTATGAGAAAATTTTTCCTTTTTGTTGCTGCATTATGCAGCATGGTGGCGATGAGCCAGGTAGTTGATGGTATCAACTATGAAATCATCACGGACACTACCGTCCTAATTGTCGCTAACGACCCTGCCTATTCGGGCGACATCGTTATTCCTGCCCGGGTGACCATCGACGGCCAGGAGTACCAAGTGACAGAGATTGGTTACAATGCCTTTGAGTATTGCGATGAATTAACCAGTGTAGTGCTGCCCGTTGGCATCAAGACCATCGGAGATAATGCTTTCCAATTCTGTAACAAGCTGGGTAGCATCAATTTCCCCGAAGGATTGGTAGAGATTGGAAGCGATGCGTTCTGGGGGTGTGATTCGCTCAAGAGCGTTGTGCTGCCTTCTTCGCTGAAGAGCTTGAACGCCTATGCCTTCGAGGAGTGTCCTAACTTAGTCTCGTGCAATCTGCCGAACGGTGTGGAATATGTCGGCGAATATGTGTTCGCCGGAGACTCGTTGCTGGGCACGGTCATGAACGATTCGGTGGTTGCATGGGTTTCTTATGCAGAAACATCGTTCGCCATTCCGGAGGGCATTAAGGCAATGGCCGGATCTGCATGCTATTTTCACAAGAATTTGAAGCAAGTCACTTTCCCATCCACCATGCAGGTTATACCTTATACTGCATTCGAATATTCTGGACTGACCTCTGTCGTTATTCCCGACAATATTGACTGGATTGGAAGTAGTGCGTTCAGCTATTGTGAGGACCTTACCTCGGTAACTATTGGTAATGGCGTACGTCGGATCTATTCCGACGCATTCGGCGAATGTACCAATTTGACAAACCTCACGTGGGGTACAGCTGGCAATCTGGAGGTGATAGATGGTGGCGCTTTCTACAACACTGGTCTCACATCGGTTACGGTACCCGAGGGCGTCAAGCGTCTGCAGACCTATTATGGTCGTGGCGTGTTTACCGGATGCAAGAACCTGAAGACCGTCTCCCTGCCTGCCTCGCTGACAGAAGAAATTGCATATAACACTTTCAAAAATTGTCCGATTGAGTCTATCACCGTCGCTGCCGGCAATACGGTTTTTGATAGCCGCGACAACTGCAACGCCGTCATCCACACCGAGACCAATACGCTTAAGCTGGGTTTTGCTACCACTGTTATTCCTGCTTCTGTCAAAGCCATCGGCTACGGTGCTTTCCAGGAGTGTACAAACCTGACGTCCATCGTTATTCCCGAGGGAGTGACCTATATTGACCATTATGCTTTTTTCAATTGCACGAGTCTGACTTCCATCACTATCCCGAACACTGTACGTAGAGCAGGCTATCAGATTTTCGATGGCACACGCCTAACGGAGCCTGTATACAACCAGTATGTGTTCTTCCGTATGCCATATGCTGCGCTAGCTACAGGCGAATACACCGTGCCTGCAGGTATCGAGCAAATTGCAGGCTACGCGTTCGCCGATTGCAGCGATTTGACTGCTATCCATCTGCCGGCTTCACTCAAGATTGTTGACACAGAAGCATTCTGGAACTGCGTTGGAGTAACGGAAATAGTTATTCCGGACAATGTGGATACGATTGCCGATTATGCTTTCGACTACATGGAGAATGTGACCAAAATCACGCTGCCTGCTAACTTGAAACTAATAGGCGCATGGGTGTTCGCTGGTTGCAACCAACTGGAGCAAATCATCTGCCCGGCGGCGGAGGTACCTGCCTCTCTTTATGGGAATGCGATTGATCTTGTCGGTGACTTGAATGACCCAAGCAGCATCAAGCTCTACGTGCCCGACGCGTCGGTTTCTGCCTACGAGGGCGCAGACGGATGGAAGGAATTTGACGTACAGCCTATTTCCGACGTGCCGACCGCTATCCTCTCTCCTTCCCTTCAGGGGATGTCGGGTGAGGCTACCAAATCCATCCGCAATGGCCAGCTCCTCATCGAGAAATCCGGCCACACCTACAACGTCCTTGGCACGCAAGTCCGTTAAAAGGTTTAGTGCGACTACGTCGCGTTTAGAGGTTTAGTGCTGCTACGCAGCGTTTAATTACACAGCGAAGCGTAAACGCCGAAGGCTATAAACGGAGCGCAGCTCCTATAAACAAAACTAATATGATAGTTACAACTACCCCGACCATCGAAGGTCATACTATTCGTGAGTACAAAGGTCTTGTTTCCGGAGAGGTTATTTTCGGAATGAACTTCCTTAAAGACATTGGCGCGTCGCTCCGCGATTTCTTTGGCGGACGTACCGAGAGTTACGAGAGCGCTATGCTCGAAGGCCGCGAGACGGCACAGAAGGAGATGATCCAGCGTGCTCGTGAGATGGGCGCCAATGCTATTGTTGGCGTCAGTTTCGGCTACGAGACCATGGGCCAGGCTAACAGCATGATCATGATCTCCATCTCTGGCACCGCCGTCATCATCGACTAACTCGCAGAGTAGGGCAGTACCCTCCTGCTTGTTCCTTTTTTCAAAAAGAGGAGTGGCCCGCAAGCCACTCTTTTTTTCTTGTGGCCTCCGAAAATTTTAATTTTTGGAGAGAGCGGAGAACCCGTAGACTCTAATAAATCTGTGATTTATTCTTCGTCGGAGGGATTCGAACGCGACGGGGTCGCTTTTTTTATGCAAAATTTGCACAATTCAAAAATTATTACTATCTTTGCACTCGCAAATCCGTAGAGTAGGGGATTACAGCCTGTTCCTTTTTTGAAAAAGGAGTAGCAGCTTGGTCCTTTTTTGACGGAAACCCGCTAAAAACCAACCATTTACAAACCGCCAACCGACTAAAAATCAAGCGATTACCAACCATATACCAACCACAATCAATCCATTTTCCTACCAAGAACCACTTATTAACCACTTATAAACCACTTATAAACCCCTCGAAAATCCCTTGATCCCCAATCAAGTTTTTTTCATGCCCCGCACATGCCAAAAGCGCGTTATTAGCGCGTGATTAGCGGGTTATTAGCACGTTATTAGCGCGATATTCGGATAACTGGAGAGTAGGGAAAGAATAAGAAAAGAATACCTGCCTGCCAGAATGGCAGAATAAGAGGAAATCTATTATATATACTGCAAAAATCATACCAAATTATGTCGCAAGTTGAATTTCATGTACCTGTAAAAAGTATCCACGGAAAACTGGAGAAGAAAGCGCGTATTATCATGCGTCAGAAGAAGTTCCGTGCGCCTACGGGAGCCGTGCTTCACGAAGGTGTGCAGGAGTCGTATGCCATTGTTCATCCGCGTGATTTTGACAAAACGCCTGCCAAAGGCGCTGAAAAAGCCAATATGCGTACTTTTGGCGATGTTAGTCTCAAATCATCCGAAATAATCCGTTCTGAACGATATACAGACGAAGAACTGGCCGCTATGACGCCTGAACAACGCACCAAAACTCTTGAACTGCGCGCTCAGCTTGAGGATTTCCGACGTCGTTTCTACGCGCAGTTCAAGCGACCTGACCATGAAGCGCCATTCGAGAAAAAACCGCAACCTGGTAGTACAAAACTCATGCGCAAACAATACGTCAAGCTTGACAATTTCATCCAAGCCATCATACGTGAGCGTCTCAAAAATCATTAATCGCATAAAATTATTTGCATATATCAAAAAAAAGCAGTACTTTTGCGCTCGCAAAAGTCAGAACAACCACCAAACAACACCTATATATATAATATATGTACTTTTGCAACCTAATCGTGATTATGTAAAATAGCATATTTATTGAAGCACTCCTATTTATATATATAGAAGCAATTTATGGCAAAAGAAAAAGAAATAATTGAGGTTCAAGAATCAGAAACCAAGTATCAAGTACTTCCCATCCGTAACACGGTGTTGTTCCCGGGAGTCGTCATGCCAATTGCCGTTTCGCGCGCTAACAGCCTGAAACTGATCAAGTCAGCTAACCGCACTAACGAGAAAATCATTGTTCTCACGCAGAAAGATAGCCAAGTGAGCGAACCTACGGAGAACGATCTATACGGTCTTGGTGTCTTGGCACGCGTCATGCAGGTAGTTACCCTGCCGGATGAATCACAGACAAAAATGGCCATTCTTGAGGGATGCGAACGCGTCGAAGTATCTGATTTTGAGGAGACTGAGTCTGGAATCATGCGTGCTAAAGTGTTCGTGTTGCCTGAGAAAATGCCGAAGGCACGCGATCGTCAGTTTGCTGCTATGTACGAGGAAGTACGCGAACTCTCGCTTCGTCTGCTTGGCATGCGTGAGGAACCGCGTTGGGACATCCAGAATACGCTGCGCAACCTGAATAACGGACCTACGTTCGTCAATTTCGTATGCTCACTTTTCGAGTTGACACTCGATCAGAAGCTGCAGCTGTTGGCCTATGACTCGATGATAGAGCGCACCACGGCCCTACTCTCTATGCTGCAGAAAGTCGTGGAGATTCAGGACATGAAGGCCGATATACGTCGCCGTACGCACGAAGCCATGGACAAGCAGCAACGCGAGTATTTCCTACGCGAAGAGATTGAGACCATTAAGCAGGACTTGGGTGATACAGGCGCAGAAACTATCAAGAATCTGCGTGAACGCGGACGCCAGAAACTCTGGTCTGACGATGTGGCTGCAGTCTTCGAGAAAGAGCTGCAACGCCTCGAGCAGATGTCGGTTCATGCGCCGGACTACTCCACCGAGCAAAACTACGTAGAGACTCTTCTGGCATTGCCTTGGGGCGTTTTCTCGGACGATAATTTCGACATGAAGCACGCTCAAGCGGTACTCGATCGCGATCACTACGGACTAGATAAAGTCAAGGAACGCATCGTCGAATACTTGGCCGTGCAGCGCCAACTGGGACTTCGCAGCGACAAAGAGAAAAAAGCGCACCCTGTCAAATCGCCTATTCTCTGCCTATATGGCCCTCCGGGAGTCGGCAAAACCAGTCTGGGCAAAAGCATCGCTGAAGCCTTGGGGCGCAAGTACGTACGCGTTTCGTTAGGTGGTCTGCATGACGAGTCAGAGATTCGCGGACATCGCCGCACCTATATTGGTGCTATGCCTGGACGAATCATTGATGGCATCAAGAAATGTGGTACTAGCAATCCTGTCTTTGTGCTCGACGAAGTCGATAAGATTGGCATGGACTACAAGGGCGATCCTACATCGGCACTTCTCGAAGTACTTGATCCGGAGCAGAACAACACCTTCCACGACAATTTCCTGGACGTAGATTACGATCTGAGTCGCGTACTCTTCATCGCTACGGCTAATACACTCGATACCATTCCACGTCCTCTACTCGATCGTATGGAACTGATTGAGATGACCGGTTATCTGCAAGAGGAGAAAGAGGAAATAGCTAAACGTCATTTGGTTCCCAAAGAGTTGCAGAACCATGGACTGAAGCCATCGCAGCTGAAACTGAAGAAGGATATCATCGGTCATATCATCGACGATTACACGCGCGAATCTGGTGTACGCAATCTGGAACGCCAGATAGCTAAGATCTGCCGTAAGATAGATACCAAGTTAGCACTGGAAGAGACTTACAATGTGACAGTTACGCAGGATGACTTGCGCCAATACTTAGGCCAAGCACGCTATACACGCGACACATGGGAGACCAATAAATATGTGGGCGTAGTCACAGGTCTGGCATGGACTCAGGTTGGCGGAGAAATACTCTTCATCGAGACTAGTCTCAGTACCGCCAAGACTCCAACGCTGACTATGACCGGCAATCTGGGCGATGTAATGAAGGAAAGCGCTACTCTTGCGCTCGAATATACGCGTGCTCACGCTGAGCAGTTTGGTATCGATCCTAAACTGTTTGATACCAAGTCGGTACATATACATGTACCGGAGGGCGCAATTCCTAAGGATGGACCTAGTGCAGGTATTACGATGACTACCGCTATCGTCTCTGCCTTCACCGGCCGTTTGGTTAAGCCACGTATTGCGATGACTGGCGAAATGACTCTGCGTGGCAAAGTGCTGCCTATTGGCGGAGTAAAAGAAAAACTGCTCGCGGCGAAACGAGCAGGTATTACGGATATTATCCTCTGTGAGGATAACCGAAAAGATGTCACAGAAATACCGGATATGTACCTAAAGGGACTGAAATTCCACTTTGTACACGATATAAGCGAGGTAATCAACTACGCGTTGATGTAAAGTCCTCAAAGGTACCATCGGTATAGTACACTACGATATTTCGTATTTGTTTCTGAGGAGCTGCAATTATCTGCGGCTCTTCATTTTTTGCATTAAAGGCAGCGCGTAGCGCGTTATTCTCGCCATTAGGAGCCAGTTCATCAAAGAGTCCTGCCTCTTTGCCCGGTTCTGTACGCCACATTTTGCCATTACCTACAATCAGCCATTCTGGATTCAGGGTAGGATAACGCAGCATAATACGCTTCATCACCTCCAGACTAGGATTATTGCGGCCACTCATCATATTGCTGATAGTGCCTGGTTGTACATGAATCTCTTCTGCAAATTGACGAGCAGAGAGTTTGAGCTCATGAATTAGATGCTCAATGCGTTCTCTTTCATTCATAGTATAAATGATTTCAAATATTCAATTCTCACGAAAGTTCTGATATTTTCAGCTATTAACATATACTGAACAAAATCCGCTGCAAAGGTACAAAAAAAATGTGAAATACACAAATATGTGCAGCATTTTTTGTAAATATTTTATTTACAGTTGTGAATATTAGCAATTTGCAATTGTGAATATTTCGAAACCATGCAGAAGAAACACTGATCTGTATAGTCCCTCTGATTCATTCTAGGCTGTACTCAAGAAAGTATCTATTTATGGGACGCTATCTCATTATAGGTAATACTCGTAACATGCAGATTTTCAGTATATATTTATATAAAATATGCATTACATATACTAATTTGGCCCATATTCCGGATAATAGATAGTAGTGGTTAAAGTAAAAGACTAAGTAAAAGCCATAACTACTGATTTATAGGAAGTTATGAGTACTTATTTAGCGATTATTGGCGAGCGTGGAACAATTTGCAACGCTATCTACAGTGCCTTTCCTCCGGATCTTCTCCCCTACTCCGCTTTGTGTATATGCTCTAGACATAGACTCTCAAAATCGGCCGTTTAGTGTAATTTGTGATCGGCAGATATGTGAACGAAATACTGCATTTTTATATTCACACTTATTATGTATACAATTTGCACTTTTTGTTTGCACGATTCACAGATTTGTACTACTTTTGCACCACTTTTCTGAGAGACTATAAAAAATGTGTTAAACCTAAACCTAACTATTCTGAAGATGAAAGAGAAATTATCTACAATCTTATCCACTATGGAGGAAACAGCATTACGCCTGTTCATGGACGACTACAAAACGCGCCCCTACTCCGATTGCTACACTGGTGCTCGTTGCGGATCGTACTTCCGCATGCATCAGTAACTATCCTAACTGTTCCCATTAAACCTACCTTAACTTAACGAAACCGGCCTCGCAACTCTACGAGACCGGTATTTTTCTTCCTAATACTATTAAATATCGGTATATTTATAAAGCGTAGTTGTCAATTTTCAAATTTACAATCGAAAATCCCTCCAAAATTTGCACGTATCACGAAAAAGCAGTACTTTTGTATCGGTTTTTGAAATATCGATGCTATACTAAGTATATCGGTTTTCGTTAAGACACGAAATCAAAAGGGAATCGGGTGTAAATCCCGGACAGTCCCGCTACTGTAAGTGCCTGGAAATATAGACCAAAGCAACTATTCATTATGCCACTGAGACATCGGGAAGGCGAATAGTTGCGGCACAAGTCAGGAGACCTGCCGATATATAGCAGCTCGGATGCACATCCTCGAGGAAGGAGAACTGAGACCTGTATACCATGTATATTTAGCGGCACTGCGTCCGCATGGTTCGGTTTGTCTTTTCCATGAAGGTGGAGAAGGCATCTTTTTTTTATGACAAACCTATTAAAATTAGTTTACGTAATATGAAACAATTCAACGTTAAATATCATGTATTAGCTCCACTGACAATATTTGTGGTGCTTTTCCTGCTTTTTGTGCCGACTTCTTTCTTCGGCATTGATGGTCTGACCGTTGTTCAGCAGCGCACGATTGCTATTTTCTGCTACGCAGCGCTGATGTGGATGTTCGAGATTATTCCTGCTTGGGCGACCTCGGTAAGCACGGTTGTATTCCTATTGCTGGCAGTCAGCAACAAGGGACTAACCAAACCCGAAATGGGCGATTTGGTTAATTTCAAGGAACTGATGGCTGCTTTTGCCGATCCTATCATAATGCTCTTCTTGGGTGGATTTGTTCTGGCTATTGCTGCTAGTAAAGTAGGTCTCGATGTCTATCTGGCACGTATCCTACTCAAGCCTTTTGGAACAAAACCTAAATTTGTCCTACTGGGATTCTTGACACTCATCAGCATTATGTCTATGTTTATGAGCAATACCGCTACCGCAGCTATGATGTTGGCCTTCCTCACACCGGTTTTGAAAACTCTTCCGGAGAACGGAGGGGGACGTATTAGTCTCGCATTGGCTATTCCTATCGCGGCGAACATTGGTGGTTTGGGTACACCTATTGGTACTCCTCCTAATGCTATCGCTATCGGTCAGTTAGCCTCCAATGGCATCGAAATCGGTTTTGGCGCATGGATGCTCCGTTTTGTACCGGTAGTTATCGTCATGATTCTCTTCGCTTGGCAGCTGCTCATGTTCCTTTTCCCATTCAAGGCCAAAAGCATTGAAATCAAAATTGATGGTGAGTGCAAAAGGGATTGGAAGTTCTGGACAGTTACCGTAACATTCTTCTTGACTATCCTACTCTGGATGACCGGTGAATTGACTCACCTCAATTCGAATGTAATTGCTTTGATTCCGTTCGCAGTATTCGCATTGACAGGTATCTTCTCTCAGGACGATTTTGCAAAGATTGACTGGCACGTACTGTGGATGGTCGCAGGTGGTTTTGCTCTCGGCACAGCCCTCAATAAGACTGGTTTGGCAGCATCTTTGGTCGAAGCTATTCCATTTGGATCATGGTCGGCAGTAGCAATTCTGATTATTGCAGGTCTGCTCGGATGGTTGTTGTCCAACTTCATCGCCAACTCGTCTGCTGCTAACCTATTAGTACCTATTCTGGCTGTTGTAGGTAGCGCAATGAGTGAGAACCTTGCAGGTCTTGGAGGCGTGACTACCCTATTGGTTTGTGTAGCTGCTTCTACTTCGTTCGCTATGCTCTTCCCTATCTCTACACCTCCAAATGCTATTGCTTCTTCTACAGGTATGATCAAGACACACGATATGACCGTTGTCGGCTTGATCGTGGGTCTGCTCGGTATAGCAGTTTCGTACGCTGTATTGTTGCTATTCCCATTCTAACTTATTTTATTCGCCATACATAACACTCTTTTATCTTAATGTTGTCTGCAAAAAATATGTGTTATGTTGGAGCAGTCTTTCATGGACTGCTCCTTTAGCGGATAAAAATAAATGACTAAAATTGAAGTATGAAACGATTGGTATTAGTTTGTTTTCTTTTTCTGACCGTAGGCAGTTATGCTCAAACGGTGGATAGTGCGCGTATTGCTAAACAAGAGCGAATCAAAACGCATCTCAAACAACACTACAAGGTGTATGGCTTTGTGCGCAATTTCTTTGCTTACGATAGTCGTGAGTGCCTTTCCGGAACGGCAGACCTGTACATGTATATGCCCAAGGACAATCTATGGAACCAGACAGAAGCAGAGGCTGAAGTGTCGGGTGTACCACGCGAAGATCTGAATGCGCAAAGCACTTTCCGCTTTCTGTCCCTTACTAGCCGTGTAGGTCTGAATGTTACCGGTTATAAATGGCGAAACACTGAGTTCGGCGGTAAAATCGAAGCCGATTTCTATGCAGGCCTAAGTAAAGTTACCGGGCAGAACCACCCAGTGACAGGAACTGCACAGTTACGTCTGCGTCAAGCCTATTTGACTTTGGCGTGGGATAGTCTACCAATGAATAAGCGCGATTATGCACGTGTAGACCTTACTATTGGTCAAGCATGGCATCCTATAGCAGCAGACCTCTGCGATGCTATAGCGCTCAACAACGGTGCTCCTATCGGCCCGTTTAGCCGTACACCGCAAGTACGCATGGATGCACGTCTGGGCAAATATTTTACGTTAACCGGTACAGCATTGTGGCAAATGCAATATACATCGACCGGCCCGGAAGGTGCATCGGCCGAATATATGCTCTACGCTAAAACACCGGAGGTGTATGGTGGTCTGAGTTTCCATCACCCGTGCGGCGTAGTTATGCGTGCAGGAGTAGATGTGCTGAGTATCAAACCACGCCATCAGGGTACAGTTCTTGATGCAGGAGGCAACGAGGTAACAGTTACCGTAAAGGACCGTATCACTACTTGCTCGCCGTTTGTATATTTCATGTACAAGCACGGCGATTTCTCTATCAAAGCGAAATCTGTCTTTGCTGAATCGGGCGAACACATGAATCTAAATGGAGGTTATGGTGTGAAAGCCATCAATGCAGATGGTTCGTGGGAATATACCCCAACGCGCAATAGTTCTTCTTGGCTCAGCATCGTCTATGGTGGCAATATCGGCCAACCTGACCAGGCGGGCACACAACATCGTTTGCAAGGTATTCTCTTCGGAGGTTATGTCCAGAATTTTGGTACCAAAGAAGCTCTACTGGATGCAGATGGAGATGGACTGGCCGATAAACTCTATTTCTGCAAGAATAGTTTTGCCAAGCTAAATCGCATGTGGCGTGTGTCGCCTACTCTGCTTTGGACGATGGGTAAATTCCAGATGGGTGTAGAGTATGAGATAACATCCGTACAATACGGAGATGGCAAGATTAGCGCCGCCAATGGATTGTCGGAGAACGGATTACACTGGGTGACCAACCACCGTGTACAATTGATGACTAAGTATAATTTTTAAGCCAGATAGTAGCGGCTCCTTCTAAGGTCCAACCGGGCATTTGTGCCGTAGGCAGGTAACCCAACGAACGATAGAGAGCCGTGCAAGCCTGGTTACGATCGGCTATAACGGCATAAAGCAAACGGAGATTAAGATGACCAAAGGCATACTTTTCTAGCGCCTTTACGGCCTCCTTTCCTACTCCTTTGCTACGCGAGTCCTTCGCGACATACATGCCTATCGCAGCGCGACGATTACGCGGATCAAAATCAAAGAGGTCGATGCAACCTATGGTTGCACCGCCTTTTTTTGAATCTGTATCGTCGATTTCTTCTATGATCAGACGTAACTGCCCATCACGATAGATATCGCCTGTGGTAGATGCGATATAATCGCGCAGATCTTGCTGTGAGAGCGGATTGTGCGTATCTGCATCAGACCATGAGGCAGCATCGTTTTCCCATTGATAGAGAAACGGCAGATCAGATGGTTCCAATTTGCGTAGTCTTATCATTTGTTTTCCTCGTTTTTGTCTCGGTTCGATAGTCTGTCGTTAGTCTGTCGTTAGTCTGATTTAGCTGAATAGACGGGCAAAGAATCCTTTCTTCTTAGGACGTAGGTCCTCCATATTGCCTTGCGGAGCGGGTTCCCAACATTTGCCCGAGTGAATCATATTGTATATAACTCCCCAATCTGGCAATCCGCCTAGGTTACGATCGTCAATCCAAAGGTCTGCTACCAGTTTGCGCGCCGTATGATGTTCCGGTTCTTCCTCCGGATAATTGCTATTGATAGCATAGAATTCCAGTCCTCTATTCTTACAGTAAGTGACCGCTTCGTCCAACAATTCTCCTTCACGGACAGTCCAGAGAATAATTTGATGATGATCCTCGTCCTGAAGTTTCTTGAGCGTTTGAATAGCAAACGGTATAGGTTTTCCTATACGCGGATATTCGTGAGTTACAATTGTTCCGTCAAAATCGCAAGCGATAATCATGTTCGTCTAGTGTTTTAGAGGTAAGATTAATAGGTCTCCTGATTTTCATCCTTAGGACTCATCTCCTGTTCCAGTTTGCCAATGGTCGGTTTTGTAAAATACCATGCTATAGCAGCAATAGCAGCTACCCAGAGCATGGAGCGGTAACCGCCAAGCCAGTAGAATGCAAATATACCGAGCGGCATAGCATTGCTAACCAACAAAATACGTATAGCTGCAATCTTGAAATACTGCTTCAGCGTTTGCGGTTTGAATAGTTTGACCATATATAATCCGAAAGGAATAGTGATGAGCGCATCAAAAATCACGATATATTGCACGATTTTTCCCAGTTGGGAGAACTTATCCAGTGGCTCGTACAAACCTTTTGAGAATGCGTAATACATAGCTGTTAGGATGATGAGCGAAACTATCATCTGAATATAATAAATCCAATGCAAGGAGCGCACTACTTGATTTTCTTCCATGTGTTTGTCTTTTTAGTTATTATAATCAATTCGGTTGACGATAGAGCGACCAAGCGTCACTTCGTCGGTATATTCCAGTTCATTGCCAATAGCCACACCACGAGCAATCTGCGACAATCGTGTCTGTTCGGTCAATCCGGCATTCTGCATGCGGCGGAAGATGTAGAAATTGGTGGTATCGCCTTCCATCGTAGTAGGCAAAGCCAGAATAACCTCCAGGATTCCACCTTTGGCCACACGTTCTATCAGCGAATCAATCTCCAGATCCTTTGGCCCTACTCCGTCCATCGGGGAAATAATACCTCCTAGAACATGATAAACGCCATTGTATTGGCCAGTATTCTCGATGGACATCACATCTTGGATGTTCTCTACCACGCAGATAGTAGAATGGTCGCGATGTGTGGATGCACATATAGGACACAATTCTGTATCAGATATATTGTGACACTCACGACAGTAGATTACTTCCTTTTTCAGTTTCGTTAATGATCCGGCAAAGTTTTCTACCTCTTTGTCTGACCGACGAAGTAACTGCAGAACTAGCCTTAAGGCTGTTTTCTTGCCTACTCCTGGCAGCGAAGCCATCTGGTTGACTGCCTGTTCTAGTAATATGCTTGGATAGTCAGACACCTTGTTTCTCTATTTAGTTTTGTTGGACCATCGGGCAGGAAGCATGCGATACGGGTAACGCTCGCGTATGTTTTCGGCGTTTGGACAGTCGCAACGGTGGATGCGGATACCTTTGGTAACCGATATAAAGGCAAAAATCGGGTCTCCCGGTTGAGGATTACAGCATTTGGATAGGTTGTAATCTACATTCTTGACATTCATATCCACCTCAATAGCCAATCCTTTCAGCTCGTTTTTAGGAACATACTCATGCTCCTCGCGTGGTCCTTGAACCGGAGTTTCATTCAGCGAGAGGAATACATCGCGGAGACGTAGTATATCTTCCTTCCCGGTTGCCAACGATTGGTATAAGTCGGAAACGGCTTTGTAGCCTAACTTATTGGCCAGACGAGTTATGTCCGCTTCGCCATATTCCAGTTTCCAGTTCTTGAATCGGCGTTCAATCAGTTCTTTGCCTTCTGCAGCCGATTTGTATTCGATCTCTTTGAGCGATTGGCGAATCTTGTTTTTGGCTTTAGACGAGGCTACGAAATTCAGCCAATCTGCATTCGGATGTTGGTTTGGAGAAGTCAGTACAAACACTTGATCTCCATTCTGTAATTGTTGACGAATAGAGACATTCTGGTTGCGAATGGTTCCTCCTACGCAATGCGCGCCGACTTCGCTATGGATTGAGTATGCAAAATCAAGAACTGTCGCACCAAACGGAAGACGACGCAAATCGCCTGTCGGAGTGAAAACATATACATCGCTCGGACGTTGTACGATAGAACCTTTGACTCCTTTGTACGACCAGTGAGCAGCCACACCCTTCTCTGCCACTTCATCCATGCGGGTGGTACGGATCTGCACTTCTACCCATCTTTTGTCAGGTCCGAGAACAGTGGTATGAAGCGATTCATAACCGTTCTCTTTGGGCACAGACAGCCAGTCGCGCAATCGTTTTGGATTGGGCGGAAAGACATCGGTAATGAGCGAATAAACCTGCCAACAGTCTGATTTCTCTCGCTCAGGAGGAGAATCGAGTATGATGCGGATAGCAAACAGGTCGTAGATCCTATCTACATCGCAATGTTGCGCTTGCATCTTGTGGTAGATGGAGTGAATCGATTTAGGGCGCCCTTTGATAGTGAACGTAAAGCCTTCGGCTTTCAGTTTCTCCTCAATAGGTGCGATAAATCGTGCAATATACTCCTCTCGCTCTACCTTCTTAGCATTCAATGCATGCGCGATGTACTTGTATGTCTCGTAATCCAGGAATTTGAGCGCCAAGTCCTCCATCTCAGTCTTAATCTGGTACAGACCAAGCCGATGAGCCATAGGGGCATGCAGTGTTTGCGTTTCGCGTGCTATGTGGCGACGACGATCGCTATCCCCCTCCTGGTCCAACGTACGAAGTAGTTCCAAGCGTTGGTTCAAAATGTCATATAGGACTTTATTGCTCTCTTCCATCAGATGAATTCCAAAAATCGGGGCAAAGTTACGAAAAAAAATGCAAATTGCAAAATAAAATCAATTTTATTTGCATATTTAGAAATTTTGTATTAATTTTGCAGCCGAAAATGTGCAATAAATAAAATCTATCTATAATGAAAGCAACACGTATCCTTTTCATTTGCCTGCTAAGCATCGCAGCTTGCGCAATGGCTTATTTCTGTGTAACAAGCGTTACGACTCCTATTAAGTTTGAAGACACACGTGCCGAGCGTGAAGTGGCTGTTATCAAGAATCTGGTTGATCTGCGTACTGCAGAAGTGGAGTTCCACCACCAGAATGGCCGTTTTACGCCTAGTTACGACACCCTACTCACTTTCCTGAAGACCGCTCCAAAGAAAGAGTTGCTGAAGGAAGGAAGTTTGACGGATAAGCAATTGGAAGCTGGTCTGACAGAGCATAAAGCCGTTAAGATACTGGATGCAGCTAAGAAAAAAGCGCTGAAGAAGAATTCGTTTGAAGATAATGATGCACTCTACGCATATATCTGGGAGAACGATAAAGACGTGAAAGACAATGGTTTGCAAGGTTTCCGCCGTGATACGATTGAGCTGAACATGCTTGAAGCTTTGTACAAAGGCGAGTATAATGCGGAGAATATTGACCAGATTACCTATATTCCTTTCAACCTGGAAGGCAAGCAATTTGAACTGGAAGTAAACAATGACTACAAGACCAGTCAAGGTATTCGTGTTCCATTGTTCGAAGCACGTGCGCCGTTTGCAAGTTATCTGGGCGACCTGAACAAACAGGAATTGGTTAACCTGATTGACCGCGAGGAGAAACTTGAGCACTATGCCGGTTTGAAGGTGGGTGACATCATTGCTCCGAACAACAACGCAGGAAACTGGGAGTAAGAAGTTTAGAGAGATGCGTATAATCTCTGGAAAATACGGGGGGCGGCGATTGTCGCCCCCTAAAAATATAACCGCGAGACCGACAACCGATTTCGCGAAAGAGAGTTTGTTCAATCTGCTGAACAATCGGATTGATTTTGAGGGGATTGATATGCTGGACCTATTTGCAGGAACAGGCGGAATGGGCATAGAATGTGTGAGCCGCGGTGCCAGAGAAGTTACGGCTGTAGAATTGGCACATGTTCAGCAGAATTGGATAATCAGTTGTTGCAAACAACTGGGCATAAACAATCTCACAGTCATTCGTGGCGATGTATTCAAATATTTGAACAGTTGTCATATCAAGTATGACCTAATATTTGCTGATCCGCCTTATGCCTTGGAGCAATTGCCTACTCTGCCCGATTTAATTCTGGAGCGAGATATACTGAAACCGAATGGATGGCTAGTCGTAGAGCATGGCAAAGATACGAATTTCACGACTCATCCACGTCACGTAGAAACGCGCCAATATGGCAGCGTACATTTCAGTTTCTTTCAGTAAGAAAATTTACTCTCGTTAAGATTTTATACAAAAAGACAACCACGTAGTGCTCTCGTGATTGTCTCGTTTATGTCTCGGTAAAGTCTCGTCTATGTCTCGCCCACAAAAAAGTATACGATTATTAAGATTTACAATTCGATGTAAACCTCTATAAGTTTGCATTCGGACTGTGGTTCCAGTCGTATGTCATTGAGACTAGCCGGCACAAGAACCGCTTCGCCCTGCCGCATAGAAACCGTTTTGTCTTCCGATTCGCAATCTAAAGCCGTGAGTTGGCACTTGCCCTCCACGCACATAAACGCCACGAACGAATCTAATGGTGCATAATCGCGCTGAACCGTTTGGTTGAGCTGCATCACATTGGCCGTAAAATACGGCGTTTTCTTTAGATTAGCCACTCCATTGGCATCGGTTTCCGGATGAGTGACTGTAGCCTCTTCAGACACCGCGAAATCCATCACCTCAAGCGCCTTGTCCAACTTGAGAGGACGCATGCGACCATCATTTCCTACTCGATTGTAATCGTACAAGCGATAAGTGATATCCGAATTCTCCTGGATCTCGGCTACAATGGTATTGCGCTGCATAGCATGTACTGTGCCTGCAGGAATATAAGCCACATCTCCCTCCTTTACCTTATAACCGCGCAGATAGCGCGCGAGAGAGCCATCTAGGATGGCTGCGTGAATGAGCGATGAGTTCATTTCTTGGTTCCAACCAAGATAGATAGCCGCATCAGGCGCAGACGGCAAGATATACCACATCTCATTCTTGCCCAAACAATGCTCATTTTCAAGCGCGTAGTCGTCATCCGGATGCACCTGGATAGAGAGATCATCAATGGCATCGATAAACTTCAACAGCACCGGAAAATGCGTGCCAAACGCATCGAAAACCTTGGTTCCGACCAATTCATCCATATATACTTCCAGCAAGTCTTGTAATGAATCACCTTCGTGCGAACCATTGCTGACCTCTGTCGGATATTTCTCAATATCAGATATTACCCATGCTTCGCCCACATTCTCATAGTCTGCGGGCACATGGTCGTACCATTGTTCGATAGTATGTCCTCCCCACAATTTATGGAAGAGTTGCGCTCTAAATTTGAAAGGATACAACATGTTGTGTGTTGATTGCTTTAGAGATTGCGTATGCGTTTTTCCCATTTCCATGCGCTAGCAAGCACGTCACGGATGGGTGTATCGGCTTTCCACCCCAAGACAGTATTGGCCTTGTGCGGTTCAGCCCACACTTGTTCGATATCTCCCTCACGACGTCCGACGATGGTGAATGGAATCTTCTGGCCCGTAGCTTGCTCGAACTCATGAATCACTTCCAATACACTTAATCCTCGTCCTGTGCCCAGGTTGAAGACCTCTACTTGCTCGCGATCCTTGACATTCAGCATTCGGTCAATGGCCTTAACATGTGCCTTAGCCAGATCAACTACGTAGATATAATCGCGAATACACGATCCATCAGGCGTGTTGTAGTCATTACCGAAGACCTTGAGTTCTTTGCGTAATCCTGCCGCAGTTTGTGTAACGAACGGCAACAGATTCTGTGGAACACCATTAGGCAGTTCGCCGATATAAGCCGTAGGATGCGCACCGATTGGATTGAAATAACGCAGAATAGTCGCATTTAGGCTGCTATCAGTATGTGCTTCGTCGTTGATAATCTCTTCGTTAATCTGCTTGGTGTTGCCATACGGTGAAAGTGCTTTCTGGATAGGAGCAGTCTCGTCAACCGGCAGATGAGCAGCATCCGGTTGGCCGTAAACAGTACAACTAGAGGAGAATACCAGATTAGGCACATTGTGTGCGCGCATTACCTCCAACAAGGTGATGAGACTACCGATATTGTTGCGATAATACACCAGTGGCTTTTCTACCGATTCTCCTACCGCCTTGCTTGCTGCGAAATGGATAACGCCCACAGTATCAGGATACTGGCTAAAAACGGCATCCAAATCAGCATAATTGTTGCAGTCAATATTGGCAAACGCGGGACGAAAACCGACAATCTTCTCTAGCCCATCCAACACTTCGATGGATGAGTTGCTTAGATTGTCCACAATGGTTACGTCGTAACCTTGTTGTATGAGTTCTACTGTGGTGTGCGAGCCAATATACCCCGTTCCCCCGGTAACTATAATACGTGCCATATTAGAATAATTTAGCAGGGTAAATGCCTGCGTCTACCAATTGTTTGATTTTGTCCACCACTTGTGGTCTATCCTCACTATACGTAACGCCGAACCATTTGCTCGGAGTATCCAGTACCTTGCAAGTAGCTTTGCCATCGACGATGAGTTGGTTAACCAAAGTAGGAATATAGAATTCGGACTTCAGTTCTTGTCCCTTTTCAGTAAGGAACGCCTTGAATCCCTCTTCTGTATAGCGGAAATACTCAGGCGTGAAGCCCCACATATTCATCGATACAGGCGTATTTGGAGCCAACTCTGTATCCACATCGTTTTCGGTATAAACAATGTGTCCGTTTTTGTTCTCAATCTTTGTGCGCTCTACTACATCAGTCAGGTAGCCATCCGCATCTGTTGCGCAAACACCACGACTAACTGAGCCGTTTTCGCTCAAAGTATTGCATACGCGGTAACCTACCATACAATATTTGCCTTCAGTTCCCTCAACCGACTTAAGATAGTCTGCCAAAACTTGGAACGACTCCTTGCCATAGAAATCATCCGCGTTGATAACCGCAAACGGTTCACGAATCAAGTCCTTGCCCATCAGGACGGCATGGTTGGTTCCCCATGGTTTGGTGCGCTCAGGATTGTAACTATAGCCAGAAGGCACTTTATCTACCGACTGGAAGCACACCTCACATTGTACTTTGCCTGCATATTTGCTAAGTACCACACGGCGGAAGTCGTCTTCGAAATCCTTGCGAATGACAAAAACAATCTTTCCAAATCCGGCACGCAGGGCATCGAACACACTATAATCCAATATAGCTTCGCCACTTGGGCCAAGCGCATCAATCTGTTTCAAACCACCGTAACGGCTTCCCATTCCCGCCGCCAAGATAAATAATGTAGGTTTCATATGCTTGTTTGTTTTGATTATTCTTCTTCAGTTGTGATTACTTCCATCTTGCCATGATGTTTCTTATGGCGCGCCCACAAGCCATATACCTCAGAACAGTTGCCCGCGGTAATAAAAGCGTGGATGTGATTGTCGCGGATATAGGCCATAACAGCCGAGAACTCATCTTGCGTCAAGAGCGTTTGTATCTCGATTTGCTCTTCCCCACTATATCCGCCTTGTACTCTGTACAAGGAACAGCCACGTACCAGATCCTGAATGATGAATTGGCGTATTCGTTCATGATCAGCGGAGATGATACATACACGTTTGCGCTTGTTGAGCGAAGCCGTGAAATAGTCAATAGCCAGACCATTGATCATTGTACCTATTATACCAATGATGACCATACGGAAATCGTTGATAAAGAAAGATGTACAGCAAATGATAGCACCACCGATAGCCACGGATGTGCCAATATCGAAGTGCAAGTATTTGTTGACAATCTTGCCTAGGATATCTAATCCTCCGGTAGAAGCATTGATGCGGAACAAGAATGCCTGACAAGCACTCAACAGGAGCACAAAGCACAAGAGGTCGAACCAGACATCTCCTTGTCCAAGGCCGCTACTCATGACACTCTCGCGCACCTTCTCCATCACTTCTCCCGAACGACTGAGCAGATACGGATTTCCGTTAGCATCCAACACCGTTTGTCCCGCTTGGAGTTGTGCGAGGATTTCCGGAGCATCAATGACCTTGTGTGTCAAGTTGGTATAAGGAAAAATGCGGTCGAAGAACTGAGTTAAAGGTCCCAGGATTAAGGCTGTATATACGGTTTTTGCGCCAAACTCATTGCCAATTAGCAAGAAGGCCAACAGCAACAAGAATGCATTGATACTCATTACCAAATAGGAGAAGGTATTGGCATCGCCTCCAATGGCCGTATTGATAACGATGGTTAAACCTGAAATAGAACCGACAATCAGATGGCTCGGCATCAAGAAATAATAGACTGCAATCGCACCAAAACTCATGCCGACAGTCATCATCAGGAGTTCACGCCAAAACTTCAGTGTTCCTAGTGCGTGCCAGAAGGTGCGTAGCAAATCGAGCCAATATTGTTTGGTCAGATACTGTTGTATTGTGTTCATTATGTGTGTATTAGATTTCTTCTTTTATCACTAGTCGTGCTGTGCGTCTGGTGGTTTGGCTCAGCATGATAGTTCGTCCCGATCTAGCTCGATCGAGTATTTCGGGCGTTGTGCCGCGTATGGTTAACAAAGACAAATGGTCGTTGTAGGTTACCTGGAAATGTTCGCTGAGCGCTTGAATGGCATTCGGAACAAAACGTGTGTTATCGACGCACACAGAAATCGTAACCGCCGATGACTGAATCAAAGATACCTTTAGACGATGATGGTTGATGATATCGAATATCTCGCTTAGACTTTCCTCCAGAACAAAAGCAAAATCTTTAGCTCTCATCGTGATGAGTATTTGGTTCTTGCGCCAAATATAAACAGGAACATCAATCGGGTGTTGAGGGGCATCGGAGATGCATGATCCGTCGGCTTTTGGATCGCCGAATGGCTTCACAAACAGCGGAATACGCTTATTCTCAAGCGGGCGGATAGTTTTCGGGTGAATAATCTGTGCGCCAGAATAACTCAACTCGACTGCATCGGTGTAGCGCAATTCGGGAATAAGAATCGTATCCGGTTCTAATCGAGGATCGGCATTCAGTATACCCGGGACATCTTTCCAGATAGTTACACTCTCGGCATCGAGATAATTGCCCAGCAAAGCCGCGGTGTAGTCTGATCCTTCTCGTCCTAATGTAGTGCGCTTGCCATCAGCTGTTCCGCCAATGAAACCCTGTGCAATGACGATGCGCGGCCTGTTAGATCTATCCCACCCTGCACGGATGGTCTCTGCGCTAGTCTGATTGTCCACTTGGGCTTCTCGCCATGTATCGTCCGTACGGAGCAATTTAGGCATATTCCACCACTCAACAGGCAAACCCTGTTTGAGCAGATAGACTGCAATAATCTGGGTGGACATAATCTCGCCCAACGAGACCAATTGGTCGTAGTTCTCGTCATATGGGCGAGTTGGATCGTAGGGAATCTCACCTTGCAGGCGGACATCCACTCCAGGTTGCAAACCTAATGCCTTCATGATAGCCACGTGGTAATCGATGATATCTACCCACTGGCTTAGCGCTTTGTCTTCTTGTCCGGCAGCCAAGGCGTCCATAACACGCTCTAAGGCGTTGGTTGTCTTTCCCATAGCGGAGACAACAACCATCAAGTCTCCATCTTGGAGACGAACTATACGCTCTAGATTGCGAACACCATCCGCATCTTTGACCGATGCCCCACCGAACTTGTAGACTTTCATTTTGGTCTGCGATTAATTATCACAAATTAGCCATTCTGATGGCCGTATAGGCTCCTTCTATGCCCTTGTTGCCCAGTTTGCCCCCACAACGGTCCAAAGCTTGCTGCTTGTTCAGAACCGTTAGTACGGAGAAGATAACAGGCACATTGCCTTGCGTATTGAGCGTCGTAACGCCCTGAGTAACCGATTGGCACACATAGTCGAAATGCGGAGTCTCGCCCTGGATAACACAGCCAATAACGATGACTGCACTTAGGCGTGGCTGCTCATGGATAGCCTTAGCAGCGGCGTAAGTTAGTTCGACTGTACCAGGCACATGGCATATATACACATTATCTTCCTGTACACCATGTTTGAGCAAGGTATCGAATGCTCCTTGCGCCATGCTATAGGTGATTTCGCTGTTCCAATCAGCTACTATAATTGCATAACGCTGACCTCCGAGGACATCAGCGTTAGGCAATTGATTAGCATCATATTTTGACAAATCGGTCGTCATTATTCAGCGATTGCGATATATTTGTCAATGCTTTGTGCTTCTTGAGATGCAGGATATTCGTCGCGAATCAGCTCAAACGCTTTCTTAGCCTTGGCGTTCTTGCCTTCTTCCAGATAGATCAATCCGGCCTTGAAGAGACTCATCGGAGCAACGATCTCGTTGCCGGTCTTGGCAGCCTTCTCGAATGCCTTAGCAGCCTTGCCGTACTCTTCCAGCTCAACATAGGTGTCGCCCAGAAGTTGGTAAGCTGCGGGAGCAATGTTCAGATCGTCAGCAGAGAAACGCTTCAGATACTTAGCAGCCTCTTCATACTCGCCTTTCTCGAAATAACAGATTCCTGCATAGAGAGCGGCCAGTTTGCCTTGCTGATACAGACGATAGTCATCGGCGATGGCCTCAAAGCCGATACACTCTGCATCGTCGCCATTCAGCGCTTTGTCATAATCGCCCGCCATGAAGTAAACAACGGCTTTAGCATTTTCGTTGCTTGCATCCAATGCTTTAGGTTTCAGGATGTACTGGTTGAGAGCGATGAGCGCGCATGCAACCACTGCGATACCAGTAACGATCCAACTCAAAAGAGATGAGTTGTCTTCAATCCATTTACCTGCACCGGTCAAAGCTTCGTTGACTTCTTGCAACTGTTCGTCTTGCTTCTCAAATTCTTGTTTTTTCTTAGTTTTTGCCATAATATTTCGTTAATTTTTATTGTTTCAATAAAAGGTAGAATCCAAATCGGCTGCAAAGGTACAACTATTTTTTGAATTGTGCAAATTTTTGGGCACAAAAAAAGCACCTATACAATTTTTGCTCGAGAAAACTCCTGAGAATAGGATTTGAGGTCTGCTTTTCCCTCTGTAATCCGACCACCTCATCGCTACCGTTTCCGGGTCACGGCGTAGAGTATCGGCACGCCATTAGTGAAGCATTTACACTCGGTTTAATGTATTTGTTGAGTTTTCCGGTTCCTATTGTTGTATAGGCGCAGGATATATGTCAGTTGTATGTTTACAGTCCCCTATGCCATCCTAGTGTGAGAACTATGCGGTGGGTGTCTGTATTGATTCCGTACGGATTAGCGTTCTCGTGCGCATAGAGGCGCATGGATTGCCAACGATACTGATAGGCGGCTTGAGCAATCACATAATGTCCGCGATAGCCTATGGCAAACGAAGCGTACTGGGTAGATTGCAAAGCGCGGAAATACGCGTCCTGACGATCGAAAGAAGGATCGATACCAAGCATCCAATCGTTGCGTGCAAACGTGCTCTCGTAGGCATAGCCCGCATTGATATAAAGTCCGTTGACAGGAACTATTTCCAAGCCTGCTTTTAGGGTGTGCAGATTGGGCGGTGCGACAATAGACGACTTGCGATAGATAGCGCGCTGATAGTCGTATTGCAGCGAAATCATGCCTATAGAACCAATCTGCGCAGCCACAGACGCACTCATTCGGAATGGCAGATGGAATGCGTAGGTCACATCATCCAATTCGGGCGCATTGCTAAATCGCACGGAATCAGTCCGTGCGCTGAAAGTGCCTGAGGTATAAGTAGTTAGCGAGCCCAGACTAGGTGTATGAACCGCTAATCCCAGACGTACCCATTGGCATGGACGACAGATGATTCCGACAGAGGAAGTGCAACTAACTCCGGACAATGTCAATGATGATTCGTTCTCCACATCATACATCTGGTCTTCTGCGTTTGTGCGATTGAATGTCTCATAATAATCGCCTTCGGACCTAAAGAGTAGTGATTGGAGATGCAAGCCCACGCCCACATACCATTTGTGCGAGATATTCATTCCCCAATCGAACGAGTACTCGTTGATATACCCACTCTCTTGGATCTTGAGCGACTGGAAGTTGTTGTATCGGTCGGCACAATACGGCACACCGAAATCGATGCCATATGAGCCAAGCAGCGCTCCTAAAGATGCATCTTTATCGCCTTCCGCGCTATAAGCGCGGCGGAAGGACTGCAAGCGATGGAATGAAAGCATGATATTATGTCCAATAACGCCTTCGTCTAGCCAACTATTGGACAATGAGATGACCCATGAAGCTTGCGGAATCATCAGCAATGTTTGTTTCTTAGGGCCTACCGTACTATTTTGCACGGTTCGGTCTAGTGCCAAATCGCCCGTTACCAGTATTTCTGAGCGCTGATATACACCTAGTCCCGCAGGGTTGTCGCGTACGGCAGACGGATCACCTCCGATGGCTGCCATCGCACCGCTCATACCCACATAACGCGCCGTTCCCATGATGGTTCGTTCGCTCAGACGATCTACATCTTGAGCGACTACCGTATTCATCAGGAACAGGGAACAAAGCAATATGTAAGCAGATTTTACTCGCATCTTTTGATAATAGCCGTAACTACGGTGTCTTGTATACTAGTGAAGCGAATGGACGGTTGGCAAACCGAATCGGGCTGTTCGCTAGTAGGTTCTTCCCATTCTGTTTCTACTATCGGCATTTGAGTGCTCTTCACTTTGTATGACTCGCCCGGCCAATAATACGCATCGTCAGTTGGCGGAGCAGCCAATAAGCCTACCCCAATCCCCTCCCTAAAGGGAAGGGCTAGAATTAGAAATAGTAATATGAAGAACAAGCGTTTCATTATACTTTGCGGAAACCGATGATTTCGCGTACTTCTTCTATGGTTTTCTCAGCGCGCGCGGCGGCTTTTTCAGCACCTTGGCGCATGATTTTGTCTAGCAAAGCATCATCGTTGGCAAAAGCCAAGATGCGCTCACGTATAGGAGATAAGAGCGTATTGCAATCAGCAGCAATCTGCTTCTTCATATCGCCATAACGGATGGTCATATTGTTGTACTGGTCGTTATAGTAATCGGACACTTCCTTGCCGCAAATCAACTCGCAGAAAGTGAAGAGATTTTGTATGACCTCAGGCTTCTCCTGATTGAGTTGCGTAGGTCCGCTATCTGTTACGGCGCGCATGATTTTCTTTGTCACCGTTTTCTCGTCGTCGCAGAGATAGATACAGTTGCCTTCGGATTTACCCATCTTGCCCGAACCATCCAATCCCGGAACTTTCACAGCTTTGTCAGCAAAATGGAACGACTGAGGTTCCTTGAAATACTCTACGTTGTAGATTCGGTTGAAACGACGTGCAAACAATCGCGCCATCTCCATGTTCTGTTCCTGATCTTTGCCCACAGGCACTTTGTCTGCCTTGTGCATCAATATATCTGCGGCCATCAGGCACGGATAGGTCAGCAATCCCGCATTGACGTTATCCGGTTGCTTGCGCACTTTCTCCTTGAAGGATGTGACGCGTTCCAATTCGCCCAGATAAGCGTTCATATTGAGGTACAAGTACAATTCCAACACTTGTTTAACATCGCTCTGCACATATATTGGCGCTTTCTCCGGATCAATACCACAAGCCAAATATTCGCTCAAAATGGTTTTTACCGAATTGCGAATATTCTCAGGCGTTGGGTGCGTAGTCAGCGAGTGCCAATCGGCTATGAAGAACATGCAGTCGTACTCGTCCTGCATCTTCACAAAACTCTTCACTGCTCCAAAATAGTTGCCCAGGTGCAGATTGCCTGTCGGTCGTATGCCACTAATTACTCTTTCCATTTCTTAAATCTCAATCGGCAATTGACGGAAAATAGGTTGCGCAAGAGTCGTCAGCGTTTCAGTATTGGCTACGCCAGGAATCTCCTGAATCTGCGTATTCAGTATCTGCAACAGATGTTCGTTGTCGTGTGCAAACACCTTGATTAGCAATCCGAACGCGCCAAGCGTGTACTGAGCTTCCACCACCTCTGGAATTTGCTCCAACGCAGCGATTACCTGGTTGTACATCGATGCTTTCTCCATCGTAATTCCGATGTAAACGCAGAGCTGATACCCCAACATCTTGGGCTGAACATGATAGCTAGAACCGGTGATAACGCCGTTGTCGAACATTTTCTGTACGCGTTGATGGACGGCAGCGCGGCTCACACCACATTGCTCTGCTACATCCTTGAATGGAATGCGAGCACTTTGGGTGATGATTTTCAGAATCTTACGATCCAGTTCGTCAATTTTCTCCATAGTATTTATACGATTTCTTATTATTTGCTACTAAATCGGCTACAAAATTACTACTTTTTTTGTATATGTGCAAATTTTTTTGTACTTTTGTCGCAAATTTCGTAACAAAATGACACTTCAGGAGTATATTGAGCAACATTCTAGTCCGGAAAATGAGGTTCTGGCCACTATTACACGCAACACGTACAACCATGTGCTGAATGCGCATATGCTGAGCGGGCAAGTGCAAGGCCGTGTGCTGAGTATGCTCAGCCACATGATTCGTCCGAAGCGTATTCTCGAATTGGGTACGTTTACCGGTTACAGTGCCCTGTGTTTGGCAGAAGGACTGGCGGAAGATGGGCGGTTGATTACCATTGAGCACAACGATGAACTGGAAGATACTATCCGCAAGAATCTGAGTCTGTCGCCGTTGGGAGCAAAGATTGAACTGATTATCGGCGATGCCAAGGAGGTATTAGACCGCTTCGCTCAAAGACAAAAGACCGCTACGCTCAAAGGAGAAAGCCTCTTTGACCTCATATTTATTGACGCGGACAAGCGCGAGTACTGTGCGTATTTAGATCTAGTGCTACCTTTGGTAGCAGAAGGCGGATTTATTTTGGCAGATAATACCCTATGGGACGGGCATATTGTTGATCCGAACTACGACAAAGACAAACAGACACTGGGTCTGCGTGCTTTCAACGAAAAAGTGGCGGCTGATGAGCGACTCGAGCAAGTAATATTGCCACTTCGCGATGGACTGACACTCATCCGAAAAATCTAATTATTCTTCCTCGTAATAGCCTTTTTCGATACCGTATTGCAGTTCGGCATCTACTATCAGTTGAACTTGTGTGCTGCTAATGGCGCGGCCTTCCGATTTTAGTTGCTGAAGAACGAAATTGATTTGCTCGGTTTCGTCTACATCGCCATCGAGATACTCCACCTCACCGGTTTTCGGATCCTCGCGCAGCAAGCCTTGTTCAGCCAGATAATCGTCCATCAGATCCAGGACGAGCAAGATATCATCCGGCGTCAGTTCGCCTCTGTCTTCGGCAGGAACAGCACTGAGGATATATTCCACCAGTTCGCGCTCCTCGGCATCCATGAGCGACAATTCAATCGTGTTGTTTTCCATCTCTATTATTGTTTATTGGCTGTTCTGGCAAATTCGAAGAGCGCTTTGGGCAAATGGCAATAACCGTTGGGATTCTTATCCAGATAATCCTGGTGGCGCTCATCTGCGGCGTAAAAGGCTTTCAACGGTTCACGCTCCACCACGAGCGGCTCTGCGTATTTCTTTTGCTCTTCGGCATAGACTCTGTCTATGATGGGCCTATCGGCTAGGTCGGTATAGTAGATTCCTGTACGGTAACGCGTGCCTTCGTCATGGCCTTGGCGGTTCAGACTCGTCGGATCTATCGCCACGAAAAACATCTCTAGAAGCAGCTCCAGACTCACTTTATCCGGGTCATACTCCACCCGAACGGTCTCCGCATAACCGGTCGTGTCTGTGTAAACCTGTTCATAGGTCGGATTCTCGGTCTCGCCGTTGGCAAAGCCAACTTCCGTAGCCACTACTCCGCTTATCTGCTTAAAGAAATGCTCCGTTCCCCAGAAGCATCCTCCCGCCAAATATATCTCTTTGTTCATTGGTTTCACTTAATTTTTGTGCAAAGGTAATACTTTTTTTGTACATGTGCAAATATTGGGCGAATTTATTCAAAAAAGGACCAAGCTTAGTGTATATGATTGGCCGGTATCTGTCTCGATTATATCGCACTTATATCGCACTTATAACGCACTTATATCGCACTTATAACGCACTAAATTTGGCTTTCTTTTTTGTTAGTATTATATACAAAGTATATAATACAGATAAGTTAAGTTATTGAGAGGGAAAAATCAACGAGAATGGCATCTGCTACAT
>JAEEGH010000732.1_pt1 | contig 104782 bp, 90 predicted proteins | sample 9134181 | NCBI WGS metagenome assembly JAEEGH01 (sample SAMN16246544, study PRJNA631951) | gut metagenome | biome: gut microbiome; feature: rumen; material: DP-attached | host: Bos | place: Iran: Karaj | collected 2018-10
AAGTAGTTGTGCCGCCGTCTCTTAAGAATTCCAAAGACGGGGATTCTATTCCGTAATTCAATGCCAATATATCTTGCAAAGTCTTTTCATCCATGATGGTTATTCCTCTTACAACTGCCTAAAATAGATCTCTTCAATTTTTTATTTTATTTCCCTATAATACTCATCCAGCATCTCCTTAGATATAGGCACACTGCATCCTTCCAACTCTTTATAAATCAAATCCGTCAATTTCATTAGGCATGCCCATAACGTCTCTTGGCTGTCATCTGTAACATACGTGCTCTTTATGGCCTCCTTTTCATGATCGGGGAGCTTATCAATTTCACGGTTCACAGCACTCTCGAGTCTGTATCGGTCTCCTAAAAGATCAATATATATTTTTCTGATAAATTCAAGTTCACCTACTGTGCGAAAATAATTGTTTCGCTTAATAGCCACTGCAGCATGCATCAAGTGTACACACGCATAATTACAGGCGGTTTCCAGATCTTTTTGCCGCTTACTCCCATATATTTGATCATCCATAGTGGTTCTTGATTGAACCATTTTATCTTCTACGATACCGGATTTATCAAAAAGAACTTTAAACGCCGGTTTTAAGGCTGCTGCATGCTCATAGCATCCAAACCCGATATCTATCTCCAAAAGATTATCCAGTATATATGCCTGAAGATGCCTTTCATCAGATTGTGTAAAGAATAAAAGATTATATTTTTCGGATATCTTCTTATGCATGTAGTCCATGACTTCAGTCATAGATTCACCGGAATCATATGCTACCACAAAATCCAAATCGGACTTTTCATCATGAAAACCTTCTGCTCCGGATCCTACCTGAACCAAAGAAACAACCTTAGGACAATCTTGGGAAACCGAAAGAATAAAATCCAATGTGTTTTGCCTGTCTTCTACGTTAAAAACTTTTACCATTTCTATGCGCTCCCAACAATACCCGCATTTATACCGACATTTTTTCGTAATCTTCCCGAAGCAACCCGTAGATATTATAGTCACAATAAACCGAAACCATTTTCCCATGACGAACGGTTCCTTCTTTTACAAAACCGCATTTTTCCATAACTCTGTTTGAAGCGATGTTTCTTACATCCGCACGTCCGTTCAATCGGTCTATTTCTGTGTTTTTAAAAACAAACCGCAGCACTTCCTTCAAAGCTTCGGTGGTAATTCCCATATTCCAGTACTCAGGATTAACCCTGTATCCTATATCGCCCATTCTGAAATTTTGAATATCAAATACTGCAATCATACCTATCACTTTATTGGTTTCTTTCAATACAATTCCCCAATCAAAATCAGGAGAAGGTTTTCTTTTTACCCAAGGGCGCGGATCGATAAACAGAAGTTCAGGATTTTTCTCTCCCTTGCTTGCCTTTCTTCCCCAATATGTATAAATTTCATCTCTTCCCAACCACTCTTTTAAATCATCCGTATCGTTTTCGTTAAGCACACGAATGATCAACCTGTCTGTTTCAAGAACTGGCTTATCTATTTCATAATCTTTTAACATGCTCATACCCCTTTACCATGATCATTTCCATCGGCTGTTCATAACCGGGAACGTCGACAACGAATCCACCGCAGTCCTTATATCCAAGCTCGCGATAGAAGTGCTGAGCCTCCTCATCGACCTGAGAAGATGTCATCAGCATTCCGTATCCCTGCCCGCATCTTACCTTTTCATCAAACACTGATTCCGGCAGGTAAAACCTATTGTAATTGTCGAAAAAGAATTTTATGGCCTTAACTTACAAAGATTTATCGTTGCTTAGAGTAATAAATGAAGTCATTGTCACGACTTACCTCCGTATACCCTATTTTCGTGTAAAAAGAATTTGTCCTGGTGTTCCAGATTGGCGTATCAAGTGTAAACTCTTTTACTGCCGGATATAAGGCTTCTATCTCCTGCATCAAGAATACTCCATAGCCTTTTCGGTAATTCTCCGGTCCAATAAATATCCTTCCAATATTCAGTTTTTCATTATCCAAAAAGAGAACCGCTCCACCGATGATCAAGCCGTTGTCTACCAATTTAAAAAGATGCTTTGATCTGGCCATCTTCGTATAATACGGAACAGACATATATCCCGGCGGTCCCATTTTCTCCTTGGCCCCAACTTCCACATCACTGTGAAAGGCCCGTCTTGAAATCCCGGTTATTGTCAAAGCATCTGCCGTAGATGCCTGTAATAATTCCAATGCCATAGCGGTACCTACCTGTTTTTTCTCCTTTCACCTTACCTTTTGATGCCATAAATCCGGCAGATGTTTGACTCATTGCCTGTACTCTCTTCATTGCACAGTAAAAATCGTGTTTTTCTCAAACAATCCTACAGCAAATGCTAATTTGAAATACAATGGCATATTCTCATAGGCTTCAAAGCTTGTTCTCTGCAGAAATTCATCTATGGATATTTCTTCAACATAGCCATACGGATTAGCTACAGTTACCTTGTCATCAGGAATATCCATCCCTACAAGCAGAGAATAATGAAGCGTCCATACATCTCCATACTTTGCTGCCCACTCAATCGGAACAGGGATTCCGTTTGACAGGTTTTCATATGCTGCGTCTATCAGTTCTGTGTTTGACAGATATTTATGGATAGTTGTGGTATACTCCGGGAAGCGCTTGTTCATTTCTTCGCTGAACTTCTCTCCGGTTGAAGTCACTACTTTGCCATATTCATTGTACAGATCTTCTTCTGTCAGACTCCCGCCATTCCACGCTGAAAGCATCTCAATACACGCATAGCCGCAGGAAATGTCCTGAGTTATTACTTCCACTCCATCAACATAAACAGGAGCGCTGTATTTGTCCTCCGCAAATATCGAAGAATAGTCAGTAAGTATGCTATTCGTACGGACATGCAGCCTTATCAGGAGGCCTGCGGTTATTATCAAAATGAGTGCTACCAATATCAAAAGAAAACGAATAATCTTTTTCAAATACATTACTTTATTACTCTCTTTCCTTGCAGGATCATGGAAAGCGGATACCCGCTGTGATCCAATGCAGTAAAGCCACCGCTGATATCGTAGTCAAACTCCTGAAGACCGGTGACAGCAATTCCGTTACTGCACATTCCGGAGATGATCTCCGACATCGAATGGGTAAAATCGGTAAAAGTCTTTGAATGATAGTTCTTCAGAGTCATATAATACATGCCGCCGTTTCCGGTCCATTCATGCTCAAAGTAAGAAAAATGGCATTCCAGTCTGTGTTCCGGATCAAACTCCGCATCCCCTTCCGTAGCCAGCATATTCGTGCAGGGATGCTGCTCGTTCAGAACGATCACAGCCCCGGGTTTCATACATTTGGCCACGATCTCAAAAAAGCGATTCAGATCTTCGAACCAACACAAAGCCCCTATGGTTATGATCACAACATCAAACCGTTCCTTGAAACTGTCATCAATGTCATAAATATTCACTGCCTCAAATGTGCAGGGCAGATTTAGTTCTTTTGCCTTTTCATTTGCAAATGCGACCTGATTTTCAGCGATATCAAAGCCTACACCTTTCTCGGCCTTCCCGCCTTTTACCAGGGAAAGCAACTCCCGCCCGTTATTGCAGCAGAACTGGCCGATCGTCTTCCCTTCCGTATCGATATTTCGAAGTACCTCAACCATTTCCTTTTCAAAAAAGGGATATTCTTCTTTCCGTATGCGCTCTGTAATATCCGCACCCCAGGATGCGTCCCTGTTATCAAAAGCCTCTTCCCACGCTGCTTTGTTCCCCTCAATATACTTTTCCATGAAATCACCTTTCTGCCTGATAGATCAGCATTCCGTTTTTCGTAGAGGCGCTTTGCGTCGTCCGGTTCAAATTTCCGCACAGCCAGGCGCTCTGTTTCATAAATGTATTGTGTCATTGAGTGTCACACCTCTCAACGCTTCCAGTATTGCGGCAAATCGCTGATGTTCTTTGCCGGCACCGTTTCCGGCACAATATCCTCCCACTCTGTGGGTTCCCTCCGATGTAACAATCTCCAGATACCGCGTGGATCCGTCGTACGCTTCTACCTTCGGGAGTTCTTCCGACAATTTCATAAAGTTGCTTTCTTTCACCGCGTTTACGATACTGTCCCAATCCTCCGGAGAGATGGTGTATTCCTTCATCTCACACTGATCCTCTGTCGGAATCTCGCCTCCGAACAGATCGACTCCGCTGCCGGTAGTGGGCCGGACAATATACTCTTTCACGGTTCCATCCGCGCTGAACACATCCAGCTCCGCCCCATCAATATCTCCATAGTTAAACACCAGAGATACCTGCTTTACATCTATATCCGGTTGCTCTCCGCATCCGCTCAGGAAAAGTGCGATCAGTACTGTGAGTGCATACACAACACGTTTTCTTTCTACGCCCGCTCTCATTTGTTCCCCCTTCCCTGCAATCTATCGACATACTATCGAAGCAAGTTTTTACCGCACAAAACGCTGATGATGCAACAGGTGTCATTCAGTAATATCTCATGCGTGTGTTATCGACTGCATCATGAATTCATCGTCGCAATGATTTTCAAAGAACTTCCCTTTCACGAAGAACGTAGTGTCTTCCTCATGAAGTTCGCTTTTCTCAAAACCTCTCGCATCCTTAGGCGTAAAGCAAAGCACAGCCTTCTTGACCTGAGAGCCAAAAGCCTTGACGACTTCATCCACGGATCCTTCTCCGATAATGGCATGAAGGATCAAGGTGTCATCTTCTGTTTCGGCAATGGCGTAACTGTTGCAATCAGCGATGTAGAACAGATTTTCCGTCATAAACTGTGACAGATAAAACATGTATAATCCGGTATTTCCAACCATATACAGCTGAGCATTCTGACCTGTTTTTTCGAGAATTCCGACAGCTATGTCAAAATCATTTTTATCCTTCAGGGGAACCTGCTCTGTTTTACATTCACCGGATACCGTCACATCTTTTGAATAATGATATTCCTTTGCTTCTTTAAATCCAAATTTGGGATAAAACTCCAGCACGGAATCATTGGCAAAGAGGTAAATACCATCCACCTTTCCTTCGTAATCCTTCATGATCTCTTCCATTAACGCTCTGGCATATCCCTTCCCTCTGTAGTCAGGGTCTGTCATGATTGTTCCCAGCTGGATCAGCTTTACGATAGTTCCCTTATAGTTCATGTTGCATGCGTTGACCGAAACATTTGAAACAACCTCCCCATCTACCACAACGGAATACGGGATATAATTATCCTTCCAAAATCCGTTTTGGTACCAGTTCTCGAAATTGAGACCAAAGGTCTTTTCCGCCAGTCTGTTGAATGATGCTCTCAGCGCCTCATTGTCTCTGTAATTTTTTTCTATACATATTCCCATGTCTTTTCAGTCTCCTTTCGCTGCCGTATGGGTTGTCACCTACACCGTCTTCCTTCCGGATTCGATCAGTTCCTTTTCGAAGGCTTCGGGATTTTTCAAGTAGTAATCCTGATGATACTCTTCCGCTTCGTAGAAATTCTTAAATGGCAAGAGAGCTACGTACGTCTTTTTCCCTGAGTCTTTTTCAATCTCTGCGATCTTCTTTTCAGCCAGTTTCTTTTGGCTCTCTGTAGTATAAAAAATTGCCAGGGTATACGAAAATCCCTTATCGATATACTGACCGTCCGCATCAAAAGGATCCACATTGGCGAAATATATTTCCAGAAGTTTCTCAAAGGAAACCCTTTCCGGATCATAGACCAGTTTTATCGTCTCCCTGTGGCCTGTTTTCTGATGCTTCACCTGCTCATATGTCGGATTTTCTTCATCGCCTCCTGCGTAACCGCAGATAACCCGGTCCACTCCGAAGACTTTGTAGATCGGCGTAACACACCAAAAGCATCCGCCTGCAAAATACGCCTCTGTCATCTGCATATCACCTCCGCCCCTTATTCTCTGGAATCACACATTTCCTTGAGATTTGTCGAAATGATTTCCAGCGCCTTATACATGTTCCGGCGCATTTCCTCCGACAGCCCTTCCCCGGCAGTCTTTAACGCGCTGTCCGCCTTTTTCCTGATCTTGGCAGCGACCCGCTTTCCTTCGGGGGTCAGCTTTATCGGAGCGCGATAACGATTCTCACCGTACGCTTCGACAAAGCCTTTTTCCTGGAAAAGGGACACAGCTCTGGAAACATCCGCCTTGTCACGCTGCGTCATTTCACACAGCTGCGCTGCCGTTATGCCCTCCTCGTCCGCAGATAAGATGAGCAGATAAAGTGCGTAGGATCCCTTGAGACCGTGCTCCCGCATCTCATCCGTAGCGATCCGGTTCCAGTAATGTGCGATGCTGAAGATCGATACCGTAAACTCTTCAAAACGAGACATGTCTTTATCCTTCCGTTCCGTGTTCTACCGTCTGTTGTCCGCTTTTGAAAAAGGCCACCGCAACTGCTCCCGGTCCGGCGTGAGTTCCTATGACGGTGCAGATCTGCGAGCTTTCCAGTTTGTCCAAATGTCCTTCCCAGAGTGCCTTGCTGTCAGAAATGTAATTCTGCAAAAGCTCATCGGACGTCCCGGTGTATCCGAGCAACACCGGCATATTATATTGTAATCCATTTAGTGTGATCTGCTCAACCAGCAGGTTATTGGCTTTTTTCGCGCCACGCGCCTTTCCGAGTATCGTGACCGCGCCGTCTCTGATCGTGATGACGGGCTTAATGTTCAGAATGCCCCCCGCTACGGCTGCGGTTCTGGAGAGTCTGCCGCCTTTCCACAGGTACTCAAGGGTATCGAGCATCGCAATGAGGCAAACATCTTTCTTTTTCTCCTCGAGTTCCTCAGCGATCTGCTCCGCTGACATCCCACGCTCGGCGCAGCTCACGGCATATTCCGTCAGAATACCGGCACCTACAGCCACATTTTTCGAATCCACGACGTGTATCTCCGGGAAATCAGCGGCTGCTATGCATGCGCTCTGATAAGTTCCGGAAAGGTCCGAAGACAGCGTGATCACAACCCCATCCATCCCCTTCTCTCTCACTTCCCGATACACGTTTTCAAAGACCGCGGGCGACGCCTGACTCGTCTTGGGGAAAACATCTCCGCTTTCCAGCTTCCTGTAAAAGTCTTCACGGGTCAGTTCCACCCCATCCAGGTACTCTTTTTCTCCGAAGGAAACGATCAGAGGGACGACCATGACTTTGTCTCTGAAACTCTCCGCCAGATCTGTCGTAGAATCAATGATGATCTGTGTTTTCTTAACTGCACTCATTTGATATCCTCTCTCAATTTAGTTTAGATGTTGATGTATCAACGTTCTGAATATTATCATTCACTTGTTGATATGTCAACAAGCCGGGCTTTGTACAAAAAAAGGATGACAGATCCTGTCATCCTTTCGTTTCCTGTATTGAATTTTTTGCGGGATGCTTCCCGTGACGCGCCTCTACTTTTTGCAGGATCTGGTAGATCTGCTCCGTGAGCTTTTGATCTCCCTCCACCACCAGTGCGATCTTCTCCTTGGCCCGGCTCAGTCCGTGGAACAGGTTCATGATAAGAGCCGGTTCCGGAGATTCTTCGCTCTCGCGGTTTCTCAGGAATTTTGCGGCGTCATAATAGAATGAATTATCCAGCAGCATGACAACCTTGTCAAATTCTTTCCCCGTGACGGCACCGGACTCGATGCGTGTCATGGCTTCCCCGGGGAAGGCTTCCTCCACGTCCCGGTCGATCCCCATGCCTCTGTCCCAGATGAACATGTAGCCTTCCTTCTCGTAGTACCGGATCAGGTGCAGTGCTTCCTCCCGGTTCCCACCGTAGGCTACGGACACATTGGGATACTCTTTGCGGTAGATCACGGTCCTGGAAAAAAGGGTCCGCAGGAAGATGGACAGTTCGTTGTTCATTCTGATCTTGTTGGTCAGCTTAAACCCGTCGAATTCTTCCAGGGATTCAAAGATCAGTGCTCCCATTCCCGGCCGTTCCGCTTCCGCCACGCAGTCCACGGTGTCATAGGAAATGATGATGGGGGCATTCCACTGCTTTCCGTACTCCAGAATCCTTTGAAAGGCCTTCTCACCCATGCCGTGGCCCTCATCCACGAAAATGGCTTCATACTCCCGGGTCGCCTCAGGGCAGGTATTTTTCTCGCAATAGTAAAAATCGATGCGCTTCAGCCGCTCGTCCAGCTGCTGCAGTTCTTTTCTGTGGGATCCGAAATGGAAGATGCAGACAGGATCCTTCTTGGAAAGGGCCATGGCCATGTCGTAAAGCAGGATGGTCTTACCGGTGCCCGGGAGACCGGTAAAGCCCTGCAGGAGGCGGCCGTCACCGATATTTTTCAGGATCTGCTTTTTGATATCCCGCTGCTGAAAGGTCAGGAAGTATTCCTGCCGCAGGAATTTCCCGGGATCCGTGATGGGGGAGATCAGGTATCTGTCCTCTTTGAACATCTCCTCAATGTCTCCCTCGTAGGCGCTGTCCTGGTTGTCCAGAAGCATCCCCAGTTCCTCGAAGGTGCTGTTTACCAGCTTGCCGCTGTTGGACAGTCTGACGAGTCTGTCCTGCTCACTGATGAAGGTGTAGTAATAGACCGGCCTTCCCAGGGTGGAGAGATAATATCTGTTTTGCAGGAGCTGCCCCCGGATGGCTTCATTGGAGACGTTGCCGCTCTTTAGCTCGATGTTGACGATCTGATCATCGGCGATGCGGATCAGATCGAATTCCTTCCCCAGCTTCTGCATGTTGTAGGAGTAGTAGAAGGTCAGGGAGCAGGCGTCCCTGCACACCGGCTGCAGTTTTTCGCATAAAAGTCGAAGACCCGCGATCTCCCATTCACGGATCTTCAAAAAGCGGTCCCGCCCGGACATCTGTCGTTCCATCTTAGACATCAGGGCAGGGGTATTTAGTCTTGTCAGCGCATAGATATTGATGGGTTTCATAATCTTAATCCCCAATCATTATTTCCCGATCATTTTATCCACCTCATCGGCAAATACCGTGAGGTCTTTCATATCCAGCCGTGCCTGATCCATGACGGCTTTCTGCTCCATGGCTCTCCCCGTATATCCCTTGGCATCAAACACACGATACAGGAAAGCAGCCTCTGTGTATTCCGCCAGTGCCTGGTACCCGGGGGCCTCCATGTTCCCGTTAATCTCGTTCATGTACTTGTCCCAGACAAGGCCGGCATAATCCCCGTGCTGCAGTTCAAAGCTGATCATGTCGGTGCCCCGGGAAAAAGAGGAGCTTTCGATGGCTCTCATCTTGTAAAACGCAGCTTCCTGTCCTACATAGATCATCACAAAAATGAGCAACAGGATGCTGATGTCCAGCGCCAGGATCACCGGATCTTTTTTCTTTTTCTCTTTTGGCGTATTGTTTCTACTCATCTGCCGCCCTCTTACCGGTAAAGCTTTTGGTATTTCTCATACAGCAACTCGCTCAGTTCATCCTTGTCCATCTTCCACATGGCAGCTGCCTGCTCATCCGTCAGGTCGAAATAGACCTGCACGATGTCACGGGTATCTCTTTTGATGTCCTTTAGAAATTCTCCGTGCTCTCCCAGGTGCATCATTGAAGTGGGGGAATCATTCCAGAACTCACCATCCACATAGCTGTTCCAGCCGGTGATGTAGACCGCGAGATCGTCACACCAGTCCTTGGGAGTTCTTTCCTGGTATCCGTCGAACCCATCCAGGAGGCACATGATGTCTTCAAAGATCACTCTGTAATCCACCACCGCCGTAAAGACTCTGAAAAAATCATCGTAGTCGTCATTGCTTCTCAGGCGGTAATTCGTCATGTAGCTGTCCAGGGCCAGGTATTTTCTGTTTCTTTCCAGCTCCACGACCGTAGTATAGATTTCCGTTTTGTTTTTTTCTACTGTCTGGGCAACCTTTTTTTCTGTTTGCTCCTGCCGGTAATCAAAATCGGAATTTCTGCGGATGCTGCCCTTCATGTAGATGATGGCAGCAAGCATCAGGCCGATCACGATCAGCCTTCCGACTCTTCCTGCTGAGATCGACTTCTTTTTTGACTCCGATCTGGTCTGCTCATACTCCTCCCGGACGGACCGCAACGCCTCTCGCTGGCCGGCAGCTTCGGGATTGGGTTTACCGCAATAAGGGCAGACTTCATCTTCGATTTGCAGATTGTTTCCGCAGTATTGACACTTCACTTGTTTTCGGTTCCTCGTTAATGATAGTTCTTAAAGTATTTTCCGGTAACCTTGTACACCTTGGATCTGTTCACATTCGGAGGAAACCAGACTTCCTCCCGGAAATTCTCCATGTCCTCTTCCGTAAAGCCCAGGCGGTCTTCTATGATGGGAAGGATCTCCGTTTCCCTGATGGGATCAAAGATCTCAGCGCCGTCCTCTCCGTAAGCCTCGTAGTAGAAATAAAAACAGTAATAGGTGATCTCCTCGGCTTCATGTTTTGACAGCTTTTCCTTGTCCAGGTTCGGCAGGCATTGCTGCAACTTCATGTAACAGCTGGAAGCATAACCCACTTCGTAGTAGGGAGCTCCCCAGATGGAGATCCGGTCCTCAGAATAGGCCTTATCATAGATTTCCGCCATCCGGGCGATGTCCTTTGCATCATAGGCTTCCGACAGCTGCTCTCCCGCGATCCGGGTGTAGGCGGCTGCGTATTCCTGCTCTTCGGCAGTAAGGAACATCTTAGGCTTGTCCTTCGTCTCTCTGAGTAGTTCCAGAAAACAAAGACCCACGAGGAGCACCAGCACGAGGACGGTGATGAGAATGACTCTGGTTCCGCCGGTAAATCCTTTTACCAGGGCTTTGGCCGGTTCCTTCTTCGTCTCTTCGATGTTCTCCCGGATCTCCTCCACATCTTTCCGGAACTTCTTCTCAGCCCCTTCCCTGTTGATATAGTCACAGTAGGGGCATTTCGTCGCATCTTTTTCAATTTCCGCCCCGCAGTTGGGGCAAATGATCATTTCCTTCATAAGAGATTGCGGTTCTCCTCACAGCCCCTTTCCGCTCATTCCACGATGGTGATAGCGTCCGACAGAATGTAGTGGAACAGAGGATAGGATGTGTTTGCATTTTCTATGTAACCGTTCCGCAGGTCGATGGTATCGGAAGGATCATCGATGGAAACACCGGTGTAGGCGCCCCGGAATACGAAGTCCACATTTCCCCGCTTGAATTCCTCAATGGCCCAGTTCATGGAGGAGATGGTACCGGGTGCCATTACCTGCTGATTCAGATCCACCATTTCCACCCAGCCTTTTTCAAAACCGGCATATGCGTCGGTTCCGTTGATATTTCCGGTAACCACTTCCTCGATGGACTTGCCCCTCATGAGCGCATCCACTGCTGCCAATACATACGGCTCCCAACAGATCCGGGAAGTGATGAGAGAGGTGGTGGGTGCCACTTCGGACATGCTCTGACCCCAGCCCACAAAATAGACGGGCTTATCTGCGGGAGAATCTTCACAGGCAATTGCAGGTCCGATGGTGTCCGTATGCTGGGAAATGATCACACAGCCATCCTCAATGAGCTTTTCGGCAGCGCTTTTTTCCAGCGCATAGCTGCTCCAGGTATTGGTGTAGGAAACCTCCATCCGGGCGGTGGGTACCACGGAACTTATCCCCAGGAAAAATGCGGTGTAGCCGGAGATGACCTCAGAATCCGGGAAGGCGGCCACAAAGCCCACCAGCGCCTGATCCTGGGTTATGACCCCGTCGTCGATCATCTGGGCGATCTTCTTACCCGCAGCGATACCGCTGACATAGCGTCCCTGATAGGCCTCTCCCTTAAAGGTATGGTAATTGGCAGGGGTCTTCTTCCCGTTCATGTCCATGTAGGAGGTCTGGCAGAACTGAATATCGGGATATTCCGGCGCCAGTTCCGGCACCAGCTTGCTGTAGCCGTTGAAAAAGATGATGTCGCATCCTTCCTCTGCCAGCTCCCGGAGAGGTTCTTCCATCTCGTCATCCATCACGTTGCTGCAGGTCAGGATCTCCACCTTCTCACCGTATTTTTTCTCGATGGCATCCTTCGCAAGGGAGAAATTGTAGGTGTAGGGCGTGCTCTCGTCATTGTCGTAAACAAAGCCCACCTTCAGGCTGTCTCTGCCGCCGGAAAGGTTCACCAGACGGAAAAATACGATGAAGGCAGCCATCAGGATCACGCATGTCAGTACCGTAGTGATATAGACTCGTTTCATGCCTTTGCCCCCTCCTCAGCCTGTATCTTCTTATCCTCTTCCACGCGGCGCTTCAGCTCTTCCTGGGCCTCCTGATCTGCCTGCTGGATCTCGGCACGTCTCTGTGAATAGAGCTCATCCAGATTGATGATGCCACTCTCAATGAGGCGCAGAAAGGCATCCAGGACATCGGGATCAAACTGGGTTCCTCTGCCCCGCTTCATTTCCTCCATGACATAATCGGTGTCCATATGGTTGCGGTAAACGCGGTTGGAGGTCATGGCATCAAAGGTGTCCGCCACAGCGATGATCCTGGCAGAAAGAGGGATTTCCTCGCCTTTCAGGCCATTGGGATAGCCCTTGCCGTCATAGCGCTCGTGATGATATTTCGTGCCGTCCACCACGTTCTCCACCAGCGTGAAATCCTTCAGGATCTCGGCGCCGCGGATGACATGGGATTTCATCTGCGCATATTCTTCGTCGGTAAGTCTTCCCACTTTGTTCAGCACGCTGTCGGGGATACCGATCTTTCCGATATCGTGCATCTGTGCCGTCTTCCGGAGATTCGACAGGAACCTGGTCCGCTGCCACCATTTATAGCACTTCATCTCCTGGGCGATGAGCACGGAGTACTCTGCCACACGGAGGGAGTGCTGGTTCGTACGGACATCCTTCGCGTCGACTGCGTTTGCAATAGCCATGACCGTCTCATTGGCCATGTTCAGTTTGATCTGCTGCTGGTTCAGCTGCCGCTGCACGATCATCCAGGTAAACCAGACGATGAACAGCGAAAGAAGCAGCAGCAGGTAGATCTTAAATCCACGCTGCTCGTAGAATTCGCCTTCCTTGATCAGCTCGAACTTCCGCTCCTCCACCACCTTCTCCGCCGCACTGTCCAGGATGGCCAGATGGAAGGTGTAGGTTCCCGCGGAGAGATTGGTGTAGATGATATTGTTCAGGTTGCTCTGGGGGAGAATGGTCCAGCGGTTGTCGTGGCCCTCCAGATAATACCCCACATTGGGCTCCTGAATGGTGTAGTTCAGTATCTCCGGATAGATCTCCACCCGGTCCACACCCTGTCCCACCGTGATGGTACCGGAGCGATCCAGCGGGGTCTGCACGCCGTCCAGCTTTACGGAGGACAGCTGCATACGGTAAGATCTGACCTCACTGTCATATTTGTCCACGTCGATGATATAAACACCGGTGTCACAGGGCAGGAAGAGTTCGCCGTTGCCATTGTAATAGTTCCAGGAATTGGCAGTCAGGGATGTTCCCAGACCTCTGCGGGCATCCAGAAGCTCCCATGCGATCTCGCCGCCGGAGACCAGCTCATCCCGTTCCACCACATAGATTCCTGCACTGGACATGACAAAGAGGGTATCCTCGTCCTTGGTCCAGATGTCGTAATTGTTGAAATAAGGGAATTTATCCAGGATCCGGACGCTTCCGTCGGGCTCCAGGTAGCAAAGGCTGTTACTGGTAACGATGAATACGCCGTCGGACTTCGGATCCCTCACGGTGCGCAGGATCACTCCGCTGCTGAGGCCTTCCTCCATCGTGATCATCCGCTCCACCTGTCCGTCCTTCAGTACCGCTATGCCGTCGCCGTCGGTACCTGCAAGGATGGTTCCGTCCGCCCGCTCTGTCAGGGTCAGGATCATGGAATTGATGAGACCGTCCTCATTGCGGATGGTACGCTCGATTTTATGATCCCTGATGTAGCTGATACCGGTATCGCCTGCTGCCAGGATAGTGCCATCCGACAGTTCTGTCACAATCCTCGCCTTGTTGCCGAAGCTCCCGCCATCCGCATTGTAAGTCCAGGAATCGCCGTTCGGGGCAAACTCCATCAGACCGTTCCCGTAGGTGCATACCCAGAGATGGTCCTGTGCATCCACGTACATGCAACGGATGCGCCTGCCCGACAGTTCCTCGGTAAGGGCATTGCTGATCTGATCCCGGCAGGAACTGTCCACCACATCCAGACCGTTATCGGTACCGATGTAGTATGCGTTCTGCCAGAAGACGATGGCATTCACCACACGGCGCTCCATGCCGATGGATCCGTATACGTCCTTAAAAGGGGACTTGGACATCCGTAAAAGCCCCAGCCTGGAGGAGGTAAACCAGAGATTTCCCTGGTAGTCATAGAGCATATTGTCGATGGAGTTGTTAAAGTCGTTGGTGTTGACCCTGTGATAGCCCTTGGCGTCGATGTAGGATACACCCCTGTCGGTGGAGATGAACAGGGTTCCGTTGTCCAGGTAGTTCAGGTTGTTGATCCCACCCACATCCTCACAGGTGATCACCTTCAGGAACCGGAAATCATCTCCGGAGACGTCATAGCTGTAGATGTGATTGCCGGAGGTTCCCACCATCAGCGTACCGTCCGGAGCAAAAGCGCAGCAGTTGAAATCCTCCTCTTCCTCGGGGAGCTGCAGGGAGGTTTGGATCACGCCATCCCGCATCAGGTACAGCCATCCATCGGAAGTGATGGCGGCCACATGACCGTCCTCATCTGCGGTAATGCTGTCGGCATAATTGATCTCCGGCAGATTTCCCGCCACTTTGAGGCCGTTGTTCATCACCAGGATCTGGAGGCTTCCCGTGGTACCCACATAGTAATAGCCGTCAGAGCCCCGGGTGATGCAACGGACGGAGTTGGAGGGGAGTCCTGTGGACTGATCCAGCACGTTCGCCACCTTTTCACGGATCACGATGGACAGGCCGTTGTCGTTGGTGCCGATCCACAGACGACCTTCCTCGTCCACGTAGAGGCAGTTCACATTTCGAACGGATTCGTAATTGTCCACCCAGCGGAATTCCCGTCCGTTGTATCGGTACAAACCCGCATAGGTACCGATCCAGAGCACACCGTCATTGGTCTGTGCGATATCGTTTGCTTCACCGCAGGGCAGTCCGTTGTTACTGCTGTAGACGCTCTGCACATAGTCGTTATAATCTGTAACCTCGGACCGTCGTTCCGCCTGCGCCTTGACGGGGATCAGCAACGACACCCCCAGGGACAGACACAGAAGGATCAGGCCACTCGCTGCGCTGCCCCCCTGCTGGATGGCTTTGTCGCCGTCATTGGCCTTTTTCACCTGCCGGAGCAGGATCACCACATAGACGGCACCGATGGTCAGGATCTTATCCAGGAACTCGACGGCCAGCTGACCGATGATGCAGCACAGAACAGTGGGCCAGTTTCGAAGCAGGAGATACTCGTAGACACCATCCCCCCATTTATTTCCGGTGCGACCGCCCGCCAGCAGAAGGTTTACGGGTACGGACACCACCAGGGCCGTAAGCATCACCAGGGACGCTGCTTTCATAAATCCGTAGAATCTCTCAAACCACTTCTTTTTGGCTGCGATCCCCACGATGATCCCCAGCGCGATGCTGGTGATGGAATACGCCGCAGAGAGATTGTTGACCACACAGTAGGAAAGGTTTCCCGTCATTCCCACGACGGCACCCACCACAGGTCCCGCCACATAGGCAGCCAGCGCCGTTCCGAAGGAGTCTCCCCAGATGGGCAGCTCCAGACGAACGGTGATCACCTTTCCCATCACGTTCAGGCACACGCATATTGCAACAAACAAAGAAATCTGCCAGGTTTTCCTGTTTTCCATAATTCCCCTTGCCTCCCGGGCTTCGATGGATCAGATAGTTTCCCAAATACCAATATATCACGCTTCGCAGATAAAACAAAGAAGCCAACACACTCTTCCGTATGATATAATTTGTCTGTATCCGGTTCACCCGCATCTCTCACGAGGGCTCCGATGTATAACATATATTTTGAGACAGCGGCAGTCGGTTTTATCGGCATATTGCTGCTTTATCTGCATATCGAATACCCTAACGCCTCCGAGAGCAACTTACGCTACAGGCGCTGGGTTGCCTGGATCCTGGCCAGCCTGGTCATTGATGTGGTGGCCTCCGTCATGACGGATTACGGTTATAAGTTCCCGGCAATGGCAAATATCCTGGTAAACACGGGGTATTTTCTGATCACGGCCGGGTGCTTCTGGAGCCTTTCCTCCTATCTGCATTCCCTGGTCCGGGGCAAACTGTCCGACTGGTATATGAAGATCATCAACGGTCTCTTTGTCGGATACGCCTTCATGATGTTCGCCAATATCTTCACGGGCTGGGTCTTCACCTTTACGGAAGAGGGCATCTATACCCACGGTCCCTTTTATCCCGTGATCTTTGTTCTGCAGATTGCCGTGAATACTTTCTCCATCTGTCTGCTGATCTCCTATCGAAAGCATCTGGAAAAGCGCCAGCTGGCGGCCATCGGGATCTTTATGCTCCTGATCATCTCCGGCTTCCTGCTCCAGGTGATCTTTTTCCAGAAGACCCTGCTGACCTTCTATATGTTTTCCATCGCTGCAATGACGGTGCTTTTCGTCATTGAAACGCCGGATTACATCAAACTGGCGGACGCGCTGAAGGAAGTGGAGGAACAAAGGCAGCGGGCGGATGTGGCAAATCAGGCCAAGAGCAATTTCCTGGCCAATATGTCCCACGAGATCCGCACTCCCATGAATGCCATCATCGGTCTCGACGAAATGATCCTGCGGGAATCGGACAGTCCCAAGGTGAAAAAATATGCGAGAGACATCCGGAGCGCCGGCCACACACTGCTTTCCATCATCAACGATATTCTGGATCTGTCAAAGATCGAATCGGGGAAAATGAAGCTGGTGCCCGTGGAATACGATTTTGCCTCCGTGCTCAACGACATCGTAAATATGACGATGAAGAAGGCGCAGGAAAAAGGCCTTGAATACGAGCTTACGGTGGACCCGAACATCCCCGCCGTTCTGTACGGCGACGAGATCCGGGTCCGGCAGATCTTCCTGAACCTTACCAACAATGCCATCAAATACACAGAGCAGGGAAGTGTTCATCTGACTGTCTCCTATGTTCATGAAGAAGACAAGCTGCGTTTTTCCGTCAAAGACACAGGCATCGGCATTAAGCCGGAAGATATGGAAAAGCTCTTCTCCTCTTTCCAGCGACTGGATGAAACGAAGAACCGGAAAGTAGAAGGCACGGGCCTTGGGCTGAACATTACCAGACAGCTGGCGGAGATCATGAACGGCTCTATTTCCGTGGAAAGCACCTACGGTGAGGGATCCACTTTCACCGCAGACCTGCTCCAGCCGGCCGTTGATGATACCCCCATCGGAGACTATGCGAAACATCTGGAACTGGCGCAGGAGAGCAACGAGGAATTTCGTCCGAATCTGGTTGCACCGAAAGCGCGGATCCTCGTGGTGGATGACAATGAAATGAATCTGGAGGTCCTTACAGAGCTTCTGAAGGACACTCGGATGCAGATCACCACGGCAGAATCGGGAGAAGAATGCCTTTCCTGCCTGGAGCATGGATCCTTCGATCTCGTATTTCTGGATCAAATGATGCCGAAAATGTCCGGAACCCAGACCATGAAGTTCATCCGGGAACGTCATCTGTGTGACAAAACCCCGGTCATCGTTCTCACTGCGGACGCCATTGTCGGAGCCAGAGAATCCTACATAAACGAAGGCTTTACGGACTATCTCTCCAAGCCCGTCATGTACGAGGATCTGGAGAATCTGCTGATCAAATATCTGGATCCGGACCTGCAACTGTCGCAGGAAGAGATCGATGCAGAGGAAGCAAAGAAGGTCATGATACCCGGCCCGGAGGAAAACAAGCCCTTCGTTCTGGTCATCAGTGATTCTCCTGAGGCACTGAACAAAGCAAAAGGCCTGATCTCGGACCGGTATCACGGAATCTATGTCCGAAACGAGGCACAGGCTGAAAAATTTGCCGAAAAACATGAGGTGGCATTTGTGATCCGCGAAGCTGCCTTCCGAAAAAAGGAGTGAACATGAAAATGCATTCCGGCTTCATCATTCTTTTTGTCATTGTAACAGTTTTATACGGACTCCTGCTGGAGCTTTCCCTGAACACGGTACCCGGATGGATTCTGTTCGGGATCCTCATGACGGCATTTTTCATTTTCCGCATGAAGGTTCTCGATAATCTGGGAATCCTCCCGCGGCTGGGCGCATGGTGCGTTTTGTTTGTTGCACTTTTCCTCATTTTCAAGATCACCTATCCTCCCTATGCCCTTGTCCCTGCGGTCCGTGAGAAAAAACCGGAAGCCACAGGTGTCGTCACCGTAGCTCAGGGGGATCTGACGGGCGTGTACAACGGAGACCGTTCCGTGGAGGTCTATACCGGGATTCCCTATGCAAAGCCCCCGGTGGGAAGCTTACGCTGGAAGGAGCCTCAGGCACCGGATTCCTGGTCGGGAGTGCGGGTCTGTGATCATTTTGCTCCCCGCTTTATGCAGAATGAGAATTCCACCCTCTGGGATAATCTCGTTATGCTGGTGATCTACAACGAGTTTGAGTGGTTCGATCCCTCCAACAATTATCGTGAGGAATTCAGTGAGGATGCCCTCTATGTGAATGTTTGGAAGCCCGCAGGGGATATATCGGACTGTCCCGTGATCTTTTTCGTTCACGGAGGATCCCTGCAGACCGGAACCCCTTCCTATGATCAATACAACGGAGAAGCCTTTGCAAAGCGCGGGATCGTCTTCGTGGACTTCGGATACCGGTTAAATGTGTTCGGATACTTTGCAGACGAAGCCTTGGCTGCGGAATCTCCAAACGGCACCACGGGCAATTACGGTCTCCTGGATCAGATCGCAGCGCTGCAGTGGGTGCATGACAATATCGCAGCTTTCGGCGGAGATCCGGATAACATCACCATCGCCGGAGAATCTGCGGGCTCCTCTGCCGTAAACGCCCTCTGCATCTCTCCTCTGGCAAAAGGCCTCTTCCGCAGAGCCATCGCGGAGAGCAGCGGTATCTGTGTGAACAAGCCCTACCACACCTTCCGTGATTACGACAAAGCCCTGGAGATGAAACAGACGGTATATGACATGTTCGGCGCAAAATCCATCGAGGATCTGCGAGCCCTGGATGCACGGGAGCTGGTGAAGGCGGTGGGCGCGTACAACTCCATGACCGTGGACGGATATGCCATCCCGGAGCAGCCCGCCCTGATCTATCAGAAGGGAGAGAACAATGAGGAAGCGCTGCTGAACGGATACAATGGGGCAGAGGCTTATGTGTTTTCCATTCTGGGGACCAAAGTGACGGAAGAGAATTACAGAGAAGTGATCGAAGGACAGTTGGGATCCGCCACGGATGAGATCCTGGAAAAATATCCCGCAGGGAAGGATCCCAAGGCGCAGTATAACACCCTGATGAGCGCTGCCTGGTTTGCCTACAGCCATTACACCTGGTCCCGTTACATGGCTGCCGAGGGGCGGCCGGTGTACGAGTACCGGTTTACGAAGACCAACAAGGGACTCAGCAACAATCATGCCGGCGAGCTGCCGTATTTTTACGGAAATCTGGACACGCAGCCCCAGAACTACAACGCTGCGGACTACGCTCTTTCCGAGACCATTATGGATTACATCGAGAATTTCGTTCGCACCGGCAATCCCAACGGTGAAGGGCTTCCGGAGTGGAAGGATTTCTCGGAAGATCCCACGCAGCTTCTGGAACTGGGAGATCACGTAGGCCCCATTTACGATGATTACATGGATATCTATCAGGCTTTGGATAAAGCACAAAACCGGACGGAGTGATCACTCCGCCCGGTTCTTTTTTCTTTTTGCTCTGTCGGGAAGACGCGGATGACCGCAGGAGGATGCTGATTACTGCTCCCGGTTCAGAAGCCACGTCAGTCCCTTAAGGATCCGCAGATCCGCTTCCTTAAAGTGATTTCCCTCGTTCCACTCCAGGGTACAGGGAATCTGCCGCTTCTGCAGCAGAGCATCTATGGCACGGATCCGGTCCCCCACGGGGGCCATCGCCCGATTTTTGGTGTGTTCCTCCCGATCCCCCAGACTGAGATACACCGCACCGGTCCGAAGGGGATGTTCCTCCAGATACTCATAAAAACCGGGAAACCATACGGAAGGGGATACTGCTGCCACCCCCGCAAACCGGTCTGTCCGGGTCGCAGCCCACAGGGCAAAGAGTCCTGCCAGAGAATACCCGCCAATGTAACGGGTTCCTTCAATACCTGCAGCGTACTGCAGGATCTCCTGCAGGGTCTCCTCCGCACCGTCACCGAAGCCTTCCTTACCAAAGACGGGGGGCGCTTCCCAGGGAGACAGATCCCGGTTCCACTGCTCCACACCGAAAGCCACCAGCCGGATCCCCCTTCCGCTCCTGTCACGCAGGACCAGACTTTCCGTCTCTGCCATTTCAAAATCTCTCACATCCACCGGCTGCAGGATTACGATCTGCGCCGCCGGATCTCCGAATTCACGGATCTCCATACACTCTCCAGTCATCTGCCGAATCAGTCAAAGGTAAACCAGTCGAAGGTATAGCTCTCCTCCGGTGCTTCGGAGCAGAACTCAAAGTATACGGCATGCTTGCCGATGACACCGGCATCCAGATCTGCCGTAAGTTCCTGCTTGTTTCCCGCAAAGTCCAGAGTGCCGATGACGCGTCCCTTGTAACTGTCGATCCTCACCAATACGGTGACCTTCTTTGCTTCTCCCAGCACCACTGTCACCGTCTTCGGTGCGTTATTTCCGAACTGCAGGTACCGGAAGCCTACAGTGGTTCCGGAGGTGATGTCATCGATGGGTGCGGAAATCTCATCCCGCTCCTCGTACACGGGGCGGATGTGGGCATTTTTCCTGCTGCCGTAGAGGTGGCAGGCGTAACCCGCGGAGATCCACTTCCGCGCATCCAGGCCATTCACATGAGGGCCCTGGGAGGTCATCTCCACAGGCTTTGAGGATACGGGCTCCCCGTCCAGATATTTCACATCGCCGATATAAAGTCTGCCGTCCCCTCCCAGCGCCACATCGATGGGCTCCAGCATTGCCTGGCGGGAGTACTCGTTCACGCCGGTCTGACGATGGTAGAACACATACCATTTGCCGTTCACTTCCATGATGGAGCCGTGATTGTTGCCCCATCTGTAGGTCATGGTGCCGTGGCCCTCGCTGTCATGAAGGATCTCGCCGCCGTTTAAGCTGATGTCTCCGCCGTCATGGAAAGGACCGAAGGGCGTATCGGCGATGCGGTAGGAAAGGAAGCCGTTGCAGGGCTCGTAAACCCCCATCTCCGGCACGGGGATTTCTACGCGTTTGGAGTAGATGTAGACGTATTTTCCCAGGACCTTCCGGGGGCTGGATGCCTCGAAAAATCCATCGATGAGGGAAATGTGGCCGTCATCCACCGGTGCCCAGGGGCAGGTGGAATGACCCATGGGATTTCTCACAATAGTGTCTTCCTTGATGGTGGCCATATCCTCCTCCAGCTCCGCGATGTAGCAGGGAGCTGCACAGCCGCCCCAGTAGACATAGGCCTTGCCGTCATCGTCCACCAGCACGCCGGGATCGAATCCGATCTTGGTCTCGACGGGATTTTCAAAGGGCCCCCAGGGATTCTTGGAGGAAGCCACCACACACAGGCCGCCGCATTTTTCCGTGGCATAGAGATAGTAGGTATCCCCCTTCTTCACCACGTCGGGAGCAAAGAGCATTCCGTCCTCGTAATGTGCTTCGTAGGATACACCGTGGCAGGTCCAGTCAGTCAGGTCATCCACGGGTGCGGACCAGACCACATAGTTTCTGCCGCAGTATCTGGTTTTTGCGATATCGTGGGAGCCGTAGATGTAGACCCGCTTTTCTCCGTTATGTTCAAAGACTCTGGGCTCTCCGTCGGGAATGTGCTCCCAGAGAGGCAGGTAAGGGTTGGCGCCTTTGATAAATTCCTTCATGATTTTTCCTCCAAATATTTTTATGCTATGGACTGCTTCCTGCCTTGTATCGCCTGCAGCTCAGATATATTTCTCCACGATTCGTACGATGTCTGACAGGCCCGCTTCGTCCTCGGCGGAAAATCTGTTTCTGACAATGCTGTCAATATCCAGCACGCCGATGATCTCGCCACCCTTACGCAGAGGCAGCACGATCTCCGACTCGGAAGCGCTGTCGCAGGCGATATGTCCCGGGAACTCGTGTACATTGTCCACACGGATGACCCGCTCTTCCCGCACAGCGGTACCGCAGACACCCTTTCCCACGGGGATGCGGGTGCAGGCGGGCTTTCCCTGGAAGGGTCCCAGCACCAGTTCTCCCTCACGGATCAGATAAAATCCCGCCCAGTTCAGGTGCTCCAGGGCGCCGTACAGAAGGGCGGATACATTGGCGAGAACGGTCATATCCCATGCCGCATCTTCGGACAGGGCCTCCGCCTGTTCGCACAGCAGTTTATAATCCGGCATTTTCGGTTTCCCCCTTCTCCTTTTCCTCCTGCTTCAGCCGCTTGCTCATGGCATAAAGGCGGAAGCTGATAAAGATTGCCACCACTGCGATGACCACGCAAGGGTAAAAAACGGGCCGCAGATAATAGGCATATTCATGTACGTCATAAATCCCGTCAATGTGCAGCTTTACGGAGTAATACATCCACCAAAAGGTGGATGCGGCAGCCACGATCCACAGACAGACTCTGGCACCGAACAGCACTTTGATCTTTGTTTTTGCATCCATCAGTCGTCCCTCTCATCTTCCTCCGGATTTTCCACATCCAACCCGAAGTACAGCATTTCGTTGTATTTTGCGTTTGCTTCCTCGGCGGCCTTCTTCTCCCGCCAGGCCTCGATCTCGCTGCGGATGGCCAACATCTCGTCCACGATGACCTCCGCCTTCCGCGGCTGCGTATACCGCAAGTAGGACAGCATCCGGTTCATGGCCTTCGGGCCCCCCAGCTGTCTTGCGATCTGCTCTCCCAGCTCCGGCGGGAATCCCAGGCGCACGATCTCTGCCGTCAGCATCTCCTTCGCCCGGTTCCACTCTCGTTCATTTTGCGTCATATCTTTCTCCGATGAGATCCTTTTTTCCTTCCGGAAGAATGGACTTCCGGTCTCAGTCTTCCGAAGGGTGAAAATACTGCATCAGGCTTACTTTATGCAGGTTCAGGGCATGCATCCTGTCGATCTTCGCCTTGATCCGGGAATCCTCACATACGCCGGTCTCAATGTATCTGTCCAGCACTGCGTAGGTAAAGCCGATCTTGTCCTCATCGCTCATACCGCTGAGGCCGTCAGAGGGTGTCTTGTGGACCAGATGCTCCGGAAGTCCCAGATACTCGCCGATCTGCAGCACTTCCTGCACCGTAAAACCTGCCAGAAGAGACACATCCCCCGCGCTGTCACCGTATTTGGTGCTGTAGCCGATGTAATCCTCGGAACGGTTACAGGTATTGATGACTCTGCCACCCTCGGGAAGTCCCTGTGCCACGGCATAGAGCACGGTCATCCGCACCCGGGGCGGAATATTGATCCCCACATCTCTGGTGATCTCGGAGCCGGCACCCGCCAGGGTCTGTCTGAGGACCGAGGTGGTCTCGCCGATGTTGATCACCAGATGGCGGATCCCGGTATGGGCTACCACTGCTTCGGAATCCGACAGATCCGGCTGAACGCCGTCGGGCATCAGCACTCCCAGCACCCGCTCGGGCCCCAGGGCTCTGGCCAGCAACGCCGCCGTGATGCAGGAATCCTTACCGCCGGAGATTCCCAGGACTGCGGTGCAACCCTTTCCGTTTTCCTCGAAAAACGCTCCGGTCCATTCCACCAGCTCGTTTACTGTTTTTTCCACATCCTTCAGCATATTTCCTCCCATCTGTCCACAGGTCGTTCCCGGTCATCCACCGGGATCACTCATGCTCCATGCGCCACCGGATACAGCGCTTCAGATAATCCACATACGCCGGGTTTTTGCACATGCCCTTCCCCTCGGTGTCGGAGATCTTCGCCACATCCTGGCCGTTGCACTCCGTGGTCTTCATGATAATGTTCAGGGCCGGCACATCCGTGTCATTGGCCACATAGGTACCGATGCCGAAGGCTACCTTGGCCCGTCCCGCAAAATGGGCATTGATGGCATGGGCTCTCTCAAAGTCCAGGGAATCCGAGAACAGCAGTGTCTTGGTCTTCGAATCCAGGCCCAGAGCCTCATAGTGAGCGATCATCTTCTCTCCCCATTCGATGGGATCGCCGCTGTCATGCCGCACGCCGGAAAACAGGGTGGCGTAGGTCAGCTGGAAGTCCCGCAGGAAGCAGTCCGTGGTAATAGCATCCGTCAGGGCGGTGCCGTTCAGCACTCCGTACTCCCGCACCCAGGCATCCAGGGCATACCAGTTGGAATAGGCGGGATTGTGCTTGTGATTGCCCTGGCCCACGCACATGATCCACTCGTGCGCCATGGTGCCCACGGGCTTTAAGCCGAATTTCTTTGCCAGGTAGACATTGGAGGTACCCACGAAAAGGGAACCCTGCAATTTTGCTTTTGCCAGCTCCGATACCGCCAGCTCCTGCGCCTCGGCGGAGAGTCGTCTGCGGATGCCGAACTCGGAAAAGGCTCCGATCTGCCAGGTGCCGTCCTCCAGCTTTCGCACCTTCTCGTCCAGGCGCTGCCGGAAGCTCTGCAACAGGGCATCGTAATCGTATCCCAACCGGAAATAAACGCCGTTGACGATGGCCAGGGTGGGGATCTCGTACATGGAGGTGTTGAGCCAGGTGCCTTTGGTCTCAATGGTGAGTCCGCAGGGGTCACCTGAACCGATCACGAAATCCTCAAACCGGGGATGCCACAGCCGCAGGAAGTCCACGTAGGAACCCCGAAGCCAGGTGATGCCTGCCAGATATTCCAGCTCCTCCTCCGTAAATTGCAGATCACAGTAGAGACGGATCTGGTGCCGGATCTCCTCCACCATCTCCGGGGTAAAATGTACGTCCTCATTCCTGCACTTGAAGGTCCAGGTGGTAGTGTAGCCCGGGAACTGATGATAGATCGCCTGTCCCATGGAAAATTTGTAAAGGTCGGTCTCCAGTAAGCTGTTAATGATCTGTTCCATGTTTTCCTCCGAAAATGTGAATACCCCGCGCCTGCGCTTCCGCTGTGAACGCCGCTACATTCCGTACAGATGATGCTCTCTGATGTATTCCGATACACCGGGTGGCAGGAGATCTGCGCAACCTTCCGGATCTTCCCGGATCATGGTGGATGAGATCTCGGGACCGGTAAAGCTGCAGATCCGTATCCTTGCGCCATAATCCTCTTCCAGGCGCTTTTTCGCTGCAGCGATCTGCTCCGGATCCTCGTCCCCTCTGGGCACCACCGTCAGAACGGCCTGCTCCAGGATCTCCGCCGTCTTAAACCAGGTGTGGATGGTCAGGAGCACGTCGCTGCCGCAGACAAAATACAGTTCCACGGGCGTATCCTCGCCCAGCTCCTCTGCCAGCTGCCTGCGGATAACCCGCAGAGTGTTTACCGTATAGCTGGTGGACTCCAGGTCGACTTCCGCCCGGGAGATTTCCCAGGGGACGCGGGAATCCGCAAGACCGGCACGGATCATGCCGATGCGGTGCTCCGCGGGAGTCACCTGCCTTCCCTCCCGCTCCTTCATATAGGGATGCCCGGTCGGGATCACGATCATCCTGTCCGGGCACAGTTCACCAAATACGTCCTCCGTCACCTGCAGATGCCCCTTGTGAAAGGGATCGAAGGTGCCGCCGAATAATGCTGCTTTGTATGCGTTCCTTACTTCCAAGGTTCCTCACCCTTCCCCGTAACGTGGATCTGACAGCTTTCCATGGCCTTCAGCGCATTTTCGTGGCTCTCGGGCGTCACGCCTGCGCTGCAGGAAGCGTCCACATAGATGGGGATATCGGGGCAAAATGCCTTCACCAGGAGCGCATTGCTTATGACACAGATGTCGGTACACAGTCCGAAGAGCTCGATGCTTTCGATCTCTCCCTCTTCCGCTAAGCCCGCTGCGATCTCTCCCAGCGCTTTGCTGCCGAAGGTTTCCTTATCCAGGATGGTAGGCTCCTCAAAGATTTCTGTGAGGGCGGAGTTGATCTGCCATCCTTCCGTATCCTTAATGCAATGGACCACGGGAAGATTCTTTCCTTCCTCGGTGTCCGCGTAATCCTCACCGTGGGTATCCCTGGTAAAGATCACGGTATCGCCCTCTTCCCGGGCCTTCCGCAGTTTCTCCGCGCAGCGGTCCACGATCTTTACCGCCTGCTCCGAGCCCAGGGCTCCGTCGATGAAATCCTTCTGCATATCCACAACAACGATCAGTTTTCCGGTCATCTCTTCCTCCCTGACCGCCCGGTTTCCGGAGCGGTTCCGCATACACAAAAATACAAAGGGGACACGGGTTTGGAAAGCCCGTGTCCCCGTACCATTACTATACTGATACTGCCGCCAAAAGTCAAAGCGGGAGACAGCTAAAACAACCGATTTATGCGGATTTCTTTTTCGCTCTCTGCCCCAGCACCACGCTCTGCAGCAGGATGAAGAAGCAAAGCATTCCGCCGGTGGTGATGCTCTGCCACCAGGGATCATTCAGGCCGCTGGAAACCACGATCTTTTTGATGGTGGTCAGGGTCATGGTCCCGAAGAAGGAACCGATGACATTTCCCACACCGCCGGTCAGCAGCGTTCCACCGATGATGGAGGATGCGATAGCGTTCATTTCCATGCCGGCTGCGTTGGTGGCGTTGCCTGCTCCGGTGTGCATCATGAACACATATCCGGAGATACCGCTGAGGAGGCCGCTGATGAGGTAGCTCAGGAAGCGGGTACGCTTGACGTTGATACCCAGCATCAGAGCGCTCATCTGGTTACCGCCCATTGCGTAGAAATCACGGCCCAGGCGCAGGTACTTCAGCAGGATGAAGATAAAGACGAGACACAGCAGGGCAACGATGACACCCAGCTCGATCCTGGCGGGAACCAGGTTGCCGTTCTTCGCCACATACCCCAGCCAGGGGATCTCGATCTTCGAATCCCGGAGTCTTGCAAATCCTTCGTGATCCACCTTCTGGGGATTCACGGAGAGGATGGTGGTCATACCTCTGGCGAAGAACATACCTGCCAGGGTGACGATGAAGGGCTGGATCTCCAGGTAACTGATAAGGAATCCCTGGACTACGCCGAAGGCCAGTCCGATGCCCAGAGCCAGCAGAACGGAAACGAAGAGATTTCCGCCGTTATTCAGATACAGGACACAACTCATGACCACCAGGGAGGTGACGGCACCGACGCTGATGTCGATGCCACCGCCGATCATGACGATGGTCAGGCCAAAGGTAACGATGATCAGGCTGGCGTTATCGTTCAGCATGTCGAAGATCTGCTGCGCATGCAGGAAACCGCCGCCCAGGAAGAGCATGGCCAGAAGGTACATGCCGATGAAAATGCAGATGGTGATGGTCATCAGGAGCTGTGTATCGGTAAGGGGCTCTCTTTGAACATTCGTATTTTTTTTCATTTTACTGAGCTCCTTTCGTCAAGTTTTCCGCCTTGGCGGTACGCAGCTGACTCATCAGCTTCGAAACGCGGGCTTTGACCACAGGAGATCCGATCACCACCAGCAAAATGATCACGATGGCTTTGTAGGCTTTGACATCCGTGGAGGAGACCTTCATCGCATACAGGGTGATGGTCAGCATCTGGATGACATACGCGCCGAGGATACTGCCGCCGATCTTGAACTTACCGCCGCCCAGGTTGTTACCGCCGATGGCTACGGCAAGAATGGTATCCATCTCAACATCCAGAAGCAGTGTCTCGTGGTTAATGAGGCCCAGGCGGCTGACGCCGATGGTGCCTGCGATGGCTACGCAGATGCCCAGGATGATGAAGGACAGAAGCTTAATGAACGTGGAATTGATACCGTTCAGTCGGGCTGCACTTCCGTTGATGCCCACGGACTGAGTAAAGAGCTCCAGGGATGTGAAGTGGAACAGCAACCGGAACAGAATGGCAGCCAGCACCACGATCAGCACGGGGGTGGGGATGGGGATCCCGGGAATAAAGCTTCCGATGCCGGAGATGATGGGGCTGCTTACGGTAGGAGTCGCGCCGCCGTTGATCCAGTATGCGATGGAACGACCGCAGGTGTAGAGGATCAATGTGGCGATCATGGGTTGGATCTTAAACACCGCAACCAGGGTGCCGTTGAAGGTACCGAAAAGCATTGCCACGATGCAGGCGGAAATGAATGCCAGCACCACGGTTCCTCCGGTGATGGAGGGCATGGACTTCAGGATCTTCACAAAGACGCTTCCGGCGATGGCCGCGGCTGCGCCGACGGAAATATCCTGTCCGCCGCAGGCTGCGGTCACCAGAGTCATACCCATGGCCAGGATCGCCAGCTCGCTGGCACCGTTGATGATACTGATGAGGTTGCCGGACAAAACGATATTGCCGTCATTGTTGTGCATGATCCCGATGCTAAAGAAGCTGGGATCCCGGAACAGATTGAAGATCACCAGGAGGGCGATGGCCACCAGAGGGATGGTCAGCTGTCCGAGGCCGCCGCTAAAGACTTTTTTCGTTTGATTTTTCATCTTTAACTCTCACCTCCCGCAATGGTCTTCATCACCTGTGCCTGATTCAGGTCTTTTCCCTTCAGCTCGCCCACGATATGCCGGTCACGCATGACGATAAGGCGGCTGCAGGTACGGAGCATCTCCTCCACCTCGGAGGAGATAAAGGTCACGCTGACGCCCTCTTCCGCGAGTTTGAGCACCAGCTTCTGGATCTCCAGTTTGGTTCCCACATCGATTCCTCTGGTAGGCTCATCCAGGATCAGGTAGTCCGGATGGGTCAGGAGCCAGCGGGCCAGAATGACTTTCTGCTGGTTGCCGCCGCTCAAGGATCCCACGGGGGTCTCGCGGCTGGCGGTCTTGATGTTCAGAACCTTGATGTATTCGTCGGCGAAGGCTTCCGCTTCGCTCCTTCGGATGGGCTTGAAAAATCCGTTCATGACCTGGAGCGCCAGGATGATATTCTCGCGAACACTGAGTTCTGCGATGATGCCGTCCCGTTTCCGATCCTCTGCCAGATAGCCGATGCCGTTCTTCATGGCATCGATGGGCTTGGTGATCTTTACCGGATCTCCCTTGATCTTGATGGTTCCGCCGCTAACCTTGTCGGCACCGAAGATAGCTCTGACACTCTCGCTTCGGCCGGAACCCAGCAGGCCGGTGAATCCGTTTACCTCTCCCTTCCGGATGGAGAAGTCGAAAGGAAGTGCGTCGGAGCTGGACAGGTTTTTCGCCTCATAGAAGACCTCACCGGCCTCGTGATCCTTGTCCTCGGACTCGCTGAGGGCACTGAGCTCATCCAGTTCCTTACCGATCATCTTCGCCACCAGCTCCACCTGAGGAAGTTCTTCCGTCAGATACTCTCCCACCAGTTCGCCGTTGCGAAGGACCGTGATCCGGTCGCTGACCTCGTACACCTGCTCCAGGAAATGGGTAACGAAAATGATACCTACGCCCTGGCTCTTCAGATCCTTCATCAGATCGAAGAGCATGTTCACTTCCTTGTCATCCAGGGAAGATGTGGGCTCGTCCAGGATCAGGACCTTACATTTCATATCCACGGCCCGGGCGATGGCCACCATCTGCTGCACCGCAAGGGAGCAGTCTCCCAGCTGCTGGCTGCTTCTGGCAGGGATTCCCAGGCTGTCCAGGATCGCTCCGGCACGCTTCTCATATTCCTTGTGCTTCACCCAGGCACTGTCTTCCCGACCGATATACATATTTTCCGCTACCGTCAGGTTCGGACAGAGGGTGATCTCCTGGTATACCGTGCTGATTCCTTTCATTTGCGCATCCTGCGGGGAACGGATGCTGACTTTATTCCCTTCCAGGCTGATCTCACCGCCGTCCATCTGATAGACGCCGGTCAGGATCTTGATCAGTGTGGATTTGCCGGCTCCGTTCTCTCCCATGAGCGCATGGATCTCTCCCTTCCTCAGAGTGAAATCCACACCGCCCAGTGCTCTTACGCCGGGGAAGTTCTTTTCAATCCCGCGCATTTGCAGCAAGCAATTGTCCTGCATACTTTACCTCCTAAAAAGGCGCAGCCAGAGCTGTTTCTATACAGCCCAGCTGCGCCAGTCGGGTCTAATTCATGAATTATTCGCCCAGTCCATAGGTGTCGATGTCAGCCTGGGTAATGGTCTTAGCGTCGAAGCCCTTCTCCTGGTTGATGATCTTCTTGGAAGAAGCGGTGGTGTTGCCCTTGATCAGGTCGCTGATGATCTGTGCCTGGAAGGGGCTGCACTGTCCGTCATAGTTCCATGCGCCTGCCAGAAGTTCTCTGAGTGCCCACTTGTTGCAGTCAAAGCCCATAACGATGACCTTGCCGTCAACACCGTGAGTGATACCTGCTTCGTCAAGAGCTGCAACTGCGCCCTTAGCCATACCGTCGTTCTCAGCATAGATAACGTTGAAATCTTCGCCGCTGTTGATAACGGACTCAACGATCTTCTTAGCCTCTGCCTCGTCCCAGGTAGCGGTCTGCTGAACAACCTTGTTCATCTTGCCGGATGCGAACTGCTCGTCCAGAGCACCGGTACGTCCGATCTGAGCGTCGGAACCCATAGCACCCTGGATGTGGATGACGTTGTACTCGCTCAGATCCTGGCCCAGCAGCCAGTTCACAGCGGTCTCACCTTCCTTAGCCATGTCGGATACGACTGCTGCTTCGTAAAGGCTCTCGTCAACATCGATCATACGGTCGAACAGGTAAACCTTGATGCCTGCTTCCTGTGCTTTTCTGAGGACTTCGTCCCAGCCGGTGGTCTCGGCTGCGGAGATCAGAAGGTAATCAACTCCCTCAGTGATGAAGCCCTGAGCTGCCTGAAGCTGCTCATCGTTCTTAAGGCTGTAGAAGGTCTTCAGATCATAGCCGTTTGCTGCGGAGAAGACTGCTTCCATATCCTTAACGTTTGCCTCGCGATAACCGGACTCGGAAGGCGGGTTGTTAACAACGCCGACCTTGATGGTGCCGGAAGAGGGCGAAGACGATGCGGTGCTTGCGGTTTCGCCACTGCCGGATCCGCATGCCGTCAGTGCCATGCTGGCTACGAGCGTAGCAGCAAGTACAAGTGCTTTAAACCTTTTCATTTACTTTCCCTCCAATCATTTCCACGGCGACGCACTGCCGCCGACTGTCTGAGAATACGATAACGGATTTGGACGGGAAGGTAAATCAAGGTTCATTTTGTTTCGGTTGAAAATCATATCGGATTCTGCCGGGCGGTTTGTTTTCGTTTTATCACGGTTGATTTTGATGCTGCGTCCGATATTCGGAGGGGGTGACTCCCGTATTTTTCTTAAAAATATAACTGAAATAGTGGGCGTCGTTGTAGCCTACCTCATGGGCGATCTGGGAACTCTTCAGCTGCGTGGTGCGCAGGAGCTCCTTGGCCTTGCTGAGCCGCAGGTAGATGAGATACTCCGTAAAGGTCTGGCCGTTCTGCTGGGAAAAGACGGTGGAAAAGCGGCTGTTGCTCATGCCCACCGCTCTGGCCACATCCTGGAGCATCAGGCTGGGATTGGTGAAATTCCCCGCCATATACATTTTTGCATCACTGATGACGGAGGGCACTTCACCGGAGACCTCGCCCATCTCCCGGGTTCCCAGGATAATGGCATTTTCTTCCGGCCGCTCCGTCAAAAGGTGGCGGATGTGACGTGCTGTCTGAAAGCTGTAGAGGATCCGCTCGGGCTCCTCAACGATCTCGCCGATGCCTACCCGGATCCCGGTGCATTCGGAACGTTCCAGCTCCCGCACCAGAGAGGAAGCAAAGGCGTAGGCCCGCTCCTCCGTATCCTCAGCGGTATCCCCCAGCACCAGAAGCCTGGTGCCCACACGGCCGGGAGAAACATGCAAAATGCCGCTGCTGCCCTCCGCGAAGGCTGCAATGGCCTGCTGCCCCTCAGCCACGGGAGAAAAAGCCGCATCGATCACCGCGTAATAGGGTGCGGGGACGGGGACGCCCATCCCTGCCAGTTCCTTCAGCACACCCGGTGCATCCTCCTGAGCCGCTTCATCATTAAAGAGAGATGCGATGAGCTTCTCCTTCAGGATCTTGCCGCCATTCCCCATACGTGCCTGCAGGCTGGCTGCGTGCTCCAGGGTCTTTCGCTCCTCCCGGAGCTGATTGCTGACCTTGTCCAGCACATTTCGCAGATCCTGAGCATTGATGGGCTTCACCAGGTATTCCCGGACGCCCAGCTGAATACACTGACGGGCGTATTCGAACTCGTCATAGCCGCTGAGAACGATGATGCCGATCCAGGGCATCTGCCCCCGGAGAACCCTGCAGAGCTCCAGTCCGTCCATAAAGGGCATTTTGATATCCGTGATGACGATGTCCGGGTTGGTATCCCGGATCATGGGGATGGCCATCTCTCCGTCGGGGGCTTCCCCCACCAGGGTATAGGGGGTCTCGTCCCAGGGAAAGGACTCCCGGATCCCCTCTCTGACAACGATCTCATCGTCAGCCAAAAACACTTTCATCCTCGAAAATCTCCTCTCTGGTCCTGCAGGGGACGCTGAACGATACTTCCGTGCCCTCAGGGCTGCTTTCGATCTGCAGACCCTCGGGCTGATTGTAGTACAGGCGGATCCGCATGTTCACGTTCACCAGGCCGAAACCTCCGCCGCCCTCGCTGACGGTGGGTTGCTCCTTTTTCATCCGTTCGTTCAGTGCCCGCAGCTGCTCCGCCGTCATGCCGGAGCCCGTGTCCTTTACCCGGAATACCAGGCATCCCTCCTCCATCCGGCCGGAAACCAGGATGGTACCGCCGCCCCTCTTGATCTTGATGCCGTGGTACAGGGCATTTTCCACCAGGGGCTGCAGCAGCAGCTTTAAGATATAGTACTCTCCGATGTCATCAGGAATGTCGATCTCGTAGCGCATGATGTCGCGATAGCGGGTCTGCTGGATCTTAAGATATCCCTCGATATGCTTTTTCTCCTGGCTGATGGGGATCCAGTCCGCGCCGGAGGAAAGGCTGATGCGGAAAAAGTCGCTTAAGGAACTGGTCAGCTGAATGACCTCCCGCATTTCTCCCGCCTCTGCCTTCCATACGATGGCGTCCAGCGTATTATAGAGGAAATGGGGATTGATCTGGGCCTGGAGGGTACGGAGCTCTGCTTTTCTCAGCTTTCTCGCATCCTCCACACTCTTGTCCATCATGGCTTCCAGCCGGTCCGCCATGGTATTGACCTGCAATGTCAGGTTTCGAAGTTCCGTCACGTCCGTGTCGGGCAGTCTGGCATCCAGGGTTCCTTCCGCCAGCACTCCCGCCACCTGCTCCAGCCGCTCGATGGGCTGCCGGACTGCAGCCGCGGTGATCTTCATGGAGCGCCGCCTGTACCAGATGGACGCTGCCAGGATCAGCACTTCCGCAACGGCCGTCAGCACGATGACCCAAAGGAGGCTCACGCTCATCTGCGCCGTGGAGGTGATCTCCTGGGCAATGTAATCATTCAGCATGCTGTCCACCAGAGAAGCCACGCCACGGACTTCTCCCAGCACCGCTTCGTTTTCCACCACCGGCACCTGATCCGCCAGATTGTCCCGGATCTGATCCACGTAGTTCTCCAGGGTCTGCATGGTCCTGCTGGCCACGATCAGGGAGAGACGATTCTCCTGTCCCGTTCGCTCGGTGATGAGATCGATAGTAGCATCCACCTCGTGGATCAGCGGATAGATTCCGCTCTCCGCGAAAGTCTCCCTGCCGCTGACGATGTTCCATGCGCTCTCAGGGATCTGCTCCGCCACCACCGTTTTCAGATTGGCGATGGTCTCCATGCGCACGATGGCGCTGTGGTATTTCCAGGCGTAAAACAGCATGAGGACCAGACTGATGATGATGGGGGTTACCAGCATCAGCACCAGCCGGTGGCTGAGGTTCTCGAACCGACCGAGGATACTTTTTTCCTTCTGTACTCGTTCCATGCGCCGTCCTTAATATCCCCTGGGCCCGATGGACTGGGGATCCGTTTCATCCGTAAAGATCTCTTCCGTGGGATGGATCAGAGCTTCTACCGGCTCTCCCGCCTTCAGCTTCAGCGCGGTCTCCATCAGTTCCTTTCCCAGCTTAGGGGTGCATTCCACCACGCAGTTGATCTTGCCGGACTTCAGCACGTCGATGGCTTCCTGTCCGCCGTCGATGGAAATGATGATCATGTCACTTCCGGGAACAAAGCCTGCACTCTCAATCTCCGGCAGCGCTCCCAGGGTCATTTCGTCATTGTGAGAATAGACCACGTCGATGTCCTCACCGTAGGTCTCCAGCAGATACCGCATGCACTCGGCGCCGCGGCTTTTCAGGAAGTCTCCGTCGATGCTCTCTAAGACGCACATCCGCTCATCCCCCGAGATGGCATCCAGAAATCCCGCCTGCCGCTGTCGCATGGGGGTGGAATTTTCCGTGCCGGTGATCTCCACGATGTTTACCTGCTCCAGTCCCAGGGCGTCCGCCTTGCGGATCAGATACTCTCCCGCCATGACGCCTTCCGCATAAAAATCCGCACCGATGAGGCAGGTGGTAAGTCCTTCCGTCTCCGTGCTGATATCTCTGTCCACCAGGATCACGGGAATTCCGGCTTCCTTTGCTTCCCGGAGCACATTGTCCCAGCCCTCCTCCACAATGGGAGAAAAGGCGATGACATCCACTTTGTAGGCGATAAAGCGCCGGATGGCATCGATCTGGTTCTCCTGCTTCTGGTTGGCATTTTCCAGCATGAGGCTGACGCCGTACGCTGAGGCCTGCTCCTCAATGTCCTTGGTGTTACCGATGCGCCATGCGCTCTCCGATCCGATCTGACTGAAGCCCAGAAGGAGCTCCGGCTGCGCTCCGTCCTCCCGGTCATTTCCGCATCCTGTCAGGAGCAGCAGCGCTGCCGCCAGCAGGATCCCCCATCTCTTCCCCAATCTCATTTTTTGATACTTCCCCCTTACATCAAAGCGAACCTTTCCGCTTTCGTTTTCTTTTACTTTGACCATTCTAACATAAAAACAGCGCGATGCGTAAAGCACCGCGCCTTCTTTCTTTTCTGCAGATCGCTTTCTTACCCCAGGAGCTTTCGGAGATATCCCAGAAGATTTTCTCTGGTGGTGGATTTTAACACATATCCGTCGGGCCGCAGCTCCATGACCCGCTCAACCCCTTCCTTGGTGCCCACACCCGTCAGGAACACCACGGGGATATTTTTGGTAGAATCGTCCTGCCGCAGCATCTGCAGCAGCTGAGGCCCGTCCACGATGGGCATCTCGTAGTCCAGCAGCACCAGATCCACCTTGTTTCGCGTACAGAAGGTGATGGCCTGCATTCCGGCGGTGACGATGTCTGTCCGGTAGATTCCCTTGATCCACTCCCGGACCATGGAAGCGTAGGAGGGGTCGTCGTCCACGATGAGCACATGCTTCTGCTCCGCCTTCTTCGCAGGGGTGGCAATGGCCTTCTCCACTTCTTCTCCCAGGGTCTCCGCATCCACGGGGCGATCCAGCCAGACGAAATCATCCATGGTGGGGAACTCCGCGGACAGATCCTCATGGTCCTTCCGCTCTCCCAGGATCACCATGTTCTTTCCCGTGAGATGCACCATATCAAAGATCTCTCCCAGCCTTCGCATGGTCAGTTTGTCGCTGAACACTTCTCCGGGCATGTACAGAAGGAATAAGGAGGTTGTTTTTCCAAACTCCGTGATCAGATGATACTTTTCCGACACTATCGTCACATGGTATCCCAGCTCCGATAGCCTCCGTTCGATGCCCTTCACCACCACACTGTATTGAAAAAGCACGATCACAATATCGCTACCTGCTGCCATCGCTTTGAATTCCTCCTTCAGTTATCTGTCTTTGCCGTACTTCTTTTGCAAGAGCCTTTTCGGCCTCCCGCTGGATATCAGGGTCAAAGGAAAGCAGGGGTTTGATGTCCCGTCCCTTGATCCTGCGATTCACATAGTTCCGGGTCAGCCTGACGATCAGCGGTGCCTGCGCCAGGAGACCGATGAGATTGGGGATCATCATCAGACCGTTAAAGGTATCCGAGATATCCCAGGCCAGATTCGATTCCATGATGGCACCGAAAACGATGAGGCCGATAAAAATGATGCGGTAGATCTTGGCCATGGTCACCCCAAAGAGGTACTCCGTCACCTTCGCCCCGTAGTAGGACCAGCCCATGACGGTGGTGAAGGCAAAGAGTGTAATGGCCAGCACCACAAACCATTCTCCCGGCTTTCCCAGGGTAGCGCCGAATGCTGTGGTGACCAGGGTGGCGTCATTGGTTCCTTCCGCCACCAGACCTGTCTTCAGGTCGATGGCACCGGAGCTCAAAACCACCAGTGCGGTCATGGTACAAATTACTATGGTATCCAGAAAGACTTCCGCAATTCCCCACAGGCCCTGCTGCACCGGTTCTCTGGCACAGGAGTTGCTGTGGACCATCACGGAGGATCCCAGGCCTGCCTCGTTGGAGAAAACGCCGCGCTTGCAGCCGTTCTTCACGGTATTCAGCATCAGCTGCACCGAGACGCCCGCCGCGCCGCCTCCCAGGGCTTTCGTTCCCAGAGCCAGGCGAAAAATGGAAGCAAACATCTCAGGAATCGCTTTGACATGAAGCAGGATCACGATCAGGCATCCGAAGATATACACGGCACACATGATGGGGATCAGCCGCTCGGACACCGCCGCCAGTCGTCTGAAACCGCCCAGGATGATAAAGCCTACCGCCAGCATCAGGATCAGTCCGATGCCCAGATTGATCCGGGAATACCCGAAGAGCGTTCCAACGTCCGCATCGGAGAAAAAGGTGGAGCCGAAATTGATAGTGATCTTATTGATCTGCCCCATGTTACCGATACCGAAGGATGCCAGCACCGTAAAGATACAGAAGAGCACGCCCAGGAATCTCCCCAGCCCTCTGGTATGCGGATGGCCTCCCAGGCCGTCCTGCAGATAGTACATGGGGCCACCGGACCATGCGCCCTCGGAATTTCTCCTGCGGTAGTACATGCCCAGCACGTTCTCGGAATACTTTAACATCATACCAAAGAAGGCGGCTACCCACATCCAGAATATGGCGCCGGGACCTCCCAGGCAGATGGCGGTGGAGACACCGGCGATGTTGCCCGTTCCCACGGTGGCACACAGGGCCGTACAGAAAGCCCGGAACCGGGACAGGGCGCCGGCATCATTGATGATGCGGCCCTCGCCGTTTACAATGCCAAAGGTATTCTTCCACCAGTGACGCAAATGTGTGATTGGAAAAAATCCGGTGATGACGGTACAGATCAGTCCTGTTCCCAGCAGAAGGGCCAGACCGAAGGTTCCCCAGGCAAAGCTGTTGACCGCATCATTGATCTTGATCACTGTTTCCATACTGCGTAATGTCCTTCCGATTCCCGCGCCTTACTTTTCCGACAGTGCTGTCAGGATCGCATCGTAATCAAATCGTGCCGCACCATCGCGGATGGATTCGAATCTGGCGGCCTCTTCCTCCGGGATGGCATAGTCTTCCATCTCCTTCAGAATGGCCTCGATGGTACTGCTGTCCATGGCTCCCGCCGCTTCCCGCAGTTCATCGTACACGCTTTCCATCAGGAAGGCGTCCGCCACAGGCTTGGGTGGCTGCGCTTCCGCAGCTTTCTCCGCAAACAATGCGAGATGCAGTTTTTCCTTCAGTTCCGCATAGTCCTGCATGAAGGCTTCATGGTGTGCTTTGATATACTCCGGATTCCCTTCCTTGCCGGCTGCTTCCAGTTTTGCCGCCGCCTCGGACAGTGCCATTGCACCGATGAGTCTTGCGGAGGATTTCAGGGCGTGGATCTTGATGGTATAGTTCTCCCAGTCCTCTTCGTCATAGAAACCGTTCAACTCGGCAGACTTTGCCTCCTCGGAGTCATGGAAGATCTTCAAAACGGACCGCAGGGCATCCTCGGAACCGCTGCCGGTGATGGCCGCTTTGCCGTCAATGCACTCCAGGGTCATGTACCAGGGTTCTTCTTCCGGCTCCGCAGGTGCCTCAGGCTGACTCTCCGCAGGTTCGGATGTACTCTCCGCTGCGGCGGATCTGCTTTCCGACAGGATCGCTTCCGCGTAATTCAGATCCTGATCCTCTTCCGTCACATCCTCATGAGGATTGCTCAGGAAAGCGCTGAGGTTGTAGGACTTGTTGGATTTGACAAAATACAGCACGCCGAAGGTACCGGGGCCGCAGTTGGAGGAGATGGCCGCAGACGCCTGCTGGAATATCACATTCTCAAAGTAGGCAACCTTGCTGATCTCCTCTTTGATCCAGAGCAGGGTCTCCATGGGCACATCCGCGTAGGTGATGAATGCCACTTCCGAATCGGGGATGATATCCACGGGGAACGCTCTGCGGATATATTTCTTATAAGCGCGCTTGGTATTTCCCAGCCACAGTCCGTCGACAGAAGCTTTTGCGTTTTTCATCCGCAGACCCGGATGCAGATTCAGGGCTCTGGCCAGGGAATCGATCCTGCGACCTATCAGACCGCTTTTTGCCATGAATTCCGTGGTATCAACGATAAAGCTGCAACGGAGTCGTTCTCTGAAGGATTCCAGCTCTTTCACGATCTCGGGCACGGGAAGATCCTGCTGCGCCAGCTTCTGAGCCACAAGCACCAGGAGACCGGTGGCAGAGGACAGGCATTCGGAATTGAACACCGTCACATTGTCAAAGGTTTTGGCCGCCTCACAGGCCCGCTCATAGTCCTTACTGATACCGCTGGCTATGGAAATATGGATCACATGGTGGGCATGCCGCATGGATGCGGCAAAGAACTCGGTGTAGGCCCGTACATCCGGAGGGGAGGAAATGGCATTTCCGCCGCCGGAAATATAACGGATCAGCTCGTTTGCATCCAACTGGGTACCATCCTTGAAGACGCCCGCGTCGGTGTGGACCAGGAAGGGCAGAATGGGGATTTCCAGCTCCTGCACCACTTGGATCGGCAGATCGCTCATGCTGACGGAAGTGATGATGACCGGAACCTTTCTGGAATAGCCTGCGGATGCATTGATGTCCTCCCGCATATGGGTCAGCTTGCCGGTGGCGATGAGCTTTTCCCGGGCAATATGCTTCATGAGGGTCTCTTCCAGATCTTCGCCGGAAACGGGCTTTACCAGGTAACCGTCAAATCCGGATCTGGTATAGAGACTGCGGTTCTCGCTGCCGGCGTTGGCGGTGAGCACCACCACAGGCGTGTTTCTGTTCATGGCGCCGTCCTGGTGACGGATCCGCTCCAGGCACTGGATTCCGTCCATGCCGGGCATCAGGTGGTCCATAAGGATCACGTCGTAGCGTCTGTTGACCGTCAGATCCAGAGCTTCCTTGCCGCTCATGGCCGTGTCGATGGCGGCCTCCGTATCCAGCAGGAGTCTGCGCTCCACCTCCAGATTCATCTCATTGTCGTCCACGATGAGGATCCGGGCTTCGGGCGCCTTGAATCTGCTCTCATAGGCTCCCCGCTCCACCTGCTGCGCGCTGTGGATGTTCAGCTCTCCGATGGCCGTCATGTCGGAAACGCCCTGTTTCAAGGTAACGGTGAAGGTAGATCCTTCTCCGTAAACACTGTTTACGGTAACGGTACCGCCCATGAGCTCCACCAGCTGCTTGACGATGCTCAGTCCCAGGCCGGTTCCTTCGATGTGGCGGTTTTTCTCTTCATCCACCCGTTTGAAGGCGTCAAACAGGAAAGGCAGCGCCTCCTTCTTGATGCCCATACCGGTGTCGGTAACGGAAATGGTCAGGATCGTGGTCTTCTCGTCCTGGTTCTCGGAATCGATGTGCAGATCCACGGAACCTTCGGCGGTGTACTTTACCGCGTTGTTCAGGATGTTGACGATCACCTGCTTTAATCGCACTTCATCACCGTAGAGGACGGAGGGCACCTCCGGATCGATGCTGACCCGGAACTGCAGTCCTTTCTCCTCGGCTTTCAGCCATACCATGTTCACCACCTCGGAGATCAGTTCTCCGGGGCGATAATCCACGGGTACGATGTCCATGCTTCCGGCTTCCATTTTGGAGAAGTCCAGAATATCGTTGATCAGGGCCAGCAGCATTTTTCCTGCACCCTGGATACCTGCAGCCTCACGCAGGATCTCATCCGATGCCTCCTGGTCACGGAGGATCAGCTCATTCAGTCCCAGAATGGAGTTGATGGGAGTGCGGATCTCATGGCTCATGCTGGAAAAGAAACGGTTCTGGGAACGGGTAAGGGCCTCGGCTCTCTCCGCTTCCTTCTCGGCGCGCTCCTTCTCCTTCTGCATCAGACTGTTCTGGACCCAGGTCATGAAAAAGCAGACGAAGCCCACCAGCACCATGGAAATGAAGGAATCCACATAAGCCACCTCTGGGGTGTGCTTTGTGATCCACTCAGGATGGGCATGGGCCACCAGATACATGATCAGGGTCATCAGCGTGATGAGGGTCAGGAAGACTCTCCGGGCGCTGCCGGAGATGGCCAGACCGATGTAGATGTATCCGAAGATCACCCACAGCAGACCGCCGCCCTGCAATCCGCCGCCGAAGAAGAACAGCACGGGCAGAATGATAAATATGACATTGGATACCAGAAAATAGGTGGCGAACCGGACCTTATTCAGGTACAGGCAGGAAAAGGACACCGAGGGGACCAGGATGGCAACCAGTACCAGCAGGCCGATCTCGATGGGATTTTCCTGTACGATGCAGTCTCCGATAAGAGCCAGGATCACACCCACCTCGGAGATACAGGAGAAAATCAGGAAGACCCGCTCATACAGCTCTCTGTGGGGATCCCTGATGGCGTCACGGACATATTTAAAGAAATTTATGATCTTCATTGCCGTTCACCTCCCCTGTCAACCTTGGAGTCGGGAAGGACCTGCAACATCACTCTCTCAAAGTCGGAGAGGTTAATGGGCTTGGCGATGAATCCGTTAAATCCTTCTTTCAGGAACATTTCTCTGGCACCGGATACCACATTTGCGGTGAGAGCGATCACCAGAGCGCTTCTGCCCATATCGGCTGCCGCCTTCTTAATGATCTTCATGGCTTCCACGCCGTCCATTTCAGGCATCATGTGATCCATAAATATCACATCGTAATCTCCGTCACAGTACTTTCGAATGGCTTCCTTGCCGCTTTCTGCAGTATCGATATCAATGTGGTAATCGGCGAACAGACTGGATGCCACCACCAGATTCATGGGCTCATCATCCACAATGAGTGCCTTCAGGTTTTTGAAGACAGGTTTTACGCTGTGGCCGGAATACTCCGGATTTCCGGCGGCCTTCCCCTCGTTCAGGATCTTCACCACGGGATAACCGTAGAGCGGCTTGGGCATGGTGATCACTCCGCTGCCGGGGTTGGGCTGAAATCCCGCGTAAGCGGACACTGCCACTACCACATCGCCCTTGCTGAGCTCGTCAAAGTAGGCAGCATTCTCCTCATACTCCTCCCGCCCCATAAAGATATAAGTGACATTCAGCTTCTCCCGCAGACGCTCCACCTCCGGAATCGTTTCGGCGGAATAGAGAGGCACATGGATCCCCCTTGCCATATGGGTTGCCATATGACGATAGAAATCACGGACCTTCGGCACCTTGTATTTACCTGATCTGACATGGAAGAGGATATCCCCCGTAAAGTTGCCGGACAGAGACAGGCAGGGATGGGCATCCACCACTCTCTGAGGAATGGTGACACGAACGGTGGTACCGCTCCCTTTCTCGCTCTCGATCTTCACAAAGCCGCCCATACTGTGGGCAAATCCGTACACGATAAAGAGCCCCAGTCCGATACCGCCGGAGCTTCTGTTTCGCCGTTTGTTGACCTGGTACATTCCCTCGGATACCGCCAGGATGGATTGTCTGTCCATGCCGATGCCGGTGTCCGTCATTTCGATACAAAGGTTTGCACCGTATTCCATTTCTTCCGAGGTGATCCGGATATAAACGCCGCCCTTCTTGGTGAATTTCACGGCATTTTCCAGTAGATGGCGGAAGATCTTGCCCAGTTTTTTGATGTCGCCCCGCATGGAGGCAGGTACCGAAGGATCCAGATCCACCACCAGTTCCAGGTTGTCCGTATTTTCCATGCTTCTGAATCCGGCAACCATGTCGTTTACCAGAGAGGTACAGGTGTAGTCCTCCTCCTCCAGGGTGACCTTGCCGCGCTTGCATTCGGTGTAGTCCTGGATGTCCTCAATCTGATAGGCCAGACGGATCCCCGCTTCCTTGATGGAGACTGCTTCTTTCCCCGCGCTTTTCTTGATGAGCACATCGCTCATACCGTTCACCACATTGACGGGGGTACGCAGTTCATGGGAAATGTTGGTGAGGAAATCCTCCATGTCCGCGTTGTAATACTCGATCTGCTCGTCCTTCTTCCGATGGATCTCCTCCGTCTCCGCCCGGTCGTCGATGAGCTTGATGCAGACAAAATAGATCATCACCACCACCGCACAGTGGAGCACCAGCCGGGAAATGCTTAGGGGGGTAAAAAGTTCTTCCGGATTCGACAGGGTGAGCATGAACTGGATGCACATGAGGATGCCGTACTCTCCCAGGAACAGGTTCATCATGAACCTGGCATCAAAGAAGGAGTAGGCGATCATCAGCAGCACGATCACCACGGAAATATCAAACAGACTGGTTTCATGGACTCCGTGGTAAAAGACTGCCAGCAAAGCATACAGGAGATAATTACCCTTCCGGATGGGGAAAGAGGGCTTGCCGCTGAGGTTCATGGCCCACAAAAGGATGGCACCCGCGATGAAGAGGGGGGGCACCCAGAATTCCCAGCCCAGCAATATACTCTCCACCGTTAGGCTGAAAGCTCCCAGCGTTACCAGAAGGAGGATGAAGTTTTCGGTTTTACGTTGATTCATGGTCCTTCCTCAAATCACTCAGATTTTCCCTGCCAGGAGGGAGACAACCGCGTCATAATCATAGCCGTCGGATGCTTCCCGCAGTTTCTCCCAGAGAGCCGCATCAGCTTCCGGCACGTTGTAAGCATTCATTTCTTCAAAAATGGACTGAAGCTTGTTGCAATCCATATCTTCGGCGGCGGAGCGCAGCTCCGAGAAGACCTCCTTCATCAGGTCGGGATCCGCTTCCGGTCTGTCGGCCTTCCCCGGGTCCTCCACAAAGAGTCCGCTCAGGAGTTCATCAAAGGTCTTGTAATCCCGCAAAAATCCTGCATGATGCTCCTGCAGATAATCCACGTCGCCGCTCTTTCCTGCATTTTCCAGCGCCTGGGCCTTCTCGCCGAAGGCTTCCGCGCCGATGATCCGGGCGGAGGATTTCAGGGCATGAACCTTGATGGTGTAGTCTGCCAGGTCGCCGGTCTTGATGTACCAGTCCAGCTCCTTGGAACGCTCCTCGATGGATTTTGCAAAGATCCGCAGGAGCGGGAGATATGCCGCGACACTTCCGCTGTTCTTGATGCCGGCACGGACGTCGATGACGCCCTGTCCCTTCTCTTCCAGTTCCTTCAGACGGTCCGGGATCTCCTCCACTGCCTGGTCGTACGGGTTCTTCTCCTGGATCAGTTTCTCCACCTTGCGCTCGTCCAGGAAGGAAATGATCATTCGCTCCAGAAGCTCCGCATCGATGGGCTTGGTCAGGTAATCGTCAAAGCCCTCTGCCAGATACTGCTGCTTTGCACCGGAAATGGCATTTGCCGTCAGGCACACCGCGGGCGTCTCGGAATTGGGACCGGGCCCCATCTTCCGCAGTTCGTGCAGAGTTTCGATGCCGTCCTTGTTGGGCATCATATGGTCGAAGAAAATGATATCGTAGGCGTTCACTGCTGCCAGAGCAAGGCCTTCGTCGCCGCTGACAGCAGTGTCGATCTTCATCTCCGTCTGCTTGAGCAAGCTCTCAAAGACCACCAGGTTCATGGGATTGTCATCGATGACCAGGATCCTTGCGTCGGGTGCCCGGAAGGACTCACGATAAACCACATGCTTTTCCAGCGCGGCGTTGTAGGACGCCTGGAAATCGCCCAGGGGTTCCGGCCCGGTAGTAGCCTGCTTTAAGGCGAAATAGAACTTGGATCCCACACCGTATTCGCTCTCCACCTGCAGGGTACTGCCCATCATTTCCAGAAGTCCTCTGGTGATGTTCATTCCCAGGCCGGTGCCTTCGATGTTGCGGTTCCGCTTTTCCTCCAGCCGGACGAACTCGGCGAAGAGCTTGTCCATGTCTTCCTGGCGGATACCGATGCCGGTGTCTTCCACGCAGATGTTCAGGATCACGCTGTCCTTCACGCCCCGGTCCTCGGAGTAGCCTACCCGGAATGTGATGGTGCCGCGCTCGGTGTACTTGATGGCGTTGGTCAGCAGGTTCAGGATGGCCTGCCGGATCCGCATCACGTCTCCCACCAGCTGCTTCGGCGTCCTGGGATCAAAAGCAAGCTCCAGCTTGAGGTCTTTCTCGTCCGCTCTGGTGCGGATCATGTTGATCAGGTCGTTTAAAAGCGATGCCAGATCGTAGGGCGCAGGCATCAACTCCATCTTGCCCGCCTCGATCTTGGAGAAATCCAGGATATCATTGATGATGCCCAGAAGAGTATTTCCGGCGGTCTTCACATTTTCTGCATAGGCCAGCACATTCCGGTCGTTGCTTTCCCGCAGGATCATCTCGTTCATTCCCAGCATGGCATTGATGGGAGTGCGGATCTCGTGGGACATATTGGACAGGAAAGCGGATTTGGCCTCATTGGAAGCCACTGCCTGATGTGCGATAATGTTGCGCTTGTAGGAGATGGCCAGCATGATACCGATGATGAGGACCACGGCGATGGAGAAAAAGACGGTAATCCCCAAAATCCGGTTCAGGGACCGGAAGACGGTGGTGGTATTGTGCACGGAAATACAATGCCAGCCGCCCGCAAAGGATGCATCGTAAACGATGTAATGCATCCCCAGGTAATTAAACTCGAAGAAATGGTCCTCTGACTGCTGCAGTTCCCGGACAATGGTGCCGCCCAGGGTATCCATTTTCGGCAGATAGGTGCGTCCCACCTGGGTGATATCGGAGTGGGTGACCACCAGACCGTCCGGCGTCAGCACCATCTCGATGTCGGAGCCGCCACGCTTAACGGCATCCTCTGTCATCTGCTGCATCCTTTCCAGAGACACATCCACGCTGATGACGCTTACCCCATCCACCAGGGTGGTGCCCAGAGCGATCATGGTGGTACCGGACTGCTCATCCACATAAGGCTCCAGAATGGTCAGGTTTCCGGGAGATGACATAGGTCTGGTATACCAGGGACGCTTGGTGGCGTCGTACCCCTCCGGGGGCTGCCATCTGGTACCGCTGACGAACCTGCCGTTGATATAGCCGTAGAGGCCGGTGTAATTTTCCTCCACCGTGTTTTCAATAGCCGTGGACTGTCCCACCAGGTACTCCTGGATTTCCTCATCGGAACGATGCTCAGCGAGCATTTCATTCAAGGTATAAGAAGTCAGCCAGACCAGATCCTCATGCGTAGACAGATAACTGCCGAATTCGTAAGCAGACTGGTCCGCTGCCATTTTTCCGGACTTGATGATACCGGATCTGGTCTCCTCGTAGACCATGTTGTAGTACATCAGAATGATCCCTACAAAAAAGAGGATCACCAGGATTCCGATACCCAGGGTTCTTAATGAACTTTTGTTCAGATATTTGAAAGATTTTTTCATCGTCCGTCCTCTTTCTCTTCTTCGATGCAGGAAAGGGCATAGACAACCTTTACGGGACTGTGGGTTTCATCCCGTTCCCAGGCGGCCAGGAATCTGCCAACCTCCTCCCGGGCTTCCTCTTCCGTCCGTTCGGGCAGGAGCACGACATACTGGTTGAATTTGTTCTGGTTGATGAGGTCACAGGGACCGAAGGACTCCCGGAGAAGTCTTCCGAAAGCAGCCGCCACTTCCGGCAGCGTCTGCTCGTTTTCCTCACTCTCCGCAGTGAGTTCAAACAGGATCCTTGCGGATCTGCCGCCGAAGGTCCTGTGATATCTGCAAAGGAAACGGTACACGATGGGGAAGGCTTCTCTTCCCAGAAGGATGGCCTCCCTGCTTCCGCCCCGCTCCTCTGCGATACGGATGATGCGCTCCAGCATCTGCTCCGGCGTCATCTCATCACTCTTCTCTTTCGTGACGGTTCTGTCATAAATCGCAAACCCGGATTTTCCGTTCTGCTTTACGGAATACAGTTCACTGTCCGCCAGGGAAAACAGGGTTTCATAGTCTCTTCCGTGCTCGGGGACCATAACAACTCCGAAGGAGATTCCCAGGGGCAGTCCGTGTTCTTCTCCCATCAGCGCCGCCGCTTCCTTCAGGAACTGCTCATTCATTCGCTGGGACAGGGAAGCTACGGCCTCGCTCTGGCTGACCCCTTCAAAGAAACACATGAATTCGTCGCCGCCGATCCTGCTGATCACATCCTTCTCACGGGTGTTGTGCCGCAGGACCTCGGAAAAGGCCCGCAGGATCCGGTCTCCCATGTCGTGGCCGAAGATATCGTTCACCAGCTTGAAATTGTCCATATCCATCACGGCCAGAGCGCCCGAGTCGATCTCACACAGCGCAGCGATCCGCTCCGTTCCGCTGGCCTTGTTGAAAAAGCCCGTCAGTTTGTCCACTGCGGCTTCTTCCGTCAGGGACTCGATGGTCTTGTAACTGGAAATGGTGTTGCGGATCCGTCGGATCAGGATCTCCTCGTTAAATGGCTTGCGGATAAAATCGGATGCGCCGGCGGTCAAACCTCTGCGCTCCGACTCCATGTTCCTCTCTCCGGTGAGGAAGATCACGGGGGTGTGTGCCTTGCCCGCTTCGTCCTCCCACATCCGCAAAGCAGAATAGGTTTCAAACCCGTCCATTTCCGGCATCAAAATATCCAGCAGGATCAGATCCGGCTCATTTTTTTCCACGAATCTTAACAGCTCCCGACCGGAGCGAAGACAGCTGACCTTCATGCCGGCGTCATCCAGCATGCCTTTGGCGTTGGTCAGACTCAAGATATCGTCGTCAACAATCACTACCCAATAACCCATAGTCGTCTCCAAAGAAAGAGTGCGGCGGATCGCCCCCCCGATTTTCGTATCGTTTCTGCCGATACGCCATAATATATTAACATAAATGACGGATTTTCGCAGTTTTTTCGCAAAAAAATACCGCTTTTGAATCAAAAAATTCAAAAGCGGTTTCCTATGACCATGTATTTACGCTTCGTAGCGGAAATCGGAAAAGCCTGCTGCCCCGCCAGCTTCTGAGCTGCTCATGACAAAGAGGCCGAAGCGGCAGCCCGTGAAATGATCCAGTCGGAACCGCAGTCCCTGTTCCGGTCCGATCCTGCGCAGCTCCTCTCCCATGCGGAGATAGCCTGTCGCAGAATCCGTCTCCCGGGTCTTTCCGTCCGCAAAGCTGACCTCCAGGCGCACCCGCAAGGAGCTGCCCTCCAAAGGGATCTCCTCCCGAAGGACGGCAGGCTCCTCTCCCAGGGCCCAGACATCGCCGCTCTCGTTGGTGTAGGTAGCGGCAAAGGCGTAGTATTTTCCATCCTTTCGCCGGATGCCCACCTGGAGATAATCTCCCTGGAAGGTGACGAGTCCTGCAAAATCTCCGTCCCGAAGCCCCGTGCCATCCAGGGTCACTTCCCCTGCGCAGCCCGGCGCCAGCATCCGCTGGGTCAGGATGTTTTTCGCATGAAAGATATTCGTGACGGTTCTGTCGGTTTTTATCCGCAGCTCTCCCTTTGCGGCATCACAGGATACCAGGGACAGATCCGGCTCGTGGTTAAACTGCCAGAAGCTCCGGTACCCGAAGCAGCCGAAATGCTGCGGATCCTCCGCGTATTTTGCCTTAGGATCGTACCGGAAATCATCGCTGCCATAGAGCGGTGCATAAGCATATCCGGGGCGCAGATCCGCGGTCTCGATCTCCTCCGCCGCTTTACCGTCTGTTCCGAAGACAAAGGTCTCTCCCGTATAGGTTACGGGAACCAGTACCGGGATCCGTCCTGCGGCGCCCCGATCCTGGAACAGTACCGCGTTCCAGACCCCCTCCGGGCCTTCCACGATACCTCCCTGGGCGATGCCGGAGCCCATAAAGCCCAGATCGTCGTCAAACACATCGCCACCCGTGAACTCTCCCTCCAGAGAATCCGCGGAGAACATGGCCTCCACTCTCCGCCATCTGTCACGCCTTGAGTGAATGAAAAAGACATAATATCTGTCTCCGATGCGGTAGAGATGCGACCCCTCGTACCCCAGGGAAGGATTTCCCGCATCGCTGACGATCATCCGGTGGAGTCCGCCCTCCCGGGGGCCCGTCAGATCATCGTTTAATTCCGTGAGCCACACATCCCGGTTGCCGTAGACCAGGTAAGCTTTCCCCTCGTCAAAGAGCAGGGAGCAGTCGTGGTAGAAGCCCTCGATGGTGCTCTTTTTCCAGGGGCCCTCCACGGCAGGAGCGGTGTAGAGGTAGGTCTTGTGGGTGTCGTTGCAGACGAAGACCACATAGAACAGTCCCTCGTGATACCGCAGGGAAGCAGCCCACATTCCTTTTCCGTAGATCTGCTTTCCGTTCTCCAGACGCTGGGCATCGGTGCCGTCGATGGACTCGCAGACGTAAGCCGCATGCTCCCAGTGAATGAGATCATAGGACCGGAGGATCTGGACCCCCGGGAAGAAATGCATGGTGGTGGTGACCAGATAAAAGGTCCCGTCCACAAAAATGACATCCACGTCGGGAAAGTCCATTTTCAACAGGGGATTCGTCCCCTTGGCTTTTGAATGGTTCATGGTTTTCTCTCTTTCGTTTTTCATTCTCGGAAACTACGCAGCGCGGTCCGTTTCCCTCACGGGCTTCGATGCTTCCTTCGCATCCGGCACCCGGTTCCAAAGGATCAGCAGCACCGCAGCGATCAGAAGGATCGATATGAGCCGACCGGAAAACAGGAAGGAAAACAGTCCCTGCTCCGCTCCCTCCTCCGGTCTCACAAATCCGTTCAGGATGGAGGGTCCTGCGTTGCCCACGGCGTGCAGGATGGCTGCGGGCCAGACAGAGCCGCTTTTTTCCGTAAGGAAGGTCAGGATCACGCCCAGGAAGATACATAAAATACACATCTTCAGGATTCCCAGCCAGGGAAAGCCGGGATAATCGGTGCCGAAATTATGCCCGATGGCAGTGAGGGGTGCGTGCCAGAGTCCCCAGATGACGCCTCCCAGGATCAGAGCCGGTGTCCTTCCCATGAGGCGCAAAAGCCTGGGCATCATATACCCCCTCCAGCCTCCCTCTTCCCCGAAGGCGGCAAAAGAGGCGATCACGCCGGAGGTAATGGCTGCCAGGGGGAACAAAAATACGGTCCTTTTGTCCATGCCGTACTCCAGGTAATACTCCGGGTCAAAAACGCCATTCCCCAGCAGCAGATCCAGGGCGTTTCCCATTTCACTATAAAGCCAGGGAAGGAAGATTGCCAGCAGAAAAATGATCCATTTCCGATTTTTCAGATCGATGCCCAGCATCATGGAATCCCGGCCCGTCAGGGGACAGCCCTCCTTCGTAACAAGGCGGGTTGCTACATGAGCCAGGACAGGCCCCAACATTCCCAGCGCCATCAGACTCTGGACCATATCGGACATATCGTTCCAGAGCTGCCCACCGGTAAGGGCACGTATCGCCAAAAACCAGAGCCACACCGGCACAAAGGCAAAGAGCAGATAGATGAGGAGTCTTTTCAGGTCTTCTTTCCGGGATGCATTTTTCTCAGGAGCCATAGACATCCTCCTTTCTCTCATACAGTGCCGCCGTCAGACGGAAGGACAGATAATACAGCACCAGAACCAGTATGGGGCTCCCCGTTCCAATGGCCATCAGTTCGAAAGAATGTCTCTCCGCAGCGTCCATGATGCGGTCAAAATCCAGTCGGGAGATGATATCAAGGTCTCCGAACAGGGCATACCACGTCACAAGAAGCCCCAGAGTCAGGAAAAATCCCACTTCCACCATGTGCACCTTTTCAGCCCCCAGAAGCAGCAGCAGCGGAAGCTCTATGGCGGCAGCGAAGAGAAGAAACACAAACAGGACAAGGGACATGTACTCGATCAAATGGATCACGTCCCTGATCCTGTCGGTCTGTACTGCCAGGCCTCCCACGCAGATGCTCCAAACCATGGAAAGGGAGTAGAGTACATAGAGCAGGATCCCCATCAGGACATATTTGGAGGCCACATACTCCCGCTTGCTGACAGGGAGAGAAGCCAGGTATCCCCGCCGCCTGCTCTGCTCATCGCAGCGCACGCTCTCCATCAGATATTTGGGGAAAAAGCCCGCAACAAGGAACGAAAAGAAGGCAGGAAAATACAGCACGATATAATCCGGAAGAAAGACCCGCTCCTCATCTATGGTGACATAACCGGCATTTCCCAGAACAAAATCGCTGAAAATGATACGGGTCAGAAACATCACTGCCGTCAGGACCAGAAGAATGGCGCAAAATCGCTTGCCTCTGATGGCGACAAAGTCTTTGTACAGGAGTCCTTTCATCAGATCACACCCCGCTTTCTCCTAAGGATCAGCACAGCGAGCCCGTAGCTGGCGCAGGTGACAAACAGTGCGCAAAGTACCGGAATGTAGGCTCTGTGCTCCAGCGTCTCCAAAAAGTCCCAGAGCCTCTCAATACTCATCTCTCCTTCCGTCTCTCCCCTGTCGCTTGCCGCAATGCTCAGTGCGATCTCCTTCCATTTCTCCCACCGGAGCAGAAGGTACAGTGCCACCAGGGTAAGAAGGGACAGGACCTGCGCCACCGATTCCTTTCCGTGGCCCAGCAGAATGCAATACAGGATCGCAAAAGCAGAATACATTGCCACAACGGACGCGCCGGAGAAAATGATCCCCAAAAGAGCGCCGAAGGTCAGGATATCCGCCAGAGCGCTCATGACACCGGCAACGAGAATATCCGCCAGAATGCCAATCCCCGCCAGGGCAAAAATGGTCAGATATCTGGCCAGAAGCCTTTTCGGTGCGGAAAGAGGCAGACTCCCCGCAACCCTGGCAAAAGAAGCCTTTCCGTCCGCCGCAAACACATTTGTCATATCTCCCACCGCCACCAGCGGGATCAGCAAAAAGAAAATCGGCGGGATGGTGGCCATATAGTCCACTTCCAATGGACTGGCCTGGGCTCCTTCGATGATCTTCCCTCCCACCGCCGCCAGGTTTCCGAAGCGGCAGCTCAGGACGTACATGGCCGCCACGGCCATGACACCCACGATACAATACCCGAAGACCATAAGCTGCTTTTTCAGGCACATGATGTCTTTCAGGATCAAACCTTTCACGAAATCACCTCTTTCAGTGTCCTTTGTCTCTTCTGCCGGCGTTCACGTAATAGATCATAATCTCCTCCAGCGCCGCAGGCTCCAGTACCATGTCAGGATAGAGCTTCTCCGCTGCTTTCCGGTCGTTCACGCAGACGGTTGCGCCGTAGGTTTCCTCCTCCACACCCACGATGAGAGAGGTACTCACCTTCGACAGGTCGGCCTTTTTACACTTCAGGAGTCCATGTTTTTCCAGGATCTCGTCCTTGTTTCCCTTCAGGACGATCCTGCCACCGTCGATAAAGACCACCTCATCCGCGATCTTCTCAAGGTCGGATGTGATGTGGGAGGAAAGCAGGATCGTATGATCCTCCTCCACCACGAAATCCCGGAAGATCTCGATCATCTCGTTGCGAACGATGGGGTCCAGACCGCTGGTGGGCTCGTCCATCACCAGAAGCTTTGCGTGATGGGACAGGGCCACGGCGATCTGCAGCTTCATCCGCATGCCGCGGGAAAAATTGCCGCAGGCCTTACGGGAGGGCAGGGAAAAGCGCTTCAGATAGTCAAAATATGCCGCTTCGTCCCAATTTTTGTAGATGTTTTTCATCATCAGGTTGATGTCCTTCCCCGTCATGAAATCGTGGAAGCCCATCTCGTCAAAGACCACGCCCACATCCTCCCGGAGGTAAGCCTTGTCTCCGCCCACGTTCTCGCCGAAGAGCCTCACCTCTCCGCTGTCCCGGGCGATGATATCCAGGATGAGGTTGATCGTGGTAGTCTTACCGGCGCCGTTCTGACCGATGAAGCCGCACACGGATCCCTCCGGCACGGAGAAACTCACCCGGTCCAGCTTGAAGTCGCCGTAATCCTTCACCACGTCCTGAAGCTCGATCACGTTTTTTGTCTCGTCACTTTCCGTCTTTCCCATTTTTTTGTCCTCTCAGCCCGGTCTTTCAGGCCTTCTCTCCACGCGAAGCGCATTCCGAATGCAGCATCAGCGATTTCCTTCCGCCTTCTCCTCGTAGATCAGGCGCAGCATCTCCTCCATCTCCTCCCGGGAAATCTTCCCCAGGAGCGCTTTATCCACCGCCTTGTCCAGGTATTCCTCAATGGCGTAGCGCATATTTTCCTTCAGCAGTTCGCTGTTGATGCCCTTCACGAAGCTGCCTTTTCCCACAACGGATTCGGTGTAGCCGTCCCGCTCCAGGTCTTCGTACGCTCTCTTGGTGGTGATGATGCTGATCTTCAGATCCTTCGCCAGGACCCGCATGGAGGGAAGGGCGTCCCCTTCGCTCAGCTCTCCCGACATGATCTGCTGCTTGATCTGCTCCTCGATCTGCTCGTAAATGGGCACTCCCGAGGAATTGTTGATAATGATATCCATGGATTTTTCCTTTACCGCGCGTTTGGGCGGAGGATGGCCTGTCCTCCACCATGCTTATTGTGTATATCCAATATATACACTTTGGAAACCATATGTCAACACCATTTTTATAAATCACCAAAACAAGAGCCGGAGAGGAAACCTCTCCGGCTCTGAATACTGATATTCATTCATGGATCTCTGAAAACCCGCACAGCAGCTCCCCGCACTCCTTGCAGCGAAAGAGATGGCAGATCAGCTCCCCTCTGTCGAAGCGCCCCAAGGTGGCCCCGGGATCCGTCTCCCCGTAGGCATTTAACAGCCAGTTCCAGTTCTTCTCCAGCTCCTCCATCACATCCGGCGTCAGATCCTCCGGCTCCAGATTCCCCAGGTAGACGGCGGGGGCATCGCAGTGATTCGCCCAGAAGGAAGTGTCCCTGCCGTTAATGTAGAAGGGCAGATTTCCTCTGAACACGCCGTTTTTCCCGTCAAAGATCCGGTATTCCTTTCCCAGATTTCGGAACAGGTCCTCCTGATTCTCCACCACGCATTTCGGGCAGATCTTCCTGGTTTTCTCCGCGAAGATTGCCTCGGGATCCTCGTAAGTATCGCTGTAGTACAGATCCGTCTTTTTTCCGCAGATCTCGCACTCCGCTTCCGCCACCGTCAGGGTGCCGTCGGCGATGGGAAAAGGATGATAGGGGAAGGAATAGTCGTGGATCCGCAGGACTTCCGCCGCCACCTTGTCCACATTTTCCTTCACCACCCGGGCCTCATACTCGCTCTTTTTGTCCGGCTCACTGATGAGGACCTTTTCCATCTGCACCAGCTTCTCCCGGATATGAGGGTTGATGTAATCGCACAGCACGATCTGGTGCTTGTTCCGCACCAGCACCGCATGCTCACCGCCGCCGTAATGCAGCTCCCCCACCAGGGCTTTTCCCTTAAAGTACCCGGGGATCACCAGCATAAAGGCGGAATGATCCTCCGTAGCGAGGATATTGTAATTGCTCAGGGGTTCGATCTCTCTGGGATCCCACATGGAATGTTCCTCCTGTTTGTTATGACAGTCCTGTCATCTATGCAGTCTCTTCCGTCTCCACATAACCGTAGCGGTTCCGAAGCATGTCAAAGGTCACTTCGTCCACGATCCGTTTTACGGTCTCAAAGCCGCAGAAATACCGACTCCTGCGCTCGTAAGCAATGATCTCGGAAAGGTGTTCCCTGACACCTTCTCCCAGATCGAGACCCATGTCGGAAAAACAGCGAACGCCGTACTCCGTATACTCTTCGAGGGAGAAGGGCTGGCAACAGAGATCGTCCACATTCAGGAACCATCCGATGGTATTTTTCATTCGCTCGACATTTACCGCATCCATGGCGGGGACCCGGAAGATCAGGAACTGATCCTTGACGGTCTCCCGGAGTCTGGCAAACACTGCCCGCATTTCCGGCCCTTCGATGCGGTCCATCCACTTGGTGATATCGATACAGAGCACTCTGGGGTAAGAGGGTGCCGTCAGGATCCCGTCGTTATCCAGCACGTGAAGCAGCAGATCCCGGTCCGAGGTGAGCTGCGGCCCCTCGGCCTCCACGATATCGGGGATCCGCAGGGAATAATACCCGATGGGCAGCTCGCCTGGGCGAAAGCATATGTTCCAGAGATCCCGCAGAGTCTTCACCCAGGTCTTGTATCCGTCTCCGTCAGCGATGGAAAGGAGCACTGCACGCTTTCTGAGGGAAAAATACTCATTGGTGTAGAGTGCGGAAAAAGTATCCCGGTAATCGGCCACGTAAGCCTTTAATTCCTCGGCCCCCAGCAGCTTTTCCGTTTTTTCTTTTAGTTCCTCATAGTTCAGCTCGACATCTTCCATTTTCTTTTCCTCTTGCATGAAAGGTGATCAGACCATCAGACGAATCCCAGCCTGGTCTTCTTTTGCAGCAGTTCCTTGAATTCCTCCGCAGACTCCGCCTTCCGGAAATCGTCCGCCGTCAGGGTGATGAGGGATGCATCCAGTGGTCTGCCGCCCAGCTGAGCCTGTACCCGGAGGGCAGCCTTGGCTGCGGTGCGCTCATAGAGATTCCGCACAAAGCGGGCGTTGGAGAAGGACTCGCTTTCCAGCACCTCCTGCGACAGCGCCATGAAATATTCCTTCGCCGCATCTGCCAGGTCGTCTTTGACCTGATAGGTCTTTGTCGCCATGCTCATGAAGATCCGGTAGAGCTCGTCTCTGGTAAAGTTTCGGAACTTGATCTCGTGAGGGATCCTGCTCTTTAAGCCGGGATTGGCCTCCAGCATTTCCTTCATGCGGTCGGAGTAGCCGGAGAAGATCACGATGAAATCCTGCCGGTGGTTTTCCATCTGGGTCAGCAGAGTATCCAGAGCCTCCTTGCCGAAATCCCGCTCGTCATTGTTGCGGTACAGGGTGTAGGCCTCGTCGATGAAAAGCACGGAACCGTAGGCATCCCTGCAGATGGCATTGGTGATGGGCGCCGTCTCGCCGATGTATTTTCCCACGAATTCCCTGCCGGAGCGCTCGAAGAACTGCCCCTTGGAAAGGACGTTCCGCTCCTTCAGCACCTTCCCCAGGAGTCTGGCCACGGTAGTCTTGCCGGTGCCGGGATTTCCCGTAAAGAGCATGTGCATGCAGGGTTTCTGATCGGCGGGCATTCTCGAGGAAACCTCCAATTGCGCCAGGATCTCGTCCACACGCTCCCGGATCTCGTCGATGCCGATCATTTCGTCCAGCCCCTCCAGGCCGCCCTGGTCCTGTCTGCAGCGAGCCAGCATGGGTGCCAGGTCTTCCTCCCGGATGGTTTTTCTGTCTTTTAAGTCGAACCCGACCTCCTGCGACATAGCTCTCCTCCTTATCTCCGTCCGCTGCTTCTGCACCAGGATATCCTCCGTCAGCATTTCCACGGAGCGGAAGCCGTAAAAGTGTTTCTGATTGCGTTTCTGGATGATCAGCTCTTCCAGCTCATCCCGGGCCCCGTCTTCCACCTGATATCCTGTACGGGAAAGAAGCTGCACCGCAAACTGCGCGTATTGCTCGGTGGTAAAGGGCGGTACATCGATGACGATGAGAGGATAGACCTCCCGGATGGCCCGCAGGACCCGCTCCTTCTCCGCGCCTTCCATGTAGGGGATCTTAAACACGGGCAGAACCTCACTGCCGTTTTCCCGCATTTCCGTCATGAACTCATGGAACCTGGCCGTACCCGCATCCACCGTCTTGAAGGTCAGGTCAAAGGCCACCATCTGTCCCTTCATCTGACTCTCTCCGATGATGGAAGTCATTTCCTCATAGGGACGATCCTTTTTCACCTCCCGGATTTTGGACGTCCTCCCCTGGATATCCCGGACATCGCAAAGGTAAAGCACCTGCCGCAAAGTGGAGATGTAGCGGGAAAACCCGTCTCCTCCCGAGATGGAGAAAAGAATGGCGCAGCGGGAGAAGAATTCCTGCTGACACTCCGCTCCGGGCGAGGTGGAAATGGCGACAATGTCGGCACAGAGCTTTTTAAAATCCTCCATGCCCACCAGGGTGTCCAGATTCGTCATGGTAAAAATGCTCCGGATTTTCTCCGGGCCACCCCCTTCGTCGTCCTCTTCCGCATCCTCGGGATCTTCTCCCCCGGTACTCGTAATATCCGCAACGGAATAAAAGGACTCTTCCGAAAGGTCCAGCGCCTTCCAAAGCTCCTCCGCGATGGTATTCAGGCAATGCTCTCTGGTGTTCAATACGCTGAATTCCAGGGACCGGCACGCCTCCTTGTGCTCGTCAAAGAGGTCCTGACGAAAGATCTTCCGGTAATGGTCCAGCACATAATCATCGATCTGTTTTTCTCCGATCTTCCGTCTGTCCTGAGGACCGAAGAAAAACATCATCTTAAAGACAGTCACTTTATCATTCATGCTTAGGATTCCTTCACGATAACGCCCTTTGTCTTCAGCTCCTCCACGGCATCGTATCCGCCGGCTGCCAGGATCCGTCCCCTTTCATCCACCTCCACGGCGGTGCGGACATGGTCGGAATTCATGCTCCATATGTGTTCTTCCACGAAAAAGCCGCCTCCCGTGCGGGGTTTTTGCTCAAAGGAAGTATCCTCCATCCATTCCGTCCGGTGGATGATCTCCATCAGTTCCTCTGCAGTGATCGTTTTCTGTTCGCTCATGTATCCGCCTCCCTTCAAAACGGGGCGTTCCCCCAAAGATATTATATCACCCGGAAGGGCGTAATGGGTAATTCGACGGAGTTTCCCGATTTTTTTCCTGTTTTTTGTGCGTTTTCTTTGCCAGAACAGGGTTCCTTGTGTAAAATGGGTATATAACAAAAAACGGCTCCCGCAAGGGGCGCCCACAAGGAGGATTTCTATGTCTGTTTTTGATGATACCTTACAGAGAATCGTTAACATGGACGACAGGGAGAAAATGGCTCTGGCCGCTTCCAGCTTCCGGGATGTCTATCCTGCAATGTGCCGTTTCGATGACGAGCCCGACGCAGACGGACATTACATCTTCACCATCATCCTTGCCGGCGTTCTGGCTGCAGACGGCAAGTTCAATGATTATGAGCTGGGCATGGCTGCCGGCATCCTGAAGGCCGTAGGATATGATTTCTCCTCTGACGAGCTTGCCAATATCCTGGCAAAGATCCTGAAGGGCCTGGATGTTTACAAGATCATCGGCAACTTCAACAATACGCTTGATGAGGATGAGAACGTTGCATTCGTCACCCTGGTGGCTACCATCTGCTCCATCGATGACAGGATCAGCAAGGAAGAGGTGGCTCTGATCCGCGATCTGCTGGAGGGCTGATCCGGCCGCTGACTGTTTTCCTGATATATTCGAAGAACCGGAAGAGCATTGCTCTCCCGGTTCTTTTTGGTTGTATCAGTTTGGCAATCGGCTGCCGTGCTTGCACGGCGTCACCGGTTTTTCAATATCTGGAGTAGGACACCCCCAGCTCCTGCAACTTGGCGATGCGGTCATGAGGCTCGGGATGGGAGGAATACAGCGCCTTGAAGAAGGAACTCTTGGGTTTCCCCCAGGTGATGGTATCCAGCGCTGCTGCCAGATGATCGCCGTACCCGATCTCGTAGGCATACCGGTCCGCCTCGTACTCATTGGCTCTGCTGGACCACATCAGGAAGAGCATGCAGAATTTCGTCCACAGGAAGACCAGCAGTGCGGAGAATATATCCAGCAGTCCGAAGATCAGACCCACGATATCATCCCCATCCTTCCGGAAGAGATTCAGGGTCGCCCAGGCCGCCTTGATGTAGTAGAACACCCGAAGGACCAGCAGGAATGTGGTAATGATGATATTTCCGCCGCCGATCATCAGCTGGATCACGGTATGATGCATGGCCAGATGCCCCAGCTCGTGAACCAGGATGCCTTCGATCATCTCCTCCGGCAGATCCAGCAGCCCCTCCGTCACGCAGACAGTCCGCTTTCCGATGGCATAGGCGTTGGGTTCCGGATCATGCATGACCTTCAGGATGATCACATCGGGAAGGGCGTTGCCGGATTTTTTCTCCGCCGCTGCCTGCACCCGCTGTATGATGGGGGTGATCTTCTCCCGCATGTCCAGTCGCCGCATTTTCCGTGCTCCGGCGAAAAATCCCAGAGCCCACTCCCCCAGAGGAGAGAGGGACAGGAGCACGCTGACGACATAAGCAATACCCACATATACCATCTTCCGAGGCTCACCGTCGGAAAACCAGACGATGATCAGGGCCGCATTCAGGAAGAAAAACACGATGGATCCCAGATTGCTGAGCCGAAAGATACTTTTGAGCACATGGAACAGATACATAGATCACTCTCCTGCCTTGTTTTCTCTGCGTTCCCGCACTGCCTGCTCGAAGGGGGATAAGGCTTCCCCGGCGTCCTCTGCAGGATCCTCTGTGAGACCACCCGCCGGGTCTTCCGTGAGATCCTCTGCGGCATTCGCTGCGGGGTCTTCCGTCTCCAACGTCTGCGGATACTGTACTTCCAGTCTGTCCGCTGTCTCCCGGTAATGCCGGACGCTCAGGCCGATCCAGATGATCAGCGGGATCAGAACGACAGCCAGAACCACCCTGCGAATAGTGCGGCTCCAGTAGCTCCGGGCATACTCTCTTGCCTTGCGATCCGACGCAGCTTTGGAGAGCTCCCGGGCCTTGCGCTCTGCCTCGGCCTTTGCTTTCTCTGCCGCCAGACGCTCTGCTTCCAGTCTCTCCACTTCCGCTTTCGCCGCTTCTATCCCGGAGGCCGCCTCTTTTTTCAATGCGGTAAATGCATCCGTCTTTGCTTTCTCTTTGGAAAATTCGGGCGTGCTGTGGGAAGTACCCTCTGCTTTGGGCGGTTTCGGTGAAACGACCTTTTCCTCCGGCTCCGGTTTTTTGATGGGTTTCGGCCGAAATTTTTCCGCCGGAGGGGCCTCATGCTTCGGCGGATCGGGGCGCATGGAAACCCCGGCCGGCCTTGCCGCACCGCAGATATCGCATTCCGTTAAGGAATCATCATTATATGCATCACACTGCGGACATTGCCAGCTCATCTAAGCCTCCTGCGTTTCCTACACCTTGCGGGCCATCTTTTGCACCACAAGCATTTCCGAACGCAAAAACCGTCCGGATCCGTCCTCTTTGTAGAAGGTATAGCCCTTCACCCCGGAGAGCACGGTCTGCTCCGAACTCACATATCCCATGGATTTCAGAGCCTTTTTGTCAAATTCGATGCCATGCTCCGGCCAGGGCTTCGCAAATCCCTTCGCCACAGCAGCCTTTTTATCCTCTTTGTTCTTCTTCCGCAACCGATAGGAGAGCTTTATCGCCTCCCAGTCGGAAAAAGCAACCGCGGTCTCTTTCATTTACTCTTTCCTCGCCATTTTCTGCACCACAGCCATCTCTGCGCGGATGAACTGATCGCTGCCGTCGGGGCGGCTGAACCGGTATCCGTTCACCCCACCGATGGTATCTCTGGCCACGGCGGAAAATCCCTTCTTTCCGATGACCTCCGGATCAAAGGTGATCCGATGCTCCGGCCAGGGATCGCACAGCTTCACACCGCCGGATACGGGGCCGTGAGTTGTCGTCTCCTTTTTCGTTTCCGGTGCAGGTTTGGGCACTGTCGTCTCTTTCCTTGCTTCCGGGGCCGCAGCCTTCGTTCCTGCGGAAGGAGAAGAGGCACTTCCGCCCCCGGCGTAGCCCATGCCCACCACCATTTCCTTCCGGAAGAAGGTGTAGGTGGAATCCGCACGATAGAAACGATATCCCTTGATGCCGTCCATGAGGAAACGGCTCACGCCGACGAATCCGCGGCTCTTGATCTTCTCGACATTGAAGGAAATGCCGTGCTCCTCCCAGGGATCTTCAAATCCCAGGCTGCGCTTCAGCAGTCCTTCCAGGGCCAGTTCCACCTTGGAAAGGACTCTCTTTTTGCCGTCAGAGGAGGTGAGCTCATACTTTTTCTCGGAGCCCTCCGTCACTTTTTTCAGCCCCTCGATGCCGCGCTTTTCAAAGGCCTCCGCATCCAGGATGATCTCATGCTCCGGCCAGGGTTCCTCGATGATCCGCTCCTCTTCCTTCAGACGCTTCAGCACCTCCAGTGCGGTGGGGCGCTCCTCGGGATCCTTTTTCAGCATATCCTCGATGAGGGAACGGTATTTCTTCTTGTCGATGGCGGGGCTGATCTTCAGCTTTGCCCCTGCATTCACGGCTACCCAGGCATAGATCTTCTTCCCCTTGGCAGCGCGCTTCTGCAGTTTCTCCGGAAGGTCCGTCACCTCCGGCAGTTCCCCGCTCAGGTAGAAATGAAAGATCAGTCCCAGGGAGAAAATGTCGGATTTCTGGGTCAGTGTATGGGCCGCAGCTGCCATTTCCTCCTCATCCTCCAACTGGGAGTAAAGTCCCAGCTCGGGGGAGTAGTAGTTCACGTCACCCACGATCTCATCCGGCTTGTCATCCAGGGGATAACTGCTGTCAAAATCGATGAGCTTTGCCACGTAATTGCCCGCGGCATTGCGCACCAGCAGCACGTTTTTCAGCTTCAGGTCACTGTGGACGATGCCCAGCTTATGGACGCTGGAAAGAGCTCCTGCCGCCGTCTGCATCAGGAGTTTTTTCACATCCACGGACAGGCTCCGCAGCACGCCCTCCAGCTCTTCCTCCGGAACCACGCCCTCGACGAATTCCGCCGCTTCCGCGTATTTGTTCTCTATCATGAACTCCGCTTCCGGGATCACGATGTTACCGCCGGAGCCGGTGATGGTCCGGATCAGGGAGTTGACGGTGGTCCTGGTCTTTACGAAATGATCGAAGAGCTTCTGATTGTGGGCGAAGGTCTTGGCATCCAGGGTTCCGTTTTTCACGGGGGCCGCGGGAGTGTTGTATTTTTTCAGAAAATACTTCTTACCGCCCTTTTTCGCAAGGGCGGTCTCTCCGCACTGACTGTTTTTCCATTCGCCTATGACGGTATAGCCGTTTACGGTCATGATACCGGCTCCTTTCAATCTTCACTGACATATCTGTCGGGAAATGCGATGTAATCGTGGAGATAGTTTTCAAACAGCGCTTCCTGCAGAGATCTCTTCAGCTGCAGCACGGTTTCGTCCGCAGGGGAAGGCTCCGCAGTGCCCTCCGGAACTGCCGGCTTTTCCTCTTCCGGCTTCAAGCTGATGCCGGTGGCATAGTCGTACTCCAGCAGGTCGGGCATTTTTTCCAGATATTTTTCCTGCAGCGCTTCCAGACGCTTTTTCGCGCTCTCCTGCAGGCTTTCAAAGGAGTCGTAGCCAAAGAATTTCATCGCCATGGTGGAGCTGTCGTCGTGCCTGCCGTGCTCTTTGAAAAAGTCGGTGAGGCGCTCTCCCATCTCCTTTTCCGACTTCGATATGACAGCTGTGTCAAGCAGCAGTTTTTCGAAGGCCATGGGCGACAGGAACTGTTTGGAATCAAAGCAGCCGTCGCTGGCGTTAAAGAGAATGCAGGGCTTTTTAAAGGTCATGAAATCACAGCGGATCCGGATGCCCTCGGTGTTGTTGGCCCGGATGTAATTCGTCATGCCGCCGTCAGGGCCTTCCTCGTCCGGCAGGAGCTGACGCAGTCCTTTGCTTTCCTCCCAGACGTAAGGTCTGGAATCACCCGCCGTCAGGTACACGGCCCGCACCCCGTCCTCGGTCTCACGATACAGGGTGAGGCACAGAGTGGTACCCAAAAGAGCCAGTCCGGAATACGCGGACTCATAGGTGAGTCCTGCCCGCTCCGCCACCAGCTTCAGGCCTTCCACGACCTCGGAGGTGAGATGTTCCTCTGCTTTTTGTAATTGTGCTCTTCGTTCTTCCGCGGGGAGTGCACTGAGATGATCGATCCAGCCCGGACAGTCAAAGGGCGGATCATTATAAAGAAATATATGCAAAAAAATCCCGGCAACGATGCGGGATGCGAAATATCCGCTTTTCTTAATGTTGTTGACGTTGTCCGTGTAACAATCACGAACGGCAAACAGCTCAAAAAACGAATCTCTGATGTAAGTTTCAAATGCCGGCGGCATATCCCCGCCGTACTGCTGTCCGAAGAGAACCTTCGGAAGAAGTGCCGGATCAAAAAGCTCCGGGCGGATGTTCTGATGACGGATCGCAGCGGCTCCCCCAAGCCCGTCCGCAACCAGAAGCAGTCTGTCATTCACAAGGGGGAGAGCATCCTCCCCCTTGTAGACGATCGTACCGTCCGGCCGCTCTTTAAAAGCCTGCCTGTAAACCGTTAATTCCACTTAGAAGGATCCCACCATCAGATCGATCGCAGACTGGATGTCCACATCCGCGAGACCGGTTCCTGCGGGGGAGAAAGCGGGCCAGTAACGGTTCCACGCCTGCATCTCCGTCCAGGGATATGCATTGGGAACGAATGCTACCAGTCTGCCTGCCTTGGGCTGATAATTGCTGGTAAGAGTCTGATCGGTGCCCTCCCACCATGCAGCCAGCTGCTTGATATCCTCGGGCATTCCCTGAGGATAGGATGCTTCGCCCTTGTTCTTGCCCAGCTCATGCGCGGGAGCATCGGAGAACACCAGGATCGCATGACGTCTCTTGGCACCCTCGGTGGTCCAGTCGGACTTCAGCGCCACAGCGATGGCTTCCAGTGCATCCTCTTCCGTGTCAGCGCCGCCGTTTGCTTCGATGCCGTTTACGAATGCCTTGAAATCGTCGGTCTCGTCGGGCAGCACGAAGAATTTGGACTCATCCATGGGGCTGCGGTCTGCCTTATAGTCGCCGAATGCGATGACCTTGATGCGAAGCTGTTCCACTTCCTTGTCGTTCTCGTCCATCGCATCCACAAATCTCTGATAGAAGGAGAGTGCGTTGCTTTTCACCTCATCGATGATGGGAGCCATACTTCCCGTCTTATCGATGCACATGACGATGTCCACGCAATACTCGCCCATACCCTGTCCAGCCATACCATATCCTCCTTGTATGCGCCTGCCCGTCCCCTCCTCACATAATTTCGGAAACTACAGGCAATTTGATAGAAAATACCGTTAATTGTATGATAAAATGTCTATTGCGGAGTTTCAAGTGATTCCGCAAATATTTCTCTGTTTTTCGTTACTTTGAAGGAGGGAACTCTATGCTTTTATCCGGCATTTTTCACACGGGGGAAGGAATCTTCTGGATCCTCTGTTTTTCCGTGGCACTCATTCTCTTTATCGCCGGCATTGCTTATCTGATCATCCAAAGAAAGGTACGGGGTGAGGATCTGGCCAAGGCAACGGTGTTTGAATTCATCGCAGCCGTCATTCTCTTCCTGCCGGGAGAACTCTTTGACAACGGTACATTGCGGGTGATCCCGGTACTGAAGGGCACGGAGAGTCTGCTGACCTCCATCCTGCGGACCATCAACATGTACATGGGCAACGACTACTCCGAGGTGGCCCTGGAAGGACATCCCGTATTTTCCACCGCCTATGCGGCCCTGATGACCGCTACCAACATTGCTCTGCTGGTCTTTGCCTTCGGATTTTTGATCAAATTCCTGGACGGCCCGCTGCAGAAGCTCCGTCTCCTCCTGCGGGGGAAGAGAAATACCTATCTCTTCACGGACATTAACGAAAAGACCATGACCATCGCGGGATCCGTTCCGGACAAAAACAGATCCCTGGTCTTCTGTTCCCAGGGCACCGAACTGACTCCGGAACAACGGGAACGGATCGAGGAAATGGGCGGCATCTATGTCAACGATCCCCCGGAGATTCTGATCCGCAAGGCCCAGAAAAAGGGAGAAAAGCTGGAGATCTTCCTCTTCGGAGACTCCGAGGATTCCAACCTGTCGAAGCTTTCCGAACTGTGTGCCGTCTTTGAATCCCTGACACCGAAAAAGGTGCGGATCTATGTGGAACTTTCCCAGACTCCCTGGGATCTCTACGATCACTTCCTGGAGCGCAACAACGCAGAATTCGGCGACAACCTCATCATCAATTTCGTCCGTACCGAAGAGAATTTCGCTTACAACCATCTGCTGAAGCACTCCATTTTCGAAGGCGCCATCCCGCAGAAGGCGGAGAATGGCGAAGAGCCCGCCCGGAAGATCGGCGTCCTCATCGCCGGCATGAACCAGCGAAACCTGGAGCTGTTCAAGGCCATCCTGCATCTGTCCCAGATGCCGGGCTACCGCCTTTCCATTCTGGTGCTGGATGCGGATCCCTTCGGCTGGGAGCACATGCTGCAGATGATCCCCGAGATCCACAAGAGCACGGAATTCAGCGATGCCCTCTATGACCTGCACTATTTCGAGGGTGTGGATTTTGCTACCGACAAGCCGGAACAGGCTGCGGAAATGTATCTCCCCGATTTTACCTTCGCCTTCGTGAATGCAGAGGATGACCTGATGAATCTGAACCTGGCGCTGCGACTCCAGACCTTCCGCTATCGCAGAGGTCAGCTGGAGGGCTACCGGATCCAGGTCAACATCACCGACCGGAAGCTTTGCACCCACTGGAACACGGAACTCTTAAAGAACCTCACCATCGTGGGCGACACGGCCTCCACCTACGATTACGGCTTCGTCACCATGTCCGACATCGAGCGCGCCTCCGTTGCCATCCATTATGTCCGCTATCCGAAGAACACGCCCGAGGAGGATGCGGCAGGCAAGAAACCCAATAAGACCTGGACCCAGTATTGCAACGACGAGTACAACCGCCATTCCGTTTATGCCCGTACCTTAAGCTTTAAGTACAAGGTGGCCATCATCGACGAGTTCTACGGCAGTGACTACAGCATCACCTCCACGGACCGGACCTGGAAGATCTACGAGCACATGCGCTGGGATGTCTACACCAGAACTCTGGGCTACGTCTTGACGGAGCAGCCTCTGAAGGATGCCGTGGGCAAGCCGGAGCGCCCCCTGCGGGATCTGGCCAAAGCCCACTCCGACCTGGTGCCTTACGAGGAGCTGGACGAGGAAACCAAATCAAAGGACGCCCTGAAGCTGACCCCCGAGATCGTAGCGATCCTGAAGAGCATCTAAGGCTCCAGGCCTCTTCTCTCGATCTCCGCTTCGTTTTCTTCCAGCTGCTTCCGGAAGACTTCGGATCCCGTGGCATTTGCCAGTTTCTCCAGGTACTCGCTTAAGGCAAAGTACGCGTAGCGGATCTCCTTGTCCTTTTTCCGGCCTTTTCCCATCTCCTCCGCAAGCTCGATCAGGAGTCTGCAGTTTTCCACCTGGGTAAAGAGGTAATCCGGCCGCTCCTCCCGCTGGACGAGCAGGGCAAAGGCCATTTCCAGCATTTCCTTTGCTTTTTCGTACTCTCCCAGGATCCGGTACATCACTCCGAAGGCACGGTAATAGCGCTCTCCGATCTCCAGCCCTTCTCCGGTCCAGCCGTTCTGGAAGAGCAGCACGCTGCCTGCCTTGACCGTGGGCTCATACTCTTTCAGATGATCCACCTGCCGCAGTGCATCCCGTTTTTTCAGATGGGGCAGTGCCTGGGCAGATACCTCGCAGAAATCACAGATCAGCTTCGAGAAGGAATAGGAAAGAGCCAGGAACCGTCTGTCAAAGGTGCCGTCCTCGTTCCGCTCCTTGCCCCGCAGGGACGCAAAATACATAGCTCCCAGACCTTCGTCCGCATAGAGTCCCAGCATGAAATTGTCCTCGCCGCTGACCTCCGTCATGGGACGCAGCATGGGCAGGATATCCCAATCGGGATCGTATACTTCCTCTCTCTCGAAAAGCTCCATGTAGGTCCCGCAGATATCTTCGTAGACGTCCATGATGAGCTTGTTCATCTGGGGCTGTTCCGCTTCCGGAATATTGGCATTTCGGAGCACCTCGGCATACTGAATAAGCACCTTAGCGCGGAGCACCTCTTCCCATTCGTCGGGGAAGCGTTTTTTCATCTCCATCACATGGCCGTAGGCCTGCCTTATGACTTCCCCTGCCTTCACATTCTGATCGCAGTCAAAAAGGATCTTCGCCAGATTTCTCTCGTAATCGATGATCTCCAGGTAGTCCTCCCGCTGCCAGGATTCCTTCCGCTCCTCCGTCTGGGCCACCATCCGCTGCTGGACTACCGCAGCCTTCAGATAATCCGCCTCCACATAGCGGCCTTCCAGGTAGATGTTCACCAGCCGCCTGGACGCTTCCAGACAGCCCCCTTCCGAGGATCTGGTAAGGAGCTTCACGGCTCTCTCCGTATCCGTCTCCACATCGATGCCGTAGAGGTACGCCAGCGCGATGAAAAAGAGATGATCGGGATCGTCGTTTTCCTTCATCCCTTCCACCTGAAACTGTCGGAGCAGCGCCTCGGTGACCTCGTCCTCACGATTGACATCCACGGGATCCGGCAGGGCTTCGTACCCGTTTTTCAACGCCTCCCGGTCAGTGTCCACCGCCTGGATGGGAAGCACTGCCTTTCCCTGTTCCCGCACCATGGGATATTCCGTGCGCCTGATGTAATTGTCCTCATTCACCAGGTTGGGGGTCACCACCAGGGTCACCAGCTTTGACTTCAGGATGGCGTCCCCGATGGCGTCGTTGTAGTTTTCTCCCGGCACCAGATACTCATCGTACCAGATGGCCACATCCCGCATGAACTCGTTGTTGTGAATGAGTCGCATGATCCGGTTGGCGTACTGCCTGTCCTTCTTGCGGTAGCTCAGGAAAATGTATGCATCAAAAGCATCCCGGATCCTGTCAGAGATCTTCTCATCCAGCAGGATGTCATCCAGAAAAGCGACGAGCTTATGCTCGAAAGAAAGGGCCGTCTCATCGTGTTTTACGGCATTGAGGTACTGGATCTTGCCGCAGACTGCACTGAAAACGGAGGCAATGTCCGGCTCCTCCAGAATGGGAAGCAGAGCGATGTGTTTTTCCTGCACCCGGTAGAAGATTGCCTTCCGCTGGGCGCAATCGTCATGCAGGAAGGACAGGGTGACGGGACATACCGCCAGCCGCACGGAATCCAGCACTTCGTCCGTGATGTCCGCCGGATCTTTGGAATAATAGAATGCAACATCCGGAAACAGTTTCATGATCTGATCCGTGATGGGCTCCAGAAAAACATCAAAATCCTGTTCCGATGCAAAATACAGTACTCTTACCAGCCCATTGGGCTTTTTCCCCAGATACGTTCTGTATTGCAGTTCCCCCATACCATCTCCTTTCGTATGTGCGCCCAAATGCGGGCGTGTTACCCGGTCTGCGAAACGCCTGCCCGGCAGGTCACTCAAAGTACATTGCGATGATGGCTACTTCTCCGTTCTTGATCACCACCTTCGCGACCATTCCGTCCTTCGTGTAGGTAAAGCCTCCCGTGCTCAGCTCCAGGGATGCGTTACCGTTCTTCACGAAGACGCCTTTCTCCGCCATTTTCTGATCAATGTGGAATCCCAGGAAATGCCACATATCCTCCTCGGAATCCCCCACCTCCAGACCGCCCAGGCATACGACGCCGGGCTTATCTATGACAATGTTGTCAGATCCGTCCTGTCCCAGGAGCTTGTCTCCCGCCGTAAAGGGAATGGAAGTAAGCCCCAGCCAGCCGTGGATCTTGCGTTCCGTTGCGCGTTTGGTAAAGACGTCATCGATCCGGTCTCCCACACGGTCAAAGAAATTGTGGATGTGCACCAGAGCCCGCTGGCCCCAGGTATAATCGGATGCCTTCCCCAGGGATGCGGACTGTCCGTCCTTGGTGATGATCAGCTCCCGATCCTCCGGGTTCACCTTCGCCGGTTCCTCTGCATTCCCTTCCTGCGATTGTTCCGCAACGTCTGCGTTCTCTTCGGCACCCTCCGCCGCAGGAACTTCATCCTCTGTCTGTCCGGTGCTTTCCGTAAGATTCGGCAGGTCCCCCGCAAACTTTCGCTCTTCTCCCTGCTGCAGTTCCTGCTCCCGCAGCGTGCCTCCCAGGGAGGTACCGGTCCGGACGGAACCGTTCAATACGCTGACAGCGGTAAAGGGCTCACCGTCTTCCTCTCCCAGCTCCACCAGATAGACCGTCTGCTTCTCCAGGGGCGTCACCAGCACATTGGGGGTGGCCACCTGATAAGGGTCCTTTTTCGACGGTTTGTTGTCCTGTCCTGCGATGACGGCGCCCTCCGTCAGGAAGATCCGAAGCGCACCCTTTTCTCCGGAAGAGAGTAAGACGAAATTCGCTCCGGTGTCGGCGTAGAGGTGCCTTTTCTCTCCGATGGAAAGGATGATATCGGCATTTTCCTTCAACCGGATCCATTCCTGGGAAGATAGTCTCATCCCCTGAGAGATATCCCACACCGCATCGGCGTTAAAGGCGGTGGCGGTGGCGCTGCCGTTCAGTTCCGTAACAATGATCTCTTGCGAGGCATCATTTTTTCCGGAGCTGCCGCAGCCCGTGGCGAACAGAGCGCTTAGGAGCATCAGGGCAAAAAGCCTGATCCTTCGCTTCATACATCCTCCTCCGGCCAGTCCTCGTCGTCGAGGATTTCCTCCGCGTCCTCCTCCCAGTCCTCATCGTCCAGGTCCTCTTCATACTCGTCCTCGCAGGCATATTCGTTGACGCTGCAGATGAAGAGCTCGTCATACTCGGAATACTCGTCGATGGGGAAGAGTGTCAACCCGTCCAGTACGTGGAAGCTGTCCTCGTCCTTGTCATAAACATAGATATCATCGTCGAAGCGTCCCAGGAGCAGGAGATGGTCCCTGCCTTCTCTGTTGTCATGCCAGACATCGTTCATATGGACGATATCCTTCAGCGTGTACCTGCCGCTTTCCGTGGTGGTCGCATTGCTTCCGAAAAATTCGAATCCATTCCAGGAAAAGCCGTTGGCTAATTGGAAGAATTCGATGGCACCCGGCGGCAGAATGGGATATCCTCTCTCCGCCAGCGCCTTCTGGCAGGCTGCCAGAGATTCCCTTGTGGCAGGTGCAGGGATCAGGGGATCCGTGTCCTCCACTGCTCTGAAAATCTCCCGAATTCGCTCTGTATGCATCGTTCCTCCTCCCTCGGCGCTCACGCAGCCGTCCGCAGATCCTTATTTCATCCGCCCGGTCACTGTCAGTTTTCTGCCGTGCCTCGCTCATCCCATGTGACACCGGCGTCGTTTTCACTCTATCACTGCGGCGACTGTTTTGCGAAAGCATCGCAGATCCGCATCAGGATCTCCACATTTTTCTCCATGGACTGTACGGGAACATACTCAAACCGCCCGTGGGCATTCTCATATCCTGCACTCAGGTTGGGACAGGGCAGTCCCCGGAAGGACAGCGCCGCGCCGTCGGTACCGCCCCGGAAGGGTGCGGTCACCGGAGTGATGCCACTCTCTGCAATGGCTTTTCGCAGGATCTCCACGAGTTCCGGCACGTCTGTCAGTTTTTCCTTCATGTTGCTGTACTGGTGCGTGATGGTGATCTTTACGCAGCTGTCCGGATGGGCTTTTTCCGTCTCCGCGCAGACTCTGCGCAGGAGCTCCTCCCGCTCTGTAAAGAGAGCCTTGTCAAAGTCCCGGATGATGTAGGTCAGTACCGCCCGTTCGCAGCTGCTCTCCAGGGAAATGAGATGGAAAAATCCTTCCCTGCCTTCCGTGTACTGGGGTTTTTCCTGTTTCGGAAGAGCCCCTGCGATGTCCACCGCCAGGTCGCTTGCATTTACCATGATCCCTTTGGCGGTGCCGGTATGGACGCTCCTGCCGGTGATCTCGATGATGGCTTCGGAAGCGTAGAAGGTTTCGTCCTGATACTCTCCCAGATGGTCCCCGTCCAGGGTGTAGGCCACCCTCGCACCGAATCTCTCAAAATCCAGATCCTGCGCCAGGCCTCCCACCTCTTCGTCGGGAGTAAAGGCCAGAGAAATATCCCCGTGTGGGATCTCCGGATTGCTGCAATAGTACTCTGCCAGGGTCATGATGGCAGAGATGGATGCCTTGTCGTCCCCTCCCAGGAGAGTGGTGCCATCGGTCAGGATCAGATCCTGCCCCACATAGCGCTGCAGGTTGGGATAGTCCGCAGCCCGCATGAGGATCTGTTTTTCCTCGTTCAGGAGAATGTCCCCGCCGTCATAATGCTCCAGCACCCAGGGCTTCACATCTGTGCCTGAAGCGTCCGGCGCCGTATCCATATGGGCGATAAAACCGATGGCTCTGCCCGTTCCCTCCGGCAGGTTGGAAGGGATCCGTCCGTAAACCACGCAATGGGGCTCGTCGTAATACACCTCAGGAACGCCGATGGTGCGTAGCTCCTCCGCCAGCATTTTTCCCAGATCCCGCTGCTTTGCGGTGGTGGGCCAGGTGCCCTCGTAGGGCTGGGACTGGGTATCCACACAGGCGTAACGAATCATCCGCTCCCGGACTCTTCCGTAGATTTCGTCCTTTCTCATAGCCAGTCACCCTCCCAGGGCTGGATGCGCATGGGCTCCGTCTCCAGAAGCTTTGCCTGGCTTTCCGTCAGATGCTTGCGGTGAATGATGACTTCATAGACATACTCTCTGAAGTACTCTTCGCTGCAAACAAAATAGCCCTTCTTTCCGGCTTCCTCCCCCCAGCTGTTCTCGATCTTCCAGCGGTTGGGAACGCCGTTCTCGTCAAAGTTCACACCCACCAGGATCATGGCATGGGTGGCAAAGCTCTCATGATACTCCAGGCGCTTGCCCTTCTCCATAAAGGTGTCGATGCCGCCCAGAAGCGCCTCAAACTGCAGGGTCGCGGGATCCCAGACACCCTTTTCCCGGTCGCCGTAAGCGCCGGAATCACAGCCGAACCACACGGGCTCTCCGTCCCGCAGCTGTTTCAGGGTCAGCTCCTCCAGTTCCTCCATGGTGAGGTTCAGATTTTTCACATCACTCTCCGCCATGGAACCCAGGTAATGGAAGGTGTAATGGCAGTTCATGGGGATGCCGCCGGTGGGATGATGGGTCACCGTCACATAGTCTTTCAGCACGGTTCCGATGTATTTTTCATAGAAATTATGACCGGTGAGACCTCTTTCGCTGTGGAAATTGTTGTCCTTGTCACGGTAGGAAAAATCAAAGGTCTTCGGAGGCTCGCCGAAAGCGATGCACTCCATGCGATAGATCTCCTCCAGCATTTCCTTTCGCATGGGCTCCGGATCCTCGCCCCGCTGAATGGCTTCCCGCAGCAGGCAGGCATCCTTGTGCAAGAGGCTGTTGAAGAGCTTCATGAATTTCTCGGTATGGGTGGACTGATAGGTTTCGGGCATCACCTCCGCGGGCACTGCACCGTACTTGTTCACCAGGTCCACCACCATATCCCAGTAACCACCGTCTCCCACGCCGTTTAACAGGTAGATGTTCATCTGATCCAGCAGGGGCTTGTCCGCATTTTCGATGATCATGCACAGGAAGTTGTTGGCCTTCTCCAACTTGTCGTAGAAGGACAGATAATTCCCGGAGAGCTCGAAATGCTCCAGATTGCACTTCTCCGCAACGATCTCCCGCATGATGTTCATGGCAGAATAGATCCAGCATCTGCCGCTCTTCTGCTGCCAGGTAATGCCTCTGGTCTTCAGCTCGATCTCAAAGGCGCCGTTTAATTTCGCTGCTTCCGCCGGCAGATACGCCAGCTCCTTGATCTCCGTTTTCGCGAGAGCCGCCTGCAGCGTCGCGATCTCCGGGCGCTTGCTTTCCCGCTCTCTTAATTCCTCCAGAAATTCCGTTGTGATGGCTGTCATGATTCTCCTCCTTCAGTCCAGGGATCCCAGGTATCTGGGAACATCCTTCTCCGCGTGCGCCACGGCTTCCTCCAGGGTCATGCCGTGGAAGAGTCCGGCTGCGAAATTGCGGCCGGATTTTTTGTCGTCGACAAAGGCACCGACGACGACGCCGGGAAGAGAGCTTTCCGGGGCGTTGGGGGCATGGGGACCGCCGAGATCGGTGCGGCACCAGCCGGGATCGGTGATATTGATCATGATGTCACTCCCGTCATACACATTTGCCAGGTCCATTGTGACCTTATCCAGCGCCGCCTTGCTTGCCGAGTATCCGGCCTGCTCCGGCTCGCGGCGGATCCCGCTGGTCGTATTGACGATCCGGCCAAACCCGCGCTCCTGCATCTTCGGAAGGAAGTGGTAGCAGATCATCATCGGCGCGATGGTATTGATGAGGAAGCTCTGCTCATAATCCGACACGGGTGTCTTTAAGTATTCCGTGCGGTACGCGATCTGCACGCCCGCGTTGTTTAAGACGATATCCACCGTCACACCGAGGCGGTCGATCTCCTCCAGCATTTTCTGTACTTCTTCGGGCTTGGAAAGCTCCGCGCCCAACGCTACCGCTTCGACGCCGAGGGCCCTGGCTTCCTCCAGCGTGCTGCTGCAGTGCTCTTTGGTTCTCCCCTGAAGGATCAGATTACATCCCTTCCCTGCGAGAAACAGTGCTGCCCCCTTTCCGATCCCCCTGGATGCGCCGGTGACAAGTACCCAACGCCCTTTCACATCTACCATGACATACCTCCTTAAAATGATTTCAACAATAGTACCAATGCAGAGCAGGCTTATCCGCCCTATTTCTCCTCCAGTACCTGGAAGATGTAGAACTTCAGATAGTAGCTCTCGTCCGAGGACCAGAGGATGGGGTGGTCAGAGCCTTGCGTGCGGAACTCCACCTGCCGCAGGCGCTTGTGAGCGCCGTTTGCCGCTTCCCGGATGGTTTTGGCAAAAAGCTCCGGATCCATGAAGTGGGAACAGGAGCAGGTGCAGAGGAACCCGCCGTTTTTCACCAGCTTCAGACCACGGATGTTGATCTCCCGGTATCCCTTCACCGCATTCTTGATGGATGCGCGGGATTTCGTAAAGGCCGGAGGATCCAGGATCACGATGTCGTATTTCTCGCCCGCCCGCTCCAGCTCGGGAAGCAGGTCAAACACGTCTCTGCATTCGAATGAAACGATATTCTCCAGGTGGTTCAGCGCCGCATTTTCCCTCGCCTGGGCAATGGCCACGTCGGAGGCATCCACCGCCAGCACCTCCCGTGCCCCTGCATATGCTGCATTCAGCGCAAAGGATCCGGTGTGGGTGAAGCAATCCAGCACCCGCGCCCCCTTAGCGATGCGCTGCACCGCGGCGCGGTTGTATTTCTGATCCAGGAAAAATCCGGTCTTCTGACCGTCCTCCACGTCCACCATGTAGTGAACGCCGTTCTCTACGATCTCCACCTTGGTATCGAAGGGTTCTCCGATGAAGCCCTTGTAGCGCTCCAGTCCTTCCTTCTCGCGGACCTTCGCATCGCTCCGCTCATAGACGCCGCGGATGGAAATGCCATCCTCCGCCAGCACCTTCTTCACCGCGTCCACGATGGTCTGCTTGTGCAGATCGATGCCCAGTGTCTCGGACTCCACCACCAGCACGTCGCTGTATTTATCCACCACGATGCCGGGGAGGAAATCCGCCTCGGAGAAAATGAGCCTGCAGGAAGAGGTGTCGCAGGTCCGCTTCCGGTATTCCCAGGCGTCCCGCACCCGCTGCTCAAAGAAGGCGTCGTCGATCACCGCGTCCTTCTTTCGGGACAGGATCCGCACACGGATCTTGGAATGCTCGTTGATGTATCCGTATCCCAGGAAGTACCCGTCAAAGTCCAGCACCTCCACGATGTCACCGTTTTGATACTCGCCTTCATAAGAGCCGATCTCGTTGTCAAAGACCCAGGCGCCGCCCCCTTTCAGGAGCATTCCCTTGCCTTTTTGTAACTTCACTGCTGCCATATTCTTCTCCTTGACAATGCAAATAGATTTCCCTATAATTCTAGTGTTATTCAGATATCGGGGCGTGGCTCAGCTTGGTAGAGCGCCACGTTCGGGACGTGGAGGTCGCGTGTTCGAATCACGTCGCCCCGACGAAAAAAAGAAGCCCTGCGGCGAAGCCGCTAAGGGCTTCTTTTTTTTCGTCGGGGCGCATCGCAACCCCTACACCCAATTATATAAAAGAATAATTCTCTTATCCACCGCTTCCTGTCCGATTCCCGCAAAATTGTTCTATTGTTTTTCCCCCCGCTTATCTAGTAAAATATTCCCACACGGCACTCTACTACCGGAACGCAAGCAGCAAAATTTGGAGGGTACGCTATGAAGGTTCGAAAATTGGGGATTTCCGTCAAACTCATGGCGGCAGTGATAGGACTTTTACTGGTATCGGATCTTGTGATCGGTTGCGTGGTCTACAGCAAGTGTAAGGATGCCCTGGTCTCGCAGATCAAGGCAAGCGCCATGAACACGGCGCGGTGTGTCGCCGCTTCCCTGGACGGAGACGCCCTTTGCACGATCCAAAGCGAGGAGGCCATGGAAACGGAGACTTTTGCGGAGATCTACAATCTCCTGACGGTCTTTCTGGAGAACAGCGGTGTGGAGTATGTCTACACCGTGGGAAAAAACGATGCGGGGACCGTAGTCTTCCTGGTGGACTCCGATCCCGAGGAGCCCGGCCTTCCGGGAGAGGATTTCGAGAGTGAGGACCCCGAGATCGCCCAGGCCTTCGCGGGACAGACGGCGGTAAACGACAGGCCCTACACGGATGAGTGGGGCACCCACATCAGCGCTTACAGCCCCGTCTACGGCAGCGACGGTAAGGTCAAGGCCCTGGCCACGGTGGACCTGTCGGTGGATTGGGTGAACGAGCAGACCGGTTCCATCGCAAGGATCATTTTCCTGATCTGCCTGGTGGTGCTCATCGTCGGCGTTCTGATCCTGGCTCTGATCGGGCTGGCCGTGAGACGTCAGTTTGCGAAGCTCAACGACAAAGTGGTGGAGCTTGCGGAGGGAGGCGGCGATCTGACCAGAAAGATCGACATCGACTCCGGAGACGAGTTCGAAACCATCGGTTCCAATGTGAATCTCCTGCTGGAGTACATCCGGGGCATGCTGTTGAATATCTCCGGACAGACGGCTGCCCTGCTGGAATCCTCCAAAGGCATCACCGCGGATCTCGGAGAGACGCAGCTGGATGCGGAAAATGTAACGGAGCGCATGGAGCGCCTGTCCGTTTCCATGGGAGAATCCGCCTCCACCATTTCCGATATCACAAACCTCATCGCAGGGATCGTGGATGCCTTCCATGAGATGGAGGGCGAAATCAGTGAAGGCACTGATTTTTCCAAAAAGATCCGGGATGGCGCGAAGGACACCGGCACGCAGGCCGTGAAGGAAAAAGACGGCGTGGCATCCCGCCTGGAGAAGATGCAGCAGTCCGTGAACGACAAGATCGAGCGTTCCAAAGCAGCTCACCGTATTGAAGAACTCACCGCAGGCATCATCGGCATCTCCAGTCAGACGAACCTGCTGTCCCTGAACGCTTCCATCGAAGCAGCCAGAGCCGGAGAGGCCGGGCGCGGATTTGCGGTGGTGGCAGAGGAGATCGGCTCTCTGGCCAAGGATTCCGCAGCCATTGCATCCCAGATCCAGGAGGTTTCCGGTGCCGTCATTTCCGCCGTGGAAGAGCTGGCCAATGAGACCACGGAGCTCCTCTCCTTTGCGGATGAGATCGCAAAAAGCGGCTACGGCAACCTGGTGGATACCAGCAATGAGTACCGCGAGAGCGCGGACCGCATGAGCGAAATGATGGAGCGCTTCTCTCTGCTCTGCTCTCAGATGCGGAAGGACATCGATGAGATCTCCACCCACATCAGTGACGTGAACACCTCGGTCTGCGACGCAGCGGAGGGTGTGAGCGAAGCAACGGAGCGGACGCTGGATATGAGCGAACATCTGGGCAAGATCGGCGAGGAGGCCCAGACCAGCAGATCCGTCACGGACGAGCTTTTCTCCGAGGTTGGAAAGTTCAAGCTTTCCTGAGGATAGGGATAACGCAAAAGAAGCCCCTGCGCGGGGCTTCTTTTTGTATCCCGGTATTCTTCTGTTTTCTTTACGCTTCCTCGATAGGGAACACCAGCTCCGTCAGGAACTCATACCCATAGGGCTTCTCTGCGCACTCCAGGGACATCTCTCCGCCGTATCTTCCGGCCGCCTCCCGGATGTTCCGCAGCCCGAACCCGTGGTTCGTCCGGTCGCTCTTTCCTGTCTCGATCCCGTCGTCTGTGATCTCCGGCTTTTTCGCGCAGGGATTACGCATGGAGATCATAAAGAACCGCTCCGTCCGCTTCAGCCGCAGGTCGATGACCTTATAGGAAGGATCCAGCTCCAGGAAGGCCTCATCGGAGAGGGCTTCCATCGCATTGTCCAGCATGTTGGCCAGGATCCGGCACATGTCTACGGGGGAGAACGCCGGTCCCGAGAAGACGCCTTCCACATTCAGGGTGATCCCCAGGCTCTCCGCTTTTTCCCGCTTCTCCGAAAGAATGGCGTCAGCAATGGTATTGCCGGTGCGGGCGCTGATGTCCGTGCCGGACAGGTCCGCTCCCATCTCCTCCAGATACTCCATCATCTGGTCGTATTCCTTATTTTCCAGCAGGAGCTTCAGGACCTGCACATTGTTTTTCATGTCGTGACGGATGCTGCGGATCTTTTGGTTCGCCTCCACGGAGGCCTCGAAGTATTTTGCCTCGGTGGTGATGAGCTCCTCATTGATGAGGTTCAGCTCCCGCAGGTCGCTCCGTTCCTGCCTGGTGGCCCGGACATAGAACAGCAATGTCATCAGCGCCAGGGCGGAAAGCATGAAGATCACCCGGCCGGGCTTATCCATATCAAAGGGCACGTCCGCGTAATCGTCCGAGGGCATGAAGGAAATGTAGAGTCCCAGGATCAGTTCGATGCCCACAAGGATGGAAACAGGCACCGGCGCATCGTCTTTTTCCCTCCGCATCCGGGCGATGAAGGCAAAGAGCAGGAATTCCAGCGCCAGCATCACGCAGTTAAAGAGCACATACACCGCCATTGCGACGATCCTGTCATCCCAGGCGTTGCCCTCAAAGACCAGGTCACGGATTCGCAGGAAAATGAGACTCAGATTGGAAAGGATGCTGATGGACAGGAAGGGAACGATGATCCGGCGCCATCCCCGGATCTTCATATTGAACAACAGATAAAAGCCGAAGAACAGGGTGATGAGAACATAGGGCAACTCCGCCACTGCCACCGTATCCAGCTCCAGGGAACTGCCCAGCAGTGACAGGGAAACGCCGATGACCAGGCCCATTCCAGTGGAAACCAGGTACGCCACCCGGGGCCTGCGGATCTCATACCGCAGCACCTCGTTCAGGAAATATACGTTGAGGGGTGCGGAGATCAAGGGCGGCAGGGTGATCAGGAGCGCATATAGAATGTTTATGAGTGCTGCTTCCTTCATCTGCCGTTTCTCCTGACGTAGGCAAATAGCTTCTGCTTCACCTCGGGGGCGGCGCTTCGGGACACGGGGATGCTGTCCCCGTTATCCATGGAAACCTCAGTGGTTCCCAGTTTTTTCACCCGTCCCAGATTGATGTGGTAGGACCTGTGGCAACGGAAAAAATCCCCGGAGACGCCATCGATGAGCTTCATGGCCTCGGAGAATTTCATCCGGATCTCGGTGACATTTCCGTCAAAAACAAACCGCACCGAATTGTTGGCAGCCTCGGCGTAGAGGAGCTTCGATACGGGATACACCACCTCTTCTCCCTCCACCTTCAGAAGGAGCTTCTCCTCCACGCGGATCCGTTTTTCCAGCTCACGGAGGGTCTCCCGCAGCTTCTCGGGATCCAGGGGCTTCCCCAGGAAGCGGAAGGCGTTCACTTCGTACCCGTCCATGGCCATTTCCGTATGGCTGGTAAGGAAAATGACAGGGATATCCAGCCCCATCTCCCGCAGGGTCCTGGCGGTCTCCATGCCGTCCATGCCCTGCATCTCAATGTCCAGAAAAACAGCGTCGGGCTCAAAACCACCGCGGATGCCACGGATCAGCTCGCTTCCCTCCGCAAAATGGAAGCAGCTGGCGTTCTCCTTGCCATAGAGTGAGAGAATGGCACGGGCGATCTGCTCTCTGAATACGCTCTCATCATCCACAACGGCAATTCGCATGATCTCCTCCGGCTGCAGCGGTCAACGGTTCCGCTATCAGTTTACCACTTATCCCACGGTCTTGCCATTGTCCAGGGTGATGATCCGGGTGCCGTAGGAAGCGCATTTTTCCGAGTGGGTGACCTGCAGGATGGTAAGGCCCTTCTCCGTGTTCAGCTTCGAGAAAAGCTCCATGATCTCCGCGGAGGACTTGGAGTCCAGGTTTCCCGTGGGCTCATCTGCCAGGATGATGGAAGGGTTCCCCAGGATGGCTCTGGCGATGGCCACTCTCTGCTGCTGTCCGCCGGAAAGGGTGGAGGGCATGGCCTTTCTTTTTTCCGTCAGACCGGTGATGGCCAGGATCTCGTCCAGGTCCTTTTTCAGCTCGCTCTTCTTTTTCCCATTCATGGTCATGGGCAGGAGGATGTTGTCCTCCACGTTCAGGTTCATGACCAGGTTATAGAACTGGAACACAAAGCCGATCTTCTCCAGACGAAGCTTCGAAAGCTTCGCATCCTTCATGTCGTGGGTCTCCTCCCCGGCGATGCTGATCCTGCCTTCAAACTCCCGGTCCAGGCCGCCGATGAGGTAGAGCAGGGTGGACTTGCCGGAGCCGGAAGCACCCATGAGGGAGACGAACTCCCCCTCGTTCACGTACATGCTGCACTCGTCCAGGACCCTGTTCAGATTGGTTCCCTTGCCAAAGGTCTTGCTCACATTGCTTACTTCGATAACACTTTTCATGATCGTCCTCCTAAGGATCGTTGCGAATGAACGTTACTCGTATTTGATCTGCTCCGAAAGCTTCATTTTCCGCATATTGCGGATGGGGAAGAGCACACTTCCGGCAAAGACCAGGGTCATCAGGATCCACAGCGCGATCACCGGCTGCGCCTTCATTTCGATGGGAATGAGAATGCCTTCGGAATAGTCGGCGGCTTTTTTGATGACGCCCACCAGGAGTACACCCACCAGGGTTCCCGCGGACACTGCGGTAAAGGAACTCAGCAGCATCTCCCGGAACAGGATCCCGGAGAGGGTCTGCTTGGTCATGGAGGTGGAGATCATCACGGCGCATTCTTTCTTTCTGCCTTCAAAGCCGATGATCTGGTTGCTGGACATACCGATGAAGGTCATGCCCATGGCCACCAGGATCACGATCTTCAGGATCCGGCCGGATTGCGCGTTGTCCTTGGCGTTCTGGTCCAAGATCTCCTGTCTGGTCTGAACCTCACTCACATGGCCCACGGCGTAGGTTTTGATAGCATCCCGCGCCTTTTCCGGGTCCTCGGCTCCCACCAGGAGCCGTCCGGGGAAATCATGGAAGATGTCAATGTAATCGGACTCGGAGATCACGAAATTGTTCTTGAAACCCTCGTAGGTATCGATCTTAAAGTACCCTGCGATGACATAATCCTTCGCGATGGGGAAGACCCCTTTGGGGTCAAAGATCAGATGTAAGGGATCTCCGATGTCGTAGCCGTTCTTTTTCGCCCAGTCTTTTTCCACAAGGATAGTGCCTTTTTCCACCTTCTCGGGCATCTCAAAGAGGCCGTGGTAGTATTGGAACCCGCCCTCGGGATAGCCGAAGACCTGGGTGTTTTTCTCCTTCTCCACATCACCGATGTACACAGTGGACAGAGTCTCGTACAGGTTCTCGGTGCCTGTCACGCCCTCCAGGAAGGGAACGAAGGAATAGTACTTCGATGCGTCGCTACAGGTGACAACAACGTCACAACTGTACACATCGGTGCTCAAGGTGCTGTTTAAGGAGGCGGCGATGATGTAGATGATGATACACATGGCTGCGGAGGTAGCGCAGAGGACGCCGCTTGCCACGGTACTTTTCCGGGACATGGCCTCTCTGGCGGCCAGAGCGATCTTCGCGCGCTCCCGCTTTTCCGCCAGGCGCTCCACCCATCCCATGACCCATTTCAGGATGTGGGGATAGAGGAAGGCCAGAGCCACCACCAGGGCAACGAGGCTGATAGATGCGAAAGTGATGCTTTTTCCGAAGAGCGCCGCCACGCCGATCCCCATCAGCACCAGGCCGCGGATCAGGGAGCCTTTGGTGTATTTGTACTCCGTGTCACGGTTGTCAAAAATGATGTCCCGAATGGATACGTGCAAAGCCTTCAAAATGGACTTCAGAGGGATCAGGCACTCGATGAGGATCGCCCCGAGGAATACGCAGATCACCAGTCCCGCGGACAGATCCGGGGTATCCAGGGTCACATCCCCGGAGACCACGACCACGGACTCCATCATACCGGGCCGGATGGCCACATAGAGCAGCACTCCGGGAATGGCTCCCAGGATGGCGTAGATCACATTCTCAGCCAGCAGGATCAGTGCCGTGCCGCCGGAGGTGACTCCCAGACTGCGCAGGGTTCCCACAAAGGCCATGCGGTCACTGACAATGCGCTCTCCGATGGAGAAGGTGATGAAGATCACCAGCAGGAAGGCGATGGCAAACAGCAGGAAAAGGATCCCGAAGAGTTCATTGAAGAACTGCTCCGACTCTTCGTCCAGCGTCGTAGTGCTGACATTGTCCTCACCGTAGACTTCCTTCATGATCTCTTCCGCTTCGGGGATCCTTTCATCATCGGTGACATCCATCAGGATGATACCGCTGACGGGCTTTCCGAGGGTGAGCATGTTCATGTCTTCCTCGCAGACGATGACGGTATTTCCCCGCTGCATCACGCGCCTGTTGTCTCCATCGTTGATCTTTACCACGGTAAATTCATGTGTTTCGCCGATCTTGTCGTGGACCGTGATCCGGTCTCCCTCCGAGACGCCGTAGGCATCGGCATATTTTTTTGTGACCATGGTCTCACCGGGATGTAAGCTCTCGATGGGCACGTACCCCATCTGATAGGCTTTGGCCAGATCCACACTGCAAACAGTCATTTTGTCGGTGGTCACCACGTTGTACTCCCCGGAGATCTCCTTGTACAATGTCTCCGACATGGTCGAGAGAACAATGTGCTCGTTCTCGGGAAACCCCTCCGGAATCTGCAGATCCGATGTGATGACGGGAACCGATATAGTCAGATCCGCATCGGCATAGATGGAGGTCAGGAGACCCCGGATCTGGGTCTTTTCCGACTGCACCAGATCGAAGTTAAAGAGGGCCGCCAGTACGCACACAAAGATGGAAAAGATCACCAGCAGCGAGCGAAACGGCTTCCCAAAGACATTTTTTAGGATGGTTTTCAATAAAATCCGCATGAGATTTGCTCCTTAGTTGCTCCTATTTCCAACGACTGATCCTGTTTTCCGGCGCGATATACATCCCGTCCCCTTCCTTCACGTCATAGGTCTCGTAGAAGGCGTCCAGAGTGGAGAGGATCGCGTTGGTCCGAATGACTGAGGGACTGTGCTCGTCCGTGTTCAGCTGGTCCAGGAGCGCTTCGTCCACCCGCTTCTCGCACCAGATCCGGGCGTAGTTCTCAAAGAGACGCTCCCGCTGCTCCTTCGTCCGGGCCAGGGAAGAGACACATTCCATGCCACCCAGGTCCGCGTAGTTTTCCCCCAGGGTCTGCTCTCCGTCCACATGATAGACACCGAAGACGGTGAAGAAATCCTCAAAGTATTTCACGGCCTTCCGGTTCCGCTCCTCCAGCACTGCCCGGTCCTCTTCCGGGATCCAGGAAGGATCGTAGATGCCGTTTGCGTCAAACTTGATGCAGTTGCTGTCAAAGGCGTGGCCCATCTCGTGAGCGATGACCATCCCCAGGCCTCCCAGGTTGGTGTATTCATCCGCCTCCATGGAGAAGAAGGGCGGGATCATGATGGCCACGGTGATATTGATATGGTTGAAGGCCGGATTGTAGCAGGCGTTCACCATCTGCATAGGCATGGTGGGCACCTTCCGGTCCGGAGCCTCCGCCAGGGAAGCCCGCGCCATGGCATTTTTCAGCCGCTTGTAATGCAGCTGGTAGGCAAAGTAATCGGAACCCGTCAGGTCCTTATACGCCGCATTATCGTGGCGCTGCAGATCCATGCCGGTGACATAGACGATGTTCTCCAGTTTCGTCAGGAGTCCCTCCCGGGTCTTGCTGCTAAGCCAGTCCGCGTTTTTGATCAGGCCGCGGTATCCTTCCCTGATCTCATCACACATGGCGATGAGGCGCTCATCCATGGCAGCGTTGTAGTACTGCTCCACGTAGAGAGGATCCGTCTCTTCGTAAAAACCGGTCATGACCTCGTCCGCAGCCTGCTCCTCCGGATCACGGTAGTCGATCTGCAGATATTCGTCCAGTCCCGGGTATCTGCCGGCAATAAATCTGCGGTAGCTCGTTCCGAACTGGCAGAGCTTCCAGGTCTTCAGAGCTTCCAGGTGTTCCTCCGTCAGGAGGGCGTTGAGTCCCGCCAGCTGTCCCCGGTCCACGAAGGTCAGCTTTCCGCAGTCCTTCAGGTCATAGCCCAGATCCGTCAGATAGGTATCCAGGTCCACATTGCTCAGGATCTCATCCGCTTCCTGCTTCGTGACGGTCTCCTGGAACTCGTAGAACATGTCGTGCATCACCACGACCATGTCCGTTGCGGTGTAAAGATCCATGGCCAGGAGTCCCAGGTCCTTCCCCAGGGCGTCGGCCTCGGCCTTTTCATGGCCCAGGGCCTTTCGCATAACGCTGCCTGCCCTTTTCAGGCTGTTTAAGGGCGTGTAGGATTCCTCCAGATCTTCGAATGCCACATCCAGGACCCCGGAGTACTGACCGAAGGCCAGGGCATTTGCTCCCCCATTCCGGTAGTCGCTGCCTACCTGCAGATACAGGATGTTGGTGACACCGTAGTCTCTGTCCAGCTTTGCGTCCACCCGGAAAAACTCCTCCATGGAGGAGATGCCGTCGATCTCATACAGCAGCGCATCCAGCTCCGCGGGAACCGGCGCGTTGTCGAAATCATAGTCCAGGTACAGGTCGTAGGCGGTCTTGATGATGGCTTCCTCACTGCCGGGGGCGTAGCCGCTTCCCGCAGCCACCGTCCGGATGATGTCCTTCACCTGATCTCCCGCCAGATCCTCATTAAAGCTTCCCACGGACATGTCGCCATAGCCGAATTCCATATTCCGTAGGGTTTCTTCATTGATATACCGGTAGAAATCCTCTGTGGGGCCGGCGGGGGAGATGGTGTTTTCCGGTTCTTCCGTCACCTCCGCAACTGCATCCGGGATCTCCGGCGTATCTTCCACAGCGACGCCGCATCCTGTCAGGGCGAAGAGCCCAGCCAGCATGAGGGCAGATGTTCTCCTGAATCGTTTCATGGTTTTCCTCCTTCGGCCGGTCACCGGATCCTTTCGGCATGGAAACCCGGCGACGTGCTTACCATGGTCACCATAGCACCTATTTTTGCAAAAATGTTGATTTTGTGGTGAACTGCATCTTTTCCGTGGTGAATGGTGGATGGAAACGCGCATAAAAAATGAAGCCCCTGCGCGGGGCTTCTTTTTTGTATCTTGCTTTCTCCGGAATGATGCTTATCCGATGAGGCTCTCGATGGTGGCAAAGATCTTGTCGGGGGTCGCGGGCTTTAACATATAGCCCTCGGGCTTTAATGCCATGATCTCCATGATCTTCTGTTTATCATTGACTGCAGTCAGGAACACCACCGGGATCTGGGAAAGGATCTCATCCTGCCGGATACTGGCCAGCACATCCTTTCCGGACATTCCGGGCATCTCGTAATCCAGAAAGACCATGGCAGGGAGATTGGACTGCATCAGCTGCAGGCCCTTCTCTCCGGAGGGCGCGATCAGCACACGGTAGCGACTCTCCAGCACGCTCTTCATGATACGCAGAAGGGAGGCGTTGTCGTCAATGATGAGGATGGTACGCTTTCCTGCCATCGGTGTGGGCGCTGCGCCTGCTGCGGCTGCTGCACCGGCGGGTGCGCCTGCTCCGCCTGCGGGTGCCTGGGGAGCGGGTTCGGGCTCCGGTGTTCCCAGGTAGTTGTTCAGAATGTACCTGGTCTTTCCCCAGTCAAAAGGCAGTTCGATCAGCTCCATCTCCTTTTCCATCACGGCACACACAGGGCCTCTGTCCTCCTGATGTCCCATGATGACCGCGGGGATATTCTGGTCCGGATCTCCGAAAAAGACTTCCCGATACGCATCGATGGTCTCCAGATTCATCCACTCGGTGAGTCCCACCAGAAGGGCGGGGCCCAGGATCTTGATCAGGTTCGTGGCATGCGTCGGGGTTTTGGCGACCTGAACACTGTATTCTTTCTTCAGTTCTTCAATGGCAAAATTCGCTTCGTCATTGGGCTCACCGACGATCAGGATGATTTTTTTCATAGTTTTCAGTCCGCCTTTCCGAGTATTTTTCCGATGATTTCATTCACCGCATCTTCGTTCAATTCCGCTACCGCTGCGGAGAGATCCGGGATCAGGGCATCCGCCTCATCCGTGAAATGATATCCCTTCATCTTCGCCAGGATCGCATCCGCCGTATCCACATCCATATCCGCCATGGCGGAGGAAAGTGTCGTCAGGAAGGTTTCCAGCATCCAGTCTTCCGCCTGTTCCTTCTCCACCGCGGCTTCTTCAGCACCGATGTCGAAGACGCCTTTCAGCTTCTCCCTGTAGGACTCCCACTCCTGAATGAAGGTGGTATGCAGGGCCACAATGCGCTCCAGCTCATGATCTCTCGCCGCAAATTCCAGTACCTTCGCCATACCGCCCAGAGGGAAGATACCCAGGGTATTGGCGGATCCCTTCATGGCATGTACCTGGATCCGGTACGCATCGTAGGCTTCGTCGCTGCCGGATGCCATCAGATCATCATACTGGGACGATAGCTTTTTGCTCTGGCTCAGAAGCAGTTCGTAGAAATCGGAAAGTCCGCCCTTCAGCAGGTCCATGGAAGGAAGCCGCAGCCATGCGATCTCCCAGTCCAGACCTTCCACCATGGGCAGGTCATTCGGCATGAGATTCCCCGATTCGGAAGGAAGCTCCACGTCGTCCGGCAGCGGGAACTGCTTGTCCGCCGGCAGATAAGTATGGAGTGCTTCCAGCAGTTTTTCGAACAAAATGGGCTTGGACAGGAATCCGTTGAATCCTTCGTCCAGGTATTTTTCCTTGGCTCCGGCCACGGCGTTTGCCGTCAGCACGTAGATGGGGGTCTCCTTATTCAGGGAGTCCACATCCTCCCGGATCCGATGAAAGGCCGCGATACCGTCGATCTCCGGCATCATATGATCCATGAAGATCATATCAAACCGCTCGTTTTTCGCAAACTTGATGGACTCGGCACCGCCGTTTGCTTCGATGACCCGGATCTGGGTGATCTTCAGAAGGGAACGGAACACCCGCAGATTCATGGTGGAATCGTCCACCACCATGACGGAGCAGTCGGGGGCGATAAATCCATTGTTCAGTTTGACTGTCTCGTCCGTAGACTCGGATACCCGGGCATTGAAATCGCCGATGGGTTCGGGATCCACGATCTTCTGAACCACGTCAAAGGAGAATTTGGAACCCTTGCCGTATTCACTCTCCACCTTCAGTTCGGAGTGCATCAGCCGCAGGAGGCTGGTAACGATCCCCAGTCCCAGACCGGTTCCTTCGATGTAATGGTTCTTATGGTTATCAAAACGCTTGTAGGCATCATACAGGTGTGGAATGTTTTCCTTCTTGATGCCGATACCGGTATCCTCCACCTCTACGTGGATGGTGGCGTATTCCCCACCGGTTGTGGAGCTGATCCGGAACCAGACGGTACCTTCCTGGGTGTATTTTACGGCGTTGGTCAGCAGGTTGGTGATACACTGCTTGACGCGGACATCATCTCCGTAGAGCTTGTAGGGGATATTGGGATCCACCGTCATCTCCAGGGCCAGATTCTTCGCATCGGCTCTCTGGGCCACCATGTTGTACAGGTCATGGATCAGGGAGGAAACCTCGTATTCCACTTCCACCAGTTCCATGCTCTCGGACTCGATCTTGGAGAAGTCCAGGATCTCATTCACCAGGGACAGCAGTGTACGACCGGCATTGTAAATGTCGGAAGCATACTCCTGCACATTTTTCTCCCGGCTCTCACGCAGGATCATCTCATCCATACCCAGGACAGAATTGATGGGGGTCCGGATCTCGTGGGACATCTGGGCCAGGAATCTGGTCTTGGCACGGTTTGCGCGCTCCGCCTCGTCCTTGGCGATCCGGATCTCCTCGTACTGCTTGTTGATGGTGGAGATGGAACCCAGCTTTGCCACCGTCCAGGAGATGAAGAAGACAAAGGTCAACAGCACGGAGTACAGGTACATCCTAAAGAACCGCTGCTCGTACAACAGAGGTGCCTTGGTCATAGAGAATTCCGCGGTGCGCAGGACCTCTCTGGTGAGCTCATCCAGAATCTCCACGGTGACCGTGTAATTCCCGCTTTTGGGATGTGAGAGCACCAGCGCTGTGTAGTCCAGGTGGGAGGCGTACTCTTCCATCTGCATGGGGCCGTCCAAGCTGATATGCAGATACAGGTTGGACGCGGAATAGTCCAGGATCACGGGACGGATCTCCAGCTTTTCCACGGAACCGTCGATCTGGAAAACGCCCTTGGAATCGGGCTTTACAGGATCCTGATCCGTCTTGATCTCCTCCAGCAGGATGGGAGTATCCTCGGAATACTGGTAATGTTCGCTGATATCCAGGGAGTACGGGCCCTCTCTGCCGCAGAAATACAGGGTATTGTCATAGTAGGAATGGTGCGCGTTCTCCAGGGGCGTGCTCTCCAGTCCGCTGTCGCTGTTGATCAGAATGTAGTGGTATCCGGGTTCGTTGGCCACCAGGTCGTCGCCATTGACGATATGGATACCGACGGAGCTGATGACATAGCATTCCCCGTTATCCATGACACAAATGTCATAATTGTTGGAATAAGGGAACTGATCCAGTCGGTACACATCTTCCCTGTCATCATAGAAGATGGCGTTACTGGTCAGATAAAAATAGCCGTCTTTGAACTTCCGAATGGCCTTCACGTTCTCGTTGGTCAGGCCGTTGGAAATGTTCAGGATCTTGTAAATGCCGCCTTTTTCCAGCACTACCACGCCGGAATCTGCCGTGGCCACCAGGACACGTCCGGGGGATCCCTGGGCGATGTGATTGATCTTGCTCGTGGTCAGGCCTTCCGCAGGTCCCACCACCTGCTCGGCGATGTCGTTCCGGTAAAAGACAGCCCTGTGCTGGGTGCCGGCCACCAGCGTCCCGTCCGTCAGAACGGTGGCACAGAGGAAGTACTCACCCTCCTCCAACCCGAATCCCTGCAGGTAGGAAATCTCATCCGCTGCGGAGATTTTGGTAAGCCTGTCCTCATCCTCAATGCACAGGTACACATCCCCGGCCTCGTTTCCTGCCATGTAGAGGATATGTTTACCGTCAATCTGAGACAGATAGGGCTTGTTCAGCACTTCTCCGGTGACCCGGTCCAGCACCACCAGACCATCGGTCTTACCGATGAAGAGATATTTCTCGTTGGGATAAATACAGGTATTGTTGTCCAGCTCCAGGTCTGTCATCCTGCTGTAGTCGCAGAACTGTCCGTTGCCGGATTTGGTCACGCCCTCGGATTCCGATGCCAGCCAGACATTCGCCTGATCATCCATGATGACATCGGTGTATCCTGCGCCGCCGTAGCGGGAATGCAGTGCGGAGAGCTCGTAAGTGCTGTTAAACAGGAGCTGGCGGTCGCCTGCGATACAGACGTAATTTCCCGACACATTACTGTGAATGATCTTCTCGATCCGGTCGTATCCGGAGTAGGAGCCGTGGATCATCTGCTTCAGCTCCCCGTCAGTGAACCGGAACACCAGGTAATCCGGGGACTTGCAGGTCACCAGGAGTTCATTGTCATCACCCCAGCAGCAGGTATAGAACTTCCCGGCATCGCCGCTGCTCTCCAGGGTCTGTACCACCTTCCCACCTTTCAGCAGGAAGAGGACGCCATCCTCCGTCACGCCGGCGATATAGCCGTTCGGGGATGCGCTCATGGATCTGGTGCCGATGAGCTCCTCGTTTGCGTAGTAAACGCCCACGATGCCTGCACTGGAAATGTTCACCAGATAGGAATCGGTACCCACGTAGATGTTTCCCAGCTTGTCCTGCGTCACCGCATAAATGCTGGCAGACAAGGCGCTCCAGGCCATGTCGTAATGGGTCAGGGATCCGGTGACGGGATTATAGGACATGAGTCCGTCATCGTTACTGCCGATCCAGAGTCTGCCCATGGAATCGCCATACAGAGCGGATACGGATGCGATCTCGTTCTCGGGATTGAAGTATTCAAACCGCTGTCCGTCGTAACGGTAGAGACCGGAGTCGCCGCCCGCCCAGATATAGCCATCCTTCGTCTGTGCCAGGGCACTGATCTGGGAGGACAGGAGGCCGTCCCGGAAACGGTAATTGATCTCCGTGCATCTGGCCAGATAGGCGGCGTTTTCCAGCTTCGAAAAAGCGGCCATGGAATGAATCGTCGAGGCATACAGCGCCAGCAGGACCGTTCCCGCCAGGAGCATTGCTCCGGTGGCCTTCGCCGCTTTCCCGGATTTCTTTGTTTTCTTTGTTTTTTCTTTCCCGCCTGCAAATTTTTTCCCGGAGGATGACTGCTTTCCGCTTGCATTCTTCGGACTTTTTTTGCCGCCCAGGAGGGTTTTCCCCCGTTTTACCGTATGCCCGGCACCTACCAGAAGGATGGTACTGACAACCTTGTCAGGAAAATCCACAAAGAGCTCCGCAATAAAGGCGATCACTATCATCTGACGAAGACCGGTTCTGGTAAGGATCATCTCCACCAGCGCGTCTCCCCAGCTGTTTCCGGTGTATCCGCCGTAGAGGAACATGTTGACCACAGTACTGATGGCCACGGGCATAAAGGTGGCCCGCATGGTGGCCAGACAGTAATCGTAGGAAGTGCGGTTGATCTTGCTTAAGGTGCGGCCCACCACGTAACCGATGACCACGGAAACCGGCAGAAACCAGATGGCGGTGTGATCCCAGATGGTCACCACCAGACTCATGAGAGCACCGGTCAGGGCTCCCGCGAAGGGTCCCAGGGCGGATGCAACATAAAAACTGCCCAGATTGTCAAACCAGATGGGCAGGTCAAACTGCTTTGCGATCACGCGGCCTCCGATGTTGACTGCAGCGCAAACAAGGATCATCAATATGTTTTTCCAATTGAGACTAAACTTATCTCTTTCGAAACGCTCGCTGATTTTTTCCCTGATTCGCCCCATGCAGTCTCCTCTGTCGCGTTAGATGGTAAAGGTTTTGATCATATTTTCCCTGATACGGAAGGTAACATGATCCGCTTTTCTGGTAAGAGAAGATGTAATATTGTCGATCTGGACAACACTGTTGGGATATGCGGTGCCAAATACCGTGATGAAGGTGTCCTTGGCCTGGGAAAGAGTTTCCCGCATCTCCGTGATCTTGGCAGCCACTTCCACTTTAAAGTCCACGGTTTTGCACAGTTCGGCTACCATATCGTCGTAATCGGGTGCGTCAAACTCCGTATGCACCCGCTCCTCATAGACCTGAATCTTGGTCTCCAGCTCCTCTTTCATATTCTGCAGCTCGGAGAGTCTGGAGAAAAAGCCCGTATCCACACCCACATGAACCCAGGTGGGCACATCGGCATCATTCCCCAGATTGTTGGTTTTCACAAAGGTAAAGCTTCTGGTACGGCCGCCGATGATGCAGGCTTTTCTGCCCTCCACCACCACGCCGGCTCTTCCGGTGACGTCGGAATTCAGCAGATAATTGCACTTTATCTGTCCCTTGGCAAAGACTCTGGCACTCTCAATGAATTTTCCCACCACGTCGCCTTCACAGGTGATGTGGCAATCATTTCCGCCCACCACGCCGGAGCGCAGCAGGATTCCTTTCTCCGAGGACAGATCGGCGCCCTCCACAATGCCGTTTACCGTCAGGGTTCCGCCCACCTTCACGGACATGCCGGATCTCACGGCGCCCTTGATGACCACGTCTCCCCTGTAATCGATGTTGCCGGTGGTCAGATCTACATCGCCCTGAATCTCCAGCACATTGCTGATCTCGATCCTGCCGTTTTTGTACTCGATCTTACCCTCGATGTTGGAAAAATATTCCATCCCGTCTTCGGACATGCGCAGGTTCGCACCCTTGATGGGCGGCAGATCTCTGCCCTTTTTCGGCATCAGGATCTGTCCCGTGACGGAATACCCTGCGGTACCGCCGGTAAATTTGTGATAAACGCAGACCTTCTGATCCTTCTGCACGGTCTCGTAGATACACACGTCCTTGTAATCCACGGAGCCGTCCTCGTTCTGCTTGGGATGCGCCACCACATTGGTGTTGAACAGGAATTCAAAATAGCCGTCCTTCCCGTCCTCAGGGAGCTTTCCCTTGGCCACAACGGTGGGAACGCCGTATTTTTCCTCCAGGAGCATGGCGATCAGGGCATCATCATCCACGCCGTGCTTCACATTGGCGTTCCGCAGGATGTCCTTCAGTTCCGAAAGATCGTAGGGCATATCCTCCGTGCGCCTCTGGAGGGTCAGATAGGCCGTCATCCCCTCATCATCGTATGCAATGATATTTCCGTATTGATCCGTCAATCTCTGCATATGGTAACCTCTTTGAAATGCTATCAGTCGTTCAGCACATCCTCGATCCGTGCCATCATTTCCTCTTCCTTCAGGCGGAACTTGATCTCCACGCGTCTGCACGCGTCCATGTCGATCTCGGTGGTGTCATTCCCAAAGCTGTCTTTCACATAGACGGGAGAGCTGTAGGATTTTCCGTTGACCGTCAGGAGCTTCTGCAGTTTCTCGATCTGGTCGGCATTGAGGCCGTTTTTTTCATTCAGGCAGAAATCCGCCACGGCCTTGGCGCGCTCATAGGAAAGATCCTGGTTGTATGCGTAGGAGCCGTTGGTGTCGGTGTGTCCCTCGATGATGATCTCGGAGATCTCATTCCGGTAACGGTCCTGAAGCAGCACCGTCAGGTACTTGGGGATCACCTCCGAAAGCTCCGTCTTGCTGGCTTTCGTCAGCTCCGTGCTGTCAAATCCGAAGAGCACATCCGAGGAGAAGGTGATGGATCCCGTCTGGGCGTTGACTTCCATTTTGGAATTCTGGAAGGCGCTCTGAAGCTCTCCGATGAGATCCGTCCGAATGCCCACGATGGCCTGGAGTTCGCTCTTGGTGGAAGCCAGCTCGGACTGGGTGTCCGCGATCTGGAGATAGGCGCTGTTTAAGGCGTTCTGGGTCTCCGCGATCTTCTGATAAGCTTCCTTCAGCTGCTCGTCCGTCAGGGCTGCCTGATCATAAGCCTGCTGAAGCTCCAGGATGGAGTTTGCCAGGTCCTCATTGTATTGTTCGATCTGGGCTCTGGAATTCTCCAGTTCCAACCGCGCATTTTCCAGCTGTTCCTGCGAGTTCTGCAACTGGAGGCGGGTATTGTCCAGATCCGTTGTTTTCCGTTTGTAGATCGCCAGCGTAATGGCAATGATGATGATGAAGATCAGAAGAAGGGCTGCCATCATGTCGGAGTACGACTGCCAGAAGCTGTGATCCTGAAACGCTTCCCTTGCCCTTTTTCTAGTTTTCATACAGTTTCCTCATCTGTCCGAAGGTGTACAGTTGATTTCCGATGTCCTCACAGGTCCGGTCCAGCCGTTCTCTCTGGTCCCCGATCTCTCTGGAAAGAGCTGCCTGCTCTTCCTGCACCTGTGTCATGGTCTCCTGGAGTCTCTGATTAGCCGCCAGCAGTTCATTGATGGCAGCGGTAAGGATCCGGTTGTTCTCGTTTACGCTCTCCTGGGAAACAGTGACATCAGACAATGCCTGGGAAAGTCTTGCGAAGGAATCCCTGCTTCCGGTGGTCATCTGATCCAGGAAACGGTCCACGATCACCTCCAGAGCTTTGGTCTGGTCTGCGGAAGTGCCCTTTTGCAGATCCAGAAGTTCCTTCAGTGCGGTGGCCATATTGGCCTGATAGATCAGCATGGCTGCGGCATCCGCGTCGGAATCCGTCACGGAAGGCTGCGCATACTGACGGAAGGTCTCGATGAAGCTCTCGACCTTTTCATAAGCGTCCGCCATAATGCTGCGGTAGCACAGATTGAATAACAGGGAGAAAAAGATACCGTATACGGAGGTGTGGAATGCAACCTTCATACCGGAAAGAAGGGGCCCTACATTATCGGAGATGGTAAAAATGTCGTTCCCCTGGAAGGAACCGAGTCCGATGGCAAGGCCGAGGAAGGTCCCTAAGATACCGAGACCGGTCATGGCTCCGGAGATGCCGGAGTTGAAATAGTTCATGCCGACGCGATCAATGAGATCCTCATTGATGAAGTCCTCGATGTCCGCCTTGGATGAATACCCTGCTCTGGTCTTGTATTTTTCCAGGCGCACGCAATAGCGGTACAGAGCTCTGCGGAGCTCGGTACCCGAGAACATCTCTGCGTAATTGCTGCTGTCCACCACCGTAGACTGGTTTCCCTTCTCCTTATAGCCGCGGATCATGGCGGAGCGGGCAGTATCCAGTTCCCTTGTGGTGTGATTGATCCTTGCAAAACTGACGGAAGATACGGTAAGGAGGATCCCGATGATCAGCAAAAAGGCCAGGTTGATGATCAGGTTCACGGGGGAAACAATCTGTCCCGTAAACACACCGTTGATCGCCAGAATGACAAAGATCGTGGCTGCATAGGCCACAAAGAGCAGATAATACAGTTTGTTTTTCATCTGTTCCCTCCTGTATCCGTATGAAAATGAAAATGTCCCTAGTCAAAAAGGGGACAGAGCGCTCTCAGGTTTTCCTGCACATCGCCCTTAAAGACAGCGGAACCGGCTACAATGACATTGGCGCCGGCGTCCATTGCCTCCCGGAGATTCTCCCGGGTGATGCCGCCGTCCACCTCGATGTCGGTCGGAAGGCCGCGCTCATCGCAGATCCTGCGAAGCTCACGTACCTTTTCCAGACATTCGGGGATCAGCTTTTGTCCGCCGAATCCGGGCTCCACGGTCATGACCAGCACCATGTCCACCTGCTCCAGATAAGGGAGAATGGCGGATACGGGGGTGGCGGGCTTAAAGGTGATTCCCACCTTTTTGCCGCAGGCGCGGATCTTTCGGATCACCGCTGCGGGATCCTCCGTGGATTCCACATGGAAGTCGATGAGATCGGCTCCTGCTTTTGCGAACTCTTCCACATAGCGCTCGGGCTCCGTGATCATCAGGTGCACATCGAAAAAGAGCTTCGAGTGGGGCCTGATGGTTTCGATCACGGGAATCCCGAAGGAGATGGACGGGACAAAGGTCCCATCCATCACATCAATATGCAAATACGAAACGTGCTCCCTCTCCACTGCGGCGATCTGGTCCCCCAGGGTCCAGAAATCCGCCGCTAAGATGGACGGAGAAAGGATTTTTTTCATGCCAGAAATTCCTTCACAGAATTGTATACGCCCTCTGCATCCAGACCGTACTTGTGGATCAGAGCGGCTGCGGAGCCGGACTCACCGAAGACGTCCTGCATACCCAACTTCTTTACGGGAGTGGGCTGCTTTGCACACAGGCAATCGCAGACTGCGCTGCCCAGGCCGCCGATGACGGAGTGCTCCTCAACGGTGACCACCTTGCCGGTCTTCTTTGCGCTGGCAACAATGAGATCCTCATCCAGAGGCTTGATGGTGCAGATGTTGATGACCTCTGCGTCCACGCCGTCAGCCTTCAGCATCTCGGCTGCTCCCAGAGCGGCATCCACGCCGATACCGGTAGCAACGATGGTGACATCCTTGCCCTCGCGGACCACGGTGCCCTTGCCGATCTCAAACTTGTAATCGGGGCGGTCATTGATGACGGTGCATGCTGCACGGCCGAAGCGGATGTAAACGGGGCCCTGGTACTCCAGAGCTGCACGAACCGCTGCCTTTGCCTCCACATCATCGGAGGGGCACATCACTACCATGCCGGGGATGGTGCGCATAAGAGCGATATCCTCGTTACACTGATGGGAAGCACCGTCCTCACCTACGGAGATGCCGGCATGGGTAGCGCCGATCTTGACGTTCAGGTGGGGATATCCGATGGAGTTACGAACCTGCTCGAAAGCTCTGCCTGCAGCGAACATTGCGAAGGAGCTTACGAAGGGGATCTTGCCGGTGAGGGAGAGGCCTGCTGCCACGCCCATCATGTTGGACTCAGCGATACCGCAATCGATGTGACGATCGGGATATGCCTTCTTGAAAATGCCGGTCTTGGTAGCTGCTGCCAGGTCCGCATCCAGCACCACCAGATCCGGGAACTCCTCAGCCAGCTCCTTCAGTGCATTACCATAACTTTCGCGGGTTGCGATCTTCTTAACATCTGCCATTATCAGCGTCCCTCCTTTTCCAACTCTTCATCGATCTTTGCCAGGTCCGCCATAGCGACAGCATACTCCTCGTCGTTGGGTGCCTTGCCGTGCCAGTCCACGCTGCCCTCCATGAAGGAAACACCCTTGCCCTTCAGGCTGTGCATGACGATGCAGGTGGGCATGCCCTTGGTTTCGCGAGCCTCGCGGAACGCACTGCGAAGAGCGTCGAAATCATGTGCATCCACATTGATCACATGGAAATTGAATGCCTCAAACTTCTTGTCGATGGGATAAGGGGAGCAGACCTCATCGATGGGTCCGTCGATCTGCAGGCCGTTGTTGTCAACGATCACACAGAGGTTGTCCAGCTTACGGAAGCCTGCGAACATTGCTGCCTCCCAGACCTGGCCTTCCTCCAGCTCGCCGTCGCCCAGCAGAGTGTAGACGCGGAATTTTTCCTTGCCCAGCTTGCCGCCCAGTGCCATGCCTGCTGCGGCGGAAATGCCCTGTCCCAGGGAACCGGATGCCATATCGACTCCGGGAATATGCATATTGGGATGTCCCTGCAGGTAGGAACCCAGCTTACGCAGGGTCGTCAGGTCCTCCACGGGGAAGAATCCTCTGTAAGCCAGTGCGGCATACAGACCGGGAGCGGTATGTCCCTTGGAGAGCACGAAACGGTCACGATCCTCCTTCTCAGGATTCTTGGGATCGATGTTCATCTCCTCAAAATACAGAAAAGTGAAAACATCTGCTGCGGAAAGAGATCCGCCGGGATGTCCGGCCTTTGCCGCATGGGTAGATGTGACAATGCCCTTACGGACATTGTTCGCCTGTTTTTTCAGTTCCAGATTGTCCATGATTACCTCCGTTTGATATATATTGATTCTGCTAAGAGCAGGGAATCACTTAGTTTTGCCCGTAGTAGGCGTTTGCTCCGTGCTTGCGGTAGTAGTGCTTGTCCTGCAGCTCCTGGGGTGCGGGCTGCACCTCGGGATTGATGGTCTCGCACCGGTATGCCATCTTGGCCACTTCTTCCAGCACCACTGCGTTGTGAACGGCTTCATTCGCATCCTTGCCCCAGGTGAAGGGACCGTGGTTCTTGCAAAGTGCTGCGGGGACGCCCAGGATATCCCGGCCCGTCTCCTTGAAGTAGTTTACGATCAGATGACCGGTGTTGGCCTCATAGGCCTCGTCGATCTCTTCCTTCGTCAGGCAGCGCAGGCAGGGCACCGCGCCATAGATGTAGTCGGCGTGGGTGGTTCCGTAGCAGGGAATGTCTCTGCCGGACTGGGCCCAACTGGTGGCGTAGGAGGAGTGGGTGTGTACCACACCGCCGATCTCCGGGAATGCCTTGTAAAGCTCCAGATGGGTGGGGGTGTCGGAGGAGGGCTTGTATTTTCCTTCCACCCGGTTGCCCTCCAGATCCATGACTACCATGTCGTCGGGGGTCATGGTCTCATAGTCAACGCCGCTGGGCTTGATAACGAAGAGCCCGGAAGCGCGGTCGATCTGGCTCACATTACCCCAGGTAAAGGTCACCAGGCCGTACTTCGGAAGCAGCAGATTGGCTTCACATACGATCTTTTTTAATTCTTCCAGCATATTTCCTCTTTCCGAAAGGGAAGCTTCCTCCCTCTCATGCCTCCTTGAAATGCTCCGCTGCGGCCTTCTCTGCTTCCAGTACCTGGCGGTAGCTCACCAGGAACTTATCGAAGCCTGCCACATCCTCGGGAACGGGCTGAATGGTGGTGCCGCTCTGTCCCGCAAAGATCTTATTGTCCAGGTAATCGGGAAGGGTCTCGCCCTCGCCCTTCTCCAGCATGTAAGCGGTGAGCACTGCCATACCCCAGGGGCCGCCCTCGCTGGCGGTATCCATAACGGTGACAGGTGCGTTCAGGGCTGCTGCCAGAAGCTGCTGTCCTACCACGGGAGTCTTGAAAAGTCCGCCGTGGCCCATGAGTCTGTCGATGGGTACGTTCTCCTGCTTTGCCAGGATGTCGTTGCCGATCTTCAGGGTAGCCAGCGCACTGTAGAGGTTGCTGCGCATGAAGTTGGCCAGGGAGAATTTCGCATCCGGCTGACGGACCACCATGGGGCGCCCTTCCGCAAGGCCCGCAACAGGCTCGCCGGAGAAGAAGTTGACGCTGACCACGCCGCCGCAGTCCGTATCTGCCTTCAGTGCCTCCCGGTAAAGTCTGCCGTAGATCTCGTTTTTATCCACGGGATTGCCCATGAGGGAAGCAAACTCGTCAAAGAGGTTCACCCAGGCATTCAGGTCGGAAGTGCAGTTGTTGCAGTGAACCATGGCAACGGGGAGGCCGTCGGGTGTGGTAACCAGATCCAGCTCCTCGTAGTAATTTTTCATAGCCTTCTCCAGGACCACCATGGAGAAAATGGAGGTGCCCGCAGAAACGTTTCCGGTGCGGACTCTGACAGCGTTGGTAGCGGTCATGCCGGTGCCTGCATCGCCCTCGGGAGGCGCCATGGGGCATCCGGGCTCCAGGGTTCCCGTGGGATCCAGGAACTTCGCGCCCTCCGCCGTGAGGGTACCTGCCTTCTCGCCTGCCACCAGGACCTTGGGAATGATGTTCTCCAGCTTCCAGCCGATGCCCTTGCCTGCAACCAACTGATCAAACTTTGCCACCATATCCGCATCGTAGTCCATGCGCTCGGAGTCGATGGGGAACATGCCGGAGGCTTCGCCCACACCCAGCACCTTCTCCCCGGTGAGCTTCCAGTGGATGTAGCCCGCAAGGGTGGTAAAGAAGGTGATGTCCTTCACATGTGCTTCCTGATTCAACACTGCCTGATAGAGATGAGCGATGCTCCATCTCTGGGGAATGTTGAACTGGAACAGAGGCGAAAGCTCTGCCACCGCAGGTCCGGTGATGGTGTTTCTCCAGGTGCGGAAGGGAACCATCAGCTCGCCTGCCGCATTGAACGGCATATAGCCGTGCATCATTGCGGAGATGCCCAGGCCGCCCAGCTTTTTCAGCGGGATGCCGTAGGTCTTCTGCACATCGGCTGCCACGCCTGCGAAGGTGTCCTGCAGACCGGTGGTGATGTCCTCCAGAGAGTAGGTCCAAATACCGTCTTCCAGGCGGTTTTCCCAGTCATGGGTGCCCATGGCGATGGGATTGTGGGTCTCGTCGATGAGTACGCCCTTGATCCTGGTGGAGCCGAACTCGATACCCAGTACCGCGCGGCCCTCTTCAATGGCTTTTTTTGCACTTTCCATGCTCATAATGATCCTCCGTTATAGAGTTCTTTGATGTGTTACTTCCAAAAGCCTTGTATTGCCGTAAAAGCAACCGATTTTCGCACAGTATATTCTATCATATTCCCCTGTAATCGGAAACTGATTTTTCAATCTCCAGGCGGGAAATATCGGCAAAATAGATCTTCGTATCCACCACCTTCATGTATTTCCCGTCCATGTCAATCCTGGAAACCACACCCGTCAGCTGCAGGTACTCTCCCTTACAAAAATAGACCACACTTACCAGGTCCATTTCCCGGATCCCGGATAAGGTGTAGTCCAGCTCTTCCTTGCGGTCCTCGGACAGCTCCATCCGGGGCACCACGATATGTTCTTTGGCACGCAAAGCCTCCTCGTAGCCCTTCAGGGCCGCGAAGGGCATAAACTGCTTTGCGCGTTGCTGCCGATCCATCTTCGGTCTCATTACTTTTCTCCACGAAGGGAAATCGCAAATGCGATCTCCTGAGTTGAGAGCTTACATCTGATGCCGCACCACGGCATATTCATCGTCCAGCCGGAAAAACGGGCATTCCTTGGCGCCTCCCGTCAGAAAATGATACATGTCATCCTCGTCCAGGTTCGCCAGGCAGTCATATACCTCGTCCTCCTCGTCATAGACATAATTGACGCACATTTCGCAATCCGCGCTCATGTTGCCTCCTACTCTTAAGCGCCCTCACAGATGCCGATCCGTTACGCTTCGTCTTCCGCTTCGCCGGCTTCCAGAAGGGCCTTGTAGATGTCCCGCTTTCCGAGACCTCTGTCCTTCGCCACCGCCTTCATGGCTTCCTTCCGGTCCATGCCCTGCTGCAGGTAGATCTCCATGTGCTCCGGGATGCTCATGGTTTCCCACTCGGCCTGTTCCTCCCGCTGCAGCACTTTCCGGTCCGCCCCTTCCAGCACCAGCACGTACTCTCCTCTGGGCTCCTCTTCTTCCGTCAGTGCCAGAGCCCCGGACAGGGTGGTGGGCACGATGGTCTCAAAGCGCTTTGTCAGTTCCCGACACAGGGTGATCTTCCGGTCTCCCAGGGCACTGAACAGTTCTCCCAACGTCTGCTTTAAGCGATGGGGCGCCTCGTAAAGGATGATGGTACGAGTCTCCGTTTTCAGTTCCTCCAGGATCTCTCCCCGCTCCTTTTTTTCCGGCGGGAGAAATGCTTCAAAGCAAAAGCGCCTGGTGGAGAGTCCCGACAGGGTTAGGGCGGTGATGCAGGCACAGGGGCCCGGCAGGGAAGTCACGGTGATCCCCGCTTCCATGCACATCCGCACCAGCACCTCTCCGGGATCGGAGATGGCAGGAGTACCTGCGTCGGTGATGAGGGCGATGTTCTGTCCCTCCCGGAGCTTTCCGATGAGGACCGCCGCCTTCTCCACCTTGTTGTACTCGTGGTAGCTGGTCATGGGGGTATGAATATCAAAATGGGTCATCAGCTTTCTGCTGTTCCTGGTGTCCTCCGCCGCGATGAGATCCGCCTGCTGCAGGGTCTCCAGGATCCGGGGGCTCATGTCCCCCAGGTTGCCGATGGGTGTTGCGCATAAATACAGGATTCCGCTCATAGTCTCAATCTTTAATGGTTCTAGAAGCCGTAGAGTTCGGCCACTTCCTCGGTGTACACGTCCTTTTCCCGGAACAGGATCAGAGGTTTTTCCACGCTGATCCGGCTCCTGCCGCCCCGCACTGCCTCGATGAGCACCATGGTGGGCTCCCGATCCGCATAGGGGTAGACCAGCCGCATCCGCTTGGGTTCCAGCTTTTCCGCCGTGAGAGTACACAGGATCTCCGAGAGCCGGAAAGGTCTGTGCACCAGGAAAAAATGTCCCCCGGGCTGCAGAACTCTCGCCGTCTCCCTTGCCACATCCGCAAAGGTGCAGCAGATCTCATGCCTGGCCACGGCCTTGGCATCCCCGGGATTTTTGATGCCGTGCTCCCCGATCATGTAGGGCGGATTGCAGGTCACAATGTCAAAAGAAGCAAGCGGAAAAATACTGCTTGCCTCTTTCAGATCACCTGTAACGATGTCTACCCGTTCCTCCAGTCCGTTCATGGCGACGCTCCTGCGGGCCATGTCGGCGCTCTCCGGCTGGATCTCCAGGCCCGTCAGATGGGCACATTCCGTTTTGGCCGCCAGCAGGATGGGCAAAATGCCCGTGCCGGTGCCCAGATCCAGGAGGGTTGCTCCCTTCGTCGCCTTTACAAAGCCCGAAAGCAGCACCGCGTCCATGCCGAAGCAGAAGCGCTCCGGATCCTGGATGATCCGGAAGCCGCAACGCTGGAGATCGTCAATTCGTTCCCCCGTTTTCAGGAGTGGACTGGGGTTTTCTGTTTTTGTGGTTGTGATGTCTTCTGTGGTCACGATTGCCGCCATTTTTTCCGCCGGCATTACCGTTTCCGTCGGTCCGGCCTGCATTTGCTTCGGAACGATCCTCCGCGGGCGCACTTGCTTCCTGCGGTGCCTGAGGCTTGGGGTTCCGATCCTTGTTCTCGTCGCCGCGATCGTTCTTGCGGCCGCCCCGATTTTTCCCGGGCTGCTTCTCCTGCTTGCCGGCATCCTCGCCCTGCTGGGCTTCTCTCGCCTGGCGCGCAGCACGCTCCGCAGCCGCCTGCTCGCTGAGCTCCTTCTTGCGGATCTTCCGCTTCTTGATGAGGGTCAGCTCGGAAGTGGGATACTCCTGCATTTCCTTGTCACCGCCCACATCCACCAGGATGCGCACCGTCTGGCGCAGGATGTTGGTGCTGACCACGTCGCCCAGGGTGCCGTCGGGGGTCTGCATGTAATCTCCCACATCGGGCATGGTCCGGTTCAGCTCCTCATACACGTCCTCCTCGTACTTCAGGCAGCACATGAGTCTGCCGCAGACACCGGAGATCTTGGTGGGATTCAGGGCCAGGTTCTGTTCCTTCGCCATCTTGATGGAGACGGCGATAAAATCATTCAGATAAGAGCTGCAGCAAAGGGGTCTGCCGCAGGGGCCGAAGCCGCCCAGTGCTCTCGCTTCGTCTCTCACACCGATCTGCCGGAGCTCGATGCGGGTGTGGAACACCGATGCCAGATCCTTCACCAGCTCACGGAAATCCACTCTACCCTCGGCAGTGAAGTAAAAGAGGATCTTGCTGTTATCGAAGGCGTATTCCGCCTCCGTCACTTTCATGTCCAGTCCGTGCTCTCTGGCCTTCTCCTGGCAGGTCCGCAGGGCGGATGCTTCCTTTTTGGCATTGTCCCTCACCTGCTCATCGTCCCGCTCCGTGGCCTTGCGGATCACGGGCTTTAAGGGCTGAAGCACATTTTCGTCACCGATGCTGCGCACCGGGCTCACCACCTCACCGTACTCAAGACCCTTTGCGGTCTCCACGATGGCATGGTCACCGATCTCGAAGGTGAAATCCTTGGGATCGAAAAAATAAGTCTTTCCGGTATTTCTAAACCGTATTCCTACTACCTTTGTCATATTCCTCCCGTGCGGATGACGATGGGTCAGCCTTTTTCCTGCATCGTCATCAGTAACAGTTCCATAGTCATTTCAAAATTCACGTTGGCTCTGAGTCTGGCCTTGGCCTTCTCGATGGCTTCCAGCACTTCCTCAATGCCCTCGTAGCTGCAGCGGTCCGCCACTTTGCGGATCACCGCCAGATCGGAGGCGTTCACCAGGCGCTCGATCTCTCCCGTGGCCTTGTACAGGAGCACGTCCCGGTACCACACCAGCACCACATCCAGAAATTCCTCGGGATCCATCTTGTATTTGGCCATGCTCTGGACCAGGGAGATCTTCTCGGAAAGGGGCATCTCCTGGTGCTTTTTCACCAATGCCATGGCGGCCTTGCGGATGGTCTCGAACTCATCGCTGTTGTTCAGCTGCAGCGCTTTGCCCACATTTCCCTGGGCATAAGCGACACACATGTCGGTATGATAATCCGGCATGCCTTTTTCTTCCATGAGGAACCTGCGCAGCTCCGCGTCGCTCACCGGCTTCATGGCCAGCTCTTCGCAGCGGCTGCGGATGGTGGGCAGAAAAACGCTGGTGGCGGTGGTCAGAAGCATGATCACCACATAAGCAGGGGGCTCCTCCAGGGTTTTGAGCAGCGCGTTCTGGGCCTGGGGCGTCAGCTTCTCCGCTTCCGGCACCAGGTAGACTTTGTAAGGCGCGCTGTAGGGCCGGATGATCACGTCATCCACGATCTGGTCCCGGACCTCGTCCACACCGATGGAGTTGGGGTGGTCCTCATGGGTCACGGTGATGATGTCGGGATGGTTGCGATGTTCCGCCAGGACGCAGGCATGGCATTCGCCGCAGGGATCCGTGCCGCCCTTCTCGCAGACCAGGGTCTGAGCCAGGGTCCTTGCCAGGAATTCCTTACCGCAGAAGCGCTCTCCGCTGATGATGTAGGCATGGCCTACCTTTCCCTCTTCGATGGCGCTCTTCACCTGCATCTTGATATGCTGTTGTCCTACGATATCTTTGAATTTCGGCATATCCTTCTCCGTTTTGAAAAGGCATGTTTAAGTAAAAATATCCAGTAGCAATCCTTCAATCTCGCCGATCTTGCTGAGGATGGCCAGATTGTCCTGCTCATCCTTCATCAGCTCCTGGGCCAGCTGGTCCAGGTTCTCGTCCACCAGGCGGACGATCCCGTAGACTCTGTGTCTGCCCTTACGATCCAGGAAATTCTCTCTGGAAAATTCATGAGAGCGGGACACGATCTCGTTCAAAAATTCCTTTACCAGCCCCCGGTAATGCTTCATATCCTTCACATCCCGGCGCTTCGCCAGCTTCTTTCCTTCGGCGGTGATCTCCTCCATCAGAGCGTTCAGCTTCGCCTGAAGCTCGCCCTCGGCGATATTGCTGGCAAGCATGAACTTGAAGGTGCCGTCGGACTGCTGTACCTGAGAAGGCGCTTCGACGGGATTCGGCTGGCTGATTTGATTGACCTTGATATCCACGCGGCTCACCTCCTGTTGGGTATTCTACTATTATACCGTATTTTCTCTGTTTTTCACATAGGAAATAATGTCTGCGAGGCACTGCTCCAGTTCATCGTTTCGGATCCGGACATCGATGCCGGTCTCCCGGATCTTGTCCTCGGAAAAATCCTCGCTGTCCGCCAGAAATCTGCGGCACATTTCCTCGTATTTCGGGGTCTCCTGCTTCCGCTCACGGTTCAGGGCCCGCTGCAGTCTGTCCCCGTCGTCCACATCGATGAGGATGGAACGCACATTTTCCGCGCCGTAATAGTCCCGGATCCCCCGGAATGCCACCAGGGTGCCGGCGGTGATGAGATAGTCCCTCTCCTTCGGATCCACGGACTCCTCCGCCACCGTAAAGTACCGCCATAAACCGTGAACGGTGTTGTAGGCCCGCTCCTCGATGACCCGTCCCGCTTCCCGCAGGGACTGGTACAGGGCTTCGTCCGCGAAATGGTATTCCACCCCTTCCCGCTCGCCTTCCCGAATAGGCCGGGTGGTGTAGGGGATGATGGGCGTCAGATCCAGTTCCTCATTTTCCGTCAGTCTTTTATAAATCGTGTCCTTCCCGGTAGAGCTTTTCCCCAGGAGACAAAAGATAGTTCCCATAGGTGTCTGTCCTCCGCTTTTATTGTACCACAACCGGGACATAGATCCGCGCTTTTCCGTCAGGGCCGGGTGCGATGCGGATGCCGTTTACCTCGGCGCCGCTTCCCGCGCTCCTGCGGATGGCATCCATCTCCCGCTGCCGGATCTGCTCTCCCGGCAAAAAGATGGGAGTGCCGGGGGGATAGGGACAGACGAACTCGCCACAGATGCGCCCTTCCGCTTCTTCCAGGGGAATCTCCTCCGTCTCCAGGTCCCAGGCCTGCCACAGGGGCAGGACCACCTCGGGCAGAGCAAACTCACCGTACTCTTCCGCAAGGGCATTTTCACAGGCATGCAGGATCCGGTCCGCGGGGCTTTCCTGCTGCGCTTTGGCGTCCTGCGGGATGCCGCTGCCCGGCACGACAGAGCGCAGAGCCCCCTCGGTGCTTTGGCCGGTCTCGTCGCCTGCCAGTCGTCTGTCAATGTCCAAAAGGGCGTCACCCAATCGCTCAAAAGAGGCCACGTTATCCGCCACCGTCATCATGGCAAGCACGTACTCGGGAGCGCTCATTTCCGTTTCGATGGCATAGTCCCTGCGCAGGAACTCTGCGAGCGCTTTTCCGCTGATCCCCGCTTTGTCGCAGAGGATCAGGACTTTTCCGGGGTCCTGGGCCCTGGAAGCCGGCATCAGCCGGAGGCGCTTGCACTCCGCCAGCCGAAAATGCAGTTCGTCGCAGAGGTGATTTAAGTTTTCGATCCGGACAGCGCCCTCTCTTTCCATGAAGGAAAGGGCGTTGTCAATGCCCGCCATGAGCGGATAGGAAGGGCTGCTGGTCTCATAGATCCGCAGAAATCTGCGGATGCGGGCTTCCTCCACCCGGTCCGAGCACAGGTGCAGCAGCGCCGTCTGGGTGGGAGCCGGCAGGGTCTTGTGGGTACTCTGGATCACCAGATCCGCCCCGGCCTGGGCCGCACTTTTCGGCAAAGCAGTGCACCATCCCAGATGGGCCCCGTGAGCCTCGTCCACGATGAGGATTTTTCCCGCGGCATGAACCAGTTCCGCAATCCTGCCCACCTTCGCAAAGCGTCCCTCATAGGTGGGGCAGGTAATGAGCACCGCGGAAGCCTCCGGGTAGAGGATCAGTTTTTCCTCCACCTCCTCCGGCGTGGGGGGCTCGGGGATACCGCAGGCCGTCAGGTCATTTTCCAAGTATGCGGGGGTGATCCGCCGCAGATACAGGGCATGGTATACGGAGCGATGGCACCCTCTGGGCAGGAGGATGCTTCCCCCCGCAGGCACCGCCGCGCTGATGGCAGCCAGGATTCCCGCGGTGCTTCCACCCACCAGGAAAAAGGTCTTCCGTGCATGGCAAAGCAGGGCCGCCCGGTCCTGGGCGTCCTTCAGGATGCCCTCCGGCGCATGGAGATTGTCGGTGCCCTCCACCTCCGTAAGGTCTATTT
>JAEEGH010000734.1_pt1 | contig 104714 bp, 88 predicted proteins | sample 9134181 | NCBI WGS metagenome assembly JAEEGH01 (sample SAMN16246544, study PRJNA631951) | gut metagenome | biome: gut microbiome; feature: rumen; material: DP-attached | host: Bos | place: Iran: Karaj | collected 2018-10
AGCATTCTGCGGATTTTCGGGTTTGATTTAAGGAGACAGATATGAGTTTAACAGGTATACTGCTTGCTGTAGGCATTGTAGCTGCAGTAGGTTTGTTTATAGGAATATTCTTGGGATTGGCTTCGGTTATCTTCAAAGTCAGTGTAGATGAGAGAGAAGAGAAAATCGTTGAAGTACTTCCCGGCAATAACTGTGGCGGTTGCGGTTATCCCGGCTGTTCGGGACTTGCTGCTGCTATCGTAAAAGGCGAAGCACCCGTAAACGGATGTCCCGTTGGCGGTGAAGAAGTTGGTAAAAAAGTAGCTGCCATTATGGGCGTAGATGCTGTAGAGTCCGAAAAGATGGTTGCATTCGTTAAATGTAACGGCGACTGTGAAGCATCCAAGATGAACTACGATTACGTAGGTCAGGAAGACTGTCAGATGCTCATGTTCGTTCCCAACAAAGGACCGAAAGCATGTAATCACGGCTGTCAGGGCTTCGGAAGCTGCGTTAAAGCCTGTCCTTTTGATGCTATTCATGTAGAAAACGGAGTAGCAAAAGTTGATAAAGAAAAGTGTAAAGCATGCGGAAAATGTATCGCCGTATGTCCTCAGCACTTAATAGAACTGATACCTTATTCTGCAAAATATGCCGTAGCCTGCTCTTCAAAGGAAAAAGGCCCGGTAACAATGAAAGAATGTGCAAACGGCTGTATCGGTTGCGGACTCTGCAAGAAGAACTGTCCCGCTGAAGCTGTTGAAGTCACAGACTTCCATGCAAAGATTGATTACGCTAAATGTGTAGGATGCGGAACCTGTATTGAGAAATGTAAGAAAGGTTCCATCGTTGAGCATTAATTAGTTTTGGAATAAGTAAGAATAAAAGGTATCGGCATTTGTCGGTACCTTTTTAAAACATAAAAGAAAGAATTTTTATATTTTAAGATTTAATGAATAAAAAAAGACTCTTGCAAATCTTAATACTGTTAATTATAACTGCAGGAATTGTAACTGCCGTGGTTTTGATGGGTAAAAACGGTAAAAGTCTTACCAAAGAAGGCTATTATTTTGATACCTATGTAAAACTGACAGTATATGAATACAAGGATTCCAAATACCTTGATGAATGCCTTAAAATGTGCGAAAGATACGATAATCTTTTCTCACCTACGATAGAAGGAAGCGATGTTTATAATATCAATCATGCAGACGGTGCTTCCGTAAAAGTTGATCCCGAAACGTATTATCTTTTACAAAGAGCACTGGAATTCTGTGAAGAGACCAACGGTGCGGCAGATATAACAATAGCACCTCTCCTTGATACCTGGGGCTTATCACACGATAACCAAACAATTCTAAAAGATATAAATGAAGACGAGTCTTTAATCAGGGAAAAACCGACGGATTCTCAGATCAAAGATGCTTTAAAAAGAGTTGATTACCGAAACGTGATTTTAGAAGATGATAATTATGTTCGTTTAGAAGGAACTGAAACAAGGATTGATCTTGGATTTATTGCCAAAGGCTACATTGCGGATAAACTAAGGGAATACCTTGTATCCAATGGTGTTAAAAGTGCAATTGTTTCACTTGGCGGAAATGTTGTTGTGATCGGTACAAAGCCTGACGGAAGCAATTATAATGTCGGTATAAAAGACCCTGACAATTCAGGTGAGATAATAGAGAGTCTTAAGATAAATAACTGTTCGGCCGTAACAAGCGGAACATATGAAAGATATGTTGAATATGAAGGTGTAAAGTATCATCATATACTTGATACCGCGACAGGATATCCCGTGGATAATAATGTTAAGAGTGTAACCGTATTAAGCGATTCTTCACTCGAAGGCGACGCGCTTTCGACCATATGTCTTATTTTAGGAGAAGACGGTTCAAAGGATATTCTCGCTAAATACAACGCTAGAGCGATATTTCATTAAGAGGCAAGTAAAATGATAATAATGATAAAACGTAAAACAATATATGTTTATTTAAAAATCCACTGTTGCCAATTAAATTGAATAATCGGTTGAAATGATGTAAGATAAGTATGTTGCGGTCATTTCTTTTATGATCTGCAGACTGAGAATTAATTTAATTGGAGAAGACTATGAAAATATATAATACACTTACAAAACGCGTAGAAGAATTTAAGCCCAATGTGGAAGGCAAGGTCGCTATGTATACCTGCGGACCTACCGTATATCATTTTGCGCATATTGGAAACTTAAGATCATATCTTATGGAGGATGTTCTTGAAAAGACACTTCGATACAGCGGATATGATGTAAAAAGAGTAATGAATATCACCGATGTCGGACATCTTTCATCAGATGCAGACACAGGTGAAGATAAGATGTTAAAAGGTGCAAAGCGTGAGCATAAGACGGTTATGGAGATTGCAAAATTCTATACCGATGCTTTTATGAGCGATTGCGCTAAGCTTAATATCAAGACTCCCGATGTTGTAGAACCCGCAACCAACTGCATTGATGAATTTATCAATATGATTACGGTTCTGCTTGAAAAGGGCTATGCATATAAAGCAGGCGAGAACATTTATTTTGATACTTCAAAGCTTAAAGAATATTACGTATTCGGCAATCAGTCCGAGAACGATTTAATGGTCGGCGTTCGTGACGATGTTACCGAAGATACAAACAAGAGAAACAAGAATGACTTCGTACTTTGGTTTACCAAATCAAAATTTGAAGATCAGGCTCTTAAATGGGACAGCCCCTGGGGCGTAGGTTATCCCGGATGGCATATTGAATGCTCATGCATCAGTATGAAGCACCTTGGTGAATATATGGATATTCACTGCGGCGGAGTGGATAATATTTTCCCTCATCATACCAACGAAATCGCACAGAGTGAATCGTTCCTCGGCCACAAGTGGTGCAATTACTGGTTCCATGTACATCATTTAAATGATGAAACCGGTAAGATGAGTAAGAGTAAGGGTGAGTTTTTAACAGTATCTCTTTTGGAAGAAAAGGGTTATAACCCCCTTGCATACAGATTTTTCGCACTTCAGTCACATTACCGCAAGCCGCTCACATTCTCTTATGAGGCGCTTGATCAGGCGACGGTAACCTACAAGAAGTTAAAGAACAAAATTGCAACCATAAAAGAAGAAGGCGCGGTTGACGAGGCAATCGTAAAAGAGTGGCATGATAAATTTGCTGAAACTGTCGGAAATGACATCAATACAGCAATGGGCATCACACTTCTTTATGATGTTTTAAAGACAGATTTTAACGGTGCTACAAAGCGTGCAATCATAGGAGATTATGACTATGTATTAAGTCTTGATCTTTTAAAAGCTGATACAGAGGAAGCAAATAACGGTGCTGACGATGAACTTACAGCATATGTAGAGGCTAAGATTGAGGAACGTAAAGAAGCTAAAAAGGCAAAGGATTTTGCCAAGGCTGATGCAATAAGAGCAGAGCTTCTTGAAAAAGGTATCGCACTTGAAGATACACGTGAAGGCGTAAAGTGGAAGAGAGTGTAAATGACAGATTTACCGGCAAAGATAAAAGAGCAGTTTGAAATAAAAGATACGGACATTAATACTTACAATCCGCTGACTCTTGCTTTTATCGGCGATAGTGTATATGAAACCATAGTAAGAACCATGGTTGTAAGTAAAGGCAATAAGAGTGTTAATGCGTTAGCCAAGGATAAGAACAAACTGGTTAATGCAAAGACACAGAGCCGTATCGCCGAGATTCTGACAGAGTATTATACCGAAGAAGAGGCAGATATTTACAGAAGAGGCAAGAATGCCAAGACCGCCAATCATTCAAAGAGTGCGGCTTACAGTGAATATCACAGGGCCACAGGCCTTGAAGCGGTTTTCGGATACTTATATCTGACGGGTAAACTTGACAGATGTCTTGAACTATTTAAAACAGCTCTTGAAAAATTAGATGATTAATAAAGGAATTTTATGGGATACAACGAATCCATGATTGAAGGCAGAAATGCCGTTACAGAAGCATTCAGATCGGGCAAATGCGTTGATAAGGTCTATGTATTGGACGGATGTCAGGACGGGCCGATTTTAACGATTAAAAGAGAAGCAAAAAAAGCCGGCAGTTTAATCAAATATGTAGACAAACAGCTTCTCGACAATATGTCCGAAACAGGCAAGCATCAGGGCGTAATCGCTGTTACGGCCGCTTATGATTATGCAGAGGTGTCGGATATTCTTGATATTGCAAAAGAAAGAAACGAAGATCCTTTTATTGTTCTTTTAGACAATATCGAGGATCCGCATAACCTGGGTGCGATTATAAGAAGCGCACATCAGGCAGGCGCACACGGAGTAATAATTCCTAAAAACAGAGCCGTAGGGCTTACCGCAACAGTTGCCAGAACTTCTGCAGGCGCGCTTAACTATATTCCTGTTGCCAAGGTAACCAATCTTTCAAAAACCATTGAGGATTTAAAGAAAGAAGGATTGTGGTTCGTCTGTGCGGATATGGACGGAGAAACGATGTATAACCTTAATCTTAAAGGACCTATCGGAGTTGTCGTAGGTTCTGAGGGAGAGGGCGTTTCAAGACTCGTAAAAGAAAAATGCGATTTTGTTGCATCAATCCCTATGAAAGGTCAGATTGATTCGTTAAACGCATCCGTGGCTGCAGGAATCCTTTGCTTTGAAATAGTCAGACAGAGAATGCAATAAACTTAAATTTCGTAAATTGGGGAAATAAATCAAATGAATTATGAATTATTAACCGACGAGGAACTTGTCAGATTGAGCCGGGACGACGAGAGTGCCATGGACTATCTGTTAAACAAGTATAAGGGTGTGGTTTTATCCTGTTCCAAATCTTTATTCATACTCGGCGGCGATGATCAGGATCTTGTTCAGGAAGGCATGATAGGACTTTTTAAAGCCGTAAGGGATTTCGATGAGCATAAGAATATAAAGTTTTCTACATTTGCGCAGATTTGCGTTAAGAGAAATATTTATACGGCTATAACAAATTCCAATTCACCTAAGAACGAGCCTTTAAACAAAGGACTTTCGATTTCTCATACCGATTCTTCGGATGACGAATTTAACAATTTATCGACGGAAGATCTCGGACTGTCAGAGATTTACAATCCCGAAGATAATCTGATAAACAAAGAAAAATACGATGAAATTATTTCTTTTATGGGCAAAGAATTGTCCAAACTGGAATATCAGGTAATGGACCTTTATATCATCGGCCTTACAACATCTGAAATCGCCAAGGTTTTGGGCAAAAACGAAAAAACCACAGACAATGCATTTCAGAGGGCAAAGAACAAAATACGTAAATATCTGGAGGAAAGATAAATGGTCAATCCGGCTGCTTTACTTACACTTAAGAAAAAATGGGACGAGTTTTCGGGAAGACATCCCAGATTTGTTTCATTCCTCGGTGCTTTGAAAAATCAGGGAATTACTGAGGGTAGTATAATAGACATGAAGGTAACGATGCCTAACGGAGAAGTTTTTCAGTCAAATATTAAACTTACTCCCGAAGACATCGAATTAATCAGGGGATTAGCGGGACAGGTTAAATGAGAGTAGCCACCGAAGAGGAAGACAGACTTCTTCAAAAAATATCATTTTTGGAAAGTGATATTTACAATCTTGAAAATGAAGTAATGCTTTGCGAGTCAGAGGCAAAGGGGGTTCGCGAACTAAGGAGGAGGTATACGGTAAAATTTTTTACCGTTATTGTTGTCTGCGCTTTTTTGATTATTTTATCCTCAGGATATCTTATTAATATAAAAGCCGACTGGCGCCTTACCGTGGCAATTTATCTCGGTTCGGGCGGACTCGGATTTTTTGCTTTGGGATTCCTTATATACACTATTGTTTTTCTTGTAAGATATTTTGCCGCAACTTCAAAATCTGCATCCGCCGCGGCATTTGCAGAAAAAATCGGCGTTGAAAATCTCGATGAAAAAGAGACAGTAAATCTTGCCAAATTATCCAATCTCAAAAAGAATATAAAAGATAATCGTACATCGCTTGATGAGAATACAAAGGCTTATTTTGAATTAAAGGAAAAGAACGATAAGATTTTCGACGAAGAAATTGCTTCGGGTAAAAGAAAGCCCGATTTTAATTTTGATGCTTATAACAACTACATCGAAGTTACAAACGAATGGATTGATTTCAACAAACTTAAAGTAGAGCATTTAAGATTATCCAATCGTAAAAAGGTTCTCGAAAAAGAAGTCGAAGGTATGATTATAAATGAGGATAAATGCAAAAAAAGCATAATCTGGTTTTCTATTCTGATTCTTCTTCATGTCGCTACCATTATTGCTCTTATTATTTCTTCAAATTTTATCGAACCTGAGCTGGTTCCGATTCTTAATATTGTAATTGTTATTTTCTTTATGATTACCGGAATAGTGGTGATTATTAATCTTGTGAATTTCATCACCAAACTTCCTTATATTTCCGATTCAACATTGGCTCTTTTTGTAGCAGACAAGCTTGGTATTGATCAGACCAAAAAAGATTTGAAAGACATGATGGCAGAGATAGATACTTCAGCTGTTAAGATAAATGATTTATCCGAAAAGATAAAAGAATATAAAGATATGTTTGCCAAACAGAGAGACGAGAATTTTTCATGAAACCATCTGATGCACTGGTATACAGATTTTTCCAACCGCTTTTCACATTGCTTTTCCGGATTCTTTACAATCCGAAATACGTGAACAAATCTGTTATACCAAAGAAAGAACCCTGCGTAATTGCGGGAAATCACAATTGCATTTTAGACCCGATTTATGTTTATACATCCACCACCAGAGTGGTGCATTCACTTGCTAACAAGGAATTGCATGACGGAAAATTCGGATGGCTTTTTAAATCGATAGGCTCGATACCTGTTGATATGAAAGCAAAACATAACGGCGGAGCACTTAATGCTGCGATTGATTATCTAAACAGAGGTTATGCGATTAATGTTTCTCCCGAGGGAAAGAGAAATTTCACCGAAGAAACCCTGCTTCCTTTTAAACCCGGAGCCGTTGTAATGGCTCAGAGAACCGGTTGTAAACTCATACCTTACGCGGTAACCGGAGATTACAAATTCAGAAGCCGTACATTAAAGATTACCTACGGCGAACCGCTTGATATCAAAGATCTTTCCGTCGAGGAAGCCAACAGTCTTTTATACGAAACGGTTAAGAAAATGATGATTGAAAACAATTTTAAACCACGTAAGGAAAAGTTCGTAAAACACAAAGACAAATTTTTATAGCATAAAAGAAGGACTGTAATATGGGACAGGTTAAAACACCCTGGTATTCGTCATATGACGGAGTAAGAGAGCATCTTGAATATCCTGATTATTCTATTTATTTACTTTTGGAAGAGTCGGCTAAAAAGAGAGAAGGACTTACAGCATACAATTACTTTGGAAAAACCGCCACGTACAAAGAGTTTTTGGAGCAGATTGATTCGGCGGCGCGTGCTTTTCTTCAAATGGGAGTAAAGCCTAAGGATATCATAAGTATCTGTATGCCCAATACACCCGAAGCTTTAATTTCTTTTTATTCGATTAATAAAATCGGCGCAGTGGCCAATATGATTCATCCTTTGTCGGCCGAAAACGAAATCAAATATTATGTAAACCTGACCGAAAGCAGGATTATTGTCACAATCGATCTGGCTTTAAATAAAATCATACATATTTTACCTGAAACAAAACTTGAAAAAATAGTTCAGGTGAGTGTTGCGGATTCAATGCCCGTTGCAATCGGTGTCGGTTATTTTATGAAAAAGGGCAGGAAACTGCATTTCGAAAAATGTGATATTAACATCAAATGGAGTGACTTTATAAAGAGCGGCAAAGAGTATACAGGTGAGACTTTATATAAGCCCGATAAGAACGATACAGCTGCCATTCTTTATTCGGGGGGTACGAGCGGATTTCCCAAAGGTATCGAACTTACAAATCTTAATTTCAACGCACTGGCAATTCAGAGCGTCGAAATCTGCAAAACGCTTCATGAGGGAGACAAAATTCTTTCCATTATGCCTGTTTTCCACGGATTCGGACTCGGTATCTGCGTTCATACCGTGCTTTATTTGGGCGCTACGGCTGTTATACTGCCTCAGTTTAACGCGGCTGAATTTGACAAGCTTTTGACCAAATACAAGCCCAATATAATTGCAGGCGTGCCGTCTCTTTTTGAAGTTATGCTTAAAAACAAAAAGATGGAAGGCGTTGATTTATCGTTCCTTCATCTTGTAATCAGCGGAGGAGATTCGCTATCCGAGAGTCTTAAACTGAAAGTGGATAAGTTCCTTGAAGAACACGGCTCGGATGCAAAGGTAAGAGAAGGTTACGGACTGACCGAATGTGTGACCGGAAGCTGTCTGATACCGGTTAACCGATATAAAGCCGGAAGTATCGGAATACCTTATCCGGATACTTATTATAAAGTCATTAATCCCGAGACGCTTGAAGAAATGCCTTACGGACAGGACGGTGAAATTGTTTTATCGGGTCCTACTGTCATGAAGGGATACTTAAACGAGCCTGAAGAGACAGCAAATACTTTAAGAAAACACAAAGACGGCCTTGTATGGCTTCATACCGGAGATTTAGGATACATGGACGAGGACGGATTCTTGTTCTTTAAACAGAGAATCAAGAGAATGATTATTTCTTCAGGCTATAATATTTATCCTCAGTATCTTGAGAATATTATCGACAGTGTTCCCGAAGTTCTTCTTTCTTGTGTAATTGGAATTGACCATCCTTTAAAGGTACAGGTCGCAAAAGCTTTTATCGTACTTCGTGAAGGATATGAGCCTACCGATGAAATAAGACAAAAAATCAGAGAAGTATGTGAGAAAAATCTTGCAAAGTATTCATGGCCTTTCGAATACGAGTTCAGAAAAGAACTTCCAAAAACTCTTGTGGGTAAAGTAGCGTTTACTCAATTGATTGAAGAAGAGAAGGCTAAAAGCGCTAACAAAGAAAAAGAAACATAAGAAATGGTAAAAGATATGCAGGAAGATAAAAAGAAAAATGCAGGCATAAAAGCAGCGGAATATATAAAAGACGGAATGATTGTCGGTCTTGGAACGGGTTCGACTGCAAAGTATCTTGTGGAAAGAGTAGGCGAACTTGTTAAAGGCGGTTTAAAGATTCAGGCTGTTGCTACATCGAAAGCTACTGAAGAGCAGGCTCGTGAACTTGGTATTTCTTTGCTTGACGTAAATGATGTCGAGTATCTTGATATAGCCATCGACGGAGTAGATGAAATCGACAAAGATTTTAATGCGACAAAAGGTGGCGGTGGTGCGCTTTTCAGAGAAAAAATCGTTGCAAGCCTTGCAAAAGAAGTTATCTGGATAATGGATGACAGTAAACTCGTGGATTCCATCGGAGATTTTCCTTTACCTGTCGAGATACTGCCTTACGGATATAAGGTAACTTTGAAAAGACTTAAAGACCTTGGATTAAATCCTGTAATGCGTTTAAAGAACGATGAACTGTACGTAACGGATAACGGCAATTATATAGCAGACCTACATATGTCTGCACCTGTTGATGTAAAAGATATAAAAGAGAAACTCGACAATACTGTTGGCGTGTTGGAAAGCGGTCAGTTCTTAAATATGTGCAATCGTATAATTGTAGGATGTGACGATGGTGTGAAAATATTTGAAAATAAATAAAAAATATTTGTTGACATAATAAAAAATTAGTGATAATTTTAAAAAAGCAATTGAACATTTTTATTAAAAACTGTGACGAAGACTGCGTCAGATGTCGAATTTTCAGAGAGTCGCCGGTTGGTGTGAGGCGATAATTCAATTCTTTCAGCTATCCCTTCCGAGTTGGAATTCCGAAATGAAAAAAGTAGACAATTCCCGTTATGCCACGTTAAGGCACTTGGCTTGTTGGAGTCAGAAGAGGAGGCATCTTCAGTGATGCAATTTGAGTGGTACCGCGGGTTAGCCCGTCTCAAGCAATTGAGACGGGCATTTTTAATGTAAATAACCTCAATCTCAATTCTCTTAGATTTCAACGCGTATCGTTGATTACATTTTTACAAAGGAGAAAACATGAGCGAAAACAATCAGAATCTTGAATTTAAAATTCATGAGGTAGCACGAAGAATCGTTGATTTAAGAGAGGCTATGAACCTTTCACAGCAGGAACTTGCTAAGAAGATAGGACTTGATATCGATCAGTATGTAAGATACGAATCAGGTGAGGAAGATTTTCCTTTTACATTTATCTACAAGATTGCCAATACCTGTAAGGTTGATATGAATGACCTTTTAACAGGTGAATCACCCGCACTTTCCGAATACATCGTAACGAGAAAAGGTGAAGGTACAGAAATTATCAGACGTGAAGGCTTTACATATAAAAACCTTGCTCCCAATTTTAAGAATAAGCTCGCTGAGCCTTTCTATGTAAAGATCCCTTACTCAGAGGAAGCACTTAATCCTCCTTACCATTTCAATACACATGTCGGTCAGGAAATGGATATCGTCATCAAGGGCAACCTTAAGATGATGGTTGGTGATTCCGTAGAAATCCTTCATGAAGGCGATGCAATCTACTACGATTCATCCACACCACACAATGAAATCGCGCTCGGCGGTGAAGACTGCGAAATCTATGCAATCGTTATGAATCCCGAGAAGAAGGGTCTTTCCGAAGTTAAGGATAAAGTAAGAACACATACCGTTACAAATACAGATCTTGCAAAGATTAAGAATCCTATATACGAAAAGTTTATTGAAACAACAGTAGACGAAAACGGAATCTTCAACGGAATTACATATAAGAACACCGAGAAATTTAACTTTGCCTATGATATCGTTGATGAAATGGCAAAGAAGAATCCTTCCAAGACAGCTATGGTTTATCTGTCCGAGCTTAAGGAAGCAAGAAGATTTACATTCAAGGAAATGTCCGATTATTCCAACCAGACTGCAAACTACTTTAAGTCTCTCGGAATCGGCAAGGGAGATAAGGTACTCGTAGTACTTAAGAGACATTATCAGTTCTGGTTTACAATCCTTGCCCTTCATAAAATCGGTGCAATCATCATTCCTGCTACACATCTTTTAAAGGATCATGATTTCGAATACAGATTTAATGCCGCTCACTGCAAGGCAATCGTTTGTACAGGTACAGGTGATGTTGCGGATCAGGCTGAATTCGCGGCTAAAAGATGTCCCGACCTTAAGGTTAAAATATGCGTAGACGGACTTCAGAGAAAAGGCTGGCACAATTTCAACGAAGAAATGCCCAAATTCTCCAAAGAGTGGGAGAAGCCCGAAGATTTTGCGTGCGGCGATGATACAATGCTTATGTTCTTCACATCAGGAACTACAGGATATCCCAAGATTGCTGCTCATAACTTCAAATATCCTTTGGGACATTTCCCTACAGCGAAGTTCTGGCACAACGTAGACCCTAACGGACTTCACTTTACAATCGCCGATACAGGCTGGGGTAAAGCACTCTGGGGCAAACTCTACGGACAGTGGATGTGCGAGGCTGCAACATTCGTATATGACTTTGAGAAATTCAAAGCAGACGACATCCTTCCTTTGTTTAAGCAGTACAACATAACAACATTCTGTGCACCTACAACAATGTACAGATTCTTCATAAAAGAAGACTTAACCAAATATGATTTAAGCTCCATAAAATACGCAACCGTTGCAGGCGAGGCTATGAACCCTGAGGTTTATAACCAGTTCTTAAAAGCAACAGGCGTACGTATCATGGAAGGCTTCGGCCAGACTGAGACCACACTTTCTATTGCAAACTTCGTAGGAGAGAGCAACAAGGTTGGTTCAATGGGAAGACCTTCACCTTTATACGATATCGATATCGTTGATCCTGACGGTAATCCCTGCAAGGTCGGTGAAACAGGTGAAATCGTTATCAATACTCAGAACGGTGTACCCAACGGTTTGTTCCAGGGTTACTTCGAAGACGAAGAGAAGACCAAAGAAGTATGGCATGACGGATTCTATCATACAGGCGATACAGCATGGAAAGACGAAGACGGATTCTACTGGTATGTCGGTCGTGTCGATGACGTTATCAAGTCATCCGGCTACCGTATCGGACCTTTCGAAATCGAATCTGTTATCATGGAACTTCCTTATGTTCTTGAATGTGCTGTTGTTGCGGCTCCCGACGAAATCAGAGGCCAGGTTGTAAAGGCCAATATCGTTCTTACAAAGGGAACAGTAGGTACCGATGAACTTAAGAAAGAAATCCAGACATATGTAAAAGAGCATACAGCTCCTTACAAGTATCCGAGAATCGTCGAATTCAGGGATGAATTACCTAAGACAATTTCCGGAAAGATCAGACGTGTTGATTTAAGATAAACATATTGGGGACGGTTCTGTATTGGTTTAAAGCCAATTCAGAATCGTTTCTTTTATGATTAATTATTTTTATAAAAAATGATAGATATTTATTTATCAATGTGTTAGTATATATTCGTTGGTTTAAAGGTTAGTTAGTCAAAACTAATTGTATTCACTTATAAGTGTTTTTATAAAGGAGATTTAATTATGGCAAACGCACCGAAAGTTTTATTGATTTTGGACGGTTATGGATTAAACGAAAAGACAGAAGGCAATGCAGTTGCACTTGCAAAGACACCTGTCATGGATAAGCTCATGAAAGAGTGTCCTTTCGTTAAAGGTAATGCATCAGGTATGGCAGTAGGTCTTCCCGACGGCCAGATGGGTAACTCCGAAGTTGGACACCTTAACATGGGTGCAGGAAGAATCGTATATCAGGAACTTACAAGAATTACCAAGGAAATCCAGGACGGTACATTCTTTGAGAATCCCGGACTTATGGAAGCTGTAGAAAACTGTAAAAAGAACAATTCCACACTTCATATGTACGGCCTTGTATCCGACGGCGGTGTTCACAGCCACAACACACATATTTACGGACTTCTTGAACTTGCAAAGAGAAACGGACTTGATAAGGTATTTGTTCACTGTTTCCTTGACGGTAGAGATACACCTCCCACAAGCGGTAAAGATTTCGTAGCAGAACTTGAAGCTAAGATGGCTGAAATCGGTGTAGGTAAGGTTGGTGTTGTATCAGGCCGTTACTATGCTATGGACAGAGACAATAACTATGATCGTATAGAAAAAGCATATGATGCATTAACAAAGGGAGAGGGCATCAAGGCAGACTCCGCTACAGGTGCTATCCAGGCTTCATATGACAACGGTGTAACAGATGAATTTATGATTCCTACAGTAATCTGTGACAACGGAGAACCTCGTACAACCGTAAAAGACGGTGACTCAATCATCTTCTTTAACTTCCGTCCCGATAGAGCAAGAGAAATCACCAGAGCATTCTGCGATGATGATTTTAAGGGCTTTGACAGAAAGAGACTTGATATTAAGTATGTATGTTTCACAGAATATGATCCTACAATCCCCAACAAGTCTGTAGCATTCCATAAAGTTGAAGTTACAAACACATTTGGTGAGTGGCTTGCAGCAAACGGACTTAAGCAGGCAAGAATAGCAGAGACAGAGAAGTATGCACACGTTACATTCTTCTTTAACGGCGGTGTAGAGACTCCTAACGAAGGCGAAGACAGAATCCTTGTTAACTCACCCAAGTACGTTCCTACATACGACAAGAAGCCCAGAATGAGTGCTTACACAGTATGTGACAGATTAAGCGAAGCAATCACAGCAAAGAACGAAGACGGTTCAGCTAAGTATGATGTTATCATCTGTAACTTTGCTAACCCTGACATGGTTGGTCATACAGGCGTTCTTGAAGCAGCCATAGAAGCTATCGAAGTAATTGACAAGTGCGTAGGCGAAGTTGTTAACTTCGTAAAAGAAGTAGGCGGCACAATGTTCATCTGTGCAGACCACGGTAACGCAGAGCAGCTTATCGATTATGAGACAGGCGATCCTTTCACAGCTCATACAACCAATCCCGTTCCGTTCATCCTTGTAAACGGACCCGAAGGAAAGAAGCTTCGTGAGGGCGGATGTCTTGCAGATATCGTTCCCACAATCATCGAGCTTATGGGTATGGAACAGCCTAAGGAAATGACAGGCAAATCACTTCTTGTATAAATATCTTGCAAAAACTCAATCGTTATGTTAAGATAACAAAGCGGTTGTAAATTAGCAGCCATAATTTGAATTTAGAATTAAAGGTGTAAAATGCAGCAGGTAATAAAAATAATAGTAATGGTAATTTTTATATTAGTATGCGTAGCGCTTACATTCCTTGTACTTATGCAGGAAGGTAAACAGCAGGGACTTGGAGCAATCGGTGGTATCGCTGATACTTATTGGGGCAAGAACAAAGGCCGTTCGATGGAAGGCGTGCTTGTTAAGAGTACAACAATCCTGGCAATAGCTTTTATGATAATTGCTTTGCTTTTAAATATCCCGATTATCTTTGGATAAATGTTTAAACAAAAGCGCTTCTTAAGAGGCGCTTTTTTTACACAGTGCCAAAATGGGTGACAGATATGTCTAATGACAGCATTAAGATAATTGCAAACAACAAAAAAGCATATCATGATTATTTTGTGGAAGAATCTTTCGAAGCCGGACTGGTTTTAGTCGGTACGGAAGTCAAATCCCTTCGTATGGGGAAATGCTCCATAAAAGAATCTTTCATAGGTATAGACAATGGTGAGATCTTCGTATACGGAATGAATATTTCTCCTTACGAAAAGGGCAATATTTTTAACCGTGATCCGCTTCGTACCAGAAAGCTTTTAATCCACAAATCCGAGATCATGAAACTGACGGGAAAGATAAAAGAAAAAGGATATACATTAATTCCTTTGAAAGTATATTTCTCGAAAGGAAAAGCGAAGATGGAATTCGGTCTTTGCAGAGGTAAGAAACTTTACGATAAGAGAGATGCTATCGCAAAGAAAGACTATGAACGCGAGACCAGAAGAGAATTCAAGAATTCGCAGTATGATTGAAAATAATCATTTTAAAAATGTTTATTTTATAAAAGAAAATCCGATATAAATATTGGATGAACCTTCACAATTTAATAAGGGCCAGTACTGGTTTCGACAGGGGTAATGCACCTTTAGAAGCTATCCGTCCGTGACGCGTCAGTTCACAAACCTAAATATAAACGCTGATAATAAAACATTAGCTTTCGCTGCCTAATCGCAGTGTGTCCGTGGTATCAGTACCTGTCTTGATATCTTAGGGCATCATTTACCGACAGGAAACGACGTTAAGCTTGTCCCGGCTTGACGGGCGTATTTGGGACTACCGACTTTAAGAGATTGTCAAGCATCTCTTAGGGAAGGGAATTCTGATGATTGACTGTGATAGGAGAAGGAGAGGGAATTTGCTTTTGGACACGGGTTCGACCCCCGTCTGGTCCACTTGATTTTTAACCGTATTTAAGGTATAATAAAAGCACCTGAAATATGACGACTTGTTATTTTGACCCTACATCACTTTAAACGGGATTCCTATATCTTTATATCTATGTCAGGCCAATTTAAGCTCTATCCGTTGGAAGGCAGAAATATATTTGCGGACACCCACCTAGCTTTTCGCTAGGAGTCAAAATACGAGATCATGTTTCGGGTTGTTTATTATGAAGAAGATTAAAGCTTTTTTTAACGGTTACATGGAAATATCTATGCTTTATCGGCAAACCAATGCGAGACTCTTTGCATCGAGTGTTGCCTTTTTTGTATTTCTTGCCATATTTCCGACCGTTCTTTTAGTTTTCTCAATTATTCCTTTTACACCTCTTACACAGGAAGGCGTACTTGATTTCCTTGCGAAAGTTCTTCCCGAAGCACTCGACTCGCTTACTTTGAATATTATTAAGCAGTTATACGGCCATTCGCCTGCAATTCTCTCTATTACAACTTTAATTCTTTTATGGTCTGCCGCAAAAGGTATACAGGGCATTAAGAGCGGACTTAATGTAATAAACGGATGTGCTGAACTTTCGAATTTTATTCTTTTACGATTAAAAGCAATTGTATATTCACTGATACTGGCGGTAGCGATTGTAATCATGGTTGCGGTTGTAGTGTTCATCAACTACATTTACGATCTGCTCGGTGTATATTTCGGCTTCCATTTCGGATGGCTGGAAGCAATCTTTAACTTACGATTCCTGATTCAGTGGATTTTCTATGCATTTTTACTTACATTTGTATATGCATGGGTTCCTGATAAGAAAACAAGACCCCGTAAGCAGTGGAGAGGAGCGCTTTTTGCAGGTACAACCTGGACGCTTTTTAACTTCGCGTTTAACTTCTACCTCATGAATTATTCGACATTTAACCTTTACGGCTCGATGGCAACAGTCATCATTATGCTCATCTGGGTTTACACTCTGTCAGTACTCTTTATGTACGGCGGAATCATAAATGTTTACTTTAACAAGAAAGAAAAAGAAAAGAACAAACCTCCCGAAGTCGAAATAGAATAATTCTTATTGACTTTATGGATTATTTGCTAATATAATAAATTTTGAATTTAATACGGCATAGATGGTGCAAAAGTCTTTATTATTCTTCCAGAGAGAGAAAGTGAGGCGCTGAAAGCTTTCTTAAGACAATGATAAAAGATTAATTTCACACCGGAGTCTGCATTCTGAAAGGTAACGAGTAGGTCTGCACGTTAGTCAGTACGATAACTAATTGAGTGCCTTTTATGATATATAAAAGGAATTTGGGTGGTACCGCGTATATTACGTCCCATGTAAAGCATATGCTTTATATGGGGCTTTTTTTAAACCTTAGATTATTTAAAGGAGATTCAAATGAACGAGAAATTAACATCCATCAAACAGGAGATTCTTGACGGTATTGAGAATCAGGCTACTTCGAGAGCAACTGCGTTTGAGTTAAGAAAGCAGTTTCTTGATTCTAAAACCGGCAAAATCGGTCAGCTCATGAAAGAGATGAAAAACATTCCCAACGAGGAAAAAGCAGAGTTTGGCAAGCAGGTTAACGAACTTAAAAACTGGGCTACCGAAGTGTTTGAAGACCTCGATGCCAAGATGAAGGCAAAGGAATTAAAAGAAAGATATGAGAAAGAAAAGATAGATGTTACCATAGATGCCGAATGCGAGCCTAAGGGAAATCTTCATCCTATCACTCAGATGAGAAATCAGCTCATCGACGTATTCGCAGGTATGGGATTTACCATTTACGAAGGAACAGAAATCGAAAACGATTACTACAACTTCACGGCTTTAAACACACCTGCAGACCATCCGGCAAGAGATATGCAGGATACATTCTATTTATCACCTGAGTTTCTTTTAAGAACACAGACATCTTCGGGCCAGATTCATGTAATGGAAAATACCAAGCCGCCCATTAAGATTTTATCTCCGGGTAAAGTGTTCAGAAGCGACGATGATGCTACACATTCACCTATGTTCACACAGATGGAAGGTCTTGTAGTAGATAAGAAGATTACACTTTGCGACCTTAAGGGTATGCTTGATGTGTTCGTTAAAAAGATTTACGGCGAAGAAACAACCACGAGACTTCGTCCTTCATACTTCCCGTTCACAGAGCCTTCAGTTGAAGTGGACGTAAGCTGCTTCGAATGCGGCGGTAAGGGCTGCAAGCTTTGCAAGGGAACAGGCTGGATAGAGATTCTCGGTGCAGGTATCGTTAATAAAAAGGTACTTGAAAACTGCGGTATAGATTCAGACGAATATTCAGGTCTTGCTTTCGGTATCGGTATTGAAAGAACAGCAATGCTTAAATACGGCATCAACAATATCAAGCTGTTATTTGAATCCGATCTGAATGTATTAAAGCAGATTGATGATAACTAAAAGACCGATATAGAAAAGGAGATTATTATGTTAGTACCTTTAAGCTGGTTAAACGAATATGTAGATATAAAAGATATTACTCCCGCAGAGCTCGAGGAAAAACTCTTCTCATGCGGTTTTGAAGTAGAAGAAGTAATCGAAGTAGGCAAAGATGTTTCAGGCGTAGTAGTAGGCCTCGTAAAAGAATGTGAGCCCATTCCCGATACACATCTTCATGTATGTAAAGTAGATGTAGGCGGACCTGAATTACTCCAGATCTGCTGTGGTGCAGACAATGTAGAAGCAGGCAAGAAATTCCCTGTTGCATTAGACGGCGCAAGCGTATATGCAACAGCAAAAGATCATAAGACCGTTGAGGGTGTTATGAAGATTAAAGCAGGCAAGCTTCGCGGATATGATTCGCAGGGTATGCTCTGTTCAGGTGTTGAAATCGGTGTAGCAGACGGTATGTATCCCGGCGCTTCCTATAACGGACTTCTTTTACTTGCTGATGATGCAGAAGTCGGAGCAGACATTAAGCCCATCGTAGGCATTGATGATTATCTCTTCGATGTTTCAATCACTGCCAACAGACCTGACTGTCAGTGCATCACAGGTATCGCAAGAGAAGTCGCTGCCGTATTAAACAGAGAATACAAAGCACCTGCTCTTGATTTCACTCCTGATTCTTCCCAAAAAGAAGGTTTCACCGTAGAAGTTAAAGCTCCCGATATCTGCCCCAGATACATCGGACATTATGTTCATGATGTAGTTATTAAAGAATCGCCTCTCTGGATGCAGAGAAGACTTGCACTTGTCGGACAGATGCCTATTTCAAACATGGTTGATATTACAAACTATGTTTCTCTTGAAATGGGCCAGCCCATGCATGCTTTCGACTGCGATTACATCGAAGGAAACAAAATCGTTGTAAGACGTGCTGAAGATAAAGAAAAGATTATTACTCTTGACGAACAGGAATATGAACTTACCACAAATAACCTTGTAATCTGTGACGGTGTTAAGCCTGTTGCAATCGCAGGTGTTATGGGCGGTCTTAATTCTGAGATCAGAGATACCACAAAGGAAGTTTTATTCGAGTCTGCAAAGTTTGCAAGAGACAATATAAGAAAGACTTCAAGAGCACTCGGTAAGAGAACAGATGCTTCCGCTAAATACGAAAAGGGCGTTGACGAATATTCAACATTCAACGCAATGAAGAGAGCGCTTCACCTTGTGGAAGAGCTTGAATGCGGTAAGGTTTCATCTACTCATGTTGATGTAAATACAGGAAACTCTATTGAGCCTAAGGAAATGAAAGTAAGCATTGCAAAGGTTAACAGAGTACTTGGTATTGAAGTTCCTACAGATGATATTTTACGAATCTTAAAGAACCTTTCATTCGATCCGAAGGTTAACGGCGATGAGCTTACGCTTATGATTCCCGCTTACAGAGAAGACATGGAAAGCTATCCCGATGTTGCTGAGGAAGTTATTCGTATGTACGGTTACGACCATATCGTAGATACATTCCTTCCCGATGCTCAGGTTACAATGGGCGGACTTAACGCTAAGCAGAAAAAAGAACTTAAGCTTAAAAAGGATCTTTGCGCAAAGGGTGCTTATGAATGTATCCATTATTCATTCATTTCACCTTCTGATTTCAATCTTCTTAACTTCGCTGAAGATGCAGAAGAGAGAAAGGCAATTAAGATTTTAAATCCTATTAACGAAGATTTGTCGGTTATGAGAACTACTCTGGCTCCTTCAATGCTTCATGCAGTTTCAAGAAACCAGAAGAAGGGCAATCTCGAAGGCAAACTTTATGAAGTTGCTTCAAGATTTATCCCCAAGAGCCTTCCTTTAACCGAGTATCCTGAAGAGAAGCAGACACTCTGTGTTGCAATTTTTGGTGATAAATATGATTTCTATTCACTTAAGGGAATTGCAAATGCGGTAGCTGATTCATTCTTCACAGAATTCAAATATGAGCCTGCAGAAAAGACATTCCTTCATCCTTATCAGACAGCAGCCATCAAAGAAGGCGACAACGTAATCGGTTATCTTGGAAAGGTTGCATACGAAGTGGCAGAGAAACTTGATTTAAGAACTGCTGCTTATATATTAGAGATTGATCTTGATTATCTCTATGCTCTTGATACAAAGGCAAGCTTCAAGCCTTTATCAAAGTTCGCATCGGTTAACAGAGACCTTGCACTTCTTATGAACAAGGATGTTTCATGTGGCAGCGTTGAAGATACCATTAAGGGTGCCTGCAAGTATGTTACCAATGTTAAACTCTTCGATATTTATGAAGGTGAAAATATTCCTTCCGACAAGAAGAGCCTTGCATTTTCTATTACATTTACTCCCGTTGAAGAAGACTTCGAGGCAGACTCAGTTGATAAGTATGTTAAGAAGATTCTCGGTAACCTTAAGTATAAATTGGATGTTGATATAAGAAGTTAAAAAATGTTTACTGTTTTATCCGTTATTTTATTTATTCAGGTTTTGGCCAATGGCAATTTAGACACCGAAGCAGTAATTCTTATGCTTGTTTTTGGATGGGAAATCTTTCTTTTCGTCGGATTGATTCTTGATGGGGCAATCGTTCTTTCGATTTTAACGATGATTGCAATTATTACTGCAATTATAATTATTTTAATTGTACAATCTAATAAGAAAAAGAAGAGACTAAAAGAAGAAAAAATAAAAGAGATAGACCGAATAAATGATGAACGGGAAATAGAGAGATTACGGAGGGAAAATCATGGATAATAAATGCGTATGGAATAAGTACAATGCAACTCAGTTAAAGGAACTCGAATCTTTTACGAGTGATTATATCGATTTTATTTCCGAGTGTAAGACCGAAAGAGAATGCGTAGAAAAGATAGTTAACGATATTGAAAAAGAGGGATATATCGATATTAACAATGCAATCAAGGCAGGAAAGAAGTTAAAAGCCGGAGATAAGGTTTATTCCGTTAAGATGAACAAGTCCATCATTATGATGAATGTCGGAAGCGACAAGCTTGAAGACGGCGTAAATATTCTCGGTGCACATATTGACTCTCCGCGTCTTGATGTTAAGGCAAATCCTTTATATGAAGACAGCGGAATCGCTTATCTTGATACGCATTATTACGGCGGTATTAAGAAGTATCAGTGGGTAACCATTCCCCTTGCAATTCACGGCGTAGTTGCCAAAAAGGACGGCACAACAGCAATCATCAATCTTGGCGAAGAAGATACCGATCCCGTATTCTTTATCTCGGATCTTTTAATTCATCTTTCGCAGGAACAGCTTGAAAAGAAAGCAGCCAAGGTAATTGAGGGCGAAGCCCTTGATATCATCATCGGCAATAAGCCTGCAGCAAAAGATGATAAGAATACTAAAGCTAAGACCATAAAAGAAGACAAAGAAGAAAAAGAAGCCGTTAAGAAGTCGGTTCTTGATATCTTAAAGAAATATTACGATATTGAGGAAGAGGATTTCCTTTCCGCAGAACTTGAAATCGTTCCTGCAGGTAAAGCAAGAGAAGCAGGCTTAGACCGTTCAATGGTACTTGGTTACGGTCAGGACGACAGAGTATGCGCATTCCCTTCTTACAAATCAATGCTTAAGGTTAAGAAGGTTAAAAGAACCGCAGTTTGCATTCTTACGGACAAGGAAGAAATCGGTTCTGTAGGCGCTACGGGAATGCAGTCTCAGTTATTTGAAAACGTAATGGCAGAGCTCTTAAATCTCTGCGATGATTATTCAGAGATTAAATTAAAGAGAATGCTTGCAAATTCAAATATGCTTTCAAGCGATGTATCAAGTGCATTCGATCCTTCATATGCATCAAGCTTTGATAAGAAGAATGTTGCTTATCTCGGAAAAGGAATGGTGCTTTGCAAATTTACCGGTTCCAGAGGTAAATCAGGCTCTAACGATGCCAATGCGGAATATCTCGGAGCATTAAGAAGCATTTTCGCAAAAGATAATGTTGACTTCCAGCTCGCAGAACTTGGTAAGGTAGATCTTGGCGGCGGCGGAACAATCGCATTTATGCTTGCAAAATACGGTATGAACGTAATTGACTGCGGAGTAGCTGTACTTAACATGCATGCGCCTTATGAAGCAACAAGCAAGGCTGATATCTACGAAACATATCGTGGATATATATCATTCTTGAAGAACATGTAATATGGAATTAAAAAAATCTGACTTTTACTATGATCTTCCCGAAGAACTGATTGCGCAGGACCCTCTGGCTGACCGTTCTTCATCAAGATTACTTAAACTGAATAAATATACCGGTGAATTCTCGCATCATCGTTTCAGCGATATCATCGATTATCTTAATCCCGGTGACTGCCTTGTGCTTAATAACACCAAGGTTATACCCGCGAGATTATTCGGTGTGAGAGAAGGCACGGGAGCAAGTGTTGAGTTTCTTTTGCTTAAAAGACTTTCCGATACTGACTGGGAATGTCTGGTTAAGCCCGGTAAGAAGGCTAAAATCGGATATACTTTTTCGTATGGTGACGGTATCTTAAAAAGCACGGTGGTTGACATAACACCGGAAGGAAACCGTATCATAAGATTTGAGTTTGACGGTATATGGGAAGAAATATTGGATAAGCTCGGTGAAATGCCGCTTCCGCCTTATATAACACACAAACTTCAGGATAAGAACAGATATCAGACCGTATATGCAAAATATGACGGTTCTGCAGCTGCTCCGACGGCAGGCCTTCATTTTACAAACGAACTTCTTAAAAGAATAGAAGATAAGGGCGTAAAGATAGCATATGTAACTTTACATGTAGGTCTAGGTACTTTCAGACCTGTAAAAGAAGATAATATCCTCGATCATCATATGCATTCCGAATGGTATCAGGTTACAAAGGAAACGGCTGATATTATAAATGAAGCCAAGAAGAACGGCGGAAGAATTATCTGTGTCGGAACCACGAGCTGCCGTACCATTGAATCAGCAGCTGATGATGACGGAACGGTAAGAGCAGAGAGCAGGGATACAAGTATCTTTATTTATCCCGGATATAAGTTTAAGGTTTTAGACTGCCTTATTACAAACTTCCATCTGCCTGAGTCAACACTTATTATGCTTGTTTCCGCACTTGCAGGCAGAGAGAATGTTTTAAGAGCATATGAAGAGGCCGTAAAAGAAAGATACAGATTCTTTTCGTTCGGTGACGCTATGTTTATAGACGACAAATAAGCTTTGTTCACTTTTTTATGAGCGTTTTGGCAAAATGCCATTATATAAACAAATATATGGGTTATTTTTACCTAAAAAACACTACATATTGAATAATTATGTCATTTATCGAGTAATTTAGTATAAAATATCGGTTGTTTTTATTGATAAAATATGTCATATTTGCAGTAAGATACTGCAAGTATGACTTTTTTATTGGAAAGCAATATATTGCAAAGAAATGCCGATAACAATATTGTAAATGTATCCGTTTACGCAAGATATTTAATAAACTCACATAAAAGGAAAGGAAATGAGCTATGAATATTGCAGAAGCAAAAGAGAAAGTTGATTTAATCAGGGATAACATCGGAAAGGTAATAGTCGGAAAAGACGAAACTGTAAGAAATGTGCTGATTTGCCTTATTGCTGACGGACATGTGCTTCTTGAAGATCTTCCCGGCACAGGTAAAACCATGCTTGCGAAGTCTTTGTCACAGTCCATCAATGCTAAGTTCAGTCGTATTCAGTTTACTCCCGATTTGCTTCCTGCCGATATCATTGGTCTTAACGTATATAACAGACAGAGCGAGAAATTCAATTTCGTTCCCGGTCCCATCATTACAAATATTCTGCTTGCGGATGAAATTAACCGTGCGACTCCCAGAACCCAGTCCGCACTTCTTGAAGCAATGCAGGAGAGACAGGTAACCGTAGACGGCGTGAGCAGAAAGCTTGAATCGCCTTTCTTTGTAATCGCTACGCAGAACCCAGTTGAAACTGCAGGTACATTCCCTCTTCCCGAGGCCGAACTCGACAGATTTATGATGGAATTAACCATCGGTAATATGACTCTCGAAGAAGAAGTTAAGATGCTTAACAGATTTGAAAATGACGAGCCTTTAGAGACTTTAAGCAATGTTGTTGAAGCAGAAGATATTATCGAAATCAGAAGCCTCTTAAAAGATGTAAAGATTCATCAGGATTTAATTAAATACATCGCAAGAGTATGTGAGGTTACCAGAGCAGATTCCGGTACATACATGGGCGTAAGTCCCCGTGGTACACTGGCTCTTTTAAAAGCAGCAAAAACCTCTGCACTTATCGACGGAAGAGATTATGTGCTTCCTGACGATATTAAGAACTTGATTATTCCCGTTCTTATGCACAGAATTCTTTTCATCAACAGAAAAGACCGTACATCCAAGGAACAGTATCTGAATGCGCTTGTAAGCCGTGTGGAAGTTCCCAGTGAGGAATTTAATCAACAATAATTCGGAGTTGACCAATGAGACTGCTTTTAGTGCTTGCAATCGGTTTGATTTTGTTTCTCATTCAGAGAAGAGTTTACAAAAAGAACTGGTTGAAAGGATTACAAGTTGATATTGATTTTGAAGAACCTGTCGTAAGAGAGGGCGATAAAAATGCGCTTGTCGAAGTCATAAAAAACGACAAGGCTCTTTTATTGCCTGTTTTACAGCTGAAATTCTCCATTACCAGAACTTTTATTTTCCCCAAGGAAAAGAACTCCGCCGTAACGGACCAGTATTACAGAAACGATTATTTTACGTGCAGACCTTTTCAGATAATCACCAGAAAATATGCTTTCCAGGCTTCTAAAAGAGGCGAATACAAAATCACCTCCATCGATATTATCTGTAAGGATATTTTTATGGATAAGAGCAATTTTGCCACATCCGAAGAATATTCAACCGTGCTTGTTCTTCCTGCAAGAATAAGAAGAGAGAACATTAACGACGATATTATCAGATTTACGGGTGATGTTGTTAAAAGAATCAAAATCAATGAAGATCCGTTTGAGTTTTCTTCTATCAGAGAGTACCAGCCGTACGATCCGATGAACCATATTAACTGGAAAGCAACCGCAAAGAGTGATTTTCTTCATGTAAACACATTCAATTCAACCAATACAAAGCATGTGGTTATTCTCCTTAATCTCGATATGAACTTAATCAGAAATGCAGAAGAACTCGCAGAATGGTCGATAAAAATAGCATCATGTCTTGCGGATTATTTTGTAGGCGAGCAGATTCCTACTGCTTTGTATTCCAACGGAACCGATTATGAAACAGAAGAGCCTATCGGCGTTGATGCAGGCTGCGATGACGGTCATGTAAGAAATATCGATATGGCGCTTGCAAGAATACAGGTAAAGGATGTGTGTACATCATTTGTGGACCTTATAGAAGAGCATATTGACCGCGAAGCCGACAATGATTATATTCTTATTTCCAATTACAGAAAAAATGATTTTGCTGATAAATTTTATGAGCTTAAAAGGGAAGGCATCAATGTAAGCCTTATTATTCCGGATTTTGATTATGCGGATATTACTCCTTTTGCTGAAAACGGAAACGATACCTTTAAATGGGTAATAAATTATGAAAAGTAGAAGATATTACAATCTGGCTGAAGCCGCCAATTTCATAATGGTTATTCTGATTTACATTTCAGTGGTCGAAATCTGGGATGTAATGTATAAAGTACCTTTTAATTTCGTCCTGCCGGCCGGAACTGTTATCATGCTTTTGTTTTCACTGGCTATCAGAATGATATTCGGTAAAATGAAATCATTTTTGAATAATTTTGCCGTTTACGGTTTAACGCATGCATTCCTTGTTCTGGGTATTATATTCGTTCCGATTGATCCGCTTCAAAAAATGGCTTTTGCATTTGTTTTATTTATCGTATTTATTACGAACATGAGGAACTATTTTAAGGCTCAGGGTCAGGGTTTTGAATATGTCGGAGTAGTACTGGTACTGCTTCCTGCAATCGGATATCTTGTTGCGGACATTCTTTCGTTAAGAACAACCATGTTTGCATATTTTGTAATTGGTGTGGCATTTGTTATGCTGTATTATTTCAGACTTTTCTTCTCGAATGCGCATTTATTATCAATTGAGAGAAAAAACAATGAAAAGATGCCTCTCGACGATATGCTTCTAAACGATTCCAAACTGGCAATTCCTTTTATCGTTATGTCCTTTGTGATAATGGTTGTTGCAAAAATCGAAAAGCTCGATAGCCTTGCACTTTTCTTATATGATAAATTTGCGGCCGGATTAAGATTTGTTCTCGGATATGTTCTTAAGTTTATAGGATGGATATTTGATCTGCTTATAAGATCTGATGAAGAAATCCCTGTAGCCATAATGGAAGAGCCTGAGGTAACTGACGGTGCAGCAAATCCTGTATTTAACGTTATTTCGGTAATAATCTTTGTTTTTCTTGCGCTCGTATTATTGTTTGTGTTTGTCAAGATCATGATTTCGATCATAAAATCCTTGTCTGTAAGAAGAGAGATTCAGACTCAGACCATTGAAGATGAAGGAATGATAGAAATCAGAGAAAAGATTGTTCGTAAAAGAAACGTGAAAAAGGAAAAACTTTCGAAGATTAGAAGAATATACAAGAAGGCTATTGAGAAAAATATCAAAAAAGGTTACGAACTGAAAAAATTCCATACTCCGCGTGAAAGAGCTGAAGATATCCAAAAGCTCATGAATGAAGATATTTTCGAACTGAATTTGTTGTACGAAAAGGAAAGATACGGACAGTTTAATGACTAAAATAGCGAAAAATCTTTTATTTTGTATATATAAGTGATATAATTTATTGGTGTTTTATTACACAAAGTTTTATGTTGAAAGGATAGCTTTATGAATTTAAAGAAGATCACAACCATCGCGGCTTTATCCGCAAGTATGATTTCAATCCTTGCATTTTCTATTGCATGTAAAAAGGATCCTGATTTAACAGGACTTCCCGAGGAAGAAGAGCCTGTAACAGTTGTTTCAATTGAATCGGATATCATTACTCCCGTTGAGGAAGAGCCTGAAGAAGAAGATACTTACGAAGAAACCAAAGAAGGTTTTGTAAGAAGTGAACTTACAAACGAATGGATTGACGAGAAACTTGAAAAACAGAGACCCGTAGCAATTATGGTCGATAATGAACTTACCGCTCTTGATCACTATGGAGTTAATCAGGCAGATGTTGTATACGAACTTATGAATTCAACCGCTAACGGAAGAATTACCAGACTCATGTGCCTTGTTAAGGACTATGAAAAGATTGAGCAGTTCGGAAGTATCAGAAGTACACGTACAACGAACGTAATGCTTTCCGGAGAATGGAACGCAATCCTTGTTCACGATGGCGGACCTTTCTATATCGATAACTATATCGGAATGCCTTACTGCAACAACCTTTCAGGCGGTTTTGCAAGATATTCAAACGGCAAACCTTCGGAATTCACCGAATATGTAACATACGAGTCATATACCAATCCCAATACAGGCAAATCTTTCAGCGGTTTGGGTGAGAGAATCGAAAAGGCCGGATATTCTGTTGAATATAACAAGTATTATGAAGGCAAGCACTGGGAATTTGCTCCTAAGGGCGACAACAAGATAGAAGATAACAAAGACGGAAAGAAAGTTGTTGATGTTGATTTACCGTTCCCTCACAACAAAACTCAGCTTAAGTATAATGCTGATAAGAAAGTATACGAGTATTACGAATACGACAAGGCTCATATCGATGCTCTTGACGGAGAGATAACAAGCTTTACAAATGTAATCCTTGAATGCATTTCTTTCACACAGCTCGATCAGAACGGATATCTTACATACAATGTAACAGATTCGACATCACATGAAGGATACTACTTATCAAGAGGTATTGCAGTTCCCATTACATGGTCAAAGGCAACACCCGAAGGTATCACTCATTATTACTACAAATCATCAGGTGAAGAAATAAAGCTTAATACAGGCAAGACATACATTGCATTTGTACCTGCAGATTCCTGGGATAAGGTAGAGCTGAAGTAAAGCACAAGTGCTCACGCTTTCGCGTAAAGCACGAGGCGCTCGCTCATTATTCGAGCGTTAAGCACAAGTTGCTCGCGCATTCATAAATGCTAACGCATTTATTTCACCGCGAGCGGCGTCAAATAAAAATAAAAAATGCGCACCTTTCAAGCAAGCTTGAGGTGCGCTTTTTGATTTTTATTTTACTTGTGCTTAACGCGAGAGCTGCTAACGGGAATCGGACCCGTGACCTCCGCACTACCAATGCGACGCTCTACCTACTGAGCCATAGCAGCATTTGCAACGTGATATATATTATCATAAGCGTATAAAATTTGTCAATAAAATAGTTTCATTTAGAGTTGTATTTGAAGTGTCTGAAATGGTATAATAAAATTTGTGAAAAATTAAGCGTAATCGATTTAAAATGAACGATTTAGCTATATTATGGGTAAAGGAGAATTGTTATGTATTGTAGTACTTGCGGAACCAAACTTCCTGACGGCGCACAGTTTTGTTCTAACTGCGGAACCAAGGTTGTTGCAGAAGCAGCTGAAGAAGTAAAAACTGAAGTTGTTGAGACTGCTGCTGAGGTTAAAGAAGCTGTAGTAGAAACTGTAGAAGAGAAGAAGGAAGAAGCAGTTGAAGCAGTAGCCGAAGTTAAAGAAGAGGTTGCTGAGACTGTAGAAGAAGTAAAAGAAGAAGCAGTTGAAACAGTTGCCGAAGTTAAGGAAGAAGTTGTTGAAACTGTAGAAGAGAAGAAAGAAGAAGTTGCTGAAGCAGTAGCCGAAGTTAAAGAAGAGGCTGTTGCTCCTGTAGCTGAAGTTATAGAAGAAGTTAAGGTTGAAGAGCCTGTACCTGCTCCCGTAGCAGAACAGCCCGCACCTGCACCCGTTGCAGAACCTGCACCTCAGTCTGCACCTGCTCCCGCGCCTGCTCCTGCAGCTCCTGTCGCAGATAAGAAAGAAAAGAAGAAAAAAGAAAAAGCAGACAAGCCCAAGAAGAAAGGAAAAGGATGTCTCATTGCTGCAATTATCTTTGTAGTTATTGTTTTACTCCTTGTTCTTTTACTTGTAATCGGCGGATTAATTGCTTTCTTTGTATTTAAGGATAAACTTACAGGAACTGCAACACCTAATAATGATTACACAATGTCATCTTCATATTATGGTGATTATGCAGGTACAAGTCAGGTAGTTAATACATACGGTTCACAGGAACTTGCTGATTATCTTGCAGATAACGGTGTTACTATTGACGTTACAGATCTTTATACAGACAATTCTTATGACGATTTTGCAATTTCTCTTTATGAGGATTCTGACACAACTCCCGCAGCTTGGGATTTGATCGTTAATATGGGCGATTATCTCGGATATCAGAGATTTAACAACAAGACATTCATTACCTACAGCGATTATGCAAAGGGTAAATATGAAGGCGGAGATATTATAGTTAAAGACAATGGTACTTACAGCCTTTCTGTTACCGATACCGATTTAAACGGTTATCTTTCAAATTCTTTATTCGGATTTGAAGATACAACCGGTACTTATACAATTGATATGGTTGGCGTTGCAGACGGAGATTACATTTCCGGAAACATGACCATTTCAATTAAGTATGGTGATATGGAAACTCCTTATACCGAAGAAATTGCTTTCTATGCAACAAAACAGTAAATAAATATTTTTACAGGTAAACTTAAATGTCGTTACTGGATAAAAAGTCACGAACTTCTATCATGTATGGCGTTATTATCTGTCTTTCCATTGCTATTATCTTTTGTGTGGTAAAAATCGCCACCAGACCTGAAGTCGTAAAAGAGGATACCAATTATTACCTTCCGGTTAAGGAAAAGGTAGATATGGAAGAAATCCAGATGCAGGTCAAGGAAAAGGAAGAAAGCCAGAATAAGACCGTACAGATTGATGTACATAATCGTGCAAGATTAATTGAAGACAATGTAAATATCAGATCAGGCCCGGGTACCGATTATGAGCGTCTTGGCTCTGCGTATAAAGGATATGATTTCAAGATTATATCCGGAGAAGGTTCAGAATGGATTAAGATTGAATACGACGGAAAGCCTGCTTATGTTTACGCAGAATATGTTGAAATCGTTCCGATGTTCTTAAACGATTTAGGTGTATATGAAGAATATGTGGAATTAGATAATTCTTCAAATGATGCAGCTGCTTCGGAAAACGAAGAAACAGAGAGCGATGAAAACACTGAAGAATCTTCTGAAGATTAGTTAAAAATGAATTTAATCATAAAAAAGATTCGGAATAAAATCCGAATCTTTTTTAGTGTATATAATCTGAATTATTTACTGTCTGGACTGAATTTCCCACATCTGTGCATTTAAGATATCCTGATAGTTCTCCTGAGCATAGAACTCTGAATTGTGCATACAGTGATTATCTTCAACACTGTTCTTGCCGTAATCAAGAGCCTCTGATTCTTTGAGAGGAAGAGTAGCAACACCTTCTACAGCGAAAGGACATGTCTCACAGGCAATCTTGCCGTCGTAAGCGCATATAATGCCTTTATAATGAACATCACAGAATTCTGTGGGTTCCGTACCGACCTCAAAGTATTCTGTTCTGATATGGTCGTCACAGAGGCCTTCATTGGGTATCTTACCGGACTCAGAGCAGATGGCACGGGTTGTAATACCGTTAGGAATATCGAATGAAGTATTGGGAAGATCCGAATGGATTCTTTGCATACATTCTTTCCAAAGGTATTTAGCTATATCATGCTGGTCTTTTCCGAGGTCTACGTTATTGTCAAAACCAACCCATACGGTAGCTGTGTAATACGGTGAATAACCGGCGAACCATATATCGTTGTAGGAGGAGGTTGTACCTGTTTTACCTGCGATAGACATGTTACCGAAGTCAACCATGTGTGCGGTACCGTTTCTGATAACGTCCTGCATTGCACTTGTAAGAAGGAATGCTGTAGTTTCTTTTAAAACTCTTCTTTGTTCAAACATTGAACTGTCGAGAATTATATTACCTTCGTCATCTGTAACCTTTGAATATAAAAGAGGCTGATTGTAAATACCGCCGTTTGCGATACTTGCGTATGCGGCATTTGTTTCCATATTTGTAACACCGTGAGTAATACCGCCGAGAGCGAGAGCCTGGTTGATATCTGACATAACCTGACCGTCTCTGGTTACTTCTCTGTCAACAAGTGTAGTGAAACCGAAATCAATCAGTTTGTCGAAACCGGCCTGAGGGCCGATCTGAGTAAGTACTTTTACGGTAACGATGTTAAGTGAATCCTTAATACCTGTTCTTAAAGAACAAACACCACGATAATTCTGTCCGTACCAGTTTGAAATAGGACGTCCGTTTTTGTATGTAAAAGGAGCGTCGTCCTGAACATCAGCCAAAGTGAATTCACCTGAATCAATAGCGGGAGCGTAGGTTGAAAGCACCTTAAATACCGAACCCGGCTGTCTCATTGTATCTGAAGCTCTGTTAAGAGTTTTACTTGCAATTTTTTCACCACGTCCGCCGACCATGGCAAGAACATATCCTGTATGCTGGTCCATAACGGTTATGGATGCCTGAGGCTGGGGAACAAGATTATAGGTTTCGGCTCTTTCCTCATCGCCTTCTTCCATAACTGCTGCTTTGTATTCTTCAATAGCAGCCAAAGCTTCTTCTTCAGAATTGTAAATAAGATTGAAATCTTTGTTAAACTCTTTGAAGTAACTCTGGAACATTTCGGTAGAGTGGTTTACCACGTCACCGTTAGCTTTATCTACGGTTAACTTATAGTCCAAAAGATATTTGGTTTTACCTGCATAGCTTTCTTCGTTGCCGAAAACTTCATCGCAGTAACCCTGAATCTCGGGATTCTGAGTAGAATAAATTTTAAGACCGCCGGAATAAAGCTGATCATATGCCTGTTTATCGGTATAACCTGCAACTTCGACTAAATGCTTGGTAACCTGATCTGTAAGTTCGTCAACAAAATATGAGTTAATGCTCTTTGAAGCAACAACTTCGTTATTCTTTTTGATTCTTGAATATACATCGTCAGCAAGCGCTTCGGTCCATTCATCCTTTGTAATATAGCCCTGTTCATACATATATTTTAAAACTGTAGCTCTTTTTTCCTCGTTCTTATCAGGGTGGGAGATAGGATTGTACTTTGCAGGGTTCTGTGTGATACCGGCAAGAACAGCGCATTCGGATAATGTAAGCTGATAAACCGGTTTTCCGAAATATCTTTGAGAAGCTGCCTGAACACCAAGAGTATTCTGACCGAGGTTGATGGTATTTAAGTAATACTCAAGAATCTCTGTCTTGGACATCTTTTTCTCGGTATCGATTGCGATATACTGTTCCTGAATTTTTCTCTTAAATCTGTTAATCTGATTTGTTTCGGTCACCCAGGTTTCGTCAAATACGTTGTTTTTAATAACCTGCTGAGTGATGGTTGAACCACCCTGGTGGAAATCAAAACCGTTTCTGATGCCATCAAAACCTGCACGGACAATAGCCTTGATATCAATACCGTTATGCTCATAAAAACGTTCGTCCTCGATAGCAACAAAAGCATCGCAGAGATCCTGAGGAATCTTATCAATACCAACATAACTTCTGTTAGCGTTAGCCGAAACAAGTTTGGTCATTTCATGACCTTCGCTGTCATATACAACCGAAGCGTATCCTTTGGGCTTAAGGTCTGACATATCGACCTCGGGTGAACTTGCCAGAACTCCGTTAAATGCACCTAAACCGACACATAAAAGAAGCACGCATCCGATGATAAATCCGATAAATATTAATTCAAGAGCAGATACTTTAAAAAGATTGGCAACTTTAATGCCTTTTGAACGCATCTGTCTTAAAGTTCTTTTAATTCCAAGCTTGGAAAAGTTCATGTTGTTTCCTTTCGTAAATAAGCCTAAATAAGGCGTTTTCAAGTCGTATCGCACAACATATTGGTGTTTGTTTTCATAAGCAAACATAAAATCAAATATATATTATAATATAAAATAAGAAATTTGTTAATAGTTTCAAAAAGCTCTTTCATCTTGTAAAAAGGTGTCCCCTTTGATAGAATTATCTTCGAGGTTAAAATGAAAAAATTAGTCGAATCCGAAGAAGGTATTTATATAGAAAAAAAGTCTAAATTCATCTGTCATCTGTTTACTGTGACAAGCGCGGATGAAGTGACTGAAATCATTAAGGCCGAGAAGAAAAAGTATTACGATGCGAAACATCACTGCTATGCTTATGTAATGGGTGATGACGGTTCGGATATCAAATGCAGCGATGACGGCGAGCCTTCCGGTACAGCCGGCAGACCGATGCTTGATATACTTCAGAAAGAAGGCCTGACTGATATTTTATGCGTTGTAACAAGATATTTCGGCGGGACTCTTTTAGGAACGGGCGGACTTGTAAGGGCATATTCAGCCGCCCTAAAAGATGCAATCGATAAAAGTACTTTTAAGAACGAGACAGAAGCGGTAATCGTAAAATACAAATACGGATATAATTTCGATGCCAGAATCAGTTCGTATTTAAGAGATAAAGACATAAAAGTTCTGGACAGCGAATATTCCGATGCCGTAGAGATTACGATAGTTTTAGAAAAAGAAATGTATTCTGCGGTAGATACAGATTTGGTTAACATAACTAACGGAAGCGTTGAAAAAACAGACGAAACAGCATGTATGTATGCTTTATGAGAGGGGAAAGAAATGAGTTACGCAGATCAGATTTTCATTAATATGTGCAAGGATATTCTTGAGAACGGTACCAGTACCGAAGGCGAGAAGGTAAGACCTCACTGGGAAGACGGTACAAGCGCTTACACTATCAAGAAATTCGGTGTTGTAAACAGATATGATTTATCAAAGGAATTTCCTCTTATCACGTTAAGAAGAACCGCTCTTAAATCGGCAACCGACGAGATTTTATGGATATGGCAGAAAAAGTCCAACAATATCAATGATCTGCACAGCCATATCTGGGACGAGTGGGCTGACGAAAACGGCTCCATCGGAAAAGCATACGGATATCAGCTTGGCGTAAAGCATCAGTATAAAGAAGGCATGATGGATCAGGTCGACAGAGTCATCTACGATCTTAAAAACAATCCTTTTTCACGTCGTATAATGACCAACATTTACGTTCATCAGGATTTACATGAGATGAACCTTTATCCCTGCGCTTACAGCATGACCTTTAACGTAACTCAGAAGAAGGGTGACGACAAGCTTACATTAAATGCGATTTTAAATCAGCGTTCTCAGGACGTGCTTGCGGCAAACAACTGGAATGTAGTTCAGTATTCCGTGCTTGTTCATATGCTTGCTCAGGTATGTGACATGAGAGTGGGCGAACTTGTTCATGTAATTGCTGATGCGCATATTTACGACAGACATATTCCGCTCGTAAAAGAATTAATTGAAAGACCTACATATGATGCTCCGACATTCTGGTTAAATCCGGACATTCATGACTTTTATGAGTTCACAAGAGATGATGTAAAGGTTGAAAATTATGTGACGGGACCTCAGATTGAGAATATTCCCATCGCTATATAAAAGGAGAAGAAAATGAATTTAATTGTCTGCGTTGATTCCAACTGGGGAATCGGATATAAAAACGAACTTCTTGTAAGAATTCCTTCCGATCAGAAGTTTTTCAGAGAGACCACTACAGGAAAAGTAGTTGTTATGGGAAGAAAAACTCTTGATTCTTTTCCCGGTCAGAAGCCTCTTAAAAACAGAACAAATATAGTTATTACTTCAAATAAAAACCTTGAATCTAAAGACGGCGAAATTTATGTTCATTCGATTGAAGAGTGCCTTGAACTTTTAAAACAGTATAATGATGAAGATATTTATATCATCGGCGGCTCAAGCGTGTACAAGGAATTTCTTCCTTACTGTGACAGAGCATTTATCACAAAAGTTGACAGAGCATTCAGTGCAGATTCTTACTTCCCCAATCTGGATGAGGATGAAGAGTGGAAGATGGTAAAAGAATCAGACGAACAGACATATTTTGACAATACATTTTTCTTTACCGAGTATGAACGAATTTAACATATAAAGAAATAATCCTTTCGCGGGATTATTTTTTTATGAGTATTTAACAAAGAAATACGATTTTAATCAGAAATTTGATTGACAAAAAAAGGCTATTCGGTATAATTAAGGATAGTTTTTTTGAAAGGAGAAGGCGAAAATGTCAGTTTTTACAGGCGCGGCAGTAGCCATAGTGACACCGTTTAAAGCCAACGGTGAAGTCGATTACGAACAGTTTTACAAGAATATTGAGTTCCAGATCGCTCATAAGACTGACGCCATTGTTGTATGCGGTACAACAGGCGAATCATCTACGATGAGTCATGAAGAGCATTTGGACGTTATTGAGGCCTGCGTCAAGCGCGTAAACGGCAGAGTGCCGGTTATCGCCGGAACAGGCTCCAACTCCACAGCCGAGGCAATTCATTTGTCTACAGAAGCTGAAAAGAGAGGTGCGGATGCGCTGTTACTCGTATCACCTTATTACAATAAATCGACTCAGAAAGGTTTGTTCTTACATTTTAAGGCTATTGCAGATTCAGTTAAGATTCCCTGCATCCTTTACAATATCCCCGGAAGAACCGGAGTGAACATCCTTCCTCAGACAATCGTTAAGCTTTGCACCGAAGTTGAAAACATCGTAGGCGTTAAGGAAGCTACAGGAGACCTTGCTCAGACAGCAAGACTTTCCCATCTCGCAAAAGGTAAAGTTGATATTTACTGCGGCGATGATATTATGACACTTCCGTTTATGTCTATCGGAGCACTCGGAGTTATCTCCGTACTTTCAAATATTGCTCCTGCAGATGTTCATGACATGTGTGCTAAGTTTACCGAAGGCAAGGTTGCCGAAGCAATGGAAATGCAGTTAAAAGCGGTTCCTCTTACCGATGCTTTATTCAGCGAGGTAAATCCCATACCTATTAAGAAGGCTATGAGCTACATGGGAATGTGCGATGATGTTTACAGATCGCCGCTTTGCACAATGGACGAGACAAAAGCAGAAGCTCTTAAAGAAGAGATGAAAGCTTACGGATTGTTATAATTTCTAAGAATTTTAAGGGCACCTTGTAAAGGCGCCCTTTTTGTGTACAAAAATTTATTTTCAGATTATAATCGAAAAAGGAGGAAATGCTCTTTTATGAGCATATAAAAGATATGTTAAGAATAATTATGCACGGATGTAACGGCCGTATGGGACAGGCTATTACAAGACTCGTAAAAGAAGATAACGATATGCAGATTGTAGCGGGAATCGATCCCTTTGACGGAGTATTAAACGATTATCCTGTATATAAAAGTATTGCCGAGTGCAATATTCAGGCAGATGTAGTAATTGATTTCGCATTTGCCAATGCGGTAGACGGACTGCTGGATTACTGCCTTGAGAAAAAGCTTCCCATTGTTCTTTGTACTACAGGTTTAACAGAAGAGCAGATGGCAAGAGTAAAAGAAGCATCGAAAGAAATTGCTATATTAAAATCCGCAAATATGTCTCTCGGCGTTAACCTTTTAATAAAACTCTTAAAAGGCGCAGCACCTGTTTTAGGCAATGCAGGTTTTGATATCGAGATAGTTGAACAGCATCATAAAATGAAAAAAGATGCTCCTAGCGGAACAGCTTTAGCGCTTGCTGATACAATCAACGAATCGCTTGATAACAAATATACTTACGTTTATGACCGAACGGGCAGAAGCGAAGCAAGAAGAGAAAACGAGATTGGTATTTCTGCAGTAAGAGGCGGTACAATCGTAGGTATTCACGATGTTATCTTCGCCGGAGAAGACGAAGTTATTACTCTTAACCATACAGCTTATTCAAGAGCTATCTTTGCAAAAGGCGCTTTAACAGCAGCAAAATTCCTTGCAGGCAAAGAGGCTGGATATTACGATATGCAGGATGTAATTGCTTAGTGACCAATTGGGGACGGTTCTATTTTGGCTTTTTTTACCAGGTGGGGACACATCTCTGATTATTTTGAGGATTGATATATGAAGTTCAGACCTTGTATAGATATTCATAATGGCAAAGTTAAGCAGATTGTAGGCTCTAGTCTTACAGATAATTCTGCCAAAGAAAATTTCATATCGGATAAAGATTCTATGTATTTCGCTAAGCTTTATAAAGATAAAGGTCTTTATGGTGGCCATGTGATTATTCTCAATAAAGCCGGAACAGATGAATATGAAGCATCTAAAGAAGAAGCCATAAAAGCCTTCAAAACGTTTCCTTACGGTCTTCAGGTCGGAGGCGGAATTAATGATAAGAACGCTGCTGAATTCATTGAAGCAGGCGCTTCACATGTAATCGTAACAAGCTATTTATTTGAAGACGGTAAACTATCCGAAGAGAAAATGAAGAAGCTTAAAGATGCGGTTTCAAAAGAAAAAATCGTTTTCGACTTATCCTGCAAAAAAGTCGGCGACAAGTACTTTGTAACCACAGACAGATGGCAGACGATTACCGAAACCGAAATGAACTGCGATACCTTAAAGAAGCTAGAAGGGTATTGCGACGAATATCTTATACATGCTGTTGATGTTGAAGGAAAGTGCAATGGACCGGAGACTGACATCATAAAAGAATTATCCAAATACGACGGCAATAAAGTTACATATGCCGGCGGTATTCGTTCTCTTGAAGATGTGGAAACGATTAATGAAGCATCGGACGGAAAGATTGATTTTACAATAGGTTCCGCACTTGATATTTTCGGCGGAAATCTAAAGTTTGAAGAAGTAGCAGTATATAATTAATCAAAAGAAAAAGGACCGTAAATTCGGTCCTTTTTGAATCTAGTTAAACTTTAATCCTTTTACAACTTGCTCTATATATTAATCAATATATTAAGGCACATAAAAATGACTAATTATAACTTGGTTACATTAACTGCCTGAACTCCCTTGTCGCCTTCGATAACTTCGAATTCTACAGCAGCGCCTTCTTCAAGGGTTTTGAAACCATCGGATACGATTCCTGAGTAGTGAACAAAGATGTCTTTTCCGGATTCGTCAGAGATAAATCCGTAACCCTTCTGGTTGTTAAACCACTTAACTGTACCTTTCATGTATGCTTACCTCCGTAAAAAATTCAGTTGCACACGCAACACAAATAGAATATCATAATATAAATTTAATGTAAAGAAATTTTAAGGATTTTCGATATGAACAAAAGCAACGATAATAACGATAAAAAGGGCAGTTTGATAATGTATTGGCTACTCATGCTGACACTCATTTTTCTGGCTGTAAACATCGTTCTTGTTGTCAGTGTTGTGAGAATTTCAAACGATTTTTCATCACTTAAAAATACTACCACAATTCAGAACGAAGAGTACGAAACAGAGATAGAAAATCTTCAGCAGAAAGTTGCCCTTTTAGCCGAACATGTATCGATTGAAAATGAAAACAAAGAAATAGAAGAAGCCAAGAAAAATCCTGTAGGTATTCCTGTCAGCGGTCAGGCTACGATTATTTCCGATCCGGAAGATGCCAAGGAAGCGAATATTACCGTATCAGGAGATGATACAAGCTTTGAAGACAGTCTTATGAATCCTTATACACTTGAGATTTCAGTTTCTGACGGCGCTAAAATAATAGCTACAGGAAATGGTGTGGTATCTGAAGTTTCAGAGGATGATATATACGGTTATCTTGTGAGAATAGATCATCAGAACGGATATGAAACCATTTACAGATATGCTGAAGAACCCAAGATAGCAAAGGGTGATGAAGTGTTAAAAGGTCAGATGATCTTTGAAGTTACAAAATTTAAAGGTATCCTCGCATATCATATTTTATACGAGAATACCTATATTAATCCTTTTGATATGATTGAAATATCAGGTTAGTTTTCGTCATCTTTTTTAGGAAGACGTTCAAATATCATATCATAGCCGTCACAGCCGTAATTAAGAGACCGGTTCACTCTGCTGATAGTAGCAGTAGATGCGCCGGTTTTTTCAACTATTTCCATATATGTCTTCTTGTCTCTGAGCATTGTGGCTACTTCAAAACGCTGGGAGAGTGAAAGAAGTTCGTTTATTGTACATAAATCTTCAAAAAAGGTATAACATTCTTCCTTTGATTCCAAACAGAGAATTGCTTCGAAAAGCGAATCCATAGCATCGGTTTTTAATTTCGGATTCATAAATTCCACCTCCGTACTTTCACACTTAAAAACTTTAAAACTTTACATTTATAAAGCGTTTTTTAAAGTATATCACAATTATTTTTTTATTTCAATTTAATATTTTATTTATCTTTTGATTACTTTACTTTTACAGCCAAAATATATATAATTTATTTATATCGGACGATTAATTTATCATTTAATTGTCCATCTTATTTTTGAAATTTTTTTAGTCGTGCATTTATGGAATCAAACAACAAAAAGGAAGAGAATAATCAGAGATCTTTTGAAGAGGTTTTAAACTCCATTCTTGAGGAAATGGGAAATGTTCTGAATATCAAAAGCGGAGATATTCCGAACATAGATCTTTATATGGATCAGGTGCTTTCTTTTCTGGATGAAAAACTTAATTACACCAGAAGAAGTACCGATGACGGTGAAGAGAAGATTTTCACCAAAACCATGATTAATAACTATGCCAAAAACAATCTTCTTCCTTCGCCCGTTAAGAAGAAATATTCCAAAGAGCATATGATGACCCTTATTTTCATATACTACTTGAAGAATTTCCTTTCGATTAACGATGTTTATACCCTTATTAATCCGATTACCGAAAAGTATTTCGCGGGTGAGGGTTCCATAAAATTTGATGAATTTTATGATTCTATCCTTGACATTGGTGAGGAAAGAATCGAGCTTCTGAAGAAAGATATTCAGGATAAATTTGAAGCCAGCAGCCACTGCTTCCCTGAATACGAAGGCGATGAAGGCGATTATATGAGGCTCTTCTTATTAATCTGTCTTTTAAGCTACGACGTTTTCATCAAAAAGATGCTTATCGAACAGCTGATTGATGAAGTCAGACATTCTGAAGAAGAGAATACAAATTCAAAGAAGGCAGACAAAAAAAAGAGCAAATAAATTTTTGCAAAAGGGGTTTGGGGAATGAAAAAGGTTATAATTATTGGTGCTGGACCTGCCGGGCTTACGGCGGGCTATGATTTATTATCAAAATCATCCGATTACGAAGTTACCATAGTTGAAGAAACGTCGGTTGTCGGCGGTCTTTGCGCACGCCTCGAAAACGAAGAGAATGTTTTAGATGCAGGCGGTCATATGTTTATATCCAAAAATCCTGCAGTTAAGAATTTTTGGACTTCAATCCTTCCCGCTCAGGGAGTTCCTTCCAAAGACGACAAGTTAATAGACAGATATTGTAAAATCCACAACGGCGGTCCGGATCCCGACGTCGAAGAGGATGTTATTTTATCGCGTGAAAAATTAACAAGAATTTATAAAGACAATAAGTTTTATGAGAGTCCGATTAAGTTTAACAAAGATGCGGTAAAGAATTTCGGTATTGCCACATCCATAAAATCAGGCTTTTCACAGATTGGCGGAAACGTTTTCAAGCACAAAGAAACATCGCTTGAAGATTATTATATAAATCGTTTCGGTAAGCAGCTTTATCAGATGTTTATCGAAGAATACATTGAGAAAATCTGGGGCAGAGAAGCTTCCAGAATTCATTCCGATTTTGGTGTTGTATCCGAAAAGAGTCTTATAGCGCCCATTATCAGCGCAGAGAAGAAAAACGAAGATTATGAAAAATTACCCGCACCTTATGCCGCAAGATATTATTATCCCAAGTACGGCGCATATCAGATGTGGGAGACAGTTGCCGACAGATTTATTGAAAAGGGCGGCAGCATTCATAAAAACTGTAAGGTTACCGGCGTTACAATTATGAATGATAAGATTCATTCCGTAAGATGTTCTGCAGACGGTGACGAATTTGTTGTTAACTGTGATTATCTTATTTCGTCCATGCCTGTAAGAGACCTTATTTTAGGAATGGATAATGCAGATCCCGCTGTAATCCTTGCAGCAGAAAATCTTTCCTACAGAGGTATGGTAAGTGTATGTGTTGAACTTACCGAAATTAAATGGAAAAACGATACCGAAGATTACAAGACTGTTGACAATGCAATTCCCGATTCGGTTATTTATGTCAGCAATCCAAACGTAAAAGTATCAAGGATTCAGGTTTATAATAACTTTTCACCTTACATGGTAAGAAATCCCGAGCATTTCTATCTCGGCCTTAACTACTATTGCAACGAAGGTGATTATTACTGGTCAATGGGCAACCGTGACTGGAGAAAGACGGTTATAAACGATCTTGTTAAACTCGGTATCATTGATTCCGAAGAAAAGGTAGTCGGTTATAACAAGACGAAATTCAGCAAAGCGTTCCCTTCATACTATGACGGATATGAGAATTTCGACAAGATTAAGAAATACCTTAACAAATTTGAAAACCTTTACTGCGTAGGAAGAAACGGTCAGCACAGATTCAGTTCAATAGATGAATCCATGAAGACTTCTTTTGAAGCAGTTAAGAATATTTTAGGATATGTTAAGAGCAAGGATAATATCTGGGATGTAAACGAAAAGTCTGACGGTGATGACGGAAAGGCTTATAACTCTGCGCTTCTTTCAGGTGAAGGAGAGTACAGGGGAAATTACGTTCCTCTTCAGAAGAAGATTGACGATAATGGCGAGAATAAAGAATATGTTCCGCCCAGAAGAATGCGTCGTCCCATGATGACTCCTATCAAGAAAGGTGATCCCAACAAGTTAAGCGAGCCGATTATTTTAAATGATTCGGTAGTTATTGCAGCACGTCCTGAGAAGTCTATTCCTATTACAGCTGAAGATGAACCTATGGATGTTGCTCTTACAATGGAAGAGCTTAACAATATTGATGCTCAGTTTGAAAAGCCCGTTGAAGCAGTTTTGGTTCCTCCCATGCCTGTTGCTGTAGAGGAAGTTAATACTTATGAAAATGCTCCGGAATTTGTTGGAGCTGTTGCAGAAGAAACCTTTGAAAAGGTTAATGATTTTGAAAACGAAAGTGTATTTGAAACAGTAGAAGTTGAAGAAACAGCAGATGTTATCGAAGAAGCTCCTGTAAACGCTATTGATGAATTTGCAGCATTCGCAGAACAGATTGACGGCGAAAGACTTGAAGCAGATCCTGATGATGAAGAAGAGGAAGAAATCACAGAAGGATTTGAAACATTTGCTGAAGAGCCTGCAGCGGAAGTTGCTGAAACAGTTGAAGAAGCGTTTGTTGAAGAGCCTGTAGAAGAAGTAGTTGTGGCTGAAGAAGCAGTCGAAGAAGTTGTAGCTGAAGTTGCTGAAGCAGAAGAGGTTGTTTCTGAAGTTGTAGAAGAAGTAGCCGAAGAAGCAGTTCAAGCAGAAGAAACTGTAGAAGAAGTTGTTGAAACAACAGAAGAAGTTGCAGAAGAAACAGTTGCCGAAATTCCCGAAGCAGTTGAAGAAGCAGTGACAGAAACCGAAAAGGCTGTCGAAGAAGTGGCTGAAGTTGCTGAAGCTTTAGAAGAAGTAAAAGAAGAAGTCGCTCAAGTTGCAGAAGAAAAGAAAGAAACAAGCGGAAGATTTGTTTCTCCTATTGCGCTTGCCAGCGAATTCGGAAATGCGGAAGAAAAAGAAAGCGAAGAATCAACAGATTCCATCAGCCTTCCCGGCGGAGGAAGATCTGTATTCTCACGTAGAACCCGAAGTGCAAACAATAACAGAAATAACGAAAGATGGCAGAGAAACAATAACGAAAAGCCTGCTACCAAATTCGGTAAGACATATAATTTTGTAAATGATGTTGAAGAAACAGAAAGACTTGTTACAAGAGAACAGGCTAAATCCGGCGATGCCGAGTCTACAGGTGTTGCATTTAACAGAGTAGAAAAGTTTAAAACTGATGATGTAGTGGATTCAACCAATCCTCACGAGAGAGTTATTATGAAAGATACTAACTCCGATTCACCTCGTACAGTTTTAAAGGTTACCAGTCGTTTCAAAAATGAAGAAATTCCTGAAGAGATTGAAAAAGAAAGACTTAACTGCCCTGTTATTATTGACAGAAATGAAGATGATGAATTATCAAAGATTCTTTCTCTTCCTATCGAAAAATCAAATAAAAAGATGCCTGAATTTGTTCCCGGTAAGGGCCAAAAAGGCGATATTGAAGAAATAGTAATAGAAGAAGCAGCAGAAACTCCCGTAGAAGAAACTGTAGCTGAAACAGTTGAAGAGGCAGCTGTGAATGAGGTTAATGAAGCAGTTACAGAACCTGCAGAGGAAATCGTTGAAGAGATTAAAGAAGTAAACGAAGAAATAGTAGAAGAAGTTCCTGCAGAAGAAATAACTGAAGAAGTTATTGAAGAGACTGCTGAAGAAGTTGCTGAAGAAACAGTAGAGGATGTTGCTTTTGAAGAGCCTGCAGCAGAAGTAACAGAAGAAGTAACTGAGGAAGTTGCTTTTGAAGAGCCTGCAGCAGAAGTAATAGAAGAAGCAACTGAGGATGTTGCTTTTGAAGAGCCTGCAACAGAAGTAACAGAAGAAGTTTCTTTTGAAGAACCGGTTGTCGAAACAGTAGAAGAAGCAGTAGAAGAAACTGTTGAAGAAACTGTTGAAGAACCTGTTGCAGAAACAGTAGAAGAAGTAACTGAAACCTTCGAAGAACCTGTTATAGAAACTGTAGAAGAATCAACAGAAGAAGTTTCATTTGAAGAATCGGTTCCCGAAGTTATCGAAGAAGAAATAGAAGAAACTTACGAAGAACCCAAATATGAAGATCCTGCTTTTGCTGAAGCGGCAGAAGAAGTTGCTGTAACATCAGAAACAGATGAAGACGATCTTTTACATATTAACGAACAGGCAGCCAGCAGAGCTATCGTAAAGAGCTGGCAGAATAAATATAACGGTGTAGGCGCCCCTGCAAGCAAAGAAGATAACTCGAATGAAAGAGTTGTTAACAGAGGTGATATTTCATCAGATCTTTATGGTGAAAGCTTTGCTGCAAGTCTTAAAGGTAAAAGAGGCGTAATGGATTACATGCTTGACGACCTTGACGGCGGTAAAGAATATGTAATGCATTCAAAATCTGAAAGCAGCACACCTAAGGTTGAAGAACCTGTTGAAGAAAAGACTGAAAGTGCTCCCAAGGATTTAAGTTCTTATCAGATTATTAAAGAATCGGGTTTCAGATATGATTCATCAAAATCAGAAGGCGCATCCGTTCAGAATAACGATTCCATATCTCCTTCACCGGTTAAACCTCTCGGTGAGAGAAAGCCTGAATACTATAAGAAAGAAATAGATACTTCCATAGTATTTAAGAATGCAAGAGTTATTAAATCAACCAAGATTACAAGAGAGCCCGAAGAAGAGGTTCGCCCTGTAAAGCCTGAGCGTAAGGAAACTGTATTCAGCGACAAGCAGAAGGTTATAGCTGTTATCAGAAACGGTGAAGTTATTCCCGTAAAAGATAAAGTTGAAGAACCTGTACCGGATGAACCCGTAAAACCTGTTAAGGCTGAAACTCCCAAAACAACTAAAAAAGGAAAAAAAGGCAAAAAGGGTAAAGGCAAAAAAGAAGTAGCCGAATCATCCGAAGAGATGGTACAGGCTCCTATCAGTGTAATGCTTGATGCAAAAGAAGCTGCTGAAATGACGGAACCGCTTGAAAGTCCCATTGTCAGAAATCGTAACGTAAAATTATAATTTGTTGTTGACAAAATATAATAAAGTATTGATAATATATCAATGTATGTACATTAAATCATCCGTGTCAGGATTTAATGTTGAGAATTTTTAATGGAGGTAATAGTCTTGGCTAATATCAAATCTGCAAAGAAGAGAATTGAAGTTTCCGCAAGAAACGCTGAGAGAAATAAAGCAATCCGTTCAGGCGTTAAGACTGCAGTTAAGAAAGTATATGCAGCTATCGATGCTAATGATAAGGAAGCAGCAAAGGCAGCATTAGTAAATGCTACAAGCGTTATCGAGAAAGCTACATCCAAGGGCGTATATCATAAGAACTACGCTTCAAGAAAGATTTCCCGTTTAAGCCTTGCAGTTAATAAACTTAATTAATTATATTTTTTAGGAATGAGAAACTCTTCCATACCGTCATGTGGAAGAGTTTTTTAAGTTAAGAAAATGACAGATCAGAGCAAAATCAGAAACTTTTGTATAGTTGCCCATATCGATCACGGTAAATCAACGCTTGCTGACAGAATAATTGAAAGCACAGGACTTCTTACCAGCCGTGAAATGCAGGCGCAGGTTCTCGACAATATGGACCTTGAGCGTGAGAGAGGTATCACAATCAAGTCACAGGCTGTAAGAACCGTTTATAAGGCCAAAGACGGCAACGAATACATTTTCAATTTGATAGATACACCGGGGCATGTTGACTTTAACTATGAGGTCAGCAGGTCTTTGGCTGCGTGCGACGGAGCAATTCTTGTTGTTGATGCCGCACAGGGCATAGAGGCACAGACTCTTGCCAATGTTTATCTTGCACTTGACCACAATCTGGATGTATTTCCGGTTATTAATAAAATAGATTTACCGAGCGCCGATCCTAAAAGAGTCATCGACGAGATAGAAGACGTTATCGGACTGGAAGCTCAGGACGCTCCTTTAATATCTGCGAAAAACGGTATTGGAATAGATGAAGTTTTAGAAGCAATTGTTCATAAAATACCCGCTCCCAAGGGAGATGTGAATGCTCCTTTAAAAGCTCTTATTTTTGATTCAATATATGATTCATATAAAGGTGTAATTGTTTTTTGTCGTTTGATGGATGGCAGAATATCCAAAGGTACTAATGTACTTATGATGGCAACAAAGGCTACATGTGAAGTTGTTGAAGTCGGTACATTCGGCGCAGGCCAGTTTATTCCATGCGATGAACTTACAGCCGGAATGGTTGGTTATTTTACGGCGTCTATTAAGAACGTAAGGGATACTGCAGTAGGCGATACTGTTACCGAAGCAAAGAATCCCTGCAAAGAACCCTGTCCCGGCTATAAAAAGGTACATTCAATGGTTTACTGCGGTGTTTATCCTGCAGACGGTGCAAAATATCCGGACCTTAGGGATGCACTTGAAAAACTTCAGTTAAACGATGCTTCGCTTAATTATGAACCTGAAACATCAATTGCTCTGGGATTTGGTTTCAGATGCGGATTCCTTGGACTTCTTCATCTTGAAATCGTTCAGGAAAGACTTGAGAGAGAATATAATCTCGATCTTGTAACAACTGCTCCCGGTGTTGTTTATCAGGTGCATACAACGGCAGGCGAAATGATTGAATTAACCAATCCTTCGAATCTTCCTGATCCTTCACTGATTGATTATATGGAAGAACCGATTGTGTCTGCAGAGATTATGGTTACAACCGAGTTTATCGGTTCCATTATGGAACTTTGCCAGGAAAGACGAGGCAGATATCTTGGTATGGAATATATGGAAGAGACCAGAGCTCTTCTTAAATACGAACTTCCTTTAAACGAAATCATTTACGATTTCTTTGATGCGCTTAAGAGCCGTTCAAAAGGTTATGCTTCTTTTGATTATGATCTTAAAGGTTATGAAAGATCAGAACTCGTAAAGCTTGATATTCTCGTAAATCATGAGGAAGTCGATGCTCTTTCGTTTATCGTGCATAAAGATACAGCTTATGAAAGAGGCCGCAAAATGTGCGAGAAACTTAAAGACGAAATACCCAGACATTTATTCGAGATACCTATTCAGGCAGCTGTAGGCGGAAAGATTATCGCAAGAGAAACCGTAAAAGCAATGCGTAAGGACGTATTGGCTAAATGTTACGGTGGTGATATTACGCGTAAAAAGAAGCTTCTTGAAAAACAGAAAGAAGGTAAAAAGAGAATGCGCCAGATTGGTAACGTAGAGATACCCCAGGCCGCGTTTATGTCTGTATTAAAACTTGATGATAAAAAATAGCCAAATGGGGACGGTTCTAAAATGGTAAAAAAAGCCAAAATAGAACCGTCCCCAATTGGTCAAAAAAGCCAAAACGGAACAGGTCTTCCACTAGGTTCGAAAATACCTCACCAAGTGGAATCCCATGGCACGCACTAGGCTCGAAAAAACCTCGCCAAGTGCTCCGCACACGTCCCAAACTGAAACATTATGAAAAAGAAACTCGGAATCTATATTCATATTCCTTTCTGTGTGAAGAAATGCAATTACTGTGATTTTAATTCGTTTGCATCTGATAAAGATATGCAAATGAATTATATTAATGCGCTTTGTGTGGAGATGAAGAGGAACAATGAAGCTTACAAAGACTATGTTGTAGATACTGTTTTTGTGGGTGGAGGTACGCCGAGTATTCTTATTCCGGATTTAACGAAGAGGTTTTTTGACTGCCTTTATTCAAACTATGAAATTGATACGAATGCTGAAATAAGCATGGAATCAAATCCGGGTACACTTACGAAAGAAAAAGCGAAAGCGTATAAAGAGATTGGTATTAACAGAATAAGTCTGGGGCTTCAGAGTACTGTGGACAGTGAACTTAAGATACTCGGAAGAATTCATACATATAATGAATTTCATGAATCTTTTATGATCTTAAGAGAAGAAGGATTTGATAATATCAATGTAGATTTGATGAATGGAATTCCTGAGCAGACATTTGAAACGTTTTCAAAAGGACTTGAAATCATAAAAGAATTAAGCCCCGAGCACATCTCAATTTACAGCCTTATTTTAGAAGAAGGGACGCCTTTTTACGGTATGAATCTGAAACTTCCAAACGAGGAAGAAGAAAGGCTAATGGTTCATTCGATACCTGAGATTCTTGGAAGCGAATATCATCAGTACGAGATTTCAAACTATTCTAAAAAAGGTTTTGAATGTAAGCATAATATCAAATACTGGAAGAGGGACGAATATCTTGGATTCGGACTTTCGGCTGCTTCTTTTATGAACGAAACACGTTTTATAAACACAGATGATATAAAGGTTTACCTAAACTATTCCGATAACAAAAATGTGTACACTGAATTCGATGTACTGAATATAGATGAGCAGATGTCTGAATTTATGATTTTAGGCCTTCGAATGAACGAGGGTGTTAATCTGACGGATTTTGAAAAGACATTTGGTAAATCTGCGTTAGATGTATATGGCGATAAAATCGCTTTGCATATAAAAGAGGAATTACTTGAAAGAAAAGATAATCATCTTTTCCTGACCGAAAAAGGAAGAGATCTGGCGAATTATGTATGGTCTGATTTTTTGGGAGATTAAACATAATGTATATTTTTTATGAATTAATGTTCGCATTATCGCTTTCATTATCAATGCTTTATGTTCTTGTCTGGAACAAGCATTATGACATAAATATTTCTGCGATATTCATTGTTATTCCGATAGCAAACTTAGGATACCTTATAACCAGCCTGGCGAATAGTGTCGATGAAGTAATTATTGCGTACAAAATAGTATATTTAGGCGGGTGTTTCCTGACATTCTTTATCACGATGAGTGTCTGGGCTCTCTGCGATTTGAAAGTAAACCGTTATATAAGATTTGCTTTGTTTTTCGTCAATGCAATAATGTATATCTTTGTTCTTTCAATCGGCCACAGAACTTACTATTACAAAGATTTGTATTTCGATGAAAGCACGGGTTCATTCGTAAAAGTTTACGGACCGGTTCACACACTTTTCTATGTGATGGTTATTGCGTATATGTTAATCGGTATTTTTACGATTGCTTATGCGTATTTTAAGAAAAAGCAGGTTTCAAGAACTATCTTATTGCTTTTAACAATTCCCGAACTTTTGGCCTTCATCGGATATTTCGGAAATAATTTCATCGGCCGTAAAATAGACGTTCTGCCTCTTGTATATGTACTTGCGCAGGTTGTTTATCTTCTGATTGTAAGAAGAATGTCTATTTATAACGTTACGGAAATGGTCGTTGAGTCCCTGGTTCAGACAGGTGAGATAGGCTTTATTTCGGTCGATTTTAAGAACCATTATCTCGGAAGTAACGAAACAGCAAGAAACATAATCCCTGAACTTGACGAATTAAAGGCAGATGACAAATTATCAAAGATTCCCGAATTCGAAAAGAAATTAAATCACTGGGTTGAACATCTTAAAAACGAAACCAACGAAAAACCTGATCTGTATATTAAGAAAGACCCGAAAGATGAAAAGAATGAACTTCTTTATACCGTCGAAATCAATTATCTGTACGATGGCTTGAGGAAAAGAGGCTATCAGATTTTCCTAAAAGATGATACCCAGAATCAGAAATACATCAAGCTTCTTGACAGCTACAATTCGGAACTCGAAGAAGAAGTAATAGAGAAGACAAAGCATATCGTTGAAATGCACGACAACCTCATAATGTCGATGGCGATGATGGTTGAAAGCCGCGACAATTCAACAGGCGGTCATATCAGAAGAACATCCGAAGGCGTAAGGATTCTCATAGATGAAATCAAAAAGAGCGACGACCTTAAATTAAGCGACGAATTCTGCAAATGCATCATAAAAGCAGCGCCCATGCATGACATCGGAAAAATAGCCGTAGATGATGTGATTTTAAGAAAGCCCGGAAGATTCGAGCCCGAAGAGTTTGAAAAGATGAAAATCCATTCGGCAGAGGGTGCGAGAATTGTTCACGAGATCCTAAAAGACACAGATGACGAAGCATTTAAGAAGATTGCGGAAAACGTTGCTCACTTCCATCATGAAAGATGGGATGGCTCAGGTTATCCTGATAAACTCAAAGGCGAAGAGATACCTCTGGAAGCTCGTATAATGGCCATAGCAGACGTTTATGATGCTTTGGTAAGTAAGAGAGTATACAAGGAAAGCATGTCTTTTGAGGAAGCTGACAGGATAATTATGGAAGGCATGGGAACGCAGTTTGACATTAAGTTAAAGCCTTATTACGAGAAAGCAAGGCCCAGATTTGAAGCTTATTACAAAGCTCAGGATAATTAAGTTTGTCCATGTTTATTTTAGGAAAAATTAGTTTTATTTAATGCTTTGTTTATAGATATTACTTGAAAGATTTACTCTAAAAAGGTATAATTATTAAGTCGCGGATTACTCGTGAAAATTATAATGTTACGAAAAGGGGACATTAAGTTATGGTAAGAATTGAAGAGGTTTTACAGGTTGCAATGGATTCCAGAGCGTCAGATATTCATTTGACAGCAGGACTTCCTCCCAAAATGCGTGTTAACGGTCATCTTTTAAACATGGATTTTCCTGTACTTAAACCCGAAGATACTTTGGATATAGTAGGTCAGATTATGACGGAGCATCAGAAGCAGATGTTCGAAGAGAGAGGTGAACTCGATATGTCATTCGCAGTTACCAACCTCGGACGTTACCGTGTAAATGCATTCCGTCAGCGTGGTTCTGTAGCTATGGCTCTCCGTGCCGTTAATACAGTTATCCCTACACCTGCACAGTTGGGCGTTCCCAACGCCGTTGTTGATCTTTACAATCGTAAAAGAGGTCTTGTACTTGTAACAGGTCCTACAGGTTCAGGTAAATCAACAACACTTGCATCAATTATTGATAAAGCTAACAACAACAGAGATGCTCATATTATTACACTGGAAGACCCTATCGAGTATTTGCACCTTCACAAAGTTGCAATGGTTAACCAGCGTGAGGTTGGTTTCGATACAATGAGTTATGCAAATGCCTTAAGAGCTGCTCTTCGTGAGGATCCCGATATTATCCTCGTAGGTGAGATGCGTGACTACGAAACAATTTCCGTAGCCGTAACCGCAGCCGAAACAGGCCACCTTGTATTATCAACACTGCATACAATCGGTGCTGCATCAACCATCGACCGTATCATCGACGTTTTCCCGCCTCATCAGCAGCAGCAGATCAGAGTTCAGCTTGCTAACGTTCTTGAAGCGGTTATCTCTCAGCAGCTTATTCCTACGGCAGACGGACGTTCCCGTGTAGCTGCATTCGAAGTTATGCTTGGTAACCACGCTGTTAGAAACCTTATCCGTGAAGGTAAATCACACCAGTTACAGTCCGTAATGCAGACCAACAGAAAGATGGGTATGATTACAATGGACGAAGCTCTTACACAGCTTTACCTCGAAGGTAAGATTGACCAGGAAATGGTTGTACAGTTCGCTCAGGACCCTGTCGGCATGATTCAGAAGCTTGGCTTAAAGGGCGTTCAGGCTCCGCTTTAATTCATTTAAAGTTCGTAAAACTATATTGCAAACAAACAGTTCGGGCGTTAATTCGCCCGAACTTTGTAATATAAAAATCATAAAAGATAAATCGTTCCGAACATATTCATGTTGATTTATCTTAAAATCTTATTCTTTCCCAAACCAATTAAATAAACTTTTAAAGATTCTTTTTTGCGTGCTTTTTTGCATGCTTATTTTTCTTTATTTCTTTTAGGGGGTATTATGGTTAGTTTTGTTTATTCGGGAACTGTTTACGGCATAAACAGTTACATTATCTGTGTGGAAACGGATGCGTCAAACGGTCTGCCTGCTTTTGATATGGTTGGCATGCTTAATTCTGAAGTCAGGGAGGCAAAGGAAAGGGTAAAAGTATCGCTAAAAAATAACGGGTTTTCAATTCCGCCTGAACGTATCACGGTAAATCTTTCGCCCGCAAATATCAGGAAAGGAGGTACGAAATTCGATTTGCCTATTGCCATATCTTTACTGATTGCTTTGGGGGAAATCAGGCAGAGCAGTACAGACGGAATTTTGTTTTTAGGGGAACTCGGTCTCGACGGTGATTTAAGATTTGTAGACGGAGTTTTGCCGGTCGTGATTGAAGCGAAGAACCAGGGATTTAAAAAGGTAATTCTTCCGAAGGTAAATGCTTTGGAAGGCGCTGCGATTGAAGGCATAGAAGTCTACGGAATGGAAAACATACTTGAAGTAATAAGGTTTCTAACTTTGGATGAGGAGGAACGGAAACTTGATTATGTTCCGGAAGAAATTGATATCGATGAACTTTTTAAATCAAATCAGTACGATTACAATGTGGATTTTTCCGAAGTCTCCGGGCAGAGAGAACTTAAGAGAGCATGCTTAATTGCTGCGGCGGGTTTTCATCATATCTTAATGATCGGAACACCGGGCTGCGGCAAAACAATGGTCGCAAAGCGTATACCTACAATTCTTCCTCCCCTTTCTTATGAGGAGAGCATAGAAGTCAGCAAGATTTATTCGATAGCAGGATTCATCAAAGAATTCGATTCACTTGTTGTAAAACGTCCTTACAATTCACCACATCATACAATTACTGATAATGCGCTTTCGGGCGGGGGTAATATTCCAAAGCCCGGAGTTATTTCTTTGTCTCACAGAGGAGTATTGTTTTTGGACGAAGCGGTACATTTTGACAGAAGAGCCCTTGAGATTTTAAGACAGCCACTTGAAGACAGAAAGATAGTTATAAGCAGAAGCACGGGAACTTTTGAATATCCGTCTGATTTTATGCTTGTTGCTGCGATTAATCCCTGTCCCTGCGGTTATTACCCTGACAGAAATAAATGCAGATGTACGGAAACTCAGATTAAGAATTATATTGGAAAACTCTCGGGACCTATATTAGACCGAATAGATATCTGCGTTCAGACAGAACCGCTTGAATACGACAATTTAAAATCCGGGAAAACAGTTGAAGAAGACTCTGCCTCAATGAGAAAGAAGATTATGGCTGCAAGGGATATTCAGAACGAAAGATTCAAAGGTACGGGCATTCGTTTTAATTCAGAGATGACCGTAAAAGAAATAGAAAAGTACTGCGTAATTGATGCCAAAGACGAAGTCTTTCTTGAAAGGGCTTTTAAAGCTATGGATTTAAGCGCGAGAGCATATCATAAGATTTTACGAGTTGCACGAACAATCGCGGATCTTGACGGCTCAGAAAATATACAGAAAAAACATTTGTCCGAAGCACTCAATTACAGAATGAACAGTTTGTATTTATAAAGGAGTAAAGATGATTAGAGAAATAATTGATAACGAGGATTTATACGCATATATGTTAAAAGCAAAAGGCCTTTCCGGAAGACTGGCAAATAAGTTATGTAAACTAAATATCAATTTTGAAAATACATTACATACGGATTTTGATTATATGTATCTTGATAATATACTTCGTGACAGTAATGAATCGGTACATGAAGAAAAAGACTTAAATAAGCTTAAAAGCATAAAAGAAACTGTATTAAAAGAAGAGAAAGAACTAAAAGAAAATGCAAAAATCTTTTATGCGGAATTAATCAGAAAAGATATTCACTGGACGCATTTATCCAAGAAGGATTATCCGAACAGACTTAAGAATATCGGAGATCCGCCATTATTATTCTTTTACAAGGGAAAACTTCCTGAGGAAGAAAGACCGTCCGTTGCGATAGTAGGAGCCAGGGAGTGTTCGCCTTACGGTGAGAAAACAGCAAGGATGTTTGCAAGAGAATTAAGTTCTGCAGGAGTTCAGATAATAAGCGGAATGGCAAGAGGCGTAGACGGAATTTCTCAGAGAGCGTCTATTTCAGTTGGCGGAAACACATTCGGTGTTTTAGGATGCGGAGTTGATGTTGTTTACCCTGAAGATAACAAGGATTTGTTTGAAGATATACTTAAGGACGGCGGAATCATAAGCGAATTCAATCCCGGGACCGAGCCGTTAAGAACTTATTTTCCTTCGAGAAACCGAATCATATCAGGCCTTTCCGATATTGTTCTTGTAGTTGAAGCCCGTAAAAGAAGCGGTACATACATTACCGTAACTTCAGCTTTGGATCAGGGCAGGGAAGTTTTTGCGGTTCCCGGAAGAATTACAGATGCTTTGTCTGACGGCTGCAATAATCTGATTGTAGCGGGAGCGGAAATAGCAGTTAACAGCGAAGCTATTATTCAGGATTTGAGAAATAAAGGATTTAAATACGTTAACGGATCATTCGTGGGTTCTCATAAAAGAGATATTAACAATAATCAGATAGATGATTTAGTTTTTAATTCTTCAGGTTCTGTAGAAAACAGTCTTGAGGATATTCTGCTTTCGATTATTTCTGATTATGAATGTTCGCTTGATACCATTTACCAAAAGCTCGGAGATAAATATTCCATAGAAGATTTAAGCATATCCCTCGTTGAACTTGAAATGGACGGTAAAATTATAAAAAAAGGTTCAAGATATATTTCGAATATATAATTTGCCGGGACTGAATAATTCAATCTTCATAATTCGCCGATATTTGACTATATATTTTCTTTTAAAATGCTATTATTAATTACAACAAAGGGGATTTCAACAAAGGAGGGATTTTGTATGAAGATTTGCCCTAAATGTTATGAATCAATAGGTGAAAACTTAGACGAATGTCCTTTATGTAAATATCATTTTACAGTTGTGGATAACGAAAGATTTTTAAAAGAAAAAGAAAGTGAAGAACACAGAATAGCCCAGAAGATGGAAGATATGCGAGCTAAAAGAGCAAGAATGAGACTTACATATTTTCTCGTAATGATAAGTTCGGAACTTCTTCCTTTTATGATTGGAGGAGCTATTGCAGCTTTTAGTAAAAATATAGATTTGTTCTTCTATTCAGCTATAGCAGGTATTGTTTTAGGAACAGTTGTACTGATAACAGGAATATTAAACGGTGCGTTCAGATGCCCTTACTGCGATATAATTCTTATACATAATTACGGAAAACACTGTACTCACTGCGGTAAACAGTTATATTATTAAACGCCAGATATTCTATTAATCGATAAAATTTCCCGCCCGACATTAAATATGTTGGGCGGGTTTAATTTTGTATGTTTATGCGTTAAATTATGTGATAATATATGTTTGTTATGTATAACAAAAACTATCTGAACGAAAAAGTAAAAGTTAATATTGATATACTCGATGAAACGGATTCGACCAATGAAGAGGCAAAGAGACGAATAAAAGACGGAGTCAGAGAAGATTTCGTTCTTGTTGCCAGAAAGCAGACTGCAGGCAAAGGAAGAAAAGGCAGATCTTTTTATTCTCCGAAGGATACAGGAATTTATCTGACCTTTACTCATTTTACGAACGATTCGCCTGAAAATGTGCTTAAAGCTACTGTTGCAACATCTGTAATCGCAGCAAAGACAATAAAAGATACATTGAACATCGACTGCGGAATTAAATGGGTAAATGATTTGTATCATAACGGTAAAAAGGTTTCCGGTACTTTGTGCGAATACATTTTCAAAGATATATATGAGAATGATAAAAATGCGGTTATTGTCGGAATAGGTATTAATCTTTCTACAGAGGATTTTCCTGAAGAGATTTCGGATAAAGCCGGCTCGCTTGTAGCGGATAACAAAGATAATTCCGTATATGATGATATTGTAATCGGAATTGCAAACGGTCTTAAGACATTCTTCGAAAGCTGTGATTTAAATTCTTATCTGCCTTTATACAAAGAACTTTCGATAGTTTTGGGAAAAGAAGTTGAATTAAGCGATGCTTCGGGAGTTCTTGATAACGGAACAGTTATCGATTTTAATGATAACGGCGCAATTATACTTGAAACAAAAAACGGTGAAAAGAAGACTTTCGATTCCGGAGAAATCAGTCTGTTTATGATATAAATATATTTTAGGGTTAATTATGAAAAGATGTGTAATAGTCGGCAGTGCCGCAATTAACAATTACAATAAGGTAAAACAGTATCTGAGTAAAGAAGATTATTTTGTTTACTGTGACGGCGGTCTTAAACATATGGACGAGCTGGAATTTAAGCCGGACTTGATTGTCGGAGATTTCGATTCCCACGAAAATCCTAATCTTGATGTTGAGACAATAGTTCTTCCCTGCGAGAAAGACGATACCGATACATGTCATGCGCTTAAGGTCTGCATTGAAAGAGGATATACGGATTTTCTTTTTGTCGGCTGCATAGGAGAGAGACTGGATCATACTTTGGGAAATGTTGCGCTTCTTATAATGCTTAAAGAAAAAGGCCTTAAAGGAATTATGATAGACGATTATTCCGAAATGAGTATTGTCTCGCATGAAGAGAGTATCGATGATTCGTTTTCGTATTTTTCGCTTCTCACATTAAGTGATTCGGCTGACGGTATAGATATTAAGAATGCAAAGTATCTGCTCGAAAACGGGAGCATTAAATCCGGCTTCCAGTACGGGGTCAGCAATGAAGTCAATAAAGGTCAGACCGCAACAGTTTTTTGTAAGAGCGGAAACCTTCTTTTGATAAAAGTTTTTTAAATTGTCAATTTTTATAAAAATTTGGTGTACTATGTGTGAATTTATACAAAATGGACTTGAATTATCCAAATTCTTATATTAAAATATTTGAGTATTTAATTGTGTTATAACTTTTTAGGAGGAGTATATATGATTTCAGCCGGAGATTTTAGAAACGGTATTACCATTGAATTAGAAGGAAACGTATTTCAGATTATAGAGTTCCAGCATGTAAAACCCGGTAAGGGCGCTGCATTCGTTAGAACAAAGCTTAAAAACATCAAGAACGGCGGTGTAGTTGAAAAAACTTTCAGACCTACAGAAAAATGCCCTCAGGCTCGTATCGACCGCAAGGATATGCAGTATCTTTACGCAGACGGCGATATGTACAACTTCATGGATGTTGAAACATACGAGCAGATCGCTTTAAGCAAGGACGAGATCGGTGATGCATTAAAGTTCGTAAAAGAAAACGAAATGGTTAAGATGCTTTCACATAACGGACAGGTATTCTCAGTTGAACCCCCTCTTTTCGTTGAACTTGAGATTACAGAAACAGAACCCGGATTCAAGGGTGACACAGCAACAGGTGCTTCCAAGCCCGCTATCGTTGAGACTGGTGCGCAAGTTTCCGTTCCTCTCTTCGTAGAAATCGGTGAGAAGATTAAGATTGATACAAGAACCGGAGAATATCTCTCAAGAGTATAATCTTTCTTCACAAATATACAAAGCTAATGAAGACAATGAATATTTCCAAAATGTTCATTGTCTTTTTTGATTTCTTTTATTGGTATTTTCTTATGGAGGTTATGTATGGATTACAATATATTTAAAGAATGTATTCTCGAAGCACTTGCTGAGAGATTTGGAGAAGACTGTAAAATTGAATATAAAGAAGTGCTTAAAAACAACGGAATAAAGCTGGACGGTCTGGTTGTCAGATTTCCGAATAAAAGCATTTCTCCTACTGTGTATGTAAATGATTATTATGACAGATTCGTCGGAGGAGAAGATATAGATGATATAGCGGATCACATTGAATGGCTTATTAAGAACAACAGTATTGAGGATGATTTTAATCCTGAAAGTCTGATTCTTTTTGAAAACATAAAAGACCGTATTGTTTACAAACTGGTTAATTATGAAAAGAATGAGGACCTGCTTAATACGGTTCCTCATAAAAAGTTTCTTGATCTTGCGGTTGTTTATTACATCGCAATAAAGGAAGATATCTTTGAAAGTGCATCGATTTTAATCAATAACGCACATCTTGAACTCTGGGGCAAGACTACAGAGGATATAGATAAACTTGCAAAGGTAAACTCTCCTAAAATATTAAAGCCGGAACTTAAAAGTATGGCTCAGACTCTGATGGAAATCATCCATCATGAAAAGAAAAATTTAGATGAAATAGAAGAGGATATTTTATCAGACTGCGGTATGTATGTTCTGTCGAATGAAAAGAAGCAGTTCGGTGCATCCGCAATTCTTTATGACAATGTCATTAAAGACTTTTCAGAAAGTCTCAATTCTGATCTTTACATACTTCCGAGTTCGGTACATGAAGTTATTATGATTCCTTCAATTCTTGTGGATTCTGTAGACAAGCTGAACGACATGATTTGTGAAGTGAATGCCACACAGGTTCCGCTCATGGATATTCTTTCGAATCACTCATATTATTACAGCAGAGACAAAGAATGTATAACATGCGCTTAAAGGCATAATATTTATTCCGGAATTTCCATATATTTTTTATATTTTAGATATGGAAATTCCGGATTTTTATGCTTAGTTAGAAAAGGGTATAAAGGTAGACAAATAGTGGCTTTAGTGATAAAATATCTTAGTATGTTTATGCCTAGGGATTAATTTGCACCCGTAGTCTAATGGATAGAATATTGGCCTCCGACGCCAAGGATGCAGGTTCGATTCCTGTCGGGTGCATACTATGTTGTTTATTGGGAGTGTATTTATTTAATGAAAGACAATTCAAAATCTTTACTTGAAAAGGTATGGATGATTGTTAAAAAGAATATACTAGTTTCTGCGACACTTGTTTTTGTAGTTATATTGCTTATTGTATCCATCGCGCTTGTCGGCATTACACGCGTTCGTGAAAAGAAAGCCGCACAGCGTGCTTATGATGCTTTGTCCGAAGAAGAGAAAGCTTTGCTTGAGCAGGATTTTACGGTGGTTAAGGATGCTTATGATTTTGTAAACAAGGCAATGGAGAATTACCTTAATGCTCTGGCTGACAACGATCAGGCTTATCTTAAAGAGAATATGTACTCCATTAATTCCAACGAGCTCGATAACGTTGAGGTAAAGAGCAGATACATCGATCATTATGACAATATATCCTGTTATACCCAGCAGGGATACGAAAAAGAATCCTATTATGTTTACGTTACATATGATATCTATTTCAAGGACATAGATACACCCGTTCCGGGTATTATCGGTCTTTACTATGCAAAGGATTCACTTGAAAAATACAGAATATTCAAGCAGAACAATATGTCATCGCTGGTTCTTCAGAACTTCTATATTGCTTATATGCAGCAGGATGTTCAGGATATTTATAATCAGGTTTCTCTTAAATACAACGAGACTCTTGAATCCGATGAAAAGCTCAATGATTTTATGCTTTCATATCAGGATATCATGAACAACGATATGGTTGCATTAAACGAGGAAAGAGAAAGAATCGCTGCAGAACAGGCTCAGAATGATGACAATCAGGCTAATCAGGGTCCTGTAAGAGAAAGAGTTAAAGCCACCACAAGTGTTAATGTCAGATCTTCGGATTCCGAAACTGCAGAAAGACTCGGAACAGTTTCCGAAGGTGCGATTTTAACGAGAATCGAAGCAAAGCTTAACGGCTGGTCAAAGGTTGAATACGAAGGCAAAGAAGCTTATATCAAGTCTGAATATCTTCAGGTAGTCGATTCGGACGGAAACGCTGTAGAAAATAACACTGATACAAATCAGACGGATAATACAGCAAATAATAATACAACTACTACGACTACGGATAACGGAGAGAAAAAGTACGTTTCCGCAATCGATAATGTAAATATCAGATCCGAAGCAGATATCGATGCCGAAAGAGTCGGATTTGCTTATAACGGAGATAAACTTGAATTTGTCGAAAAGCTTTCAAACGGCTGGACAAAGATAAAATATAACGGCAAGGATGCCTACGTTAAAAGCGACTATGTACAGTAATAAAAAGTGCATAATCAATTGATTATGCACTATTATTTTTTTCTCACGAAATATTATGGACGAATACAGAATCAACAAATACATAGCTCTTTGCGGGATATGCTCAAGAAGAGAAGCAGACGGCCTTATTGAAGCCGGCAGAGTACTTATTAACGGTAAGAAAGCCGAACTTGGAAGCAAGGTTACCGAAGCAGACGAAGTAACTCTTGACGGTAAGGCAGTTAAGCCTGAAGAAAAGAAGGTTGTAGCATATTACAAACCTGTCGGCGTAACTGTTACCGAAGCCGATGTTCATGCAAATGTAACTCTTACCGAAGCTTTTAAATATCCTACCAGACTTACATATGCAGGACGTCTTGATGAGGATTCCGAAGGACTTCTTTTAATGACCAATGACGGTGATCTTATTCACGTAATGATGTGCGGCTCCAATAACCATGAAAAGGAATACATAGTTACCGTTGATAAAGACATTGAACCCATTATCTTTGAGAGAATGGAGAAGGGACTTTTCCTTTTTGATTTAGGTGTTGAAACCAAACCCTGCAAGGTTGTTCCCGTGGATTTAAGAACTTTTAAGATAACTCTTACGCAGGGCTTAAACAGACAGATAAGACGAATGTGTTTTGAATGCGGGTTAGACGTAGTTTCTCTTAAAAGAATCAGAGTATGCAATATTCTTTTAGGAGATCTTAAACCCAACGAATACAGAGAAATAACAGGCGAAGAGCTGGATAAACTTTACGATATGGTTTTTAAAAACCCCGAAAATGTATGAGCGAAATCGACAGAATAAAAGAACTTTGTGAAATATTAAAAAAGGCAAATGAAGCGTATTATGCAAAGGATGAGGAAATCATTTCCAATTTTGAGTATGATTCGCTTTATGATGAGCTTGTAAAACTTGAGGAAGAAACAGGGATAATTTTATCCGATTCTCCGACAAGAAAAGTTGGCTATGAACCTGTTTCTTTTCTGCCCAAGTTTACGCATCCTTCACCCATGCTTTCCCTTTCGAAGACCAAAGACAGGGAAGAGTTGAGAGAGTGGCTTAAGGATAAGAAGGGCCTGCTTTCGTGGAAACTGGACGGTCTTACAATCGTCCTTACTTATGATGACGGAAAACTTACCAATGCAGTTACAAGAGGTAACGGTGAAGTAGGCGAAGTTATCACTCAGAATGCAAAATGTTTTAAGAATCTTCCTGTAGGAATTTCCTATAAAGGCCATCTTGTTTTAAGAGGCGAAGCCGTAATTTCGTATTCTGATTTCAAAAAGATAAACGAAAAAATCGAAAATCCCGACGAGCAGTACAAGAACCCGAGAAACTTATGTTCCGGTTCGGTAAGACAGCTTGATCCGAAAGTAACAGCATCAAGAAATGTATGCTTCTTTGCATTTAATCTTGTGGAAGCGGAAGATGTTGATTTCAACAATTCAAGACTTGAACAGATGAAGTTTTTAAAGAGTCTTGGATTTGAATGTGTACATGAAGAAGAGGTCGACAGAGACAATCTTCTTGAAAAGATAGAATGGTATTCAAACGAAATAAAGACTTACGACATTCCGTCAGACGGTCTTGTTTTGATGTATGATGATATAGCTTACGGAAAATCGCTCGGTTCAACTGCGAAAGCACCGAGAAATGCTATTGCTTTTAAATGGCAGGACGAACAGGCTGAAACCATATTAAGAGAGATTGAATGGAGTCCTTCGAGAACCGGTTTAATCAATCCCGTGGCTATATTTGATACCGTTGACCTGGAAGGCACGAATGTGTCGAGAGCAAGTGTACACAACATTTCAGTCATGCGTTCGCTTAAACTCGGTATCGGTGACAGAATACTGGTTTATAAAGCCAATATGATTATCCCTCAGATATCCGAAAACCTTACAAAGAGCGATAATATTGTGCTTCCCGAATGCTGTCCTTCATGCGGCGGTAAAACTGTTGTTGAATCAACAGACGGTACCGATGTACTGATGTGCAGAAATCCTTTATGCCCTGTTAAGCAGGAGAAGAGTTTAACGCTTTTTGCATCAAGAAATGCACTTAGTATTGACGGTGTATCCGAAGAAACAATCGTTAAATTTATTGAAAAAGGCTTCATAAAGGAGTATGCTGATTTCTTCAGACTTGAGAGATATAAAAACGATATCGTGACGATGGAAGGCTTCGGAATCAAATCATACGAAAATATGATTGCTTCCTGCGAAAAGGCAAAGAAAACCACATTACCGAAACTTTTATACGGACTCGGTATCGAAAATGTCGGTGTTGCAAACGCAAAGCTTATCGCATCGTTTTATGATTACGATTTTGATAAAATAAGAAATGCTTCCGTGGATGAATTATCAACTATAGATCAGGTCGGAGAAGTAATTGCTACAAGCATTTACAATTTCTTTCATGATGAAGCAAGAATTAAAGAAGTCGACAATATTTTAGAGTATGTCGAGCTTGAAAAAATTGAAAGCACAGGCGAGAAAGACCTCGCAGGCAAAACATTTGTCATTACAGGTACGCTCAATCATTTTGAAAACCGCGACCTTTTAAAAGGAATAATTGAAAGCCGTGGCGGAAAAGTATCGGGCAGTGTATCGAACAAGACCGAAGCACTGATTAACAATGATGTTAATTCATCTTCAGGCAAAAATAAAAAAGCAAAAGAACTCGGTATCAGAATTATCTCCGAAGATGATTTTATGAGCGAGTTTAATATAACTGTTTAAGGAGTCAGAAATGCCGATCAGAACACAAAGTGATCTCCCTGCAAAAGAGACACTCGAAAACGAAAATATATTTGTGATGGATGAAACCAGGGCTATGCATCAGGACATCAGACCTTTAAAGGTTGCGATTCTTAACGTAATGCCTTTAAAAGAAGAGACAGAACTTCAGCTCTTAAGAGTTTTATCCAATACTCCCTTACAGGTGGATGTTACTTTCTTAAATGTAAAATCACACATTTCTCAGAATACATCCGCAAGCCATTTAAACAAGTTTTATACCTTTTATGATGAAATAAAGAACGAGAAATTCGATGGTTTAATTATCACAGGCGCTCCCGTTGAGCAGCTCGCTTTCGAAGATGTTGATTACTGGGAAGAACTCTGCCAGATTTTTGAATGGTCCAAGAAGAATGTTACCAGTACACTTCATATCTGCTGGGGTGCGCAGGCCGGCCTTTACTATCATTTCGGACTTAAAAAGAAAGAATTAAAAGAAAAGATTACCGGTATTTACAAGCACAGGGTTAAAAACAGAAAGGAGCCTCTGGTAAGAGGTTTTGATGATGAGTTTTATGCTCCGCATTCAAGATATACCGAAGTCAGCAAAGAGGATGTCGAGAACTGCGACAAACTTAAAATCCTGGCAGAATCCGACGAGGCAGGTGTATTTATCTGTATAAGCGAAGGCGGTAAGCAGGTGTTTGTAACAGGGCATCCCGAGTATGACAGATATACGCTCGACAGCGAATATAAAAGAGATATGGGCAAGGGACTTAATCCCAAGATTCCATACAATTATTATCCTGACGACAATCCCAAGAACAGACCTCTTTTACAGTGGAGAAGTCACAGTATAAATCTTTACAGCAACTGGCTTAATTACTATGTATACCAGATTACTCCCTATGATGTGGAGAATATCGGTTTTGACAGTGCATCATTATAGTATAAGGACTGCTTATTATGACATGGTTTAACAAAATGGAGAGAAAATTCGGCAAATATGCGATTCCGAATTTACCTCTTATAATTGTAATTATATATGCCTTCGGATTCTTAATGAACCTCGTAAAACCCGACTGGATTTACTTTATTACACTTAATCCCGAGGCTATAGTTCACGGACAGGTCTGGAGACTTGTTTCCTGGATATTTGTACCCGACAGTGCGTCAAACGTATTCTTCGTGCTGATTTTCTTATTCTTTTATTATTCAATCGGCAGAAATCTTGAAGTTGCATGGGGAAAATTTGCGTTTAACTTTTTCTTTTTCACGGGTGTATTCCTTACAATAGTCGGTGCATTTTTACTCTTCGGATATTTTAAACTTTTAGCGCCCGATTATGTTGCAAACCTGGAAGGTTATTATAAAATGGCGCTTGGAAAAGCGTGTCCCGCATCGCTTGGCGGCTCATGGTTTTTCCATTACATGTCGTTCAGTTTCGGTACATATTATTTAAACCTTTCGATATTCCTTGCTTATGCAATTACATATCCGAATATGAGAGTGCTTCTTTTCTTTATCATTCCGATAAAAGTAAAGGTGCTCGGAATCATATACTTAATCGTTCTTGGTGTAAGCGTACTGCTTGCATTTGTTCAGGGCGGATTTAACAGCGGAATCATAACACTTGTTGCGGTAAGTACATCACTTCTTAATGTCCTGATATTCTATCTGATTTTAAGAAAAGGCAAAAAGAGATTTAAGGAAATCAAACGTCAGCAGGAATTCAAAAAGAAGATTAAAGCTGTGTCAGAACCCGTATCGCAGATAAGACATAAATGTGCGATATGCGGACAGACAGATGTTTCCAATCCTGAACTTACATTCAGATACTGCTCAAAATGTAACGGCAATTACGAATACTGCAACGAGCATTTATTTACACACAAACATATTGAATAACCGGTAATAAAAATGGACGAGAAAAAACTTTTTATATCACAGATGGATAAGCTCTTAAAATACGGCAGAGAGAACGGCAACTGCGTCAGCAAAGAAGATGTCGATTCGTATTTTAAGGACATCAATCTGGATGAAGAGAAAAAACAATTTATATACAATTTCCTTTATGATGCAAAAATCGGTGTCGACGAACCCTTTGATTTCGATGAAATCTTAGACGAGGAAGATGTCGATTTCCTTCAGATGTACATTGATGAGCTTGAAGGCGTAAAGAAATACACACAGAAGGAAAAGCATGACATTCTTAAAAGATTCGCCGAAGGAGAGAGTATTTTAAGAGATCAGGTAATTGAAAGTTATCTTCACGATATTGTTGAAATGTCTAAGCTTTACACAGGCTCGGGCGTTCCTATCGAAGATTTAATCGGCGAGGGAAATGTTGCGCTGGCCGTTATTTTAGAGTCGCTTGATAAAAAAAACTCCGCAAAGGAACTCGACGGTTTTATTACTGACGGAATAATGAGTGCAATGGAAGAGCTTTTATACGACGATAACAATGAGGCCGCAAAGAAAAATACCTGGGCCGAAAATGCTAACGAGGTGTTGGAAAAGGCTAAAGAGCTTTACGAAACTCTTCAGAGAAACGTGACCATTGAAGAACTCTGCAAATTCGGTGATTTTGAAGAAGACTTTATTAAAGAGGTTTTGCAGATTACCGGCGGTATTGAAATTATTGACGAACCTAAATAAAAAAATATGGAACAGATTAACAGAGAGTTTAAAGCAGTCGTACAGGATATGACTCATATATATGTCGGAGCACAGATGAGTGTCGCCGAATTGATGGCATTCGAAGATGTTCCTTTTAAGGTCAAAGCTGTGTTTAACAAGTTTTTCGGAGAAGAAGAACAGAGGAATGCAAAAATCTGCGATCTTCTTGCAAACATAAACAGCGAAGATTTTGTTTATCAGGCTGTAAAACAGCTTAAACTTAAATTCAAAGTAGGCGTATATTCCGAAAAGAACGGTAAGGAAGTTTACAAATCAAAAACACTTACTGCAGACGAATACTTAGAGCTTCATTCGTCCGATGAAAAGTATTTTGACGAAGAAATAGTTTTCAATAAATTAGCACTTCTTGCTTTCTCGACTTAACTTGTGTTTTCCCCGTAGTTTTGGTATAATAAAATATCAAACTATGGGGAATAATTATTTATGGATTTAGAACAGGACAAGAAGGTCAGCGGATATAAAAAAATACGATATTTTCTCATTATCGAGAATATTTTTATAGTGCTTGCCTTTCTTTTATTTGCAGTAGGCGCATATTATATTTATGCATTCTTCAGACTTACCTGGTTTGCACTCGCATATTTCATACTGGGAGCAGCATTCTTTATTGTCGGTCTTTTCATTGCGTTTAAAATGGTAAAGGCCTTTCAGAGAGAAGATTTACCCATTTTCTTAAATATCACAGATTCTGCTGATGTAGATCCCGAGACGGGTCTGCTTTATCTTGATACGTTTTCGGATAAGGCCATACAGCAGCTTGCTATTTCAATGTCCGATGTTTATCTGGCAATTTTTGAAATAGAAGGTCTTGAACATCTCCGTCATTTCGTGGGTTCACAGAAAGCGGCTGATATTAAAGCGGAAATCGGCGAAGTATTTAAGATGTATCAGAAACGAATGGGCGAAAGATTCGTAACTTTAGGCTGTAAATCCGGACATGAATTTCTGGTTATGACCAATGAAGTCGAGTTAAAAGATATCCAGACTTACCATAAGAACCTTATGGATGAGATCAATGCGATTCTTCTTCATTTGCCATCATCCGAAAACTTCTGTGTTTACTGTGGTTATGCATCTTCCAGCCAGGGTAAAATCTATGAAGATCTTTTAACATATGCAGGATTCGCTGCAATGGAAGCATCCATGTTCTCAAAGAGCGAGCCTCATTACTTCTCACAGGATGCCTTAAAGCGTCAGGAAACAGAGTACTTAAGAAACGACAAGATTAAAAAGATTCTTGACGGCAATGAACTTCAGTATAATTTCCAGCCTATCGTATCTGCCAAAACAGGTAAGATTTATGCTTATGAAGCACTTATGAGAACCAACAAGGAAATCGGTTTCTCGCCTGTTGACGTTCTTGAAATGGCTGAGCGAAACGACAGACTTTACGAAGTGGAGCATTATACATTCTTTAACGTACTTAAGATTATGAATGAGAATGCATCGATTTTCGAAAACCGCAAGCTTTTCATTAACTCAATTCCCACAGTTATCATAAAAGAAGACGAGTTTAACGATTTGTATGTTCAATACAAGGACGTTATGAAAAACCTCGTTATAGAGATTACCGAAAACGGTATGCAGTCAGAAGATTCATGCGAGACGGTACACAAGTACATGAAGAAGTCCGGATGTGAACTTGCACTTGATGATTACGGTACAGGTTATTCGAATGCATCCACGCTTCTTAATAACTCGCCGCATTATATCAAGATTGACCATTCCATCATCATGGGTATCGATACAGACTCGAGAAAACAGCAGATTGTTTCCAATACAATTTCGTTCGGCAACAATCATGGCATGAAGATTCTTGCAGAAGGCGTTGAAACTCCCGATGAACTTCAGATGGTTATCCAACTTGGCTGTCACTTAATCCAGGGCTTCTATACAGGACGTCCCAACAGCGTTATAGCAGATTCGATTTCATCTGAAATAGAAGACGAGATTATGGCCATCAACCTTAAACTCGCCAAGCTTGCTCTTGAAAACAAGTCCTATACACCCGGCAATTTCGAGACGGTTTCTCTTATCAACCTTGCTCTCGATTTCTATTCACAGATTATCGTTGAACAGCCTTCGGTTAATCTTGTCGGACTTAAGAGCAAAAAAGAAGTTAACATGTCCATTAAGGTTCCCGATAATAAAGAAACCATTATCAATCTTAAGGATGTTAATATACGAGGAAGAAACAATCCTACCATTGAAATCGGTGAGAATTCATTTGTTACACTTACTCTTGAGGGTAACAACATATTCTCTTATGAAGGTATCAAAGTTCCTTCCACATCGAGACTCATCATCCAGGGCAAGGGTAATCTTACCATCAGAGTTGATCACAACAACGGTATCGGTATCGGTACCGGTTCTGATGAAAAGACACCTTACGGAGATATCAGTTTCGAAGGTACAGGTACACTTAGAATTGAAGCCAACTCTGATCAGGCATTTGCAATCGGCGGTTATCTTGCTGATGAAAATTCCAAGATTAAGCTTGATTCCGGTAATGTTGAAATCATCGTAAACGGTTCAAGAGTAGTCGGAATAGGTTCGCTTCAGGGATATACACAGATTATTGTCAATCAGTCCCATGTGGCTATTTCAGCCTCGGGTGCCGATGCAATCGGTATCGGTTCCATGGAAGGCAGGGTAGAAATCAATACCAGTGCAGATATAGAACTTGAAGCTTCCGGAAGCCGTGCTACAGGTATCGGTGTACTGCAGTATGGTAAGGGAAGAATTTACATCAATTCCGGATTTGTATCATGTAACGTACATTCAATGAGCGGTATGGGTATCGGTTCACTTGACGGAGATATGGATATCAGAAGCTCGGCTGAGCAGGTATTTATCTATGTTGAAGGCTCTGAAGTCGGCGGTATCGGAACATATCACGGCTACGGCATGACAAGAATCCAGAACGGTGTTCATAAGGTTGTATTACTTGCAGCAAATCCTGTCAGCCTTGGCGGTATGAAGGGCAGACTTGAGATTACAGGCGGTAATATCTATGCGGATTTAGGCAACTCGCCCGATCCCGTTAACCAGTATGATGTTCCTGTATTCCAGAAGATTATTACAGATACCGAATTCTATAACAAGAAGATTGAAACGGAAGAAGGTTCGTACCAGTATATGGCAACTGCCTCCAAACTGTTTGAAAATATTTACATTTACATTCCTAAATACTGCAAGGAACTTGATAATGTAATGTAAATTAAACTCGGATTTAAATACCTAATAAAATACGGAGAGAGCAATCTCTCCGCTTTTTAAAGGAGAAGGATTTTATGAAGCTTGAAGAACTTCAGACTTATGAAATAAAAGAGCATAAATTTTTAAGTGATATTAACAGCGACGCATATGTTTTAACTCATAAAAGAACCGGTGCGAGAGTTGTTGTGATGCCCAATGAAGAAGAAAACAAAGTCTTTTACATTGGTTTCAGAACACCTCCGAAGGATTCGACAGGTGTTGCTCACATTGTAGAGCATACCGTGCTTTGCGGAAGCGATAAATATCCCATAAAAGATCCGTTTGTTGAGCTTTGCAAAGGAAGTCTCAATACATTTTTAAATGCAATGACATATCCGGATAAGACTGTTTATCCCGTTGCAAGCTGCAATGATTTTGATTTTAAGAACTTAATGGATGTTTATCTTGATGCTGTTTTTCATCCTAACATCTACAAGGAAGAAAAGATCTTCAGACAGGAAGGCTGGCATTACGAACTTGAAAATGCTGATGATGAACTGACCATAAATGGTGTTGTTTATTCGGAAATGAAGGGTGCTTTCTCTGATCCTGACGATATAGTTGAACGTCAGATAATGAATTCGATTTTCCCAGATACACCTTACGGTGTTGAATCCGGCGGAGATCCGGATGTTATTCCCGATTTAACATACGAAGATTTCCTTGATTTTCATTCTAAATATTATCATCCTTCAAACAGCTACATTTTCCTCTACGGAAACTGTGATATGGCTGAAAGACTTGAATATATCGACAAAGAGTATTTATCCAAATACGAGCAGATAGAAGTTTCTTCGAATATTTCCACTCAGGAGCCTTTTAATGAAAGAAGAGAGGCCGTTATCGAGTATCCTTTGACGGAAAACGAAGACGATGAAGATAAGACATATCTTAATCTTACTTACTGCTTTTCGGATTATTCGGATAAGGAACTGCCGATTGTTTTAAGAGCGTTCGAATACGCATTCAGCGGCAATCCCGCAGCGCCTTTAAGAAAAGCTTTGCTTGATGCAGGAATAGGTGATGAAGTATATGCTTCCAGTGACTGTTCTATTAAGCAGAATCTTTTCGGCTTTTATGCTAAAGGTGCCAATAAAGAAGATAAGGATGAGTTTTTAAGAATTATTAACGATGAGCTTGAAAGAACAGTTCGCGAAGGCTTTGATAAGAAGACTCTTTTAGCATTTCTTGTGAGAGAAGAGTTTAAATACAGGGAAGCAGATTTCGGACGTATTCCCAAGGGACTTGCTTACGGATTAGATCTTTTAGAGTCATGGCTATACGATGATTATCTTGCACTTTACCATATGGAAAGCCTTGAGACCTATAAGAAATTAAAAGAAGCGGTTGAAACAGACTATTTTGAAAAGCTGCTTAAAAAATATTTCCTTGAAAACAACCACTGTATCTTCTGTATGGGCGTTCCCGTAAAAGGTCTTACTCTTAAGAAAGAGAGTGAACTTGCGGATGCATTAAAAGCAAAGAAGGAAAGTCTTTCAAAAGAAGAAATAGAAAAAATAGTTGAAGATACAAAGGCTTTAAAGGAGTATCAGAAAACTCCGGATAAGCAGGAAGATCTTGAAAAGATTAAACTCTTAAAGGTTTCGGATATTAAAAAAGAAACCAGACCTGACAAGAACAAACTGTATGATCTGGAAGGCGTTAATTTTTTAAAGCAGGATATCTTCACATCAGGTATCGCTTATCTTACATTACTTTTTGATGTCAATTCGATTTCGCTTGAACATATAAGATACATGCCTCTGCTTGCGAATATGCTTGCCAGACTCGATACAAAGAATTTAAGTTACGGCGAGCTGTCGAATGAAATAAAGCTTAATACAGGCGGAATGAATATGTCATTTAACACCTGCAGAAATATAAAAACAGGTGAAATGAAATCATTCTTTGAAATAAATATCAAGTTCCTGTATGAAAACAAAAAGAAAGTATTTGAACTGCTTTCGGATGTTCTTTTTAACAGTGTTCTCGATGATAAAGAAAAAATCGGAGAGTATTTGTCTGAACTTAAGTCACAGGGCGAGAGTATGTTAATATCCTCACCGCATACAGTTGCACTTACAAGAGCAACTTCGTACTTTGACAAGATGTTTAAGATAAATGACATATCCATTGGTATGGATGCCGTTAAATTTATCTCTGAGCTTGAAAAAGATAAAGATAATTCATTAATAAAGATAATTGAAGAATTTAAGTATCTTTTACCGGTGATTTTAAGAAAAGAAAATCTTTTTATTAATCTGACATCACCTTTGGATAAACAGAATGAACTTGATGAAGAACTCAAAGCCTTTATCGACCGTCTTTACACAGGCGAGATTGAAAAGAGTTCAATCGAAGTTGACTGCAATGAAGGAAACGAAGCATTTATATTCCCCGGACAGGTTCAGTTCGTTGCAATGTCCGGTGAATATATTTCCAAGGGATATAAATATACAGGCGCTTTCAATGTTTTAAGAACGATAATGGCTTATGATTATCTCTGGAACAATGTCAGAGTTGAGGGCGGTGCATACGGATGTTTTGCTAATTTTACGATTTCGGGACTTTGCTCACTGGTATCATACAGAGACCCTCATATAAACAATACGCTTCGTATTTACAGAGAACTTGCTGACTATGTTGAAAACTTCGAATGCAGCGAAAGACAGATGAATCAGTTTATAATAGGTGCTATTTCCGATATAGATGTGCCTCAGACGGCATCTACGGAAGGTAAAGCAAACTGTGTTTACTTCTTGATCGGTGTTGAAGAGAAAGACAGACAGAAGGCCAGAGACGAGATTTTATCCTGCAGCATGGAAGATATCAGAGAACTTGCTGAAAGAATAAAAGCAGCATTTGAAAAAGAGTACATCTGTGTAGTCGGAGCAGAAGGTAAAATCAAGGAAAACGAAGGCTTATTTGACAAGGTTTTAAATCTCGTATAAAAAATTTTAAGATTTTCCCATAAATAATAGCTTTAATTTCGTGTATGTATCAAACGATTAATAAAATTTCGGAGATTATCGGAAATTTAACGGAGGAAAAGATTATGAAGAAAAGTGAACTGATTAAAAAATTATCTGTGACAGGCGCAATGATTGCTATGGCTTCAACGATGGTTGCATGTGGAGGTAATAACACTTCTGAAACTTCACTTGCAAAATATGCATTAAACGAAGCTGCACCTGCGACAGCCGGTGCATCCTATGATTATTATGATGATTATGAGTATGCGACTGGAGCTGATTATTATGATGATTATGAGTATGCGACTGAAGCTGAATTATATGATGAAGAAGGCAGTTACAGCGTTGGTAATATGTCTACACCGATTAGCGAGACTCAGGCTAATGCTTCGGTAGCTCAGAACAGAAAGCTTATTAAGACTGTTGATATGACAATAGAAACTGTAAGCTTTGATGAAACTATTGCAAACCTTCGCAATCAGATCAATTCGGTCGGCGGATACATTGAAAGTGAATATTCTTATAATGGAAGTCTTTACAACAATTCCAATCAGAGCAAATACGCTACAATTACCGTTCGTGTTCCGGATACCGCTTTGGAAGGCTTTGTAAATAATGTTTCAGGTATAGGAAATGTAACGCAGAAGACTACATCCACCAGAGACGTAACCTTAAGTTATGTTGATACCGAAAGCAAAAAAGAAATGTACAAGGCTGAGCAGGAAAGCTTACTTGCTCTTCTTGAAAAAGCTGAAACAATCGAAGATATCACATACCTTACACAGAGACTTACAGAAGTAAGATACAATATCGAATCAATGGAATCTTCTTTAAGAGTTTATGATGATCTTGTTGATTACGCTACAGTTAATTTCAACATTAACGAAGTTAAGGTTCTTACACCTACAGTAATTGAAGAGAAGACCCCCGGACAGGAACTTAAAGAAGGCTTTGCTACAAGTGTTAAGGATGTATTAGTTGATACAAGAGATTTCTTTATCAGACTTATCGTCAACCTTCCTTACATCATCCGCGGACTCCTTTGCCTCGCTATACCTGTAGTAATTATCTTTATCATTGTACTTATCATCGTAAAAGTAGCAAAAAAGAAAGCAAAAAAAGATCAGGCTTATCTTGAAAAGGTTAAGAAAGATAAAGAAAAACTTGCTACGGTAGCTGAAAAGGTTGAAGCCGAAGAAAAGAAAGAAGAAGCCAAAGCAGAAGATAAGAAAGAAGAAGTTAAAACCGAAGAAAAGCAATAAAATCGGAGTAACATGGAAAATAAAACTAAATCCGGATTTGTATCGATTATCGGCAGACCCAATGTAGGTAAGAGTACACTGATGAATAAAATCATCGGTCAGAAAATTGCCATTACATCGAGCAAACCCCAGACAACCAGAACCAGAATTTCGACTGTGTATACAAAGGGCAATGTACAGATGGTCTTTGTAGATACACCGGGACTTCACAAAGCGAAGAACAAACTCGGCGAAAGCATGGTATCTGCAGCAAAAAGAACATTTAATGAATCGGATGTCTGCCTCTATTTAACAGAGGCAGACCCTCATTTGGGAGAGCAGGATGAAAACATCCTCTCTCTTTTGCGTACTGTAAGTATTCCGGTAATACTTGTTTTAACAAAGACTGACAAGTACGAAAAAGAAAAGGTTTTCAAAGCAATCGAACTCTTTTCCAAACAGATGGATTTTGCGGATGTAATTCCCCTTTCGGCCAAGAACGGCAAGAATATGGATACACTTCTTGAAGTGCTGGAAAAATTCATTCCCGAAGGACCTTTCTTTTATGATCCCCAGACTCTGACAGATCAGCCGGAGAGACAGATTGTATCAGAGATTATCAGAGAAAAGTGTTTAAGATGCCTGGGTGATGAAATCCCTCACGGAATTGCAGTTGTTATTGAAACAATGAGCTTTTCGAAAAATGTCTGCGATATTGAAGCCAGCATTATCTGTGAAAGAGACACACACAAGGGTATGATAATCGGTAAGGGCGCATCGAAGATAAAAGAAATAGGCTCTATGGCCAGAATCGATATTGAAAAGATGGTTGATAAAAAAGTAAATTTAAAACTTTTTGTCAAAACTAAAGAAAACTGGAGAGACTCGGAGTTTCTTTTAAAGAATTTCGGATTTATATCTGAGGATAAGGATGAATAATCTTTCTGATAATCTTTTGTCTGTGACCGGAATGGTTATAAAACAGGAACCGAGCGGGGAATTTGACAGAAGAGTTGTAATTCTCACAAAAGAAAAAGGAAAAATCTCTGTTTTTGCAAAAGGCGCAAGGAGACAGAACTCAATTCTTTCGGCAGCAACCAATCCGTTTGCTTTCGGAAGATTTACTTTGTTTGCCGGAAGAAGTGCTTATTCATTAAGAGAAGCTTTTATAGACGATTATTTTGAAGGCATGAGGTCCGATATCACAATGGCTTATTACGGAATGTATTTCCTTGAGATAGCGGATTATTATTCGAGAGAAAACAATGATGATGCGGATCTTTTACGATTGTTATATCAGGGCGTGAGAGTGCTTGAAAATCCGATACATTCACTCAAATTCACAAGAGCGGTGTTTGAGATAAAAGCCATTCAGTTAAACGGTGAACTTCCGCCTCCGGATGAAAACAGATTCGCACCCGGAGTGATTAAGGCGGTAAATTTTATAATCGAATCGCCCGTTAACAAAGTCTTTTCATTTAAACTGTCAGAAGAGAGCGAGAATGAACTTATTTCGTTTGCAAAGGAAGTGTCGGAATTTACTTTTGACAGAAAGTTTACGTCTCTTTTACTGATTGACTGATAAATGCTTTGACATTAATTTATCATATATGTATAATTGTAAAAAGTTTTAAAGATAATTAGAAATACAAGTGTTTTAATACCGGAGGATACAAATGGAAAAATCAATGGACAAAATTGTAGCTCTTGCGAAAGGCAGAGGATTTATTTATCCCGGCTCCGAAATTTACGGTGGTCTTGCTAATACATGGGATTACGGTAATCTCGGCGTAGAGCTTAAGAATAATGTTAAAAAAGCATGGTGGCAGAAATTCGTACAGGAAAACCCTTACAACGTAGGTGTTGACTGTGCCATTTTAATGAACCCTCAGACATGGGTTGCGTCAGGCCATCTCGGCGGTTTTTCCGATCCTTTAATGGATTGTAAGCAGTGCCACGAAAGATTCAGAGCAGACAAACTTATCGAAGATTTCGCAGAAGAGAAGGGCATTACTTTACCCAAGCCCATTGATGCTTTTTCACAGGACGAAATGATGGCATTTATCAAAGACAATGCTGTTCCCTGTCCTACCTGCGGTAAGCATGACTTTACAGATATCAGACAGTTTAACCTTATGTTCAAGACATTTCAGGGTGTTACCGAGGATGCTAAGAATACAGTATACTTAAGACCTGAAACAGCTCAGGGTATTTTCGTTAACTTTAAGAACGTTCAGAGAACTTCCAGAAAGAAAGTTCCTTTCGGTATCGGCCAGATTGGTAAGTCTTTCAGAAACGAAATCACACCCGGTAATTTTACTTTCAGAACAAGAGAGTTCGAACAGATGGAACTTGAATTCTTCTGCAAGCCCGGTACAGACCTTGAATGGTTTCAGTACTGGAGAGGCTTCTGCCGTGACTGGCTCTTAAGCCTCGGTATTAAGGAAGACGAAATGAGACTTCGTGACCATGATCCCGAAGAACTCTGCTTCTATTCAAAGGGTACTACAGATATTGAGTTCTTATTTCCGTTCGGATGGGGCGAACTCTGGGGTATCGCTGACAGAACAGATTATGACCTTACACAGCATCAGGAAGTATCCAAGCAGGATATGTCTTACTTTGATGATGAAACAAATGAAAAATACATTCCTTACGTAGTTGAGCCTTCACTCGGTTGTGACAGAGTTGTTCTTGCATTTCTTTGCGCAGCTTACGATGAAGAAAACCTCGGCACCGAGGAAGCTCCGGATATGCGTACAGTAATGCGTTTCCATCCTGCACTTGCACCAGTTAAAATCGGTGTTCTTCCTTTATCAAAGAAGCTTAACGAAGGTGCAGAGAAGATTTTTGCAGAGCTTTCAAAGAAGTATAACTGTGAATTCGATGACAGAGGAAATATCGGTAAGAGATACAGAAGACAGGATGAAATCGGTACTCCTTTCTGCATTACATATGATTTTGATTCAGAAAATGACAATTGCGTAACCGTACGTTTCCGTGATTCCATGGAGCAGGAGAGAGTTGCTATAGCGGATCTTGATGCATATTTTGCAGATAAATTTACTTTTTAATCAGTGTATAAAACCCTCGTTTAATTAATAAATGAGGGTTTTTATGTGTAAAAACAGAAAGGAAATGAGTAAATGAAAAAAGAAAGACTGTATTTAATAATTGTTTCGGCTGTTGCTTTTTGTGCTCTTGCTGCATGCGGACTTCCCGACCTTTCATCTTCTAAGAATGAACCTGAAACCGAGGCTTTATATGTAGAAGATTTGGGTGTTGATATTGAGAATGATTTTGACATTGAAGCATTTAAAGAATCCGCAGAAAAATTAAACAATAGTTTGAATAATGAAAATAAAGATACAGAACAAGAACCGAATGAAGAGGCTGCTCCCGAAAAAGAATATGCATATGAAAATCTTGAAGATTTCTTCACGGCTCCCGAGAATAAAATGTATTTAGACAGTTTTTCTAATCTTCCCGATGAATACAAGAATGTTTATACGGATATGAAAGTATCATTTTCCGGTAACAGAATGATTTATGAATATTATTATGCCGATTATCTCGGAGATGCGCAGGCTGTAGTTGAAACAAACACAGAATCCGCAAAAGGAAAACTTTTTGATGCTTTACGTACTGTAATTGATGTTAAAGATCCCATGGAAATGGAGTTTATTTACTATAACAATGACGGTTCCGTAGCAGCCGATGTTGTAGCTTATGAGGATTTGGATGCCGAATATAAAGCTTTTGAAACAGATGCCGAGGAAGGCACTGTTCAGCATTATTTTGAATCCACATTCGGAACTGATTACTGGGATGTAAACGCAGAACAGTTACTTGCTTCAAATCCTGATGCATATACTGATTTAACATGTGAATGTGTGGGAAATGAACTTACTTATACTTATACATATGCATATAATGTCGGAGATGTTCAGGCAGAAACCGATGCTTATTTTACCGATGATGTTAAACAGAGGACATTGGATATGGTAAAAATACCTTCGAACGTAAAAGATACAGTTAAATTAAGATATGTTTATCTTAATCCGGACGGAAGTACAGCTGCCACAGTTGAATTTGAAGGATAAAAATTAGTTCACATAAAGTATAAAAAATTATGGAACTAATTATTCTCTTGTGATATAATATTCTAGGTTTCACGGGAATGAAAAGTGTTTCTATTCTGAAATATATCCCGGCGAGACCTAGGAATTGAATATTTAACGGTTATTTAAGGCCGTTTCTTATTAGGGAAAATTAAGAACGTAAAGATACGTTCCTAGTTTTTATTTGCCGTTATTGTAAGTTTTACAAAATCTGAGTTTCAAAGGAGGAACAAATAGGTATGGCAAAGAAATGGGTATATTTATTTACAGAAGGTAGCGCTGATATGCGTAATCTCCTTGGCGGAAAGGGCGCCAATCTTGCGGAGATGACCAATATCGGTTTGCCCGTGCCTCAGGGATTTACCATCACAACAGAGGCATGTACTCAGTATTATGAGGATGGAAGAGAAATTAATTCTGAGATTAAGGCTCAGATTGATGAGTATATTTTAAAGATGGAAGAAATTACCGGTAAGAAGTTCGGTGACCTTGAGAATCCTTTACTTGTTTCCGTTCGTTCAGGTGCGAGAGCATCAATGCCCGGTATGATGGATACAATTCTTAACCTTGGTCTTAATGAGGATGTTGTAGGCGTTATCGCTGAGAAGTCTAACAATCCCCGTTGGGCTTGGGACTGCTACAGAAGATTCATTCAGATGTATTCTGACGTAGTCATGGAAGTAGGTAAGAAATACTTCGAAGAACTCATCGATCAGATGAAGGAAAAGAAAGGTGTTAAGCAGGACGTAGAACTTACTGCTGATGACCTTAAAGAACTTGCTAATCAGTTTAAGGCTGAATATAAATCAAAAATCGGCACAGATTTCCCTTCAGATCCCAAGGAGCAGTTATATGGTGCAATCAAAGCCGTATTCCGTTCATGGGACAACCCCAGAGCTAACGTTTACAGACGTGACAACGATATCCCTTATTCATGGGGTACAGCAGTAAACGTACAGTCAATGGCTTTCGGTAACATGGGTGATGACTGTGGTACCGGTGTTGCATTTACAAGAGACCCCGCTACAGGAAACAAAGGCTTATTCGGTGAATTCCTTACAAACGCACAGGGCGAAGACGTTGTTGCAGGTGTAAGAACTCCCATGAAGATAGCTGAAATGGAAGAGAAGTTCCCCGAAGCATTCGCACAGTTTAAAGATGTCTGCAAAACTCTTGAAAATCATTACAGAGATATGCAGGATATGGAATTTACCGTTGAGCACGGAAAGCTTTACATGCTTCAGACAAGAAACGGTAAGAGAACAGCGCAGGCTGCTTTAAAGATTGCATGTGACCTCGTAGACGAAGGTATGAGAACAGAAAAAGAAGCTGTAGCAATGATTGATCCGAGAAACCTTGACACACTTCTTCATCCTCAGTTCGATCAGGCTGCACTTAAGGCTGCAACACCTGCAGGCAAAGGCCTTGGCGCTTCACCCGGAGCTGCTTGCGGACGTATCGTATTCTCTGCAGAAGATGCTGAAGAATGGGCAGGCAGAGGTGAGAAGGTTGTTCTTGTAAGACTTGAGACATCACCTGAAGATATTACAGGTATGAAGGTTGCTCAGGGTATCCTTACAGTTCGTGGCGGTATGACATCTCACGCAGCAGTTGTTGCTCGTGGTATGGGTACATGCTGCGTATCAGGTTGTGGCGAAATCGCTATGGACGAAGCTAATAAGAAGTTTACTCTTGCAGGCAAGGAATACCATGAAGGCGACTGGTTATCAATCGACGGTACAACGGGTAATATTTATGACGGTAAGATTGCAACAGTTGATGCAAAGATTGCCGGTGAGTTCGGACGTGTTATGGCATGGGCCGACAAATACAGAAGACTTAAGGTTCGTACAAACGCTGATACTCCTGCTGATGCTAAGAAAGCAAGAGAACTCGGTGCAGAAGGTATCGGACTTTGCCGTACAGAGCATATGTTCTTCGAGGAATCCAGAATTGCTGCATTCCGTGAAATGATCTGCTCAGACAAGGAAGAAGAAAGAGAAGCAGCTCTTGAAAAGATCCTTCCTTATCAGCAGGGTGACTTCGAACAGTTATACGAAGCTCTTGAAGGATGTCCTGTTACTATCAGATTCCTTGATCCTCCTCTTCATGAGTTCGTTCCTACAGAAGAAGCTGATATTCAGAAACTCGCTGATTCACAGGGCAAGAGTGTTGAAAAGATTAAAGAATACATCGATTCATTACATGAGTTTAACCCTATGATGGGACACAGAGGATGCCGTCTTGCAGTTACATATCCTGAAATTGCAAAGATGCAGACAAAGGCTGTTATTCGTGCAGCTATCAATGTTTCAAAGGCTCATCCCGACTGGAACATGAAGCCTGAAATCATGATTCCTCTTGTATGTGATGTTAAGGAATTAAAGGTTGTTAAGAAGATTGTAGTTGAGACAGCAGATGCAGAAATCAAAGCTGCAGGCGTTGATCTTAAATACGAAGTAGGTACAATGATTGAAATCCCCAGAGCTGCTCTTACAGCTGACGAGATTGCAACAGAAGCTGATTTCTTCTGCTTCGGTACAAACGACCTTACACAGATGACATTCGGTTTCTCAAGAGACGATGCAGGTAAGTTCCTTGAAGCTTACTACGATACAAAGATCTTTGAGAACGATCCTTTTGCTAAGCTTGATCAGACCGGTGTTGGCAAACTTATGGAAATGGCTATCAAACTCGGTAAGCCTGTAAATCCTAACCTTCACATCGGTATCTGCGGTGAGCACGGCGGAGATCCTCAGTCAGTAGAGTTCTGTGACAAGATCGGACTTGATTATGTATCATGTTCACCTTTCAGAGTTCCTATTGCAAGACTTGCCGCTGCACAGGCTGCAATCGCTAGAAACTAATCATTATTACAAAGGGAAAGCGAACAGCTTTCCCTTTATTTTAGGAGTTTTTATATGATAACATTTATTACATCTTTGTTTACATACACTATTACGGTTGTTATTGCCGGAGTTATAGGCCTTACAGCGTTTCTTGCAGGTTACCTTCTTCCTGCAATTGCATTGTTTGTTATGGCTAAAAATGCAGGGCACAAATATCCCTGGCTTGCTTTTATCCCTATTGCACAGACATATCTTGAATACACGTTACCTAAGAGAAACTTCAAGATTTTCAACATAGTTGATACAGATAAAAGAGCCACGGTTGCGATTGTTTCCATAATTGCCATTTACTTCGGTTCGGGTATTATTGCAGGATTAAACCTTGTTCCTGTTCTCGGACAACTTTTGGATGCGGCACTTGCAGTATTTATTTGTGCCGTAAGTATAAGAAAAATGTACGATATTCATGTTACGTACGGTTGTGATTCGGAGAAAGCACTGATCCTTTCGATTATCGGCTTCTTTGTTCCGCTTGTGTATGCAATCAGCATTCTTTTAATTATGAAAAATGAGCCCGAATACGGCTTCGGTAATTATGAAACCGATACAGCCGGCGGAGAGTTTGCCGAATTGTAAAAATCATAAAAGATACTTAAGGGACTTACGTTTTGTAAGTCCTTTTTTATTTAAAATGGCAATTAAGAGTTTAACCCGGTTGAAAAATAATATAAAAAAAGATAATATCAATTTGGATATATAAAATTGTATAGAATCGGAATTACGACAATACCAGATTTTAATTGAGGATAAATTATGAAGAAGTATTTATCTATTTATGAAAGCCTGAAAAAAGAAATAACAGAAGGCGTATATAAAACAGGCAGCAAACTGCCTTCTAAAAGAACACTGGCAGATCAGTGGGGAGTAAGCATAATAACCGTTGAACATGCTTATGAACTTCTTCTGGATGAAGGTTATATAGAAAGTGTCGAGAAGAGCGGTTACTTTGTTGTATACGAAGCAGGAGATACTTTTTACGGTAATCAGAATACTGTAAACAAAGAAACGGAAATAAATGATGAAACTTCTTCAGGCTTAAAATTATATAACGATTCTTTTAAGGACGAATCATATTATTTTTCCTTTGATGTATATGCCAAAACAGTCAGACACGTATTATCTACAATGCCAGATGATATCATGCAGAAATCACCGACTTTCGGAATAATGAAACTAAGAAATTCCATAAGCGAGTATCTTTTACGAAGCAGACATATTCATGTTTCTCCCAAGCAGATTATGATTGGCGCCGGAGCAGAGTACCTTTATGCGATGATAGTAAGGACGCTTGGAACAGATGTTATATACGGTATAGAAACTCCCGGTTATTCGAGGATTAAAGAAGTATATGAATCTGACGGGGTAACAACGGAAACTCTTAAACTTGGTAAGGACGGTATAGAAAGCAGTGAGTTAAGAAAGAGTAAAGCAGGTATTCTTCATATCACTCCGTACAGAAGCTTTCCAACGGGTGTCAGTGCATCAGCCGGCAAGAAAAATGAATATTTACAGTGGGCCAACGAAATAGGCGGAATAATAATAGAAGATGATTTCGAATCGGAATTCACGCCCTCCAGAAAAGCTGTTGATACGATTTTCTCGATGGATAAGAAGGGGTGTGTAATATATGTTAATACTTTTACGAGGACAATTTCTCCATCTTTAAGAATGGCGTATATGCTCCTGCCGTTAAATCTGCTTGAAAAATTCGAAGAAAAAACATCGTTTTATTCATGCCCGGTACCGACTCTCGAACAGCTTGTCGTATCGAATTTATTGGACAGCGGAGAGTTTGAAAGACATATTAACAGAGTAAGAAGGAACTTAAGAAAACGATAGAAAATAAAAGTAAAATTTGTTTAAAAATAGTCAAACAGAACAAAACACAGACTGCTAACAGACAATAAAATGACTAATCCGATATTTTCTTGTATTATTGATTATAAATCTGTTTAAAAGCCGTTTATTTTAAAATTATTTCAGATATAATAAATCTGGTTGGGAGTTTTACAATATATTTATTTTTCTTTGTGATTAATGAAAGGGGCTCCTATGGAAAAAGAGGGAATTTCCGGCGGATTTAAGTCGTTTATTAAGCGTGTAGTTTTTTATGGCCTTTTTATTCTGATTAATATCGGATTAAACAGACTGGTAGGCCATTTTCATCTTCCTTTGTTCCTTGACAGCGTAGGAACATTTTTGGCATCGATTCTCGGTGGCTATCTTCCCGGCATTATCGTCGGATACTGTTCAAATATTATCAATTTCACAGCGGATCCTGCGAATGCTTATTATGCGGTAATCAGCGTTCTTCTTTCAGTTACTGCAAGATACTTTTATGATAAGGGATTCTTTGATAAATTCTATAAAGCTATTTTAACAATTCCTGTATTTGCATTTATAGGCGGTGTAATTGGTTCACTCCTTACATATTTTATGTACGGTTTCGGAATGGGAGAAGGAATTTCCGCGCCCTTTGCGCAGTCTCTTCTTGCAAGCGGAAAGGTTAATGTTTTCTTTGCTCAGTTAATTTCCGATTCCGCAATTGATTTACTCGATAAATCCATTACGGTTGTAATTGTATTTATAGTAATCAAAATTGTTCCTGAAAAATTTGCTTCTATGCTGGCGCTTACACACTGGAAGCAGAAACCTCTTAACAAAGACGAGATTAAAGAGGTACATAATAATGCAAGCAGAAAAGCTCCTTTAAGAACAAAGATAATCTTTATTATCGGTACGGTAATGGTATTTGTTGCGACTGTTACGACTGCAATCAGTTATATTCTTTATCAGAATTTCGCTTATGAGCAGTATACATTTACCGCCAAAAATGTTGCTTCTATTGTAGCAAGTACAGTTGACGGTGACAGAGTAGACGATTATTTCGAAGAAGGAACCAGCTCGGTGGATTATGCCGACACAATGAATAAACTTCGTAAAATAAAAGCAAGTTCACCGGATATTAAATATATTTATGTATATAAAATAATGCCTGACGGCTGTCATGTTGTATTTGACCTTGATACCGAGGAAATGGAAGGCGGTAAACTCGGAGATGTAGTTGAATTTGACGAGTCGTTTTCTGATTATATTCCATCTCTTCTTTCAGGTCAGGAAATCAAGCCAGTTGTTACAGATGATACTTTCGGATGGCTTCTTACCTGCTATGAACCCGTTTATGACTCCAATCATAAATGTGTCTGCTATGCATGTGCAGATATCAGTATGGAACAGGTTACAACCAACGGTATAAGCTTCCTCGTAAAAGTATTATCACTGTTCCTGGGCTTCTTTATAATGATTCTTGTCTACTGCATGTGGCATATGCAGTTTAGCCTTACATATCCTATTGATGCCATGACATTTGCAGCGAGAAAATTTGCATACAATAACGATGAGGCACTTGAAAAGGGAGTAGACAGAATCAATGAACTTAAGATTTCAACAGGTGATGAAATTGAGACTCTTTATGATTCTCTTTCGAAGACATTCGGTGAAACTGTCGAGTATCTGGAAGATGTAAAGAGAAAGAGCGAAGAAATCTCCAAGATGCAGAACGGTCTTATCTATATTATGGCAGACCTTGTGGAAAGCCGTGATAAGAGTACGGGAGACCATATCAAAAAGACAACAGCTTACGTTGAGCTCCTTTTACGAAAGTTAAAAGAAAAAGGATATTTTACAGATATTCTTACTGATGAATATATTTATGAAGTTGCAAATTCCGCACCTTTACATGACGTAGGTAAGATTAAGGTTTCCGATCTTGTACTTAATAAGAACGGAAGACTTGACGACGAAGAATTCAAGAAGATGCAGAAGCATACAACCGAAGGTGAGATTATAATCGACAATGCGATGAAGATTTCATCCACTTCGGATTATCTTAAAGAAGCTAAGAATATTGCGGCTTATCATCATGAAAAATACGACGGTTCCGGTTATCCTTATGGCTTAAAGGGGGATGATATTCCTTTGTCGGCTCGTATAATGGCCGTATCCGATGTATTTGATGCACTTGTGTCAGCGAGAGTTTACAAACCTGCCATGAAGTTTGAAGATGCTATGGATATTATCAAAAAGGGTGCAGGAACTCATTTTGATCCCATCGTAGCTCAGGTTTTCATTGAAGCGGAAGACGAAGTCAGACAGATTGCTGAAGAACATAAAAGGCAGTTTTCTAACCAAGGAGAAAATACAGAAGAAGACAAAAAATAAATATTTGTTTACATATTAAATACTTTATGTTAATATGTCTTTTGTATGCGAACTAAATCTAAGTTGTTTGACACTCCGACTTACGACCTGGATTTAGCAGTAAATAATTATTAGGAGGAAAAAAGAATGATTTCCAAAGAGAAAAAGCAGGCAGTTATTGCTGAATATGCTCGCAGCGAAGGTGATACAGGTTCACCCGAAGTACAGATTGCTGTTCTTACAGCTCGTATTCAGGAGCTCACAGAGCATATGAAAAAGAATCCCAAGGATTTCCACTCAAACAGAGGTCTTCTTAAGTTAGTTGGTCAGCGTCGTGGCTTACTTGCTTACCTTAAGAATACTGATATCGAAAGATATCGTGCTCTTATTGAGAAACTTGGTCTCAGAAAGTAATTAAACCTACAGGCGGGCATTTATTGTCCGCCTTAATGTGTTTAATTAGAACCAACAATTTGTAACCTGGCAGAAGTTCATTCCGAAGCCACTGAAAGTGTTATGAAATAGCTATATTTGGTGATATTTTCAGTAGTTTCGGCACTTCTGCCTTAAAATAAAAATATTTAAAGGAGAAGAAAAATGGCATTTAAAACATTTAGTCTTGAACTTGCCGGACGTACATTATCCGTAGATGTCGGAAGAGTATCCGCTCAGGCAAACGGCGCCGCTTTTATGCATTACGGCGACACAACGGTTCTTTCTACTGCTACAGCTTCAGAGAAGCCCAGAGACGGAATCGACTTTTTCCCTCTTTCCGTTGAGTACGAAGAGAAATTATACTCTGTTGGAAAGATTCCCGGAGGTTTCAACAAAAGAGAAGGTAAGGCTTCAGAGAACGCAATCTTGACAAGCCGTGTAATTGACCGTCCTATGAGACCTTTATTCCCCAAGGATTACAGAAACGATGTAACTTTAAACAACCTCGTAATGAGTGTTGATCCCGAGTGCCGTCCCGAGCTTGTTGCCATGCTTGGTTCTGCAATCGCTACATCAATTTCAGATATTCCTTTCTGCGGTCCCTGTGCTACAACTCAGGTTGGTTTGATTGACGGAGAATTCATTATCAACCCTAACCAGGAACAGTGGAAGAACGGTGACATGCAGTTAACAGTTGCTTCAACCAGCGAAAAGGTTATTATGATTGAAGCCGGTGCTAACGAAGTTCCCGAAGCAAAGATGATTGAGGCTATTTACAAGGCTCATGAAATTAACCAGACAATCATTGCATGGATTAATGAGATCGTTGCAGAGGTTGGTAAACCTAAACATGAATATGAATCATGTGCTATTCCCGAAGAACTCTTTGCAAAGATGAAAGAAATCGTAACTCCCGAAGAAATGGAAGTTGCTGTATTTACAGACGAAAAGCAGAAGAGAGAAGAGAATATCCGTGTTATCACAGAGAAACTCGAAGAAGCTTTTGCTGAGAATGAAGAATGGCTTGCTATTTTAGGTGAGGCTATTTACCAGTATGAAAAGAAGACAGTAAGAAAGATGATTCTTAAGGATCACAAGCGTCCCGACGGTCGTGAGATTACACAGATTCGTCCTCTTGCTGCAGAAATTGATATTATCCCCAGAGTTCATGGTTCATCCATGTTCACCAGAGGACAGACACAGATCTGTGATGTATGTACACTTGCTCCTCTTTCAGAGGTTCAGAAGATTGACGGTCTTGATGACAACGAAACTTCCAAGAGATATATGCATCATTACAACTTCCCTGCATACTCTGTAGGTGAAACAAAGGTTTCAAGAGGTCCCGGACGTCGTGAAATCGGTCACGGTGCATTAGCTGAGAGAGCTCTTATTCCCGTACTTCCTTCAGAGGAAGAATTCCCTTACGCAATCCGTTGCGTATCCGAAACATTTGAATCCAACGGTTCAACATCTATGGCTTCAACATGTGCATCATGTATGTCACTTATGGCTGCAGGTGTTCCCATTAAGAAGATGGTTGCAGGTATCTCCTGTGGTCTTGTAACAGGTGAGACAGATGATGATTTCATCCTTCTTACAGATATCCAGGGTCTCGAAGATTTCTTCGGCGATATGGACTTCAAGGTAACAGGTACTACAGACGGTATCACAGCTATTCAGATGGATATCAAGATTCACGGTCTTACAAGACCCATCGTTGAAGGTGCTATTGCAAGATGTCGTGAAGCAAGACTCTTCATCATGGATAACTGCATGAAGAAAGCTATTGCAGAGCCCAGAAAAGAAATCAGCAAGTACGCTCCCAAGATTGTTCAGATTTCTATCGATCCCGATAAGATTGGTGATGTTGTCGGACAGAAGGGTAAGACAATCAACGAAATCATCGCTCGTACAGGCGTTAAGATTGATATTACCGATGACGGCAAGGTTGGCGTATGCGGAACAGATATCGATAAGATTAACGAAGCAATCAATATGATTAACACCATCGTAACTGATTACGAGGAAGGCCAGATCCTTAAGGGTGTTGTTGTTTCCATCAAGGAATTCGGCGCATTCGTAGAATTTGCTCCCGGAAAAGAAGGCATGGTTCACATCTCAAAGATTGCCAAGCAGAGAATCGAGCATGTAGAAGATGTTCTTACACTTGGCGACAAAGTAACTGTTAAGTGTATGGGCAAAGATAAGATGGGCAGAATGAGCTTCTCCATCAAAGATGTATAAAATTTAAGTTCATAAAAGAGAAAGCCGGATTCGTTTGAGTCCGGCTTTTTTTGTGAATTTATCTATGTTTTAGTGAAATAATAATTATGATATAATAGAAAAGGTGTGATTCTTTTAGGAGATTAACATGGGTGGATTAATCGGGAAAATAATTTCGTTAATATTAGGTGTAATTATATTTATTGTGATAATAGGAGTAATTATTACCGCCATAATAACTTTTAAGCCTGTACATTACCAGATTGATTACAGAACTGATATAGACTGGATTAGCAAAAACTTAAACGGAGTTGAAGGCGGAGAATACGAAGCAGGTTATGAATGCTGGAATATTTTAGGAACGACTCAGGTTGCTCCCGGTGCCGGCGGTGATACAAATTATCATGGCTATATAAAAATCTCCGAGGAAGAGGCAGAGAAGCTTAATAATGATTATAACTGGGTTATAGATTTAAGACCTTTGCCTGATATGGGAAATATAAATCTGACATCATACGATCCTGATGACTGGTATGTATGTAATGATTTTAATAAAGATTACTTTTATGGTATGGAAATGAGAGATATTCGCTACGATAAAAACGGCATTATAATTTTCAGTAACGAATTTTCGAATTAAGGTATTGGAGGATTTATTATGAAAAGGGTATTTCTTATAGTTTTAGACAGCTTTGGAATAGGCGAGGAGCCTGATGCCAATTTATTCGGCGATGTTGGTTCAAATACCATAAAATCATGTGCTACAAGCGAATACTTTAATATGCCTAATATGGCAAAGCTCGGACTTTTTAATATTGACGGAGTAAACTTAAAAGATTTTAAGGTTAATGAACATGATGCTTTGATTGCCCGTATGAGAGAAAAGTCCATGGGTAAGGATACTACTATTGGCCACTGGGAAATTGCAGGCCTTGTATCGCCCAAGCCGATGCCTACATATCCTAATGGTTTTCCTAAAGAAGTTATCGATGAATTCGAAAAGAGAACAGGACGCAAAGCTATTGTAAATGCGACTTATTCAGGCACCAAAGTAATTGCAGATTACGGCGATGAGCATGTTAAAACCGGCGCGCTTATAGTATATACATCAGCTGATTCCGTTTTTCAGATTGCAGCACACGAGGAAGTTGTTCCGCTTGAACAGCTTTATGAATACTGCAGAATCGCGAGAGAAATCTTACAGGGTGAACATGGCGTCGGAAGAGTTATTGCCAGACCTTTCTTAGGTGAGAGCGGTAACTATTACAGAACACCTCATCGTCATGATTTCTCGCTCATACCGCCCAGGGATACAATGCTTAATATCATAAAAGATGCAGGGAAAGACGTACTGTCTGTCGGAAAGATTTATGATATCTTTGCCGGAAGCGGAATTACAGATTATGTTTATACCGAGTCCAACGAAGACGGCATAAATAAAACTCTTGCCCGGATGGACAGAGATTTTAACGGAATATGCTTTACCAATCTGGTTGATTTTGATATGGTTTACGGTCACAGAAGAGATATTGACGGATACGCAAAAGCTCTTGCTTACTTTGATTTAAGACTCCCTGAACTTTTAAACAAACTCGGTGATGACGATTGTCTAATGATAACTGCGGATCATGGCTGTGATCCCGGATTTACAAAAACTACAGATCATACGCGAGAATATATACCTTTCATTTGTTACGGAAAGAATATTAAACCTGTAAATTACGGCACCAGAGAGACATTTGCCGATATAGGCGCCACTGTTCTTAATCTTCTTGGCGTGGAAGGCAAGCTTGACGGAACGTCTTTAATATAAAAAATCCAATTTATCCCACAAGGGACTTCATCAGATACAATATGTCCAATTGAATATTACTTTTAGGAGGTAAAAACATTGACTGGAAAGAATTGCTTGAATTTATTGGTTACTTTTGGAGTTGTATTTTGTTGTACTGTTGTTCTTCCGGGCTGCTATAATCCTAAAACAATTAAGGATTACCCCGGAGATAATGTTGTTTTGGAAACTGTTTCTGAGACTGAAAATGATACTGTTAACGTTGAAAAAGAAACGGACTATTATTTGGATGAAGAAGAGGAATTGGAAGATTTTATGCCCAACGATTACCCTTTTGACGGGCAGGGCGATTTTATTTATAATCCCGAGGCGTTAAGACCGGGTATTGCAAATTTTTACCGTAATAAACCCGAATATCTGAAAATGGCAAAACAGATAATGGCTGCAGTGGATGAAGGTGAAAGTGTTTTAGTGCTTGATGCGGGTTATCCGATTGATCAGTTTAAATTTGAAGAAATACTGAAAATTGCCTGCTTTTCGAACCCCGTGGTTTATCTGGCACACTTCGAAACAGAAGATTATCATAATTTTACGATTACTTATCCCGATTATTTCGGATCTCTTGATGATTACGGACAGATTGACCCCGCTCATATTATCGCTGATGATAAAAACTTTACCGCTGAAATGGATGAATTCAGGGATTTTGTAAATGAAGTTATCGACCAGTGCGTTAATTATCAGGATAACGATATGGAGAATGCCAGAAGGGTATACAAATATCTGATTGAACATATCTATATCAGAAAAGATGACGGTTATTATGCTGAGGCAGATCCGAATTCCACAACCGGAAGAAATATATATCATATTGATGTTGTCAGAAATTTAAAGAATGACAATATGTATCTGCATGAAGTAATAAAACTATATCAGTTTATTCTGACTCAGTTAAATATTCATACAAGCTATGCCGTTCTCGACGGAGAAGCGATAGAAAAATATATGTCACTTGATCCCGATAATTACTATATGACCGGATGTGACTGCGTAATTGTAAGGTATGACGGTGTAGATTACATTTGCAATCTTTATTTTGACTATCTTGATTTCAAAAACTTTCCTGAGGTTGAAAATGATACGGAATGCCATTGCAATTATTTCGCTATAAGTAAAGCGACCTGCAGTCGTACATTTAATGTTAATAATGTAGGATATTCCGGAGGGTTTGAGAATTCGGACTGGTTTATATTCGACGACTTAAATGTTGATTATCCTTTTGATACAAAACTTTAAATCATAAAAGAGACTTTAAAATATTTGAATTTTTCCCCGATAAATAGTATTATTTATCGGTATGATTTTTATGGAAAAAGACGAAAGAGAGAAATAAAGTGGGCAATTACGATAAAGAGATTCAAAGAAGAAGAACCTTCGCGATTATTTCACATCCTGATGCAGGTAAAACAACACTTACCGAAAAATTCCTTTTATACGGCGGAGCAATTAACCTGGCCGGAAGTGTAAAAGGTAAAGCAACCGCAAGACATGCGGTTTCAGACTGGATGGAAATTGAAAAGGAGAGAGGTATTTCTGTTACTTCTTCTGTATTACAGTTTGAATATGACGGATACTGTGTAAATATTCTTGATACACCGGGTCACCAGGATTTCTCGGAAGATACATACAGAACTCTGATGGCTGCAGATTCTGCTGTAATGGTTATTGACGCATCAAAGGGTGTTGAGGCGCAGACAAGAAAGCTATTTAAAGTCTGTGGTATGAGAGGCATTCCTATTTTTACTTTTATAAACAAACTCGACAGAGATGCACTTGATACGTTTGAATTACTCGATCAGATTGAAAACGAACTCGGAATAGCTACATGTCCCGTTAACTGGCCCATCGGTTCAGGTAAAGGATTTAAGGGCGTATATGACAGACACAACGAAAAGGTTGTTATGTTCTCCGATACCGAAAAAGGTACCAAGGAAGGTAAATCATGGGAGATTGATATGTCTACCAAAGATGCGCTTGTAGAAGCAATCGGCGAAGAGGCATATGACAAACTTTCCGATGAAATCGAACTTCTTGACGGTGCTGCGGCTGAATTTGACATAAAAGAAGTACAGAGCGGCAAACTTACACCTGTATTTTTCGGTTCCGCATTAACCAACTTCGGTGTTGAAATCTTTTTAAATAACTTCTTATCGATGTCAACCAATCCTCTTCCGAGAAAGAGTGATATCGGTATGATTGACCCGCTTGAAAACGAGTTCTCCGCATTTGTATTTAAAATACAGGCTAATATGAATAAAGCTCACCGCGACAGAATTGCTTTTATGAGAATCTGCTCAGGCAAGTTTGATGCATCCAAGGAAGTTTATCATATGCAGGGCGGCAAATCTATGCGTCTTTCCCAGCCCCAGCAGATAATGGCGGATGACAGAAAGATACTTGATACCGCATATGCAGGAGATATTATCGGTGTATTTGATCCCGGTATTTTCTCAATCGGAGATACATTAACCGTCGCTTCAAACAAGTTTAACTACGAAGGGATTCCTACATTCGCTCCCGAGCATTTTTCAAGAGTGCGACAGATGGATACCATGAAGAGAAAACAGTTTATGAAGGGTATTACCCAGATTGCTCAGGAAGGTGCCATTCAGGTATTCCAGGAGTTCAACACCGGTATGGAAGAAATTATTGTCGGTGTTGTGGGTGTGCTTCAGTTTGAAGTATTAAAATACAGACTCGAAAACGAGTACAATGTTGAAATCAGAATGGATAATCTGCCTTATGAACATATAAGATGGATTGACAATAAAGACGAGATAGATGTGGCCAAATTAACAGGTACTTCGGACATGAAGAAAGTAAAGGACATGAAAGGAAATCCTCTGCTTTTGTTTGTAAACGAATGGAGTATCGGTATGACTAAGGACAGAAACAAAGATCTGGTTTTGTCGGAATTCGGAAAGAATTAATTTTATTTTATGAAGAAAATTTATCTTATTATCGGTGCACTTGTGCTGGCTCTTGCTTTGCTTATCGGTGCTTCCGTAATTATCGACAAACAGCTTGAAAAAGATACTTCTTTTATAAGCGATTATATTGATTTTGATAAAACGGCCCAGAATGTTCCTTATACCAGTCCCGTTTCGTCAGAGACCGCAACTCTTCTTGATATGGAAGTTACCGAAAAGGTAACCAAGATTGACGATATGTCAAAGATTCAGGAAGAGCATGAGATAATCAATACGGATATCGGTGAAATAATAATTGATGCAGGTCTCTCTGAAGAAGAATGGGGCGAGCGTATTTCGATGGGTATTAATGCCCAGAATATTAATGCTGCCAACAAAGAATGTCAGGGCCTGTTTTATTATGACAATTTAGAGCCTGAATTTAAGCAGCTTTATCTTGAGATTTATATTGCCATAAAGAATTATGCAGATACGTTTTATATCTGTTCAATCGATCCCGAGGATATTGACTATGCGTTTAACTGCGTAATGGGCGATCATCCCGAGATTTTCTATACGAACGGTTATATGTATACGAAATTTACCACGACCGACAGAATCGTAAAGATAGAGTTTACACCGGCGTATACGATTGCGTATGAAGATGTCATAAAGTATGAGAAAGACATTGAAGCATATAAGAATGAATTTCTTGTAGGAATTAATCAGAATACCGACGATTATACCAAGATAAAATACACTTATGAATACATCATAAAAAACACGGAATATGATGTTGATTCCGTACAGAATCAGAATATCCTGTCAGTATTTATAAACGGAAGATCTGTATGTCAGGGCTATGCAAAGGCTTTTCAGTATCTTTCGGGACAGCTTGGCGTTCAGAGTACTTTGGTAGTCGGATATGTAGGAGCCAATGAAGGCCATGCTTGGAATATGGTTAAGTGTAACGGTCAGTATTATTACATTGACTGTACCTGGGGCGATTCCTCATATCTTGAGAACTCGATGAGCCTTTATTCCGGTGGAATCAATTATGATTATCTGAATATCACCACGAGCGAACTTCAGCTTACTCATGTGATAGATAATTTCACGCCGCTTCCTCCCTGCAACAGTATGGCAGACAATTATTACGTAAAAGAAGGTCTTTATTTCGAAGGTATCGATTTGGTTCAGCTTGATAAAGCTTTCAGTAATGCCAAATCGCAGAACAGGGATTCCGTGGAACTTAAATGCTCCAATACGGAAGTTTACGACAAACTCGGAGAATATCTTCTGGTTGATAATCATATTTTCGATTACATGTCCAGTGATAAAGAGAGCATTACCTATATGCAAAACAAGGATTTAAATATTTACTCGTTCCCTTTGAGGTAATTACGGGACAGTAAAGTGACTTGTGACAAAAACTCTTTTGTGTTAAAATAATAGGGTATATGGAGATTTTTCCGTATACTGTTTTGAAGGTCCTTTTACGGAGGTTAAAAATGAGCACAGCTAACAATAATGAAAAAATCGGTTCTGTTCGTATCGCAACAGATGTAGTACCTCTTATTGCAGCGCTCGCATCTCAGGATGTTGAAGGCGTTACTCCTTTACAGGATAAAAAGAATCTTTCTTTGAAAATTAATTTTAGAAGACTTACCAGAGGCATTAAGGTTGATATTAAAGGTAAAACCTGCAGCGTAGATATGGCTATAGGTATTCTTTACGGTTATCAGGTTCCCGAAATCTGCCCTAAGGTTCAGAATTCGGTTAAGACAGCCATCGAAACAATGACCGGCCTTGAAGTCAGCGATGTTAATGTTAAAATCGCTTCGGTAAGCATGTCATAAGGAATAAATATGAACAGAAAAACAGAGCGTGAATTTACTTTTAAACTGTTGTTTATGTCTGATTTTTATGAGAAGAAAGAGTTAGGAGACGAACTTCTTCTCTATTTTGATGCACCGTTTCCTTTTGAAGAAAAAGAGGATGGCGAGACAGCAAGCGAAAACATTACTTCGTTAAAAGAATCGGTAAACGAAGATGACAGAAGAAGAATAGTAGCAAGATATGTTGATATAATTGACAAGCTTGATGATATTGATAAAAGAATTTCAGAAGTTTCAAAAGGCTGGACGATTGATCGTATCGGAAAAGTCGAACTTGCTCTTTTAAGACTTGCCGTTTATGAAATAGTTTACGATGACAATATTCCGACCTCTGTAGCAATTAACGAGGCTGTAGAATTATCCAAAAAATTCGGTCCTCAGGATTCATACGCATTTGTTAACGGTATTCTTGCCAGGTTTGCTTGATGAAAACTATATATTCGGTTTTTCAGGTTAATACATATATTCACAATATGTTCCATGAAGATTATCTTTTATCCGATGTTTCTGTTTCGGGAGAGATAAGCAATTTGAAATTCCACACATCGGGACATATTTATTTTACGTTGAAAGACGATAAATCTGCCATTTCGTGCGCCATCTTCCGTCAATCCGCTCAAAAACTTAATATTGCATTAAAAGACGGAGACAAGATAGTAGCTTCCGGCAGCATATCCAATTACGTGCCAAACGGCAGCGTAACTTTTAACGTTACCAAAGTCGAATATGAAGGCGTCGGTGATTTAACAAAGAAGTTTGAAGAATTAAAACAAAGACTTGCAGAGCAGGGCCTCTTTGATAAAGAGTTTAAAAAGCCTATTCCGAAGTTTCCAAAGACCATTGGAATTGTAACGGCTCCCACAGGCGCAGCCATCAGAGATATTATTTCGGTTTCTAAAAGAAGAAACCCCTACATTTCGCTTATATTATTCCCGGCACTGGTTCAGGGCGAGGGAGCAAGTGAAAGTATCGTAAAAGGTATAGAGACTCTCGAAAAGGCCAATGTAGATGTAATTATCGTAGGCCGAGGCGGCGGAAGCTTAGAAGATTTATGGGCTTTTAACGAAGAAGAAGTTGCTTATGCGATATTCCAGTGTTCAATACCGGTTATCTCTGCTGTAGGTCATGAAATTGATTTTACGATCTCTGATTTTACGGCCGATTTAAGAGCAGCAACACCTTCGGCTGCTGCAGAACTTGCGGTTCCCGATATAAGACAGACGATCGCTGATATAGACGATTTAAAAGAGTCGCTTGATAAAGGGTTTGAAAGAGTGCTTAAGAATAAACTCCACAAACTCGCTGTTTACGAAGCAAAGCTTAATGCGCTGTCTCCCGTAAACAAATTAAATAAACAGAAAATTATCGCAGATTCGTATAACAATAAACTCGATATTTTAATAAAAAAGATCATAAAAGACAAGAAAGCCGAACTCGAAACTTTATCTGAAAGATTAAAAGGTGTTTCACCTTTGGAGCGTTTAAAAGCCGGAATGGCATATGTAACGGATGCTTCCGGTAAAAGAGTTGTAGGTGTTGAAGGCTTATCAGATAACGATAAAGTCAAACTGACAATGAAGGATGGATACGCTTTCGCAATTATTGAGAAAGTGGTTAAAGAGGGGTAAATTATGGATGCAGTAACTATTGACGAGAAAATCAAATCTGTTGAAGAGATTTTAAAAGAACTTGAAAAAGATGATATCGCTATCGAAGATGCTCTTGATTTATATACCAAGGGTAAAGTTGCGATTGAAGAATGCAAAAACAAAATCGATATGATTGAGAAAGAAGTTCTTAAAATCAATCCCGACGGAACGACTTCGTCATTTGATGATGCTGATTTTTAACATTAACCAAAGAATTTTGAATGAATAATTAATGGGGGGCTGAAGAGTATGAGAGAAGATTTTATTAATTTATTAATTCAAAAAGTAAACGAAGCATTTGGAATTATGAAACCTTACATGCCTGCTGAAGAGGGACTTCAGAGACGTGTAGCGGAAGCAATGAATTACTCCTTTATTTCAGGCGGAAAAAGAATCAGACCTTTGTTCATGCTTGAAAGTTACAGAATGTTCGGCGGAGACGATTTAAGCAAAATTTCTCCTTTTATGGCAGCTATCGAAATGATTCACACTTATTCACTGATTCATGACGATCTGCCGGCAATGGATAATGATGATTACAGAAGAGGAAGACCGACAAACCATAAAATGTTTGACGAAGCAACTGCGATTCTTGCAGGCGACGGTCTTTTGAATCTTGCTTTTGAAACGATTTCAAAAGCTATGGTTGAAGAAGATGACATTATTGTTTTAAGAAGAATGGCATATGCAAATGCCGTACTTGCCAATAAAGCAGGTATTTACGGTATGATAGGCGGTCAGATGGTTGACCTTCTTTCGGAAAACAAGACCGATACCGAACTTGAAACACTTTTATTTATTCATAAACATAAAACAGCCGCTCTTATCGAAGCTGCACTTATGATTGGTGCAATTATGGCCGGCGCAGACGATGAAGATATTGCCAAAATCGAAAAAGTCGGAGACAATACCGGACTTGCATTTCAGATTAGAGATGATATCCTTGATGTAATCGGCGATTCGATTAAACTCGGCAAGAGTGTCGGCAGCGACGAAAAGAATGATAAGACCACATATGTAAAGATAAAAGGACTTGAAGAAAGCCAGAAAGAACTTGAGAATCTTTCCAAAGAAGCGAGAGACATCGTGGTAGGCATAGCAGGTAAGGAAAATTTCCTTTCAGATTTGATTGAATATCTCGTAAACAGAGAAAAATAAATAATTAACCCGGTAATAAAGATGTACATTGAAAAGATAAACAAACCTAACGACATAAAGAAAATAAGCAAGAACCATCTTTATGATCTGGCTGATGAAATCAGAGAATTCTTAATTGAATCGATATCCGAAACAGGCGGTCATTTAGGAGCAAACTTAGGTACTGTTGAGCTTACCATGGCTCTTCATTTAGTGCTTAATCTTCCTGAAGACAAGATTATCTGGGATGTCGGACATCAGAGTTATACTCACAAGATTTTAACAGGCAGAAGAGACGGTTTTGCCACACTTCGTAAATACGGAGGAATGGCTGGCTTTCCTAAGACTTGCGAGAGTGAATGTGATGCTTTTAATACAGGCCATTCATCCACGTCTATTTCCGCAGGCCTTGGTATGGCTATGGCCCGTACCATGAAAGGTGAGAACAATACCATTGTTTCCGTTATCGGTGACGGTGCACTCACAGGCGGTATGGCTTATGAAGCACTGAACAATGCAGGCAAGGCAAATACAAAGCTTATTATTGTTTTAAATGATAACAATATGTCGATATCCGAAAATGTCGGCGGAGTCAGCATGTATTTGAATAACTTAAGAACCAAGGAAGGCTACCTGGATTTAAAGGAAGGTGTTAAGGATACGCTTTCCAAAGTGCCAAAGGGCGCCGATATGATCAACAGAATTCAGAAGGCAAAGAGTTCCATTAAATCATTTGTTATTCCCGGTATGTTTTTCGAGGAAATGGGTCTTACATATTTAGGACCTGTTGACGGCCATGATATCAATGCCATGGTTCGTGCTTTTAACGAAGCTAAAAGATGCAAGACGCCTGTTATTGTTCATGTAATTACCAAAAAAGGTAAAGGTTACTTGCCCGCAGAAAAGCATCCTGCCAGATTCCACGGTGCAGAACCTTTTGATATTGAAACAGGTTTACCCAAGAATAAAAAAATGTCTCCCGATTACACCGACGTATTTTCGACCGTTATGTGTAAAATGGGAGAGCGTGATCCTAAATGTGTTGCAATAACTGCAGCAATGCCTGACGGTACAGGTCTTAAAAGATTTAAGAGCATGTATCCCGACAGATTTTTTGATGTCGGCATAGCAGAAGAGCATGCGGTTACTTTTGCCGCAGGTATGGCTATGGGCGGATATAAGCCTGTTGTATGCGTTTATTCTTCGTTCTTACAAAGAGCCTATGACCAGTTAATCCATGATGTCTGCATTCAGAATCTTCATGTTGTATTCTGCATTGACAGAGCAGGTCTGGTCGGAAGCGACGGCGAAACACATCAGGGTATATTTGATTTATCTTACCTTTCTTCAATTCCTAACATGTGTGTAATGGCTCCCAAGAATAAATGGGAACTTTCCGACATGATTAAATTTGCTCTTAAATACGACGGTCCCATTGCCATAAGATATCCGAGAGGAAGAGCTTACGACGGTCTTCAGGAATTCAGAGCACCCATTGAATTTGCACAGGGCGAATGGATTTTCAGAGAGTCCGGAATCTGCCTTATTGCTGTCGGAAGTATGGTAAAGACAGCCGTTGAAGTAAGAGAAAGATTAAAAGAGATGGGCAAAAACGTTTCCATCATGAATGCAAGATTTGTTAATCCCATTGATGAGGAAATGATAAAAGAAATATCTGTAACTCACCCTCATATCGTGACATTGGAAGAGAATGTTTTATCAGGCGGTTTTTCGGAGAGAGTCGGAGCGTTTCTTTTACGAGAGGGACATTTCTGCAAACATACATCAATTGCAATTCCCGATACATATGTTGAGCACGGAAATGTTGAATTGCTTAAGAAAGAAATCGGTATCGACACCGATTCGATAGTTGAAAAGATCCTAAAAGAAGGCGAAGGTATATCGTAATTCGTGAAAGAGAGACTTGATATATTACTCGTAAATAAAGGGCTGGCAGCTTCTAGAGAAAAAGCCAAAGCTTTAATAATGAGCGGCATAGTATATGTCGACAATCAGAAAGAAGACAAAGCAGGCTCTCTTTTTGACGAAAACGCGAACATAGAAATTCGCGGTGAAACCTTAAAATATGTTTCACGCGGCGGCCTTAAACTTGATAAAGCAGTTACTGTATTTAACTTAAATTTTGACGGATACACTTGTCTTGACATCGGAGCATCCACCGGCGGCTTTACTGATGTAATGCTTCAAAACGGTGCCTCAAAAGTTTACAGTGTAGACGTAGGCCACGGCCAGCTTGACTGGAAACTTCGTAACGACGATCGTGTCGTATGTATGGAAAAATGCAATTTCAGATACGTTACCGACAAAGAAATTCCTGATAAGATTGATTTTGCCGCAACCGACGTATCCTTCATATCACTGACCAAGATACTTATTCCTGCCTACAACCTTTTAAAGAAAAACGCTTTGATGGTATGTCTTATCAAACCCCAGTTTGAAACCACCAAAGAAAAGGTCGGCAAAAAAGGCGTTGTCCGCGATCCCGAAGTACACAAAGAAGTTATAGAAAAAGTCATAGACTTCTGCCTTAAAATTGGCTTTGGTATTGAAGGCCTTGATTATTCACCTATCAAAGGACCGGAAGGCAATATTGAATATCTTTTGTTAATTAAGAAAACAGACGATAATAGTATTGATGAAGATAAGGCATTAATATATAAAGACTATGAATATTCTGGTGGATTAACAGAATACAAAGAAATTATTGATGATATAGTTAAGAAATCTCATTCAGAACTTAGTGTTTGAATTGAAGGAGTGGTGTTGCGTGATGCTCGAGCGGGTAATATGGAGCCGTCGGTACTTAACGAGCGGAGTGCGAAGCGCGAACGCGAGTTTAGTTCCGCTACGGGGACATCTTAGCGAGAGCGTGCCCGCGGAGTATTACGCAATCACCACTCCTGGAATACACTCTGGAGGTGCGAATGAAAGTTTTAATCTGCGTAAATCCGTATAAGGACAAGGAACTGAAGGTTTGCAAGAAAATCTGCGAATTTTTTGATGAGAAAAATGTGGAGTATGCAAAGCCTGTTCAGGTTTCCAGAGAGACGAATCTTTCGGTAAATGATGCCGAAGGTTGTGATGTCGTGCTTGTTTTAGGAGGCGACGGTACCCTTATGCGTGTTGCAAAGAAGTGCTCGAAATTCAATCTTCCGATTCTGGGTATAAATCTGGGACACTTAGGTTTTCTGGCGCAGACAGGAGTTGAAGGCCTGGAAGAGACACTGGGACGTCTTATCAGAAAAGAGTATCTTTTAGAAGACAGAATGCTCTTACACGGACGTGTTTACAGAAATAATGAACTGATTTTTGAGTCCGAAGCATTAAATGATGTGTGTATAAACCGAGGGGGAATGCTTCAGATTCTGAATTTTGACATTTCGGTTAACGGAATGTTCCTTAAATCTTACGGAGCTGACGGTGTGATTATTTCCACGCCCACAGGTTCCACGGGATACAATCTTTCCGCAGGAGGTCCTATTGTGGAGCCCAGTGCGGATATGATTCTTGTGACGCCGATTTCCGCCCATTCTTTTATGAACAGAAGCATTTTATTTAAGGCTGAAGATACCGTAAAGATTACAATCGGCGAACCTCATGATGAAGAAACGGGCCAGATAGTTCTTGCGCATTTTGACGGTTTTGAACATATTGATTTGCAGTATAAAGATGAGATTGTTATTTCGAAGAACGCAGGTCATGTAAGCTTCATTCAGATGAATAATGTTAATTTCCTTGAAACCCTTAACAGGAAACTTAAAGAAAACTAGTTTTATAAGGGGGTCAAATGCTTTTAAATTTACACGTTAAAAATTTTGCTCTTATCGATGAAATCGATATTGATTTTTCAAAAGGGCTCAATATTCTTACGGGCGAAACCGGTGCCGGCAAATCGATTGTTTTAGGATCACTGGCTATAGCTCTCGGCGCTAAGGCGGATAAGGACTGTATCAGAACAGGCGAAGAGTATGCTTTGGTAGAAATTACTTTTACTGCCGATACCGAAGAAGTGAAGAATAAGCTTATAGAAAATGATATATCTTTGGAAAATGATGAGATTATAATTCAGAGAAAAATCACGCCTCTAAGAAGCGTATTTAAGCTCAATTCTCAGACGGTTACCGTTTCTGTCATAAAAGATATAGCATCTGCGCTCATTGATATCTACGGACAGCATGATTATCAGAATCTTTTAAATTCCAGAAAACACATTGAAATACTTGATTCATTTGCTAAGGATTCCGCAGATGCAGTTTCGGGATACAAAAAGACATATGCGGAATATCTGCGCCTTAAAGCTCTGGCAGAAAGCCCTGAGGTGGATGAAGTCAGAAGAGAAAGAGAGATTTCTTTACTTGAGTATCAGATAAACGAAATCAAATCAGCCGCATTAAAGCCTAACGAAGAAGCTGAAGTCGAAGAAAGATTAAAAGTTCTTGAGAACGCATATAAGATTCAGAGTACCTTATCGCTCATAAAAGACATGATGTATGATTACGAGAGCAGTGCAGGCGAAATGATTAATAAATCCATTCGTGAAATGTCTGCAATCTCATCTTACGATTCAGTTTTAGGCGAGATGTTTGATGAACTCAACAATATTTATTCTCTTGTTTCGGATTTTGAACGTGAAACAATGGGAGTTCTTGAAGACTATGCGCCTAACGAGGAAGAACTCGACAGACTTCGCGAAAGATACAATCTTATAAACGAGCTTGAGAGAAAATACGGAAGAACCATTGAAAACGTTCTTGAATATTTGGACGATAAAGAAAAAGAACTTGAGAATCTTCAGGATTACGCGATTAAGAGAGAAAGTATTCTTAAGGATTATGAAAAGGCCAAAGATGCTTTAAAGAAATCCGCAGATGCTTTAACCGAAGTCAGAAAGAAAACTGCAAAGTCATTTGAAAAGGCTATCACGGAAGGCCTTTCGGATCTTAATTTCAATCAGAGTTCGTTTAATGTTGCAATTACCGAAGCGAATGATTATACATCTAACGGAATCGATAAGGTTAATTTTGAAATATCAACCAATCCCGGCGAACCGTTAAAGCCTCTTGAAAATGTTTCATCAGGCGGTGAACTTTCAAGAATTATGCTTGCTATCAAAACTGTCGGAGCGAAGAGCGATAATACAGAAACTCTTATCTTTGATGAAATCGATGCGGGTATTTCCGGTGTTACAGCCTGGAAAGTTGCCAAGAAACTCGCTCTTTTATCAAAAGATCATCAGATTATCTGCATTACACATCTTCAGCAGATTGCTGCGATGGCGGATATTCACTTTGAGATTAAGAAAACCGTTTCCGACGATTCAAGAACCAACACATATATTGAAGTGCTTGATGAGGAAGGTGAAATCAAAGAAATTGCAAGAATGCTCGGTGATGAATCAGGGTCAGATAAATTCCTTGATAATGCATCTGAGATTAAAAAGCAGGCTTTGGATTATAAAAAATCAATTGACATTTAATTGTCTCTTTATTTACGAATAAAAATATAGTATAATATACCATATATCGGGCATAATTGTGTTTTTAATGGCATAAATTGTGCTTTCAAAGGTATATTAAACTATATTTTTTCTTTTTATTTTGTTTCGGAGGGTTAAATGAAAAACATTCTCTTTGTTGCATCAGAAGGTGTTCCGTTTATTAAGACGGGCGGACTTGCGGATGTAGTGGGTTCTCTTCCCAAATATGTGGATAAGCGTTATTTCGATATTCGCGTAATGATTCCCCAATATACCTGTATTTCTCAGGAATTAAAAGACAAAATGGTTTATAAGACCAGTTTTTACATGGATTTCCACTGGAAAAACGAATATGTCGGAATTCTTGAGGCCGAAGTTGACGGAGTAAAATATTATTTCATAGATAACGAATCCAAATTCGGAGGATTCCATCCTTACAGCTCAAATGTTTACGACGACATTGAGAAATTTGCATTCTTCTCAAAAGCTGCTTTGGCTGCAATGCCACTCCTTGATTTCAGACCTGACGTAATTCACTGCCATGACTGGCAGACCGGTCTTATTCCTGTTTATCTTAAAGAAAGATTTCAGGGCAATGAATTCTTCCATGGAATTAAGTCCGTTATGACTATTCATAACCTTAAATTCCAGGGTAAGTGGGATGTACCTGCCGTAAAAGATATTACAGGCCTTCCCGATTATTTCTTTACACCGGATAAGCTTGAGTCTTACAAGAATGCCAATCTTTTAAAGGGTGGTCTTGTATATGCGGATGTTATTACTACCGTTTCCGAGACTTATGCGAAGGAAATCATGACTCCTTTCTACGGAGAGAGTCTTGACGGTCTTTTAAGAGCAAGAGAAAGCGATTTAAGAGGTATTGTCAACGGTATCGATTATTCCGAATATGACCCTTCGGTTGATAAATTCATCGATTACAAATACAATGCGGCAAACTTCAGAAAAGAAAAAATAAAAAATAAGAGAAAACTTCAGCACGATCTGGGCCTTGAAGAAAACGATAAAATGATGATGATTGGTATCGTTTCAAGACTTACAGATCAGAAAGGTTTTGACTTAATCGCATATATAATGGATGAGCTTTGCCAGGATGCTGTTCAGATTGTTGTACTCGGTACAGGTGAAGAGCAGTATGAGAATATGTTCAGACACTTTGACTGGAAGTACAACAACAAGGTTTCAGCTAATATCTATTATTCAGAGTCCATGAGCCATAAGATTTATGCTTCCTGTGATGCATTCCTTATGCCTTCGTTATTTGAGCCCTGTGGCTTAAGCCAGCTTATGGCATTAAGATACGGTACAATTCCTATCGTAAGAGAAACAGGCGGTCTTAAGGACACTGTAGAGCCTTACAACGAATACGAGTCAAAGGGAACCGGCTTCAGTTTTGTAAATTACAATGCTCACGAAATGCTCAATACAATTCGTTATGCAGAAAAGATTTACTACGACAGAAAACGTGAATGGAACAAGATGATTGACAGAGCAATGGCTGTTGACTTCTCCTGGCAGGTTTCCGCTAATAAGTATCAGGAAATGTATGACTGGTTAATCGGATAAAATTTAAGACAAATAAAATCATGAAATGTGCCGAAGGTTGTACCTTTGGCACATTTTTATGATATTATAGTAAAAGTGAGTTTTTGAGAGGCTTTAAAGGTATTAAAAATGGCATTTGACGGATTTTGTATACAAAGAATTACAAAAGAATACAGCGATCTTTTTAGCGATGGGCGAATTTCAAAGATTATTCAGCCGAATGCTTTTGATATTATTCTCGTGATTAAGAAGGAGAGGGATACGTACAATCTTTTTGTTTCGGCCAATCCTTCGATGTCTTATACATATCTTGTAAAGGATAAAGGCGAAGCACCTCAGAATGCGCTTAATTTTTGCATGGTTTTGCGTAAATACATTGCCAACGGAAAAATATTAAGCGTTAAACAAAAAGGTAATGAACGTATCATAACGTTTGAAATCGAGCACTTGGACGAAATGGGCGACCGTTCAGTCAAAAAGCTTATTTTCGAGCTTATGGGAAAGCACAGTAATATCATTTTGACAGATGAAAACGATATTATTTTAGACAGCATCAAAAGAATTTCGACTTTGACAAGTTCCGTAAGAGAAGTACTTCCTAAAAAAGAATATTTCTTTCCTTCGGATTTATCAAAAATCAATCCATATGATTGTGATTTCAAAGCGGAGATTACTCGTCTTGTACAAATCATAAAAGATGAAAACCGAGATCTTAAGATTTCTTCACTTCTTTTCTCAAATTTCGAAGGTGTATCCAAGGCCTTTGCAAAAGAAGTAATTATAAGAGCCGGATTTGACAATGATTATCCCGTAAAAGATCTTGATAATAATAAGATTAATTTACTTTGCGACGCTTTTGAAAAAACCACAGAAGAAGCAAAAGACAATACTTCGTTTTATTCGTATTCAAAGAAAGGTTCGCTATATGATTATACGACTTTCTTTTATGATTCTTTTATGAGCGAAGGCATAGATTTTAAAGAACATAAAGACTCATATATATGCGAATTCTTAAATGAATTTTATTCTGCCAAGCATGATGAAGGCGTTATTTTACAAAAGAGTAACGACATCATTAATGTTTTGAATTCCCATATTCAGAAGAATAAGAATAAAATGGGCGAGTGGGAAAAAGAATTGTCAGAATGCGAGAATAAAGATACTCTAAAGAAATACGGCGAACTTTTGAAAGCATATTGTCACAATTTATCGCAAGGCAGCGAAGCGACAGTCCTTGATTATTATACCAACGAAGAAATCACAATTCCCTTGGATGAAAACAAGAGCATTATCGCAAATTCGAATAAGTATTTTAACGATTATTCGAAGGCTAAAAGAAGAGAAGAGAAATTAAACGAGCTTCTTTTAGAAACCAAAGATGAAACGAAATATCTCGAAGAGATGCTTTTATATATTTCGATTTCCGAAAACTCATCGGATTTAAATCAGATCAGAAGCGAACTTTTCGACAAAGGATATCTGCGTAAAAACGTTAATCCCAAGGATAAGAAAAAGAAGTCTGTTATCAAGCATTATATTTACGATAACAATTATCATATCTATGTCGGAAAGAACAATATCCAGAATGAAGAAGTCACATTTAAGATTGCAACAGGAAATGACTGGTGGTTTCACGCAAAAGGCATTGCAGGCTCACATGTAATCGTTAAATCTGACAAGGATAATGATGCAACGGAATGGGAGATGCCTGATGAAGTGTTTGAACTTTGCGCAGGCTTAGCGGCTCTTAATTCTTCGCATAACGGACTCTCGAAAGTCGAAGTTGATTACACACGTAAAAAACATATAAAAAAACCTGCCGAAGGTGACAAAGGCAAGGTTATTTATCATAAGTACTATTCAATGGTTGCAACGCCCGATATATCTATGTATGAATTGACTAGCGTAAACTCTTGAAGTATAATAATTAGGTATGCAAAAAAACAAAAGGCGGGTTAATTATGGTTAAAAGTATGACCGGTTA